>Ga0134125_10006201_pt1 | contig 13559 bp, 13 predicted proteins | sample KB31751_FD_96464 | JGI IMG/M metagenome (GOLD analysis project Ga0134125, IMG submission 96464) | Terrestrial soil microbial communities with excess Nitrogen fertilizer from Kellogg Biological Station, Michigan, USA - KB3-175-1 | ecosystem: Environmental > Terrestrial > Soil > Unclassified ... | reverse complement strand
ACGCGCATACTCGCGCCCCTCGTGCATCTACCGCCGAGCGGAACTTGGCGGTTCTGGGGCACGCCCACTCTTCTCGGCATGCAAACCTGGCTCGGCGTCGACCTCCCGGACCGTGAAGAGGGAGCGAAGCGAATCGTCGAACGTCATCTCGCAGCGTTCGGTCCGGCGACCCAGCAGGACCTTCTCCGCTTCGCGGGCGTCCGTGTGGGAGATCTTCGTCCCGGTCTCGAGGGACTGGAGCTGCGGGCCTTTCGCGACGAGCGTGGACGCAAGCTCCTCGATCTCCCGCGAGCTCCGTTGCCCGACGGCGAGACGCCGGCGCCGATCCGCTTCCTGCCAAAGTGGGACTCCTCGATCCTCGCCTACGCGCCGCCCGAGCGAGCGCGGATCCTGCCGGAGAAGTTCCGCAGCACGGTGATCAGGAAGAACGGCGACGTCCTGCCGACGGTCCTGGTCGACGGGTTCGTCGCCGCGACGTGGAACATCGACCGGAAACGCGGGCTCGAGATCGAGGCACTGCGGCGGCTGACGAAGACGGAACGCGCGGAGATCGACGACGAGGGCGAGCGCCTCGTCGAGTTCTTCCGAGACTAGGACGAGAACAGCGTCAGATCGGGCTCTCGCTCGCCCCGCAACACGGCGAGGTCGACCTCTACGCAATCGATGCCGCGCGACTCGGCGAGCGTCCGCGCCTGCGGCTTGATCGCCTGCGCGGCGAGGATGCCGCGACAGTCGCCGTCAATACGTTCTAGATACCGGGAGAGCTGCTCGACCGCGTCGATCGTGCCGACACGCTTGATCTCGACGGCCACCCAGTCACCGCTCTCGTCGCGGCACATGAGATCGACCGGGCCGATGTCGGTCGGCCATTCCCGCCGGACTAGCCGAAGCTTCGCGCCGAGAACTTCGGGCCGCGCCGCAAGCTCTTCCTGCAGGTGCCGCTCGACGCCGTCCTTTTGGAGCGCCGCTGACTCGCCCATGTCGTGAGTCACATCACTCAGCACCTCGGCGATTCGAATCTCGAGGCGATCCTCCGACTTGCCCGCCCGCTTGCGCACGACGATGAGTCCCTCCTCGTCTTCGACCATGGTTGGCGGCGTCATCCAGTTCAAAGGACGAAATCCACCGGCATCGTCGTGGACGAGGAACGAACCGTCAGCCTTGAACATGAGGAGGCGCACAGCCTCGGGTAGTCGCGCGGTCAGACGGCCGGTATAGAGGACCTCGCAGCGGGCAACGAGCAGGCGCATCGCCGTCGAACCGTACTGTCCCTTTCGGACAGGGCTCCAGGTTGAGCGTTAGCGGAGCTTGTACTGCAACAGGATCTCGTTGTCGAAGACGATCTCGCCGGTCTGCTCGAAGCCGTAGTGCTGGTAGAACCCGAGAGGGCTGCCTTCGCCCTGTCCACAGCTGGTTCTCATGATCTTGACCTCAGGTCGCCGTCGAAAATAGTCGGCGATGAGATCGAGCGTTGCTTTGCCGTACCCGCATCCTTGGTAGCGCTCGTCGACGAACAGTTTCCAGAGGTACTGCGGAAAGTATCCGGGGCCTCCGACATCGTCGCTGATCATCACGAAGCCGACAGGCGTCTCGTCCGCGTAAATGGCCCAGTACAGTGCGCGGCCGCTTGGTTCTCGAGCCGCCTCGCTGATCGAGTCTGCGGCATTGCTGACGAACCGCTGTTGCTCCGGCGACACGTCCAACGCCTCGACCGCCTCGCAGTTCGCTTCGTCGATCGAACGAAGGGAGATCATCACCGCATCGTACGGCCGTGGGACGTGCACAACGCTTCGGCAGGGCAACTCCTTCGGAATGCGGTCGAGTTGGCGAAAACCTCCGGCATTGTCGTGAAGCAGGAAGGAATCGTCGGCCTTGAGCATGCGGAGTGGCTTCGGGCGAAACTCCGTCCTCCTTGACCTCGCAGTCTGAGCGGATGAGGATCTTGCGATGGCGGACGCCGCTTCCCCAGATCGCAGGCGGACTTGGTTTGTTCTTATGGGCGCCGTGGTCGGCGTGGCGATCGGGATTCTCGTCAGCGTGACGACTAGCGTTCCCTTTGCGCCAGAGGCCGGGCTGCTGCTCGGCGCCTTGGCTGGCTGGTTTTGGGCAGCCCGCCTACGTCGCTAGTTGCGGTGCTGCTGGATCTCCGACGTATGACCGACGCCAGATGAACACCGCGAAGATGAGCAGCCAGACCGACCAAAGAATGTAGCCCACGAAGTTGGCGAAATCGGCTCCCGGAACGTCCAGTGGGACGAATACTCCGACGGCGATCAGTGCTGCCGCTAGCAGGCCGAGGTACTTGAACCACGGCCCAGCAAGGCGCTGAGCAAATGCGTAGATGATGAGGACCGTCCATGTTGCCGTCAGGAGATAACCAAGCGTCTCCCCGATGACCGTACCCAGCGTGGTGTGGACTGTCTCAAACGTGTCGGTGTTCTGACGATCCGCAAGGAACGGAACGATTAGAGGCCATCTCATGAGGCCGATCACTTGGACTACAGCCGCCGCGATCCCGACGCTAATCGACCAGCGTCCAAGTTGGTTGGGAGCGAGGCGACCGACCAGCAATGCGATCGGGGCGAGCAGAGCCGCCGACAGAGCAAGAACAACGAAGAGCGTGATGATCGTTCCCTGATCCTCACGGAACTCAGCCAGGATCTTCGACGCTGACTCCTGGAGAATGTCGGGGTAGTTGAAGACCGATCCCAGGCCCAGAAACGCGACGTTTGCAAGCACCACGGCGACGACCATGAGGACTGCGGCTGGGCGGCGCGTGCCGGAGGGCATCCGAGCGAGCTTAGGCCGCTAACCGACAGCGAAGCAAGCGGCGCCCTTGATATCCGAAGCGCCGTCTCGTACTTCGCGCGGGCGGAACTCGCCCTAAGCGCCCAGTTCCACCAATCGGCGTTCGATGCGATCCCGCGCGTCGGGATCGTTGACCTTCTCGGCGACGGCGGCCGCACGCGACCAGAAGTGCGCCGCCTGCGTGTGCGCACGAAGCGACGTCGCACGATTCGCAGCCTGCTCCAGGCACTCGAGGGCTCGCTCGAGGTCCCCACCGCGTGCGAAGTAAAAGGCGAGCAATTCGAGCTTGTCGTCCAGCGAGTCGGCGAAGGCCTGCTGGTAGGCGGTGGCCACGAGGCGGTAAAGCTCGCGTCGGCGCGCTCGGGTCAGCGTTGAGAGCGCCGCCTCTTGGAGCAGGCCGTGCGTGAACGCGTACTCGCGGTCCGGAAGCGCGCGACTCTCACGGATGATGTTCGCACGGAGAAGGCGCATGAGGTTCCGTTCCAGCTCCTCCATCCCCCCGATGAGACTGAGCACCGCTGGAGAGAAGGCGCGCCCGAGTACTGCGCCGGCCTGCGCCACCCGCCGCGCGTCTCGCGGAAGAGCGGCGATGCGAGCCACCAGCAAGCTCTCGAGCCCGGTCGGCAGCTGGGCAGCCGGAACGGTGAGCGCCCACGTGCGACGCGCCGCCAGGCCGCCGCTTTCGAGCAGAGACCGCAGCAGCTGTTCGAGGTAGAGGGGATTCCCTTCCGCGCGGGCAATCACCTCTGCGCGCGCCTCAGGGTCGAGCTCCCCTGGCGCCAGTTGCGTGAGAAGCAGTTCCGCCTCGTCGCCAGTGAGAGGTCCGAGACTCAGCTCCACGAGACGGTCGCGCTGCGCACCGCGGGCGTGCTCTCGAAGTCCCCGGTCGTTCGCTTCGGGGGCAGGGCGGCTTGTGATGGCGATCAGCAAAGGCAGGTCGTCGAGCAATTCGACGAGCCGGTCGACCAGCTCGAGTGTCCAGTGGTCGGCCCAGTGGAGGTCGTGAAGGGCAAACACCACCGGGCGATCGCGGCAGAGACCGCGTATCCACGCAGCGTAGGCGTCAAGGAGCGCAGCGCCGAACTCGTCGGAGCCGTTCGTGCCGGGAGTGGGCTCGTCGCCCGCGTCGGCCGACAACAGCATGGCGAGGTACGGAAGCGCGCCCGGCTCGAGACCCAGTCGCTCCAGCGTGGACGTCCGCTGCGCCACGTCGTCCCCCGCGACCCAGCCGCGCAGGGCCTCCGCAGGCGCGTGGTAGAGCGGCTGGCCGCCGTATGAGGCGCAGTGCCCTTCGAGCCACGTCACGTCGTCACCAACCTGCGCGCAGAGCCATTCGAGCAGCCGCGTCTTGCCGATACCGGGTTCCCCGTCGACCAGCAGGAGGCCTCCTCGACCGGCACGCAGAGCGTCGGCGGCCGAGGCAAGCAGCGCGGTCTCGTCAGACCTGCCGACGAAGCCCGACGCCTCGCTCCGCCGTCGGTCAGAGCGCGGGCTCAACAGTCGCCAGGCCTCGACAGGCCGTTCCCTTCCGCGCACAGCGACGTGTCCGAGCGGGGCGACGAGAAAGTGTCCGCGGAGCTTTCGCGCAGTCGCCCCGCCGATCACGATCGTGCCCGGCTCGGCGGTCCCCTGGAGACGCGCGGCGACGTTCATCGTGTCGCCGAGAGCGACCGGATGGCGTTCAGCCGAACCGACCACGCCGATCGCGACCTGTCCGCTGTTGACGCCCACCCGGACGTTGAGATCCGGCAGCGTCCAGGTTTCCCGCACCTCGTTCGCGTAGGCATCGATCGCTTTCACGACAGCGAGCGCCGCGGTTGCGGCGCGCTCGGCATCGTCCTCCGTCGCGGCAGGGAAGCCGAAGAACGCCGCAATGCCATCCCCCATATACGCGTCGATGACACCACCGAACTGCTCGACCGCACGACACATCCGATCCACACAACCGCCGATCAAGGCCGCGTACTCCTCTGGGTCCAGCCGCTCCGCGAGCGGCGTCGAGCCGACGACGTCCGCGAACAGGACGCTGACGGGCCTCAGCTCGTCCTCGGCTTCGACGGGCGTCGGCGACGAACGGGGCACCGAGGCAACTCCTCGGCCGCCCACCGCGAGCACCTCGATGCGCGTCGTGCCGACCTTCACGACGTCTCCGGGCGCGAGGACCGTGGGACTGCTGATGCGCTCGCCGTTCACCCACGTCCCGTTGAGCGACCCGAGATCGCGAATCTCCAGTCCGCCATCAGCAGGCACGAGGGTGGCATGAGCACGCGAGATCTCCGGGTCGTCCAGCAGCAAGCCGGCGTCGTCGTCACGCCCGACAGTGAGCTGCCCCGCGACGCGGATACGCCGCCCGTTCTCCGCGCCGTCCAGAACCGCGAGGAGCGCGGGCTCCTGCATCACGCCAGGATCTTGCCGATGCGGTGGTGCCAGAAACGCCACCAGCCGTACAGGCCGGGGTGATCGCTGCCACCCTCACTTGCGATGCCGAGCAAATCGGTGTGGGTCGCCTGGCCGAACTTGCGGTGGGTCCAGACGATCACGACGTCGTTGCCGGCGAAATAGCAAAAGCGCGAACCGCCGGGCTTGGGTTTCGTGCCCGGCGCCGCGGGATTGTGCAGCCAGATCCCCTCGCCGCCCCAGCTCAAGCCGGTGCACCTTCCTTGATTGCGCGGCACGCGGTGCCGGCGGCGCTCAGACTCGTACGCCCGCTGCACCGCCGCCCCGCTCGCGAAAGTCGAGAGCTCGAGCCGATCGGGGTTGAAGGTCGTCGCACCCTGCGGTGGCAGGCACGTCGCGGTCTCGACGGCGCCCGCCCGCGGTGTCTTCGCCTTCGTGCAGTTCTGCCAGACCGGCGCGGGAACGAGTGCGGCAAGAGTGTGGATGACCGGCCCCTGGGCGACGGTCGGTGCCGCCGTCTTGTCGTCGCCGCGTACGAGGAAGTAGACGACAACGCCCGACGCTGCTGCGGCAATGACGACCAGGAGCAAGGTCAGCAGCAACTGCTTCAGCGGCGTCAGCCGGGAAGGTGGCAGAGCGCTCCGTTCCGGAGTGCCAGCTGTCGCCGGCTCGAGCGCAGGGACGGCGTCCGACGCACTGTCCGCGCCCGCAGGCGGCGGGCTCGCGGGCGGGGCGGTATCCACCGAGGCGACAGTGTCGGCTCGCGCCGGCGCGGTTCCCTCGATACGTCGTGACTTGCCGCTGGCGGCGTTTCGTGCAGCGTTGGCGAGCTCTCCGCAGGAGGCGAAGCGGTCATCGGGGACCTTGGCCATGGCGGTTGCAATCAGCCCGTCGAATGCCTGAGGCAGATCGGGCCTGAGTCGGCTGACTGAGGGTGGCGGATCAACGAGGTGCGCGTGCAGCACGGCATGCTCGGTGCTCTGCGAGAACGGCGGCGTCCCCGTCAAGCACTCGTACAGCACACAACCCAGGGCATACACATCGGTCCGCGCGTCGACAGGTCGACCCTCGATCTGCTCGGGCGCTGCGTACTCGACGGTGCCGAGGAAGTGTCCCGTCGATGTGAGACCTCGGGCGGTCGTCTGCTTCGCAACGCCGAAGTCGGTCAGGTAGACGTGATCGGTGCTCTCCTCTAGGAGGATGTTCCCAGGCTTAACGTCTCGGTGGACGAGAGCGTGTGTGTGAGCCGCATCGAGTGCGCTGGCCAGCTGTTCGATCAGGAAGATCGTGCGCCCGACGCCAAGACTGCCGCGCTTGAGGACCTCCTTGAGGTCCGGCCCCTGAACGAAACGCATTGCGATGTAGAGCAGCCCCTCCTCCTCGCCGGCGTCGTAGATCGGAATGATGTTGGGGTGGTCGATCGCAGCAGCAATGTGGGACTCGCGCACGAATCTCTCCCGGAACTGCTCATCCCAGGCCAGCTCGGTGGTGAGGACCTTGAGCGCCACCCTTCGCCCAAGCCGAAGCTGCTCGGCGACGTAGACCACGCTCATGCCGCCGCGGCCGAGGACCGATTCGATCCGAAATCCCGCGACTTCGGTGCCGATGCGTGTGGATGCCGCCATCTCGAGGGGGACGCCCATTATCCGCCCCTCAGCCGCGAAAGCCCAGGCTGAAACGACGGGAACTCCGGCCGGCGATCCATATCGACAGGACGGAGCGACCCGCGCTTTCCTTCCGTCCTCTTTTCGGACGTGGCGTGAGAGGAGGGGCGGACGCATAACATCTGCCCGTCGATGGAACGACTGCGCTTTGCTCCGGACGCGGCCTTCGTCCCTCGCGATGATCTTCTGGACGGTGTCAACATCGCCCCACTGACGGCCCGACCGGGAAGCGGGTGCCCGGTGAGAGCCGCGATCTTTCGGCTAGCACCCAACGGACGACTCAGGCGTCACCCGGCAACGCTGCCGCAGATCCTCGCGGTACTCGAAGGTTCCGGCCGAGTCAGTGGCTCGGAGGGCGAACTTCAGCCGATCGGCCCGGGCGAAGCGGTGTTCTGGCTAGCGGGTGAGGAGCACGAGACGGAGACGGACACCGGCTTGACCGCACTCATCCTCGAAGCTGATGGGCTCCAGCCATGGCGCACTAGTTCGTGAGCCAGGGTCAGAAACTCGCGACTCTGAACCTTAGTGGTCGCCCCCGGCTCGATGGAGCCACGGCGAGGCTGCGGGCAAGACGACCAGTGCGAGTGTCAGGCCCGCGACGAGGGCGAGCGCGAGGATGCCGCTGCGTAGGGCCGCTCCCGACGTGCGACGGCTGCGCACCCAGTCAGCCACGACGAGTCGGGGGACTCGGAGTGCGTAGACGAGCACGTGTAGCGCGAACGCGACGCCCCAGACGACGAAGCTCACCTTGTGCAGGCCCAGGACGATCCCGCCTTGAGGGCCGACCACGATGAGCGCGACACCCGTCGCGAAGACGGCGATCGTGGCGGCGACGAGGACTGGCGCGACGAGCATTCTCATGAGCAGCATGGGCGGTCCCTTGCGCACGTACTCGTCAGCGCGCAGGTAGTAGCGCGCGAACCGATAGCCGGTCACCGCGAGCTTGAGGACGACCGGCGGGATCAACATCAGCCCGATGAAGACGTGCAGCGACAACAATGGGCGAATCGCGAGGATCGTCACTCCTTCGACCGCCAGCAGTACCAGCAGGAGTACGCCCGTCGACGCAGTCAGCCGCGCGTTGCCTTCGGTGCCGCCGCGCAGCAGCCGGAATCGAGCCGAGAGCTGACCTGTCTTCACGCGCCTCAGTGCAGCACCCACGACTAAGAAACCGATGAGAGCTAGCCGCGCTGCACCCGGGAGCCGCCGGCGGTTGATCGAGTTCATCCGGAGCCAGGGCTGACGCTCACATCCGGCTCGTTTCCGAGATCACAACAGAGTAAGGTCACTCGAGATGCGTTTTCTGCTGCTCGACGCGGCTGCGGGCATCGGCTTGCTCGCGACCATCACCCTTTCGGCGCGAAGGGCGCCGCAGAAGCGCTCGCGTCACATTCGCGCGCTCGGCTGGGCGCTCGTCGCCGGGCCCTTGCCATTCGCCGTTGCTCTGCACGCTGGCGGGCGCCTGCCCCCAACGGCCGACCAGGTGACCTTTCTCTCGGCTGTGGCTGCCTTCGCGATTGGAGCTGCCCTCGTCCTCAGCGTCGACGACGAACAGGACCAGCGCGGCGATGCGGACGACGAGTCGCCGCCGTGGTGGCCGGAGTTCGAGCGAGAGTTCCGCGCCTACGCACGCCGGCCGCCCGCGCGGCGGCGGACCATCAATCGGTCCTGACGCTCAGTAGACGAGCGGAATGAGCTTGTGTCGTACGGACGAGCGATAGCGCTCGTACGAAAGGTCCGACCGCAGGAGCCGCTCCTCTTCCCTGATCCGCACGAGCTGGAACCCCGTGCTCAGGCAGAGCAGCGCGAAGTTCGCAACCGACGGGTTCTCCACGACGTAGCCCAGGTAGCTCACGAGATAGCCGAAGTACGCCGGATGCCGGACGAGGCGGTAGGGACCGCGGGTCTTGACTCCCCGGTTGGCCGCGACGATTCCGAACGACCGTCCGAGCGTGCCGAGGCTCGCCAGTGCAATCAGGAGGCCGGCGAGCTGCACCAGCTCGCAAGCGAGATGCGGGAGGCCGCCGTCCGTCGGTCGCGCGAGGAGCATCGCGAAGCTACCGATGGGCGCGGCCAGCCAAGCGACCGGCCGGACGCTCAGCTCGACCGGGGCGCGCCTAACGAGGAAGAGGACCGCAGCCCAGCCCTCGAGGAGGGTGACCCCGAGCCCGGAGGGCGTTCCCGTGGCACGCCATTGCGAGAAGTTCGACCAGGCGAAGAGCGCGAATAAGCCGACCAGCAGGGCGCGCGAAAGGAGCGCACCGACACGGCGTCCCGTCAGCTCGGATCGTGGTCCCGCTCCCGAACCCCACCCGTTGCCGGGCCACCAGGTGGCGTCAAAGGACGCCATGTGATCCGAGGAATGCCGGAGCGAGAATCAGGACGAACAGCACGGGCAGGATGAAGATCGCCATGGGCACGAGCATCTTCACCGGCGCTTTCTGCGCCCGCTCCTCCGCATAGATCTGCCGGCGATGGCGCAAGTCGCTCGCCTGCGACCGCAGAATCGACCCGAGGGGAGAGCCGAGCTGATCCGATGCGAGCACGGCATTTGCGAAAGCCATCGCGTCGTCGCTCCCGACGCGTAGCGCGAAATTCCGTATCGCAGCCCTGCGGGACTCGCCGACGCGCAACTCCGTCAACACCCGCTTCATCTCTTCCCCAAGTGGGCCCTCGCTGACGTCTGCCAGGTAGGTGACGGCAGCATCGAAGCTCATGCCGGCCTCGATCACCAGCGCGAGCTGATCGACGAAGTGCGGCAACTCCTGGTCGATCCGGTCTGCGCGCCGTGTAGCCGCCTTGCTCAGGAAGAAGCCCGGAAGGAGGATGCCCGCGGCCCCGAACACGAGCCCGAGCAAGATCCGTCCAGGCCCGTGGGCGATGAGAAAGCCCGCGATGAAGCCGAGGACGGCGAGCGCCACACGACCCGCCATGAAGAGCTCCGCAGTGAGACGCCGCGAGGCACCGGCTCGTGCAAGCGCGGTCGCGATCTCGTTGTCGTCCTGCTTGCGCCAGAGCTTGCGATGAACAGCTGCAAGGAGCGGAGCAGCCTTGGTGGCGAACAACGATCTGCGCGGGGCGTCGGGCACGACCGCCATTGCGCCGACGGCTGTCCGGACGCTGGTCAGAGCCAAGCGTCGATCGCGGTCCGCGACCGTCCGTGAGCGCGTCAACTGAAAGCCGCAAAGGGCCAGGCATCCGATTCCCGCGATGAGCAGCATCAACATCGCTTAGTACCTCACGTTCACGATTTTTCGAAGGAGCAGTCCGCCGATCGCCATCGACGTGATGCAGAAGCCCATCAGGAACTGTCCCGTCGAGGTCTTGTAGAACGGCGCCATGTATCCCGGGTTGATCAGCGTCATCAGGGTGGCCAGCCCGAATGGAAGACAGACCAGGATCGTCGCCGACGTTCTGCCCATCGAGGTCAGCGCGCGGACCTTCCGCGCATGCCTCTGACGCTCGCGAACGGTCTCGGAGAGTGTGTCGAAGAGCGTCGCCAGGGAACCGCCTGCCTGCGACTGAACGTTGATCGCCGTCGCGACGTAATCGAGGTCCTCCGATCCGATTCGCTCGCACATCGCCGCGATCGCTTCGTGCAAGGGGCGACCCAATCGTTCCTCGCCGAGGACACGGGTGAATTCCTCCGAGGCGGGAGGACTGCCATCGTCGGCGACTGCACGGAGTGCGATCCGGAGGCCGTGACCTGCGCGAAGCGTGGACGCAATCGTCGCCAGCACATCAGGCAGCTGTCGGTCGAAGGCTTTCTTGCGCTTCCCGGCCGCCACGCTGAAGAGCACGAACGGCAACCCAAACCCGATCAGCATCAAGAAGACCGCTGCAATCGGCCCGGCTCCCACGATCGTTCCCACGATCCCGAGGAAGAACGCGCTGATCAGCGCGAGGTACGGCACGTGCCCGAGGCGTACCTTCAACCCTGAACGCTCGACGGAACGCGTCATCCTGTCTGCGCCCGGGAGATCGGCGAGCGCGCTTTCCGTCCAGGTTGTCAGCGCCTCGAGTCGGCCCCCTTGAGCCTGCCCCGCCTGTGTCTCGTCGCGCTGCTTGACGTGAGGCCGGAGCAGTCGCGTGATCTCCGTGCCTCGCCGTTGCCGGGTGACGGCCGTGCCCGCGGCGGCCAGCAGTAGAGCAGCGAGGATCACCAGGACGGCGGCCGTCGCTCCCGTGTTCGTGAGGGAAGCCGGCAGCGGCCCCTCGCTGGTGGCGTTTCTCCCAGGAACCCGGAGCTGCGAAACGGCGGTCGCCGTTCCCGCCTGCAGCCTGAACGTGAGCGAATCGCCGGGCCGTGCTCGCGTCAGGTAAGAGATCTGCCAGGTACGGTCGAGCTCGCGGCCGAGCGCTGCGTAGATCGCACCCAGCTGAGAGATGTCGCTCGCATCGAAGAGCCTGCCTCCTGTTTGACCGGCCATTCTCTCGAGCGTCTGCGAGTCGGCTCTGCCCCCCGCAGCGATCGCATAGACCACGACACTGGCACGTTGTGCGGCAGCGATCGCCCGATCGAGGGTTGCCTTCGACCCGACATCGTGACCGTCGGTGAGCAGCACGAGAATGCGCGTGCCCGTGGACATGCGCTCCAGCCGTGACACGGACGAGATGACGGCGTCATAGAGCGACGTACCTGTCTCGGGATCGGGCGCGAGCTGCCCCAGCGTCCGAAGCACATCGGCTTTCGTTTCGTTCTGCCGGGTGAGGGCCAAGGATTCATGGCCAAACGCAACGAGACCTGTGGCGGTCGCGCCCTGTTCGCCGGTGAGGAATGCCCGTGCCGCACGCTTGGCCTCCTGCAACGGCACACCGCGCATCGATGCCGAGTTGTCCACGGCGAGCACGAGTGCCTCTGCCGAGGCGAGCTGGCGCACGGTTGCAAAAGGCGCGGGTCGACCGTTCTCGAACAGGACGGGCCGAGCTCCTGCGGGCGCGATTGCTGTGATCCGCAACTGGGGGAAGCCCTCAAAGTCGACGCGGCGGATCTGAACTGGTGTCTCAGCCGCGGCAGCCGTCGACACGGCAAGCACTCCGGCCGCGAGTGTGGCGAAAGCAAGGCGTTTCATGCTGCGCCGATCCAGGCGGTGGGGTTCAGATCGACGCCGTTCGCCTTGAGCTTCATGAGGAAGCCGGGCCGCAGGCTGGTGGCCTCCAGCGGCTCGAGGAGCCGTGAGTCCCAGCCGATTTGCGAGTCCGGAGCCTTGGCGACGAAGAGGTCTTGAAGCGTCACGACGTCACCCTCCATGCCGGCGATCTCCGTGATTTGCGTCACCCGTCGCGAACCATCCACGAGCCGCGAGATGTGGATCAGCAAATCGAAGCCACCGGCGATCTGCTCGCGAATCGCCTTCATCGGCAGCTCCACCCCTGCCATCAGCACGAGCATCTCCAGACGATGCAACGCGTCCCGCGCGGAGTTGGCATGAAGGGTCGTGAGGGATCCGTCATGGCCAGTGTTCATCGCCTGCAGCATGTCGAGCGCCTCTGCGCCACGGACCTCACCGACGATGATTCGATCGGGTCTCATACGAAGGGCGTTACGGACGAGATCTCGAATCCGTACTTCACCTTCACCCTCGATGTTCGGCGGCCTCGACTCGAGCGAGACGACATGACGCTGCTGCAATCGGAGTTCGGCCGCGTCCTCGACCGTTACCACTCGCTCGGCAATGGGAACGAACGCCGAAACCGCATTGAGCAGCGTCGTCTTGCCCGTGCCGGTACCGCCGGAGATGAGGATGTTCAGCTTCCCGCGGACGCACTCTCCGAGAAACTCAGCCGCTTGGTCGGTCATGGTTCCGAGCGCGATCAGGTCCGGCAGCGAAAGTGCGTTCCGAGCGAATTTCCGGATCGTGAGCGAGGGTCCGCGCAGCGCCAGCGGCGGGATGATCGCGTTGACGCGGCTCCCGTCAGGAAGCCGAGCGTCCACCATCGGCGAAGACTCGTCGATGCGCCGCCCGACTTGCGACACAATTCGGTCGATGATGCGCAAAACATGGGCGTCGTCGAGGAATGCGGCCTCCGTCTCCTCGATCCGGCCATCGCGTTCGACGTAGAGCTGGTCGTACCCGTTGACCATCACCTCCGTGACGCTCGGGTCCCGGAGAAACGGCTCGAGGGGTCCGTAGCCGAGGATGTCATCCGCGATTTGCCGCTCGAGCTGTGCGCGCTCGCTCGGGCTGAAGGCGGTGTCTTCGAGCGCAAGCTGCTCCCGGACCAGATCTCGGACACGTGGACCGAGCTCTTCCGATCCTTCGATGTTGAGGAAGGCAGCCCCCAACCGCGCGATGCACGCCCGGTGAATCTTCGTCTTGATCTCGGCGTGCGGGTCACGCGCCCGCGCCCTCAGCTCGCCCGAGTCGAGCTGGAGCCGCTCCGCGAGCACCGACGCGTCTGTGCTCGGAGAGAAGCCGTTGCCGTCGATGCCGTTCATCGCCGCCCCCTCAGGAGTGTTCGCTTGGGCTGCGCGGTCGCCAGGGCGACCGGCGCTGCCTCGAAGACCGACGTAGCCAGAGCGGTGACCGCCCGCGAGAAGCGGCTCTTTTCGTCGGCAAGGACGACAGGCGTTGCTCGGTTGATCGCCGAAGGCACAGCCGCGTCATCGGGCAGCTCGAAGGCGATCTCCGCTTCCAATACGTCCTCGATCTCCTGCCGGCTGACGCCCCCGGCCGCGCCGATTCGATT
>Ga0134125_10006199_pt1 | contig 13560 bp, 11 predicted proteins | sample KB31751_FD_96464 | JGI IMG/M metagenome (GOLD analysis project Ga0134125, IMG submission 96464) | Terrestrial soil microbial communities with excess Nitrogen fertilizer from Kellogg Biological Station, Michigan, USA - KB3-175-1 | ecosystem: Environmental > Terrestrial > Soil > Unclassified ... | reverse complement strand
CGGCGGCGCCGGTACGCGGCTCCATCCACTGACGCTCGTCGTCAGCAAGCAGCTGCTGCCGGTCTACGACAAGCCGATGATCTACTATCCGCTGTCGACGCTGATGCTGGCGGGTATTCGCGAGATCATGGTCATCTCGACCCCGGAAGATCTGCCGCGCTTTCGACAACTCTTAGGCGACGGCTCGCAGTGGGGGATGTGCTTTGCTTACGCGGAACAGGCGGTGCCGAACGGGTTGGCGCAGGCCTTCGTGATCGGGCGGGATTTCGTCGCTGGGCGTCGCTCGGCGCTCGTTCTGGGCGACAACATATACTATGGTAGTGGGCTCGTCCGGCAGCTTCGCCGAGCGGCGGCCGAGGAACGGGGTGCAACGGTGTTCGGCTACCACGTGAGCGACCCCGAACGCTATGGCGTCGCCGAGCTCGATGCGGACGGGCGAGTGCTGAGCATCGAGGAGAAGCCGAAGCGACCAAAGTCGAACTATGCGGTGACGGGTCTGTATTTCTACGACGAGTGTGTGTCGGAGATTGCGGCGTCGCTACAACCCTCGGCACGCGGGGAGTACGAGATCACTGATGTGAATCTCGAGTATCTGCGGCGCGGGGAGCTGCGGATGGAGTTGATGAGCCGAGGGACCGCGTGGCTCGATACCGGGACGCACGAATCGTTGCACGATGCGTCGAGTTTCGTGGAGACGATACAGAAAAGGCAGGGGTTGAGTATTGCGTCGCCGGAGGAGATTGCGTGGCGGTTGGGTTATGTCGATGATGCGCAGTTGGAGCGGTTGGCGAATGACATAGGCGCGAGCAAGTACTCGGCTTACTTGCGGGGGCTGCTGAAGGACGCGGTGGCGACCGTATGAAGATCGTCACCACGAACTTGCCGGACGTGCTGCTCATCGAGCCGACTGTGCATGGCGACACGCGCGGCTATTTCTTCGAGGCGTTTCGCGCCGATCTCTACGCGGCTGCGGGGATCAGCGGACCGTTCGTGCAGGACAACGTTTCCCGCTCGCGGCGCGGCGTGCTTCGCGGTCTGCATTTTCAGCAACCATACGCGCAGCGAAAGTTGGTGAGCGTCGTGGAGGGGGAAGTGTTCGATGTCGCGGTCGACGTGCGATTGGATTCACCGACGTTCGGGCGATCGACGGGGCATGTCCTATCGGCGGAGAGCAGGCGCCAGCTGTACATACCCGAGGGATTCGCGCACGGGTTTTTGACGCTCTCGGAACAGGCCGTGTTCGTATACAAGTGCAGCGAGTACTATCGGCCGGAAGCGGAGCACTTGCTTCGGTGGGATGACCCGGAGATCGGCATCGATTGGCCGACGCGAGACGTGCTGTTGTCGGCGAGAGACGCCAGCGCGCAGTCCCTTCGGGAGCTCGGGCGAGATCTTGCTCGGGCGGGCGTCGGGTCGCTGCGGGCGGTGGAGGTCGGCGCTGCATGCAGCTGATTCGCTCGCCCGCGCCGCTGTTCCTGGTGACTGGAGGGTCCGGTCAGCTCGGTCGCGAGCTGCGGCGTGTGCTGTCGCGGCAGGGCGACGTCATTGCGCCGTCGAGGTCCGAACTCGACCTCGCGAGTCCCGTGAGCATCCGAGAAGTGATCCGTCGTGTGAAGCCGTCCGTGATCGTGAACGCGGGAGCTTATACAGCGGTCGATCGGGCAGAGTCCGAGCGAGACGTTTGCTTCGCGGTCAACGCCGTGGCGCCGGCCGTCCTCGCTGACGAGGCGCGAGATATCAATGCTGCGCTCGTTCACTTTTCCACCGACTACGTTTTCGATGGAACGAAGCTGGATCCGTACGTCGAAACAGATCAACCGTTGCCGCTCAACGCGTATGGGCAATCGAAGCTCGAAGGAGAGCGCGCGATCGCGGCGAGCGAAGCGGCGTGGGTTGTTCTTCGTACAAGCTGGATCTACAGCGCCTACGGGAAGAATTTCTTGACGACGGTTCTTCGCTTGGCCCGCGAGCGTGCAGAGCTGTGCATCGTCGATGATCAGATCGGGTCGCCCACGCCGGCGACCGCCATAGCCGCAGCGACGGCGAGTCTCATCAATCGAGCGCGTCAGCGGACTGAGGATATCGGAGAAGCGATCCGCGCCGATCGCGGTGTGTATCACTACGCGTCGAGCGGATGGACAAGTTGGTGCGGCTTCGCGCGTGCGATACTCGATGCATTCCCGGATGCGGATCGACGCGCGCTCGCCGTTCGTGCGATCGAGACGCAGGAGTACGCGACACCGGCTCGGCGGCCGGCAAATTCCCGTCTCGATTCCAGTCGAATTCTCGAGACATTCGGTTTATCGACGCTGCCGTGGAACGATGAGCTCGCGCGCGAAGCGGCCGCTATCCGGGCGCCCGTGGGGACGAGGGTTCATTCGCGAGTGAGCAGTTCACTGTGAGCTCACAGACTCCTTTCCCGCGCCGCACGGATTCGATTCCTCGGGTGCGCGCGGTGTCCATGCCGATCAGTTCAGTCCGCGGGGCCTCGCGCAACCAGGCGACTCGATGCGCCGCGACGTAATCGAGGGCGCTGCACTAAGTGGCGCGCACGGCATTCATGTGGAATTGAGTCCTACAGGGCGCAAGACGTCAACGATAGCGTTGGCCGAAAGTCCCGCATGACGTCGACGAAGCGCAACATCATCGCCAACTTCGCCGGCCAAGGGTGGTCGGCGTTCGTCCAAGTCGCGTTCGTGCCGGTATACGTGCACCTGCTCGGCATCGAGGGATACGGGCTAATCGGCTTCTTCGCCACGCTCCAAGCCGCGCTGCAAGTATTCGACCTCGGGATCAGCGGCACGATGAATCGCGAACTTGCCCGCCTGACTGCGATTCCCAGTCGTGCCAATGAGGCGTGCACACTCGCAAGAACGTTCGAAGTCTTATACTGGGCGATAGGCTGCATGATCGCCGCAGGAGTTTTCCTATCCGCGCCACTGATCGCTCACCATTGGGTGAAAGTCGAGAATACCCCGATAACCACTGTTGTCGGCGCAGTGAGAATCATGGCAATCCTAGCCGGATTACAATTCCCAGTAACGTTGTATCACGGCGGACTGATGGGCTTGCAGCGCCAGACCGCCTACAACGCCATAAAGGTGTTTACCGCCACGCTGGCGGGGGCGGGTGCCGCTGCGATAGTTGCATTCGTGTCGCAGACCGTAACGGCCTTTTTTGCCTGGCAGTTGTTCGTTGCGCTGCTCCAGGTGTCCATACTGTGGCGGACGCTCTGGTCGCACCTTCCGCATTCCGATCGCGACATTCGGTTCCGTCTCTCTGCACTGCGCGAGGTGTGGCGCTTTGCCGCGGGGATGACTGCAGTGTCTGTCTCGGGGATGGCCGCCGGTCAGATGGACAAGATTCTTCTCAGCAAGCTGCTGAGCTTGAGCAATTTCGGATACTACTCCATAGCCAGCCTGGCAGCGAACCTTTTGTTCATCCTAAGCAATCCCGTCTACTACGCCCTGTTTCCGCGGTTCGCGACGTACTTTGCTCAAGACGACACCGCAGGCGTTGATGCGCTATATCGTAAGGGAACAGAGCTTATTGCCGTTCTCGTGTTTCCCGTCGCGGCTGTGCTGGCTGTGTTTGCCCCACAGGTCATCACTCTGTGGACCCGGAGTCCCGCCACGGCCCGAGCGGTTGCACCATTGCTTCGATTGCTTCTAATCGGCACTGCGGCCCACGGACTTCGCAATCTGCTGGGCGCCCTCCAGTATGCTTATGGCTGGACAAGCATCGGCATGAAGCTCAATGCCGCGCTGCTTGCGCTCTTGGTGCCAGCGTTGCTGCTGCTAACGCCAAGGTACGGCCCCGCATATGCCGCGGGGAGTTGGTCGCTGGCGGTGGTCATCGTTTGGGCAGTCGGGGTTGTGATAACACATCGGCGCATCCTCAGCTTGCGGCCCTCCACATGGGCGCTGATTGATATCATACCGCCGTTTGTCGTCTCCGTATTCGCGGCTGTGACATGCCGTGCAGTGCTTCCCGCGGCAGCCGGGTGGTACGGGACAGCTGCATCGATACTCGCAACCTTGTTCTTTGCACTCGCCGTGTCCGCTAGCGTTGCGCCATGCGTCCGGCATCAACTGCACGCGGCTTTCGGCGGCTTGAGGTCGCGCTATGCATAGCATAGGTGGCGCGGACTGGGGTTGCCTGGTCGCCCAGACGCTCATGTTGTTGGCTATCGTGTCCTACGAAGTGAGCCGGCCTCGTGGCCGAAACCTTCTGGCGCTGTTGACTTGCGTTGCGCTCTTAACGCTTGTGGTCGGTCAGACATGGTGGATGTTTCTTCAATTTTCGACAGGTCACATCGCGGACTTCACGCACCTTAATCAGTACATCACGATCGACGCGGCGCGTACGGCAAACTGGTATGTGTGCATCGCAATAGTCTGCTTTGCTATTCCGTACACCGTCTGGTCATCTTCCCCCTTAGCGAGAATCGCCCCTAAGAATCGGGTCCATTCCGTCGTATCGTCGACTAGGATTGTGCATTTGGCCTATGTCGCCATAGCAGGCCTAACGCTCTGCGCAACGGCTGGCCTCATCTGGTCGGCGGGAGGAATAGCGGCCGCTCTAACTCATCCAGGCCTAAACTGGAACGGCGGAGTAACGATGATGATGCTCGTCGCCGGAATTGGTAAGCTTCCCTATTTGCACAAGCTAACTCGCGGCGTCAGTCCTCGGCGCATCGACCTCGCGTTGTTTGCGTTGGCCTTCGGTATGTCACTGCTGAACTCCAGATTTATCGCAGCATTCATACTCATACAATCAGCGATCATCTGGAATTATTGCGTTCGTGAGATCACGCGACGCACTCTGGGCTTGCTAACAGTGGCGATGTTCTTGGTGTTCATCGTGTTCGGTCTGTATCGCCATTTTACATCTCTGCCAGGGTCAGTGGTGGCGATAGGCAATCTCATGGCATTTGCGTCTACGGCCGGATCTCCAATCGATTGGTTCTACCGTTTGAATATCGAAGGATTTGCTGGCCTAGGTGGCATCCTGACCTATCAAAGAGCCCACGGCGGACTTACCCACGACTTTGGATTGTCGAGCACAGCGTTTGTATTCCAGTTTGTCCCGAACGCGCTTCGCGCCGACCCGGGATCACAGATCGGAATGCTCCAGCGTCATCTTACAGACGCATATCCGTATCCTCATGGCTCTGTCATCTCGCCCGGCCTTGAAATCGCGTATGCACACTTTGGGTTGGTCGGTGTCGCTGGATTCGGGCTGGTACTGGCCTTTCTGTGCTCCTGGATTCATAGACGCCTGCAACAACCTCGCTCTGATCGGCTAGCTGTTGGCATTGTGTCAGTGCACATCCTGCAGCTCGTACGCGGCACATTTGTTCTGGCGCTTTTCTTTGCGTTGAGCGAGCGAATTATGATCGGCGTTTACCGTCTGCTCCTGGCGTTCAGCGACGCTCGAGCGTTCGCGGGGCCTGTTGAGCAACGCATGACCATTATGTCCTCGTTTTGGGGTGCCGACCATTGAGCTTGCTGGATGGAATTGCGCGGCGCGTTTCGCTAGTTCGCGCGTATGCGACGACAGACGTGCGCCCGTCCATTGGCGACTTCGCTTCGCTCGGATTAATGCGACCGACTTGCCAGCTACTTGGTCCTCGTGTGATCGCTCACGTCGCCGAGGAGGGAGATTATCTGCGAGTATTCATTCGCGGGATATCGGAACCGCTGTACTGGCCGCGCCATTTACCTATGTACGATCTTCACAAGGTCTTGACAGAATGCTTCTATCCTGACGATTGGCATTTCTACGAAGTTCCCGAAACGCGCGTACGCGACGGAGATCACGTCGTCGACTGCGGTGCAGCTGAGGGCGTCTTCTCGCTACGAGTGCTGGCCCGCGCTGGTCGTATCACACTGTTCGAACCGTTGCGACTCTTTACCGAGAGTCTTAAACGAACTTTCCAGGATCACACAAACGTGTGTGTTGTCAATGCCGCTCTGAGCAACGCTGAGGGCGCCGGGGTTCTTCAAGGGGGGTCGCTTTATGGCGTTGTTCGAGCTGACGGAGAAGGCGAGGCCATTTCGATCACGACTCTGGATGCGTGGTTAAACAAATCAGGCGCTCGGCTGGACTTTCTCAAAGCAGACCTTGAAGGCTTTGAGGAACGAATGCTGGAAGGTGCGAGCACCTCAATAGCTCGCTGGCGGCCGCGCATCGCTATCACGGTCTACCATCCGGGTAACGATTGGAAAACAATGCAAGCGCGACTTCGCGAACTGGTTCCGTCATACAAGTTTCGGGTGAAGGGCCTTTCATACAACGATCGCGTCGCCAGGCCAGTGATGCTCCATTGCTGGGTGGACGAATAGCTTGCTGAGAGTCGGGATCGACGGCCGACTGATCCGATATCGCCGGGGCATGGGTCAGTACGCGTTCAACTTGTTGCGTGCCTTGGCCGACGCCAGCGAGGCCGAGTTCGAGTTTATCGTGTACTTAGACTCCGACGCGGCAGCATCAGAAGTGCCACGACGGCCAAACTTCCGTGTGCGTGTGTTGCGGCCGTCACCCTACCCTATCTGGGAGCAGTTCGTTCTGCCCATTGCAGCATCGCAAGATCGCTTGGCGATCTTACACTGCCTGTTTAATACAGCCCCGTGCATTGTCCTGGGCGCCCCGCCACCGCAGTTGATCATAACCGTACACGACGTGATGTACCTGATGCCCCACACTCAGGTGCCACGCTCGAATAGACTGTATCATGAGTTTGGTCGGCGCTATCGCGCAGCTGTCGTGCCGGCCGTTGCACGCCGAGCCGCGAAGGTCATTGCGGTATCAAATCAATCCAAGAGCGACGCCCTAGAATTTCTGCCTGTAGACTCCTCACGAGTTACAGCGATAGCGAGCGCGCCGGACCCCGCGTTTTGCCGAATACTCGACAGCAGTAAAATTGCCTCGGCACGTCACCGCTACAATATCGTGGGTCCATTCATATTCGCTCTAGGCGCGATCGATCCGCGGAAGAACACAGAATTCATCCTCGAGGCATTTTGCAGGCTCTGCCGCTCGGGTGACTTTCGGCACACGCTCGTCTTGTCAGGGCTGACTCCGGATGCCGCTACTGTCTGGGGACGATGGGCAACGAGCCGGGGCATCCGCAGTCGCGTTGTTCTACTAGGATTCGTGCCACTCGATGATCTCGTCGCCCTATACAATGAAGCCGAACTGTTCCTCTACCCGTCGCTATACGAAGGATTCGGGTTTCCGATTATTGAAGCGATGGCCTGCGGGACGCCCGTAATTTGTTCTGCCGAGGGCGCACTTCGCGAACTATCAGGCGATGCAGTAGTGTCGGTAGATCCTCGGAATGTGGACGCACTGTGCGATGCAGTGAATCGTGTCACGAGTGATGCCATCCTGAGACGAGATCTAGTCGAGCGCGGCGCCATTCGAGCGGCGTCGTTCTCTTGGAACAGAACCGCTGCTGAAACTTTGGCGGTCTATCGCCAAGTGACTTCTCTCGATTGAGTTGCGTGACACACGTTCAGATTCTAGTGACTGGAGCGGACGGCTTTGTGGGCCACCACCTGACGCGGCGACTGGCCGTGGCTGGGTATTCAGTCCGCCGGCTTTGCCGAGCAGAAATACCGGATTCGGTGGTAGAGGAGACCGTCTATTGCACGGATTTGACCGATCGGGACGCTGTGCGGCAAGCGTGCGCAGACGCCGAGGTGGTTGTGCATTTGGCGGCTCGCGCGCACTCGCTCGGGCGAGTCGACAGTCACCTCTACGATGAAATCCAACACACAAACGTAGAGGGCACGCGCATCGTGGCCGAGGAGGCGCTGGCGGCGGGCGTGAAGCAGTTTGTCTTCATGAGCTCTATCGGTGCGATTTGCCAGGCAAGCCATCAACCTGTCACCGAAGCCACGATAGCTCGGCCCACGAGCCTGTATGGCATCAGCAAGCTTCGAGCAGAATCACTGGTCTCAAAAGCTTGCAGCGACGCAGGAGTCGACGCGGCCATTGTTCGTCCACCAATTGTCTATGGGCCAGGAATGAAGGGCAATCCGCTTCGTCTGTTCGAATGGATTGGCCGAGGTGTGCCCTTACCGCTGATGACGATGCGCAACCGGCGCAGTGCCATCTTTGTTGGCAATCTCGTCGCCGCAATTGAAAGGCTCATTGAGCGCCGAGTTTCTGGCGTTCGCACATACTGCGTAGCGGATGAGGAGGCGCCAGCCGTTCGAGACTTCGTCCGTATGGCAGCCGACGCGATGGGCAGACGCGTTCATACATTCCCAGTCCCTCGTCAATGCGTTATGGCTGCTGCGGCGATTGGAAATATCCTTCCAAAAGGCATTCCTTGGCCGATCAGCAAAGCGACAGCGAGTTCGCTGATCGAGCCACTCGTTATTGATGCTTCCGAGATACAACGTTCCATCGGCTTCAGCCCACCCTATACGATGGCAGAGGGCCTCGCCACGACTGCGAGCTGGTTTCGAACGCAACTGACCAGATGCTAGTTGCGACGACGTGCGCTGCGGCGAGTTTCCTGCTAGCCACTTTCCTAGCGGGCCGAATTCGCCGTTACGCGATTGATCACGCGATTCTAGATATCCCGAACCAACGCAGCTCGCATACTGAGCCGACACCCAGGGGCGGCGGTCTTGCGATTGCGCTCACGGCGGTACTCGGAATGCTTCTTGTCGACGCTTCACCCCTCGGCTCGGACTCGGCGTCGGTCCTGGCAATCGCAGCAGGCGGCTCGCTCGTTGCCGCCATTGGCTGGTTTGACGACGTTAGAGGTGTTACGCCCTTGGTGAGGATAGCGGTTCACCTAATAGCGGCCGTCGTCGCCGTGTACGGAATGGGAGGATTCGATCGTGTTCAACTCGGCACAAGCACAGTCGACCTAGCGTTCGCCGGACCGGTAGTTGCCATCCTTGCGATTGTCTGGTCTACGAATCTGTTCAATTTCATGGATGGGATCGATGGCCTTGCTGCTGCGGAGGCTATCAGCGTATCAACCGCGGGCGGCATCCTATTGTTGGCGACGGGTTCGATGGAGTTGGGGATAATCAGCTTGATTGTCGCCGGCGCCGCAGCCGGATTCATGCTGTGGAATTGGCCTCCGGCCCGTCTCTTTATGGGTGATGCAGGCTCCGGCTTCTTTGGATTCGCGCTCGGCTGTTTAGCCGTCGAATCCGAGAAGGCCACGCGAGTGCAAGCGCTTGTGTGGATGGTGCTAATGGGCGTTTTCATTACCGATGCGACCGTAACCTTGGTGCGACGAATGATGCGCGGCGAAGCGCTGTACAAGGCTCATCGGAGCCACGCGTACCAACGCCTTGTGGCGGCAGGATGGACTCACCGCCGAGTAACATCGACGGTTGCCGCGTTCAACATTTGGCTCGCTATTGTCTGCGCCCTGATCGTTGCATATCCGACGTGGACCTTAAGCTTGGTAATTGGGGCCGTCTGCTTTTTGACGGCCGCATACTTCGCCGTCGAGCGGAGCGCACCAATGCACAGTCGCTAAAGGGCAAGGCAAATGCTCTCGGACGAGTCTCTGGCCATCGCGGATTCGCTAACCCCGGCATCCGTTCCTCAGAGCGACGCGTCAGCGGGCGTGTCATCAGTTGACGCACGTGACACGAGCCTGATTGACTTCTTCAATGCATTATTGAGGGGTCGCTGGATCATTTTGTGTTGCGCTGCCCTGTCGCTGGTGACAGTAGTTATGATTGCGGTTTGGTCGGGACCATCGTTCTCTGCAACCGCGTCGTTTCTACCTGCCGCGAAGAAAGCACCGGGCAGTCTGAGCGGTCTTGCTGCTCAGTTCGGTGTGGATGTCCCAACATTAGACGCAGGCCAATCACCGGCCTTCTACGTTGATTTGGCTAGATCACGAAACGTGCTCGAAGCGGTTGTTGACAGTCAGTACGACTACGAAAACGACGGTCGCAGCCTTCGGGGGAGGCTTGCCGACGTTTACGGGATCCATAAGCCAACGGAGGCACAGCGGCGGGAGGCAGCGATCCGCCGCCTTGCGAAGAATATTTCGGTCAGCTTCGAACAACGTACAGACGTAGTAACAATTCGCGTAACGAGTTCGTCGCCGGGCCTTTCCTATCGGCTCGCTTCCCTAGTGGTTGCGGAGATCAGTCGATTCAACGCCCAAACGAGACTTAGTCAAGCAACTGCCCAGCGGCGCTTTGCGGAACGCCGGCTCGCGGAGGTCCGAACCGAATTGCACAATTCGGAGGATCAATTGCAGGACTTCCTTCAGCGCAATCGAGAGTATCGAAATTCCGCCGAATTGACTTTTCAACACGATAGGCTACAGCGTGATGTCGATCTACGCTCCGGTGTATACTCCAACCTCGCGCAGTCAGTTGAGCAGGCGAAGCTCGAGGAAGTTCGCGACACGCCGTTGATCACAATGATTGATCAACCAGAACTTCCCGCACAGCCAGACTCGAGACACATCCTAGCGAACAGTATCGCTGCCGTTATCGGGGGCGCGATCCTCGGGATGTTAATCGCCGTCGTAGTCGACCGGCTGCTGGCTCCCGCTTCAATTCGTGGGGATTCCTACGAGGAGTTCCGTCGTCTTCGTGCGCGTGTCCGAGCCGATATGCGTCGCGCTCTAATGCTGCGCCCGAATCCGTAAGCTGGACAGCCTCCTCGTCCGCAGCCCGAGATTGGACTCGCAAACGCCCTGTTAACTCGATGCGTGGAGTTTGTTGCAAGCTTCTCAGCGGTGCCGATCGCCATTGTCGCACGGATATCGGCCGGCATCGTGCGACCAGCCGAGTCGAGTCTCCGAATCAAAACGTCCCGTGTGCCGCCGACAAGTGCCGTATCGGCTACGTGGCTAGCTCTCGCTCAAAGAGAACATTTCGTTGTTCGTTTGAGGTTGCGCCCTAGCGCGGGATGGTAGTATCTCAAGGAGTATGCTATTGAGTTGATGGCTGCTGCGGCCCCAAGTAAATTCGCGCTCCACGAACCGTGTGGCTTCGCTTGCGAGACTGACGCCGCCGCCGTCAAACACCTTGCCGATGGCTGCCGCCATGTCTGACGGCTTATCAGCGACCAACAAGTGCAAGCCCGGTTTACCCCCAATCCCAGAATTCCCCGCTGACGTACTAACCACCGGAGTTCCAGACGCCATCGCCTCAAGTACTTTAGTCTGAACGCCGACATCCAGCGGAACCGGACAAACGCTTACCGCTGCCGACCATAAGTAGGGCCTAATATCCGGCACTGAGCCCCGCACACTGACCCCGCCCTGTCCGTTCCATTTCTGCACTGATTTGGCGGGTCGTGCACCGACGAGTAACAATCGCGCTTCCGGATACCGGAGTCGCACAAGCGGCCAAACCGCCCGACAGAACCAGTCGACCCCCGCCACGTTCGGCCCATAGAACATGTTGCCGGTTATGACAACCGTTTCAGACTCTCGCCGCGAATGCGGATTGCGAAAGTGGTCGACATCGACAGCGTGCGAGACGCGTCGTATCGGCACGCCTGGCACTATTGCCTTGTAATCCGTTACGTCCCGATCGGCGGCGAGCAGGTAGGCGCCGAAGCCGCTTGCGATTGATTTCTCATACCGTTCGGTGAGGTTAGCCTCCAACTGAACGCCGGCCCTCAGAAACCAACTTCTCCATGGGCGGGACCGTCGCAGGCTTATTGACATTGGATCGACCAAGTTGAGCACGGCCGGGACATCGCCGCCGACAAGCGGCCGATACTGCGCGGTGCGCGTCATGACGAACACTGCGACGTCAAATTGATGCGATCGTGCAACCTGCATCAAGGTATTTCGCATGCCAGAAGAACCATGGAGCCCGACCGCTGCCGGCCGAGCTCGTGCAAGTCCAGAAACGACACCGAGCACGCGCGCCCATTGCGACTGCGGGACAATCGTCACACTCGCACACGCCTTTTCGATTGGGCCCGGTTCGCGCGGGCGGTCGCGACTATCAAACGAGACCAGGTGCACCTCGTGTTCCCGCGCGAGATGCGTGATGTGCTGCAACGCCATTATCGAGTAGCCTCTCGTTGGAGGGCTCGGGAAGTCTGGCGTAACGAATAGAATGCGCATTTGAATGTTGATGGGACGACACGATGCGTCCGTCGGTCGGCCGGACTCAATGCCGCATCGAGAGCTGCTGGGCCGACGAACCCGTACGCTGACGTTCTGAGCGGCGAGCTTGCAGTTGTTGGGCCTGACGATCACCCCGCCCGGCTGAGTTCGCCCTCTCGCTATGCAGGGTCGTTCCGGGCATCAGCTCGCCTGCGGTTTCGATGGGTGAGGTACGCGAACCTTTCGGGCAACGTGCAACCCCGATCTGATGCAGATCAGGCTACGAGGGACCGCTCGGCGCTGGTCAAGCGGCGCCACCAATGCGGAGTGCAGGACAGACTGATCAATCGAGACCCAACCGGGCCTTTCGGGGGATGCGAGCAAACCTTATTTCGGCTACTGAGAAGCCCGGAGCGATAACGCGCAAAGCGAAGAGGCGCCTGAGCCGCAAGAGAGTTCGAAGTGGGCTGCGGTGCGAACCGGAATCACGTTACGCGAATGCCGCTATGGTAATCGTGACCGTCGACGATTCACCTTGTCGATTCTCCAGGCGCGTCAACCGTACGAAGCGCGATGGCCAAAGGTCGGCGTATCGAGCGAACGAACCGGGATTCGACGCACTGGTGCGGTAAACATGACAGGTCCAATTCTTGCCCGCCTCAGCGTCTCCGATATCGCTCGACGCTCCAGCAGATTCGCTCCACGAAATGAAGATCAGGAACCGACACATCCTGCTCCTCGATGCCGCTCTTCTCGGCATCGCTCCGTTCCTGGTATACGCGCTACGGTTTGAAGGTTGGCACTGGCGCCCAGCGCAGCTCGCTACCGCCATAACTTTCGCCGAGCTTCAACTCCCCCTCGCCCTCGCCATCTGCTTCGCCTTCGGCATGTACCGCCGCCTGTGGCGGTACGCCTCCATCGCCGAGCTCGAGCTCATCGGCCTGGCGGGCGCGACCGTAGCAGTAGCAAATACTCTCCTCGGTCTTGTAATACTCCCGCGCTACTTCACGCCCACACGCGTTCCGCTCAGCGTCCTCTTCGGCTACGGCCTCCTCACCATCTTCATCCTCGCCGCTCCGCGCCTCTTCTCTCGAGTCGCCGGCTGGCGGACGCGAGCGCAAAAACGCCGCCGCACGGATGTTCGTCGCGCCCTCATCGCCGGTGCCGGCGCCGCCGGCGAGATGATCCTCAAGGAGCTCCTCGCCAACGCCGAGCTCGGCATCGAGCCGATCGGCTTCATCGACGACGACCGCACCAAGCACGGTCTCAAGCTCGCCGGCATCCCCGTGCTCGGCCGGCTCGCTGACCTCGAGCGCATCAACAGGAAGTGGCGCGCCGAAGAGCTCATCATCGCCATGCCCCGCGCGTCCGGTGCCGTCGTTCGTGAAGTGGTGCGCGCCGCGTACGCCGCGGGTCTCAAGACGCGCACCGTGCCCGGCCTGTTCGAGATCCTCTCCGACCGCGTCCGCGTCAGCGCCATTCGCGAAGTT
>Ga0134125_10006197_pt1 | contig 13564 bp, 11 predicted proteins | sample KB31751_FD_96464 | JGI IMG/M metagenome (GOLD analysis project Ga0134125, IMG submission 96464) | Terrestrial soil microbial communities with excess Nitrogen fertilizer from Kellogg Biological Station, Michigan, USA - KB3-175-1 | ecosystem: Environmental > Terrestrial > Soil > Unclassified ... | reverse complement strand
GATGTAAGTGCTAACAATGGTAACGTTAAAATATTTTTTGATTTTAGTGATTATGGTGTAACAGGTGTGCCTGCTGTTGCAAGTAATTACCAGTTATGGGGCAGAGCCAGTACGGCAGCAACTTTTACAGTGGTTACAACAACAAGCACGGTAATATCTGGAGATAGGGTTGTGTTTACATTGCCTGCTGCTAACTTAGGTGCAACGGGTTATTATACCATTGGTACGGTTGATTATCAGAATAGTCCGTTGCCGATAGAGTTGTTGAGTTTTGATGCTGTTGCTGATGGAGATAAAGTAGATGTGAAATGGGAAACCGTTACAGAAACAAACAACGCTTACTTTACGGTAGAGAAAAGTAAGGATGGCATAAACTTTAGCAAAGTAATTGAAGTGCAAGGTGCAGGTAACAGCACCAGCTACAAAAATTATGCAGAGACAGATTATGAGCCGTATAGTGGATTATCGTACTACCGACTGAAGCAAACCGATTTTAACGGGCAGTTTAAATATTTTAATATGGTGCCTGTAAATTTTGCAGTACGAAAAAATATTACTGTATACCCTAACCCAATTAGCAATACGGCTAATTTGAATGTTAAACTAAGCGGATTTAAAGACCAGGAAGTTGTAGTTGTTTTACGTGATGTGCAGGGTAGAGAATTTGTATCGAAGGTTTTGATGACGGCAGAAGACAACCACGTTTTTATTGTTGATGAAACAAAAACGTTGCCGGCAGGAACTTATATAATAACGGCAGCCAGCAATAATAAAATTTACAATTGTAAGTTAATTGTGAAGTAGGTTGTAAGTTGTTGAGGTGCTGTTTTTATAAGAATTAGTAAACACTACTATTTATTTTAAGTACGGCGAACAGAGTACAAAATGTATTACTGTTTTTTCGTTTAGTGTGGTAGTTTCTACCAAGGTTAAGTAGTTTCCGTTATCGAATAAATTGGTGTAATAAATTTTGACTACACCGGCGCCATTTTCTCTAAAGCTAATTTCGTTTATGCCTGTAAAAGCATAGGTGCCGTAATGGCTACCCCAGGCATACGGGTGCGGCGATATGGCTGAGTTTAACACCAGAGTTTCAGTTACGGTTTTTTTGCTTTCGGCTAATTGGCAACTGCACCAAATTTTATTTTGTATTTGCGGCTGGGCATGTAAGCCCCACGTAAAAAATATACATAGAAAAAAAGGAAACAGAAACTTAAGCATTACGGCTGTTTTTACAAACCTAAGCTATTATTTATGGTTTACAAATAATGTTATTGACATGTAAGTTTTTTTTATTTTTTGTGGTAATAAATGTTAAAGCCTGAAATGTAAAGCCCCACGGTAGCCCAATGGTGCTAAGGGGAAATTAATTGCATTGGTTTATTTGCTTTTTAACAATTCAGAAAGTTCTGTTTCGAGGGCGGTACTAATTTTTATTAGCGTTAGCACAGACGGATTCATTTCGCCTTTTTCTATGCGTTGGATGGTGCTTTTGGCAACGTCTGAATTATCGGCTAGCTCTTGTTGGCTAATGTCTTTGGCATCTCGCTTTTTACGGATGTTGTTTCCTATTTGTTGTAAGTGCTTTTTTTCTTGTCGTTGCATTATAACAAAGCAAGAAATTTCGTTTTATTTTACTGGCAGCGTATTTGCTGCCAGTTTTTTATTACTTTAGCTGTTAGAATGAAACATAAAGCACCAAAAACCAAACTGGAAATTGAGTTGTTGTGCGATAAAATACTTTTGCAGCAACGTGTTAAGCAATTGCAAACGCATTTGCAGGCTGCCCTAAATGCTTTGGATGAAACTTTAAAAGGGAAAGTGAGGGAGAATTAACTTGTTGGTGATAACAACAACAAGAGCGGAAGGTTAACTTAATAAGGTTACTGTTTTTTTAGTCGTTTGTGTTCTGCTTCATTATGTTTAAGCTCAAAGGTTTCGAGTAAAAAAGTTGCGAGTGTTATGCCAGCACCAACTGTTAAGCGTGCATGTCTCTCATTCAGTCCTTTTCTTTTATTCTCTTTTCCGTGTCCAGTGCCATAAAGATTTCTCAACTCTGCAACCTTTACAACGACTTGCCCAAGATTACTTAGAAGAATTTTAATTATATCAGAGCCTTTTTTTGAATCGTCAACGGTATCAGGAACTAAGTCGAGAGCTTTTTGAACTTGCTTTAATAATTTAGGAATATCATCGTCTTTATCAAAACCCAATTTTAATTCATTTAGAATTGTTTTTAATGTAGCTTCAATAAGTTCTTTTGTTGAACCAATGGCGAGGCCAGGATCTTCATCTACGGATTTTTTTATGCGGTCTATATATTCTTTAAAATGTTCTTTGTCTAATAAATTTGTTGCATTTTCAAATTCTTCAAAATTTGCTACAGGCTTTATACTAACGAGTTTTCCATCAATGAATTGGTAACCATCTTTTAATAAATATTTTGTCAGCCTATCAATTTTTTCTTTATTCCAAGTATCGTTTGAGCTTGAAAGGTCAGTAAGAATATCTGAGTAAACATTTAGTATTTTTTTTACGTCGTGATAATTTCCCCAATTTATACTTGCATAATATTGAAGCACATGACTTCTTCTTTGACCTGAGGGTAGTAATTCAATTGGGTGAGGGATAAATTTTACATCATAATTATCAAAGTATCTTTCAATTTCTCTTAAAGTCTTACTTACAAGATATTCTTGAAATTCACTACGTGTCTTTTTACTAATAAGCTCAATATCTGTCATCCTGTATTTCCTTTTTATAAAGGTACTAAAATTGTTTAGTTGCTCACGTTAGGGATTGCAACGAAAATCCTTTTGTTGTAATCGACAAAAGATTGTAGTGTAAAGCCCGACGGCAGCCCTAAGGCTGCCGTAACGCGCTAATTGAAAGGAAGGAAACAGATTTCTCGCATTCGCTCGAAATGACAAGAAGGGAGAAATGACAGAGGAAGAATTACTTTTTAGATACTTTGGTGTCGCTTAGGTCGGAGGCGATTTTTATCATTTCTAAAAGGCCGGCAATGTAACCGTTTGGGTCGGTGGCTTTTGATTGATTTACTAAATCGATAGCTTGTTTGAAAGAGGCTGCGCCTTTGTATTCACTTTCACGCAATAACAACGCAAACTCGGATACACCTGCGGCTAGCTTAAAATTTGATGATGCGGCCTCGGCACTTTCAACATGATTAGGAACTACCTGAGAGATTAGTTTAGAAGTGGTGTCCTGCTTCTTTACATCTTTATAACGGAATTTTACGGTTGCCATTTCGTTGCTGTTGATTGACTCGCTGGTTGGTTTGCTGTATTTTAGTTCATCTACTTTTGCATGACTCTCGGCACTGCCCGCAGGAATGATTTCGTAAAGGGCAGTTACGCAATGTCCCGAGCCAAGCTCGCCGGCATCTTTTTTATCGTCGTTAAAATCTTCGGCGGCAAGCAAACGATTGTCGTAACCAATTAAACGATATTCTTTAACTGCAGCAGGGTTAAACTCTATTTGAATTTTTACATCTTTAGCAATGGTGTAAAGTGTGCCGCCAAATTGCGATACAAGAACTTTGCGTGCTTCCATAAAATTGTCGATGTAATAATAGTTTCCGTTTCCTTTATCGGCAAGGGTTTCCATTTTGCTATCTTTTAAATTGCCTTCGCCAAAACCAAGTACCGATAAATAAATACCGTTGTTGCGTTTTTCTACTATAAGGTTTTCTAATTCTTTTTCGGAGGACACGCCTACGTTAAAATCGCCATCGGTTGCAAGGATAACACGGTTGTTGCCATTTTTAAGAAAATGTTTTTCGGCAATTTTGTAAGCTAAATTAATTCCATCGCCACCAGCGGTTGAGCCACCTGCAGTTAAAACTTCGAGTGCCTGGTTGATAGGTTCTTTTTCATCTCCTGAAGCATTCTCTATTATCATACCCGATGAGCCTGCATAAACTACTATTGACAATCTATCTTTTGGGCGAAGTTGTTTTACTAATAATTTGAAGGCGCGTTTAAGTAATGGTAATTTATTTTCATCTTCCATAGAGCCGCTGACATCGATTAAGAAAACAAGATGCGATGCGGGTGCACTTTCAAAATCGACTTCTTTACCTTTTAAACCAATTTGCAGTAGTGTATGATTTTTATCCCAAGGGCAAGCGGCATATTCTGTTGTGATGCTAAAAGGTTTATCATCTTTTGGTTGTGGATAGTTGTAAGGAAAATAATTAATGAACTCCTCTACACGCACAGCATCTTTTTGTGGTAGCATGCCTTGTTGTAATAAACGACGCGCGTTGCTATAGGAAGCTGCATCGACATCGATGGCGAAAGTTGAAAGTGGTTGGTTGTGTGCAGTGTTGTAAGCACTTTCTTTAAAAGAGCTGTACTCTTCGTTTACATAAGTTTCTTCTGCGGTTTTTTCTTTGCCTTTGCTGTTATTATAAGCAACACCTTCACCATCTATAAATTTATCTTTTTTGCCGCTGCGTGAACCACGCACACCTTTTTGGCTATAGTTATATACTACGCCGGGTTGTGTGCTTATAACGGCGTTCATGTTTTTATTGGGCATTGATTGAAAATATTCTCTATCGATTGTGCCACCCGATTTTGTATCGGGGTCGATGAGGGGAGTTTTATATTCTGTAACCACCATATCTAACAGTACTGCACCGCCGTTGGTTAGTGCCATTGGCACGTAAGTTGTTTTGTTTGCGTTTACTATTACATCGTTTATTTGTTTTGGGTTGTAACCCACGTAAACGGTTTTTACATTGTACTTGCCGGGTGATAGTTTATTTATAGTAGCGTTACCATCAATGTCGGTAGTGGCGGTTGCCGATTGAATTTTGCCCTTGTATAAAATTACGTTGGCAAATGGAATGGCTTCTTTGTTTTTTGCATCGCTTACGGTTACTTTAATTGAACCTGTGTTTTGTGCATTGCCTACACGTAGTATGGCTAGTAGCGCTAGGAGTAGGAGATAGGTTTTTGTTTTCATGATTTCTAGTTTTTAGTTATTTAAATTTACTTAGACCTCAGCAAAAAACTTTTGCAAGTTTTTTAACGGCGGTACTTTTTTGGCAAACGGTAGGTTTTGACACAAATACGGTTAAACCTGCGCTTGCTTTTTATGTAGATGCTGGGTGGGAATAAATTCCATAAAAGATTTTGAAGATTTTTTAGAAATGAAATGACTTTGTATTAAATTAATGTTTACATTTGTGATATCAAATTGATATCATTTAAATATTAGTCGTATGAAAACCGAAAAAATTATTAGCCCGTTTAATGGTTATGTAGCTGTTGTTGTTTTGTTGATTACAATAGCATTAATGGCTTATGGCGTTAACTCAGGAAACAATGTATTAGTCATTTCTTTAATACCTGTATTTATTCTCTTAATAAAGGGCTTGATAGTGATAAGCCCGAATAGCTCAAAAGTGCTTTTACTGTTTGGAGATTACAAAGGAAGTGTAAAACAAAATGGTTTGTTTTGGATAAACCCATTTTACAATAGAACAACTTTATCGTTGCGCGCCAGAAATTTTGAAAGTGAAAAAATTAAGGTAAATGATAAAATGGGGAATCCTATTTTGATTAGTGTTATTTTAGTGTGGAAAGTTAAAGATACTTTTAAGTCGACTTTTGAGGTTGATAATTATGAGAATTTTATTAGAATTCAAACGGACTCGGCGGTTAGAAAACTTGCAGGTTCTTTTCCTTACGATCATTTTGAAGATGAAAAGGCAACTATTACCCTAAGCACTAATTTTGATGATATTAATAAAGCACTTGAGCGTGAGGTTTCTGAACGATTAGAAATTGCGGGCATAGAAGTTATAGAATCTAGAATTGGTTATTTAGCTTATGCGCCCGAAATAGCTCACTCGATGTTAAGAAGACAACAAGCATCGGCGGTGGTTGCTGCTCGTCATAAAATTGTGGAAGGTGCTGTTGGCATGGTTGAAAGTGCTTTAAAGCTTTTGGCAGATAAAGAAATTATTCAGTTTGATGAAGATAGAAAAGCAACTATGGTAAGTAATTTAATGGTTGTGCTTTGTGGTGATAGTGAAACGAAACCTGTAATAAATACGGGTACTTAAATCAATAGGGAGTGGAGAATGTCAGAAAAAAAATCATTTGCATTAAGAATAGATACGGAAACTATGAAAGCCATAGAAAAATGGGCTGCTGATGAATTTAGAAGTGTTAATGGTCAGATTGAATGGATGCTTAATAATAGCTTAAAACAGGCAAAGCGGATTAAAAATAAGGGAGATTCGAAAAAATAAATTCTATAAAAGATTTCACTTTATGGTTGAAATGACAAGGATGTAAATAATGCCAGTAATAAATAAATGGTTGTTTATTTATTATCAGAAAACTCGATACGCTTGGCATCGGCAGCCGGAATTACCTGTATTTGCTTTGGGCTATCGGTAGTTTTATTTGAATTGAGGGTTTTATATACCGCATCAATATAAATAGCTGCATTTAGATAATCTTCATATGAATAATTGCTAATTGAATCTTTTTGCGGATAACTTTTATGAGCTGTGGCTGAGTAGTTATTTGAATAATTAATAGGCCTAGCGTGATCAGCAACAAAAATTCCTCTATCATTATGTCGTAGTACCGGAGAAAGGCGTTGGGCTTTTGTTTGAAAAACGAAAATGAAAAACAGAATGCATATGAAAACAATTTTTTTCATGAGGAAGTTGTTTAGTTGTATTGATATTACAACAACAATGCCATATTACCCTTGTTGCTGTTTTGTGGAGTTAAAAAGTCTTAAAATTTATGTGAAAGATAAACGCTAAATGTTAGTTTAATGCTTTTAGTGCCGGACTTACTTATTATTTTAGACCTAAAGCTACGGCGGCTAATTAGTCTTTGTAATTGGAAAAAACGTGACGTGTAATTTTATTTAAGGAATTTGGATTTGCACTTACCTGAGCCAGGTTGTCGGTATATTCTTGATTGTGTTCATCTAAGGTGTGGGCTTTGTAAAAATCGCTGGCGGCATCTTCTGATTTATTTAAGTGTGAGTAAGCCAAGCCGCGCGAAAAATAAAGTCGAGCGTTTGTCCAATCGTATTTAAGTGCTTTGGTGTAATCGGCAGCGGCCCCTTCAAAATCTAAGGTTATGTATTTTGCATTGGCACGGCGCTTTAAGGCTTGTGTATATTTTGGGTTATACATTAATGCGGTGTCGCAATAAGCAATAGCAATTTTATAATCTTCGAAGTGATAACTTAGGATACTGCGGAAGTAATAAGATTCGGCATGATAGGGTTCTAATTTAATAGCATACTCAACATCGGCAAAGGCAGCTTTGTAATTGCCCGAATAAAATTCGGCTAAGCCTTTAGAGTTATATGCTTTTACATAAGTAGGACGGTTTGCAATTACAATATTGAAATCGGCAATGGCATCATCGAATTGTTGTGCCTGGTATTTTGTGTAACCACGTTTGTAATAAATATCATTAATAGTAGCAGTTGGATTATCATAACTAGGCTCGTTTAAGGCTTTGGTAAAATATTTAATGGCTGTTTGATAATCGCCTATGCCTAAATAAAAATTGCCTTTTGAGTAACTGCCACTGTTACCACGAACTCTACCTGAATAATTGCTTGAACTTCTATTTGAGTAATTGTTACCTGTTGAACTACTACCATTAAAAATTCCGCCATTATAACCTTTATGATATTGCGCTTTGGTTTGAAAAGTGAAAAAGAAAAGGAGGATGGGTATGAAAATAAATTTTTTCATGGGACTTTGTTTAGTGATATAAAGGTAAATCAACAAAGATGCCACGATTGCAATCTGCGGTCGACGGGCGTTAAAAAGCCTTAAATTTTAAGGAATTTTATGAGAAAGGAGGGTGATAAACATCATGGGTGGGTTTGATGGCAATCATTCAATAAAAAAAAGCATTGAAATAATTTTGTGTTGAATTATAAACCTAAAACCTGATTACATGAAACACGTTTACTTATTTGTTTGTTTTATTTTTTTAAGCGGATTGATGCTTGCCCAAACACCTATTATTTTTAGACCCGGACCGGGGCTTAATGATGGTACAGATGAAGGCGGAGCTAACACTGGTAAAGATCTGTATGTAACAGATGGTGATAATATAACGCATGGAGATGAAGGCGCATTTACTACCAGCCCTGTAAGTAATTGCAATAACACTACCGTAATTAGTTTTTTTAAGTTTGATGTGAGCACGTTGCCTGCTGTGGTAGATTCGGTGGTGTTGGTTTTTCATCATTATGACCCTGCGCCTTATTGCTACTCTAACTGTGTGGCCGATTTTCATTTTGCAGTTGTTACTCAGCCCTGGAGCGAGACTACTTTGCAGTTTACTAGTTTGCCAACAAAAGACCCAACTCCTTTTTATACAATGCTAAACCACCAGTGGAACGATTCGCTTAAAGAAAAGGGTTACAATATTACACCCACTTATTTAGATTGGAGAAACGGAACGATTGCTAATAATGGATTTGAAATTTATTCATCTACTATAGGTTGTAATAATGCTTGCGTGTATTTTAATGGGCGTACATCGGATGATACTACAAGCGGGGGAGCTTATCGCCCATATTTAGCAATTTATACGCCAACAAACGGTATAGCATCTTATCTATCGAAAAAACTTGGTTTGGTATGTTACCCTAATCCGAGCAGTGATGAAACTAATTTGGTATTTATGTTAGATGCTACGCAAAGAATAAAATTTGAGTTATTTGATGTAAGCGAAAGACTAATGTATAGCGAAGATTATTTATTAAATGCCGGAAATAATAAAATTACTGTTGGCTTACATAAAATTGATGCAGGCTTATATCATTACCGTTTAGAAACTAAACTAGGGATTGTAAGCGGGAAAATAATTAAACAGTAAAGTTTGCTTAATCGACGATAAGTTTTTTTACCATCTCCTCGATGGCAGGATAGACAAAGCTGTATAATTTTTTCTTGTTGCGAGGAACATCTGAAGCCTCGAGGCCATAAAAATATACAATGGTTTCGGGTACCTCAAGTGCTCTGCAAATTTTTTGCAAATTTTTTTGACTAGGACTCTTTACACCTTTTTCGATTTGCGAAATAGATGTTTGCGAAATGATTGTCATTCTAGATAAATCGCCTTGGGTTAAGGATTTACCGGTTCTTATTTTTTTTATAGCGTTACCAATGTTCATATATGTATGTACTTAGTTTATGCACAATTATTTTTTTGAATTTAAGGCAGAGTGTTATAAGGGATAGAAATGTAATCGCTGTTTTTGCTTAAAGCAAACCTAAGTTGTAAATTGGTTGTAGTAAGCAAAGCGCAATTTGATGCAGGTACGTTTATTAGTTTGGTTGAATGGTTTTCTGTTTTGAAACTTTCGATTAAGATTGAAAGTTCGTTAAAGAAAAAGTCTAATGTGGTTTCGTTAGACGGTTTTATTTGCAGTAAATACGAGTTCATTTTTTTAGATATAACGCTGTTTACACAAAGATAGTGTGTAGGGAAGTAGTTGCTGCTGCCTGATGCTAAAATTGAGTTGTTTAACCTAGTAAAGTAGGTGTTTTTACCTAGAAGGTTTTATTAACTAAAAGTTATTTGACAATAACCAACCTTCTGTTTGTTACACCTGCGCTGTTTATAATGCTGATGTTGTAAACACCTGCAGAAAAATTACATGCATCTATATTAGTTGTGCCGTTTATGGTTTGCGATAAAACGAGTTTGCCGTTTATGTCGTACACATTTAATATTTGTTTTTCGTTGGTTGAAACCTCAACAGTGAAATTGTTTTGTGCAGGGTTGGGGTAAATTTGAATTGCTGAATTTTTTGTGTTGTAGGCTGGTATGGCTGCAATGTTTGCAAAATTATATTTAGCCAAAAAAGCGTCTTCCGTGCCAAGTGGGGTTAAGTTATAAGTTGCGGAGCTTGGATCAAAATCGCTGGAGTTGCTTTGTAAGCCTCCTGTAATCCAAATGTTACCTGAACTGTCGCAAGCAACAGAACCTGCGTCGTTACATTGCTTGATATCTAAAACATAGTTGTAATTGCCGGCTGTATCGTATTGCGCTAAAAAATAATCGAAGCCCGTTGTTGCATATATTTTATTTGTGTCTGCCGGGGCAGGATTAAAATCTATTGTGCCTATACAATAACCACTTATATCTATTTTTCCTTTCATGTTGCAAGCAATGTAATGAAGGTTGACAACGCTGGTTGAATCGCCTAATTGAAAAACCCATTTAAATGCACCGCTACTATCGTACTTAGCCAAGTAAGTGCCACCAGAACCATAACTGCTTGAATAATTGTTGGGACTAAAATCTACCGAATCGCCGCATGGACCTCCTATATAAAAATTGTTGTTGTTGTCGGTAGCAATTGCATAAGCACTAGCACTGCTTCCTGTATCTTTACCACTTATGGCACGAGCCCAAATATAATTTCCGGATGAATTGTACTTGGCGATATACATAAATAAATTGGCTTTATTAAGTGAGGATACAGCATGAATTGCCGGGCCGGGATCTAAATCAAGGGAATCACTATATACTCCGGCAGCGTAAATATTGTCAAACTTATCGGTAGCTGTGATCATGCCGTTCATATAATAATTACCAAATTGGTTTACCCACTTAAAATTACCTACCGAATCGTACTTAGAAATAAAGCAACCACTTTGTGATACATAATAGTTGTTAACTCCAGGGTCAAAATCGGTAGACTGTACAATTTTTCCTGTTAACACTACATCGTTATCAGAAGTGGTTGAAACAGTTGTAGCTTGCCTACAGCCATATAAGTTAAAAGCATACATATAATTTCCGTTTTTATTGTACTTAGCTAAAAACACATTGTCAGTTCCTGCAGTTGTAATGTTTTGTGTATTTGCGCCGGGGTCAAAATCAATTGTTACACTACCAGTTGCCGGGCCATAAATAGAGCCCGCAATAATAATATTTTGATTTTTATCTACCGTTATATCGTTAACTACCATTTCGGTATGTGGGCCACCTACATTAATGGCCCATAAAAATGCGCCGTTGGCATCGTACTTAGCAATAAAAAAATCGAAATCGCCTTGTGGAGTTAAGTTATATACATTACTGCTTGGGTCAAAATCGGTTGTACCACCAAACCAGCCCGATAAAAAAACGTTGCCTGCATTGTCGTTTTTTACACAGATGCCGTAGGTAAAACCAGACTCGGTAATAGATGAAGTGTGTACCGAGCCAACATTATGAGCCCATTGTAATTGTTGTGCTTTTACATGTACTACATGTAAAAATAAAATAAGCAATAAGAATTTTTTCATACAAAGAGATTGAAAAATAAAGATAGCTATTTTACTATTCTATTTTACAATAATCAATCTTCTGTTTGTTACACCTGTGCTGTTTAAAATACTGATGTTGTAAACACCTGCACCAAAATTACTTGCATCGATATTAGTTGTGCCGTTTATGGTTTGTGATAAAACGAGTTTGCCGTTTATGTCGAACACCATGATGTTTTGTTTTTCGTTAATGTTTGTTTCAATTACAAAATTGTTTTGCGCAGGGTTAGGGTAAATTTTAATTACGGACGATTGTGCTGTCACTGTTGAGATGGCTGCTTGGATGGCAATTACATGAACCGAAATTATAGTGGTGCCTGCTGTGCGGAAAACTGAATCGTTTTGACAATAGTTTACCGAATCGCCGCAGGCATTAAATGCGGTTACACAAATGTTATATACACCTGCCGAATCGTATGTGTGAACGGGGTTTAAACTTACGGTATCCTTGCCATCTCCCCAGTACCAATGTGCACTTACTACGTTGGCTGAATAATAAGCATCTATACTATATACATGCGGAAGGGAATCGGGTAATAATTGAAAACTAACCGTTGGTAACGAATCGGGAAGGATGGTAATATAAATAGAATCGACACGTGGACTAAAACAGCTATTTGTAATTGAAGAGTCTAGTGCAAATATATAAGTTGTGCCAACGGGTAAACTATCGGGTGTAAAGGAATTACCTACATGAACGGGCTGACCATTGATAGTCCACTCGATAGCACCACTGCCTGTTGCATGAATTGTAGGAAGTACTGCACCCTGACAAAAAACTCCACTTGAATCTGTTATAACAGGAGTGCTTGGTGCCGGCATAACAATAAACGAAAAAGTTAATGGGCTGCTTACTACACTTGCACAACCTGCAACGGCAATTGAATCGATAACTGTATAAACTATCGTATCTGCTAGCGAGGTTGGTGGTGTGTATGAGTTGCCTATATAAATCATGTTGTTGTTAAGATACCAAACAGGGGTGGAAGCAGAATCGGGTGTTACATTTACTGATACCCAGCTAGTACTTTGACAAGCGGTTATTGGGTTAGACTGAAATGATAAAACAGGTGGCGCCGGAGTTGCCGGGGCAGCATTGATGGTAATATAAATAGAATCGATGCCGGCATTAAAACAACCATTGGTAAGTGAAGAATCTTTTACAAAAATATAAGTTGTGCCAAGGGGTAAACTATCAGGCGTAAAAGAATTACCCACATAAAGCGGTGTGCCTATTGTTGAATTAGCGTACCATATTATAGCACCGCTACCTGTTGCATGTAAGGTAGGAAGTGATGTGCTTTGACAGTAAACTGCACTTGAATCGGTTATGTTGGGCAAAGTTGGTGTTTGATTAACGATGAATGAAAAGGTTAATGGACTGCTTACAGCATTAGGGCAACCTGCAACAGTAGATGAATCGATAACTGTGTAAACTATTGTATCTGCTATTGATGTTGATGGTGTGTATGTGACACCTTGGTTAATCATATTGCTGTTTACATACCAAACTACTACAGAGTTAGAATCGGGTGTTACGTTAATAGTTACAGGCGCACCTTGACAAACTATTATTGGATTGGTGCTGCCAGATAAAACAGGGGCTGCAGGATTTACCGTTATAATGGTTATGGTTGTGCTATCAATTATAACGCAATTGGCTGAATCGGTACCAGTTACTGTATAATTTGTTGTTACCGTTGGCGAAGCTATTATGGTGGCTGTTGTGTCGCCGGTACTCCATGTATATGTGTTTACGCCACTGGCTGTTAAAACTGCTGTGCTGCCTGCACACATAGTAGGTGCATTTACTTGTATACTATTAATAGTAACCGTTACTGTTAAAGGCAAACTACTGCCACAGTTAGTGTTGGTGCTTGTACCAACTACAGTATATACGGTTGTTCCATATGGTTTTGCATAAGGGCTTGCGCTGGTAGAATCGCTTAAGGTGTTGCCCGGTGACCATGTATATAAATCGGCACCGCTTACAGATAGTAATTGCGAATCGCCTTTACAGATGGTGTATTTATTTGATGCAAGTGTAAGTGTTGGTACACATGATAGAGGACAACCATTTGTATTACCAGCTGCACATAATGGAGTTGCAAGTGTAGCAGAATCCATATAAGGTGTGTAGTTTGGTAAGCAGGTAAATGGGTTATTATATATTTGAATAGTTGGTATGTTAATAGGAAAAGGATCAAAACAAGT
>Ga0134125_10006196_pt1 | contig 13564 bp, 9 predicted proteins | sample KB31751_FD_96464 | JGI IMG/M metagenome (GOLD analysis project Ga0134125, IMG submission 96464) | Terrestrial soil microbial communities with excess Nitrogen fertilizer from Kellogg Biological Station, Michigan, USA - KB3-175-1 | ecosystem: Environmental > Terrestrial > Soil > Unclassified ... | reverse complement strand
CCCGGGTTTGCGCCAAGCGCTGCGCGGATTCCGATCTCGGTGCGACGCCGGATCACGACATACGAGATGACGCCATAGAGACCGATTGTTGCGACGACAGTGGCGAGTAAGCAAAAAAAAACCGATAGCGCCGCCATGAGGCGCTCGATTACGAGCCGGTCCCGAATTTGCGTTTGGAAGACATGAAAATCGATTTGCATCGCGGGATACTGGCGTCCCAGTCGGTCCTTCACCGTGGAAATCAGACTCGACATCGGCGCCGATGAACGGATGAAGATGGGACCCCATGGTCCTTCGGCCGGATATTGTTGCGCGGCCCCAAATACTTCGGGCGGCGTAGCATCGCGCAGATTCGCATATTTCGCGTCTCTTACGATGCCAACGATTTGATAGGTGGCGGCAGGATAGTTCGGCTCGGCGATGCTCCTGATTGTTTTGCCGATCGGGTTCTTTCCACCACAGTATTGCCGGATAAACGTTTCGTTCACGACCGCCACTCGCGGCGCCGACTCCGTATCGCGACCATTGAAATCGCGTCCGGATAACACAGGGACCTGCATGGTCTCAAAATATTGCGTGCTGACCCACGTGAATTTCGACGAACCGCGAACGTCGTTGAGATGAAATCCAAGCGTCCAACTGCTGCCATCAAGCGGTACGTGAGTGGACATGGCCGCGGACTCGACTTCGGGGATTTCGCGGATTTCGTCGAGTAGCTCGCGTTGCAAAGGTTTCAAACGGGTTGGGGAAATGTGGCCATTGGTTAAGAAATTATGAATGTCTATTTGAGCCAACAGGATGCCCCGTTCACGAAAGCCTGGGTTGAGCGTCATTAGATTTCGAAAGCTACGTACAAACAGGAGAGCACTGAAAAGCAACACGAGCGAGATCGTAATTTGAGAAACAACGAGCCAGCGTTGAAATGAGAATCGCTCTTGACCGGCCGTCGTGCCGCGCGCCCCCGCCTTCATTGCCGCGCCAGGTTCCGCTTGCGACGAGCGCAGGGCCGGTACGAGACCGAATATCACGCAAGTGAGAACCGCCGCCGAAGCAGTGAACATCAGGACGCGCCAATCGAGGCTCAAGTCCAGTTGCAAGACATTGGAGCCGGTGCTAACGAACCATACAATCGCCCGGCTGAGCACCCGCGCCAGATAGAGCCCGAGCAGCGCGCCAGCTAAAGCGATCAGCAGGCTTTCCGATAGCAACTGCTGGATCAAGCGTCGTCGCGATGCTCCGAGCGCCAGCCGTACGGCAATTTCGCGTTGACGCGTACTCGCGCGAGCCAACATCAGATTCGCAAGATTGACACATGCAATAAGCAACACCAAACCCGTAATCCCGAGGAGCAGCCAAAGAGATGTGTCAAAGGTCTGCCGCAGCGGACTCACTCCTTTTCCAGCGGGATAAGCAGCGAGCCGGAATTTACGATATTGTTCGAGCTCCGAGGTTTGATAGCCGGTTGGCGCTGTCGCATCGAATAAGCCTGGACTAATTGTGTTGAGATATGCTGAGGCGCGTTCCAGTGTCCAACCGCGCTTCAACCGGCCCATCACGGTGAGCCACCAGACATCGCGTCGATCAAAGGAGGCGTTGGTCGATTGAAGAGCCGCCAGGGAGCAAATCGGCAGCGCCACATCAAAGTTCGTGCCGACGTTAAGCCCCACAAAGCCCGGCGGCGCCACGCCGATCACTTCGAAAGAACGATTCTGAACCGTTACGTTGCCGCCGATAACCGAATCGAGACCGCCGAATTCGCTTTGCCATAAACCATAGCTGATCACTGCAACCGAAGGCCCACAACCGTGATGGTCATCTTGAGAGTCGAGCAAGCGACCGCGAGCGGGTGGAATTCCCAAGACGGGAAAGAAACTGCCGCTTACCCAAAGCCCGTGCACATTGTGGGCGCCCGGTCCTTTACCCAGACGAAATGTATCCGTACCCCAGGCGAAAGCGCCGGAAAAGACCTGCTGGCTGTCTCGAAATGCCTCCCAAAGGGGATTGGTCATCTGCGGATTATCGCCGGTGTTGATGCCCATGCCGTCTCCGTTTGCAACGCGCACTTCCGCCAGTTCCTGTGGATTGGGCACCGGCAGGCTGCGCAAACGAACGGCGTCGAGCAACTGAAAAATTGCCGTGTTGGCGCCGATCCCCAGCGCAAGCGACGAGATGGCAACGACCGCAAATACAGGACTGAGCCTTAACTGGCGAACACCGTAGCGCAGGTCTTGCCAGAAACGTTCCAAAGAGGTCCATCCCCACATTTCGCGTACCTCTTCCTTCACCAAAGTCGAGTTGCCGAATGTGCGTTGGGCGGCGTAGCGGGCTTCCTCCGACGACAGGCCGGCCTCTTGTTGCTCCGCGGCTTCCAGTTCCAGGTCCGAACGCAACTCGCGCTCCAGATCCTGCTCGCGTTGTTCCCGTAATCGCCAGAACATAGATCACGTCATTCGTATCGCAAGGCCACCATGGGATCGAGACGAACCGCACGCCGGGCCGCAATGTATGAGGCAAGAAGCGAGACCGTCATTAGCAGCAGGGCTACCAAAACGAATGTCTCCGGATCGGTCGTGCGAACTTCGTACAAGCGACTCGCTAGAAGCCTCGTGATGACCAGCGATGCAGCGACGCCGAGCGCAACCCCGGCGAGCGTCAGCCCAAGACCGCGCCTCAGAATCAATGCGAGCACCTGCCCCCTCGTCGCGCCCAAAGCGATCCGAAGTCCGATCTCCCGCGTTCGTTGCGTGACCGCATACGCCACGACGCCATAAATCCCGATCGTCGCAAGCATCAACGAAAGCACGGCAAATAAACCTACGACCACCGTATTCATGCGGGATTCCGCAACGGACCGGGAGATGAGCTGCTCCATGGAAGCAACATCGAAGATCGGTATCTCCGGATCGACGGACCGGACCGCGTGGCGGACAACGGTTGCCATACGCATTGGATCTCCATCCGTCCGAACAATGAGCGTGATGAAGGTCTGAAGAAAGGGCCGCGGCGCCTGCGAATAAGGAATATAGATCGCAAGTCGCGCCCTCCGTCCGTCGCCCGGCGACTTGACGTCTCCCACAATGCCAACTACCGTGTAGAACTTAGAACCACCACCGAAGCCAGGATCGATTCGCTTTCCGACGGGAGACTCGTTTAGGAAGAATTGCCGGGCAAAACTGGCGCTGACGATCACGGCCGGGTTCGATCGTTCTGTGTCGTGGCTGGAGAACGCCCGCCCTTTAAGGAGCGGAATATTCATCACGTTAAAATACCCGGCGCTGACGACGAGTTTTTTGACGATTAGTTCCGGAGGTGGGGGAGGCTGACCTTCAATAACAATGTCGCCGCGCAGTCCCGCTCCAGTGAAAGGAAGTCCAAATGCGACCGTGCCGGCCCGTTGAACTTGTGGCGCCACGTCGAGCCGTGACAATAGCAGGCGATGAAATGTGAGCCTCTGGGCTTCGCCGTGATACCTCGTGTCCGGCAGCGTCAGAGTGGCTGTCAAAAGGCGGCTCGGCTGGAACCCCGGGTCCGTGGTTCGGAGGCGGATGAAGCTCCGCGCCAGTAGCCCTGCGGAGGCCAGCAATATAAGAGTCAACGCTACCTCGGCAACTATGAATACGTTGCGCGCAATCGGCAGACGTGAAGCCGATCGAGCGACGGCGCGAGAATCCTTGAGCGCGGAATAAGGATCGACGCCCGACGACTGAAGCGCCGGGACCATGCCGAAGAAGATTCCGCAGCCGACGGAAATCACAAATACAAAGGCGAGTACGCGGCCGTCAACCACGTTGTGGATCGCCGGCACCATGAACACAGGCTGGTTTGATGTGACGGGCAGGAGCGAAGCCAAAGCTCGCTGCATGGGAAAGCTGAGCAGTATACCGAGCGATCCCGCGATCAGCGCAAGACAGACGCTCTCTGTCAGCAACTGCGTAACGATTCGGCCGCGCCCCGCTCCGAGCGCCCGGCGCGTCGCCATCTCATGCCGCCGGGCGGCGCTTCTCGCCAGCAACAGATTTGAAACGTTCGCGCAGGCAATCAACAGCACCAGACCGACAGCACTCAACAGAAGCAACAAGGTGGGCCGGAAGTTTGCTGATAACTGTTCCTGTAGTGAGACGACACTCGTTTCCCATCCGTCAGAATTGCGATGGCGTTGCCGCGCCAGGCGGCGCGAGATGACGATGGTTTCGCTCCGGGCCTGCCCCAAACTGGCGCCGGGGCGAAGTCGCGCAATGACCTGATTGGATGCATTGGAACAGCCTCCCGTGAGCGTCAGCGGCGTCCAGAAATCCGCCTGGTTCGGGAACTGGAAATCCGAGGGCATCACTCCGACAACCGTGAACACACGGTCGTCAAGCACGACAGACCGGCCGATGATGGAGCGGTCCGCGTGGAAATTCGTTGCCCAGAGCCGGTGATTGAGTAAGAGGACGTTGTCGTGACCAGCCTGTGCGTCTTCCGAGAGGAAGCTTCTGCCGAGGATCGGATTCCGCCCAAGGAGATGAAAGAAATTGACGGTTACGGCGGAGCCCAGAACGCGCTCCGGCGGTCCATCGCCCGTCATGTTCGCCGTTTGGCCTTGAAACGCCGCCATGCCGCTGAACGATTGCGTCTGCTGTTTCCACAACAGAAAGTCCGGATCGCAGACCGACGCAGGCCCATCGAAACCGATCTGGCGGTTTTCTCCATGCAGAATCACGAGACGGTCCGGATCGTGAAACGGAAGGGGCTGCAGGAGCACAGCGTTCGCCAGGCTGAAGATAGCCGAGTTCGCTCCGATGCCCAGTGTGAGAATCAGAATCGCCGCTATTGCAAACATCGGGTTCTTGCGCAGTGTTCGCAGCGCGTATCGTACATCTTGCTCAACGCGCTCCAGTGCCTGCCATCCCCACATCTCGCGCACTTTTTCTTTGAGTAGCGCTTTATTTCCTAATGCTCGTTGGGCGGCGTAGCGGGCATCTTCCGGTGACAGGCCGTTCTCTCGTTGCTCTTCGGCCTCCAGTTCGAGGTCAGAGCGCAACTCGCGTTCCAGATCTTGCTCGCGCCGCTTCCGCCGCCGCCAGAACATTTCAGCCCTCCTCGGCCGGCCACATCACCCTGGCGATTGCGCTCGCCATTTGTTTCCATTTCGACTCTTCCGCGGCAAGCTGCTTTTTGCCCGCCGCCGTTAGCCGGTAATACTTGTATTCGCGTTTTTGATCCTTGGACGCCGGCTCCCATTTCGCGGCGAGCCAACCTTTGCGCTCCAGGCGGTGTAGCGCCGGATAGAGCGACCCATGCTCGACCTGCAGCAGGTCGTCGGTAGTGCGCTGGATGTGTTTCGCGATTTGATGTCCGTGGGCGGGACCAAACAGGAGCGTGCGCAGGATCAGCATGTCGAGGGTGCCCTGCAACAGCTCGATCCGGCCGGAAGATTCTTTTGGCATATCGTCAGAAGATATTCTACCCAAAATGGGCGGTGTTGGGTAGAATATCTTCTAAGATTCCGGTTAACGGGATAAAGGATGGTTTTTCGTGCAAACGCTCGTCGAGACGAGTCTCGATGCTGCAAGGCTGAGAGAGTCTGCGCCACGGATCATATTGCAGGCTTGGGTTTTTAAGACAGCAAGAATCTGGCGCACGAAACCTTTAGCGGTTCCGAGTCACGCCCATCAAACAGTGGCGGCGCGGTGAAGCGGGTGCTCGACCATCACGCGGAGGGCCTGGTCGAGTGCTTCCGCGAAGAAGTATTCGCCCCATATGACCGACTCGTCCACGCCAAGTCCTTTGTGGACGTGATAGACGCCGCCTTTCAGCACGCCTTCCCATTTGGAATCTTTGTCGGCAAGGTATTGAGTACAGAGCGTCCGCAGCACGCGGACGGCGGTAGACCAGTAGAAGTGCCCCTTTAGCGGATCGGGGACAAGGCGGCACAAGCGAAACAATCCCGCCGCGGCGATCGCGGCCGATGAAGTATCGAGCAGCGCACGATCTTCAGGCGGGGCATTGTAATCCCAGTATGGGATACCGTCGGCCGGCGTATGCGTGATGTAATAATCGGCGCAATCCTCGGCGGTCTTGAGGAAACGGGGATCCCGGCTGTATTCGTTTGAGACGGCGAATCCGTAGAGCGCCCAGGCAAGGCCGCGCGACCAGCAGGAATCGCCGCGAAATCCCTGCTGGGTTGTCTGACGGAGGAACTCGCCGGTTTCCGGATCGAAGATACCCTCGTGGGCCACCGAGCCGTCGCCGCGCACAAGACAGCGACGCGTGGTGAGGCAATGGCGCACCGCAATGTCGCGCAGCCGTTTATCGTTCAACTCGCGAGCGGCGTAGAAGATCAATCCGACGTTCATCATAATGTCGATGAAGATGGAATCGTCGGCGACAAACGAACGCAGATATTGTCCTGTTTCGTTATAGCGCTGCGCGAGGGTGCGAGCCGCCTGTAACACAACTTCCTTCAAAGCGGGATCGCGCGTGATCTGATACCAACGGTGATACGTGGAAAAAAAGATGAAGCCGTGATCGTGAACGTCGCGGTCGTCCTTGCGATCCTCCAGCGGCCGGGTGTAACGGATCGCCTGCTCCATCCACCACTTCGCTTCCGGCTTTTCCGGAGCCACGTGGCGGAAAAAAATCCACATCATGCCCGGCAGGAATCCGTCACACCAGTGCGCCCAGGCGGGCCCGTCATGCTTCCACTTGCCGCCGTTGGTGTACATCGGATACAAATCCGGATACGTTTCCACCAGGCGTTTGACCTGTTTGCCGGCGAAGCTCATGGAGTCTTCGAACAGCTTTCGATCGGTTTCGTGAATGAATTGGATCACAGAGACTCCCTGAGTGGTCATTATAGATGGGTCGCTGCAATCGTCTGCTACCATCGGGGAAAAGATGTCGGTGAAAGTAACAGTTGCGAACAACGGTCCCATTCGTATCGAGGGTGATTTTCTGATTCAAGATGCGCTGGGGAACGCGTACGGACTTGCGGGCCGTACGATCATTTCATTGTGCCGGTGCGGCCATTCGGAGAGGAAGCCGTTCTGTGACGGTGCGCACAAGCGCCAGGGATTTGAGTCGGAATGCGTCGCCTGTGAGTTGGCTCCGCCGCAACCGAAGGTGTGATGCCGAGGGTCCTCCAGCCCACTTTAAAACTTACCTTTCCTGTAGTGGCGAAGGCATACCTCGCCCGTCGTTAATTGAAGAAGGTCGCTTACGCTTCCCGACTCAGATTCGGCGCGTTTTGTAAATCAGCGCAGCTGGTCGTGGCAGGTGGTGCAATCGATGCTGGCGTTTTTTGCGCGATGGCAAGCCATGCACCCGCCCATCGAGATATCGGTTTCGCGAAACAGGCGCTCCCGCTCCGCTACCGGCCCGTGGCAATCCTGGCACTTCGCGCCGCTATCGAGATGCGTTTTGTGGCTGAAGATCACATAAGTAGGAATCTGATAAATTCTTACCCAATCGATTTCCCGATTCGTATTTGCGTAGGCCGCCAATTTCTGAATTGCCGGACTATCTTTTTTGATGGCGGAGTGGCACTCCATACACTTTGAAGCTTCTGGCAGCGTCATCACCTCACCCGGATCGGGACCGGGATGACACATTTTGCAAGGAACTTTGAGAGCGCCAGCGTGGAGCTTGTGGCTGAACGGAAGCGGCTGCGCGGGCGGCTCCTTCGCGGCTTGATTCTGCGCGAAAACAATTTGCGTCAGCGCGCAGACCAACAATATGGCACGGCCGCCGATCACAAATTGCCGGACCGCAGTTGAGCGGCTACATATTCCGAGCTGCGCATGGAAAGCGCCAGAATCGTCAGCGTGGGATTCTGGGAGCCGCCGGAAACGAAGCTACTGCCATCCACCACGAAAAGATTCTTAACGTCGTGACTTTGGTTCCACTTATTCAAAACACTTGTTTTCGGGTCATCGCCCATCCGGCATGTTCCCAATTCGTGAATACTCTCGCCCGGAGGCACCATTTGCGAGTGCTTCACCAGAACTTCGAAGCCAGCCGCGCGGCATCGCTCGTCGAGCGTATCCATTGCGTCTCGAGCCATTGCGTGCTCGTTATCCGAGTAGCGCGCCTGTATGTGAAGCGCTGGAATTCCAAAAGCATCCTGAACGTTCGGATCGATGCGCACGTGGTTTTCAAAACGCGGAAGCACCTCTCCCATCGCCGTCATCTCGAAACCCGCTTCCTTGCAGGCATTCACTTCTTTTTGCAGCGCCTCTCCATAGAGCGGGAAGTAGGTAGGGTCCGGCGTGCCGCCGCTGCCGAAATCGACCGCGTAGCCCCGGATAAAATTCTTTTCGCGAGTCTTCAGGTTACGGAAACGCGGAATATATCCGCCTCCTCTGATCACTCCATGACGGCCGCTGCCGTTTCGCAATTCCGGTACGATAGCTTGCACGATATTCTTCACATAGAATTCGTCGAAGAGATAGTGTCCCAGCACACCGCTGGAATTGGCAATGCCTGAATTAAGCAGGAGACGCGTGCTTTCCAGGCACGAGGCCCCCACCATGACGACACGGGCCTTCGCATGCATCTCGCGCTTGGAGCGGCGGTCGACAAAGTTAGCGCCGTTCACTAACCCGGTATTGCGGTCTACCGTGATGTTGCGGACGACTGCATTTGAAACGAGCGTCAGGTTTCCGCTGGCAAGTGCGTCAGGAAGCAGCAGATTGACGGAACTCGCGAATTGCCCGGTAGCGCGGCGCCCCTTGGTGGTAGGGATGCCAACGGCCGCGCACGACTTCACGAAACGCTTGACGCTTTCGCTATCGACTGAGTTGTCTTCGATGAACACTCCATCGGGAAGCTGCGGCAATCCTTCTTTTCGGCCCGAAACACGAAACAACGGCTCCACGCGATCGTAGTACGGCGCGAGATCGCTGTAGCCGATCGGCCAGTTGTCGCCGAAGTCGTCATGGTCCTTACACTTGAATTCGTAGTCGCTCAACCGCCAGGAAGCTCTGCCCCAGAACAGGCTCTTACCGCCAACGAGACGGATTCGCACCCAATAGTAAGGATCGTTTGGATCGTACGTATATGGGTTCTGCTTTTCATCCGCCCATACATTGGCCGTGAATTCGCTGGCCTGCGTGACGTGCGGAAACTGTCCGGGTCTTCCGAATCCGCGATAAGGCAGATCATAAACGCGCTTCAGACTGCGGTCCCGGGTGAAATCCACTTCCGGCCCCGCGTCGAGCATCAGGCAATTGACACCTTTTTGCGCGAGTGTATAGGCAGCCATGCCGCCCGAGGCGCCGGAGCCGATGATGAGAACGTCGTAAGTGGGACTCATATAACCAGAAGCCTCAATCGATGGTGTGCCAGTACGTGCCAAGCCCGCTGGCCCTGCGGTCGCGCTTCGAGACGACGCTAATCCACTCACGCGAATTCACCGTCCCTTGCAAAATTTGACCTTTCGCCAGAACCAGAAACGCCTGTAGCGGTTCCGCCGGGGCTTCATACGTCCAAGGCTTGCGTAGCGGGGCAAGAATTTCGTCCGCCTGAGAAGCCGTGGTTCCTTTGAAATCGGTCTTAAAGCGGCTCTGCGCTTGGTGATTCAGCGCATCCAGCCCGTCGCGGTACAGGTTTTGAATATGGGCAGACGACTGGCTGGTTAGAAAATCGAGAAAAGCGGGCACTCCCGCGGCCAGCGCCCCCGGTACGCCCGAGATTGGGGGAGCGATGATATCGCTCAAACGCTCCAGGACCTGAAACTGGCTCTCCGAAAAGTAGTGTTCGACTGTTTCCGCCGCGCTGTCCGTAGTTGCAATTTGAAGCGTAGGCGTTTCATCGATCGGCGCCCGCGCCGCTTTGGGGGTGGCCGGTTGCTGCTCGGCGCCGGACATTAGTCCAACTCCAGGGAGGATCGCCAAAGATTGCAATACGTGGCGGCGTTTCATGAGAATGCGATTACCTTTCGGGCTATGCGCTTCATCCTAGATCGGGCGTGCGCTTGCCGTCAACAACAAATTGAAACAGCATTCCAGTTTACTGCACCGTCCGCCGATGCATTAAACCAGTTGTGTTTGAATGTCGAGAGCAGCCCGTCTGACCGCGCTCACAATTCGGGGCTGCTCGTCCGTCTTCAAGTGAATTTTCGGCATGGAGAGGCTCAAGGCGCCGATGGCATAACCATTCGGCCGCCGGATTGGCGCGCCAAAGCAGCACCCGCCCAGCGTGCTCTCTTCCCAATCCTCGGCATATTCCCGTTCCTGGATTAGTTGGAACTGTTCCTGGATCGCCGTCTCATCGACGATCGTGCGCGGCGTAAATAGCGTCATGCCATAGCTCCGCAGCAGACGCTCGCGAATCTGTGGCGGCTGGAAAGCCGTAATCGCTTTTCCCAGCGAACTGGCATGCGGTGGCAGGATGCGCCCGACGGTGTTGCCCATCCGGATGAGTTGCGGGCTTTCCAGTGTGGACACTACTTCGATGTGATTTTCGAAGACGGCGGCGAGGCTTATGGTCTCCTTAAACTCGCGCCGAAGCCGCTCCAGGATAGGCGCACTGACCTGAATCATGCGATCAATCCGTTGCAGCGGACGTTGTGAGCCATGGCCGCCAACGATTAAATAGCGGCCTTCGGCGGTTTTGGAGACGTGCCCCAATGCCTCCAGGGTATGAAGGATACGAAATGTCGACGTCTTGGTCAGGCCAACCGAAGCGGAAAGTTGATTGAGGGTAAGCGGAGTTGAACTTTGGGACAATCCGTCGATCAACTCAAAGGCTTTCCCGATCGCTCGTGAAAAATAGGGATCCGCTTTCTTAACCGCCCGGTTTGTTGTCTTTTTTGTCCGCGGAAGAGATTTGGAGGGGCTTTGCATTCCTAGGCAGCCCCGATTTTGTCAGAAAGCGATAAGAGGCACAACTGGGGCTCCGGGGTTTACGGTTGGGCTGCCTTTGCCGGGATGTGTGTGGGCAATCGGTAACTGCCGCCCCGTGGGGCGCCAAGTGCTCCGGCCGGCCGTTCTATAATTTTTGGTCACCTATCAGTTGTCGACATTTAGTGTGCCATTGTCGACAAACGCCCGACTTTTCGGATATGCTTTTAGAGAATCCGTGAGCAACACTCCGATAGTCCGCGAGCCTTCCATGCGGGAGAAGGCGTATCACCTGATCCAGCAGAAGATTGTATCCGGCGAACTCATGGCCGGAACGGCTATCTCCGAAGTATCACTCGCGAAAGAGCTCAATAGCAGCCGTACACCGATTCGCGAGGCGATCGGACAACTGGTCAGCGAAGGAGTTCTGGAACAGATCGCTAACCGCGGAACGATCGTCACTCAGTTCGATCGCCAGGATATTCTTGAACTCTACGAATTGCGAGAAGCGCTTGAGGTGTACGCGGTTGAAAAAGTATCGCGGCGAGAGATCGACAGCTCCGACCGGCAACGGTTGTACGGCTTTGTCGACGAGGTTCGGAATCTCCATGAAGAACTGGCGGCGGCACACGGACCGGGCTTGAACCAGGAACAGATGCAGCGATTTGTGCGCGCGGATCTTGGGTATCACGCATTGCTGCTGCGCCTGGCAGGGAATAGACGAATCCTCAAAGTCGTTCAGGACACGAGACTGCTCATACAGATCTTTTCGATTCGCCGGGAAGGCCATGATGCGGACCTGCTGGTCCAGATTCATCGCTTTCACCGCGAGATTTTGGACGCGGTCGTTCGGGGCGATGTAGAGGCGGCCAAGCGACTGCTAAGAGAACACATTCAATTGAGCCGCCAGGAACGCTTGCAGTCGTTCGACGATTGGGAACGGGAGAGGTCGTTGAGCCAGTCGATACCCGTGTATATGAATTCGCCTTTCACAGATCAATGAAGAATCTCTGTATTACAGCTTGCCTGGCCTGCGCATTGGCGCCGATGGCGCTTTGCGGCGCGGATTTCCGGCAGGCGGCCATCGTAATTTCCCGCGATGCCGATCCGGTGCAAAAAAAGGCCGCCACCATGCTGACGGAAGAGATTGAGAAGCGGACGCAACTGCGCCTTCCCATTACTCACGAAATGCCCTCCGGCCGGCCTGCTTTTGTTCTGGGCACAGTGGAGGCCGTGAAGAAGCTAGCCCCGGAACTTGCAGGCCGAATTTCGCGCGGCAAAGCTGAAGGGTTTACGCTAATGTCGTCACCGGAAGGCCCCACGCCGCTCGCAGTTGTCGCCGGCAATGACGATCGCGGTGTAATTTTTGGAACCGGCTACTTACTGCGCCAGTTGACGATGGAACGTCAGCGCCTCGATTTGTCGCCGGGCATTCACAAATCCTCGGCGCCGCAAATGCCGGTTCGCGGGCACCAACTCGGATACCGTCCGAAGACGAATGCTTACGACGCGTGGTCCGTGCCCATGTGGGAGCAATATATCCGTGAACTTGCCATTTTCGGCACGAACACAATCGAATTGATTCCACCCCGCTCCGACGACGCCGACGACAGTCCCCATTTTCCGCTTCCAAAGATGGAAATGATGGTCGAAATGTCCCGGATCGCGAGCGAATACGACTTGAACGTATCGGTGTGGTTTCCGGCGATGGATGCCGATTATTCGGACCCCAAAACCGTCGATGCGGCCGTGAAGGAATGGTCTGAAGTCTACCGGAAACTTCCCCGTCTCGATGCCATTTTCGTGCCGGGCGGCGACCCGGGACATACCGAACCGAAGTATCTGCTGGCCCTGCTCGAAAAGCAAGCGGCGAGTCTGCGGCGGTATCATCCGCACGCGCAGGTCTGGATTTCTCCGCAGAGCTTCGACAAGGCGTGGCTCGAAGAATTTTACGGCATTCTTGACAAACAGCCGGCCTGGCTAACGGGCGTGGTCTACGGACCGCAAGTTCGGGAGCCGATCGCTAAATTTCGTGCGCGGATTCCCAAACGTTATCCGATCCGTTTCTACCCGGATATCACGCATAGCTGGCGGTCCGAATTCCCGGTTCCGAACTGGGACGGAGCACTGGCGGCGACGGAAGGCCGCGAGGTCATCAATCCAAGGCCGCTTGACGAAGCGACTATCTTTCACTACTTTCAGCCGTACATTACTGGGTTCGTCAGCTATTCGGAAGGCTGCAACGACGACGTGAACAAGTTCATCTGGAGCAGCCTGGGATGGAACTCCGACGCAAATATAAAAGATATTCTGCGCGACTATAGCCATTTCTTTATCGGCCCTCGGGCCGCCGAAGGTTTCGCAAGCGGATTACTCGCGCTGGAACAGAACTGGCGCGGATCGCTTCTGAGCAACTACGGAGTCGACGTTACGCTTCAGCAGTTTCAGAGCCTCGAAACCGAGGCGACTCCGCAGCAAAAGCTGAACTGGCGTTTTCAGGAAGCCTTGTATCGCGCATACTACGATGCGTTTATCCGAAGCCGGCTTATTACCGAAACGCGCCAGGAGGAGATGGCGCTTAGCGAACTGCAGAGGTTCCACACAATCGGCCTGGACTCACTCGCTCGGGCAGAGAATATTCTCGATACCGATATGCTGACGTCGATGGCCCGCGAATACCGCGCTCGCGTATTCGAACTGGCCGAGGCGCTGTACCAAAGCATCCACATGCAGCTTAGCGT
>Ga0134125_10006195_pt1 | contig 13566 bp, 12 predicted proteins | sample KB31751_FD_96464 | JGI IMG/M metagenome (GOLD analysis project Ga0134125, IMG submission 96464) | Terrestrial soil microbial communities with excess Nitrogen fertilizer from Kellogg Biological Station, Michigan, USA - KB3-175-1 | ecosystem: Environmental > Terrestrial > Soil > Unclassified ... | reverse complement strand
CCCAGGGGGCAACTACGCTAGCTAGCCAACAGAGGAACCACCATGAAGACCATGCAGAAAGGCTTCACCCTGATCGAACTGATGATCGTGGTCGCGATCATCGCGATCCTGGCGGCCATCGCCATTCCAGCCTACCAAGACTACACCGTTCGCTCGAAGGTGTCGGAACTGGTCGTCGCCGCCGACGCGTGCAAGACCTCGGTCGCCGAGTACTACCAGTCGCAGGCTGTGCTGCCGGCCAACATCTCGGCGTCCGGCTGCAGCAACAACTCCACCCAGTACGTCACCAGCCTCGACGTTCTCGCCGGCGTAATCACGGTCACCGCGAATGCTAGCGGTGCCGGACACCTTCCCACTGCGGCCGCGGGAACGTTCGTGCTCACTCCGACCGCCACCACCACCGACAAGCCGCTGGCCTGGTCCTGCACGGCCAGCACCATTCCGGCGAAGTACCTTCCTGCTATTTGCCGTAAGTAATTCCTTGCTGCTCCAAAGCGCCGCCTCCGGGCGGCGCTTTGCTTTTGCCAACACTCCCCATCGCAAGACCGACCAAGAGCATCACCTCGCATGGCAGATCACTCTGGCTTCGGTCATTTCAAATTGCGTCGGCACCACTGGGTTTTGCTGATCATCTTGTTGCTGTGCGCGCTAGTCTACCTGCGCGGTCTGTTTGGCGGCTTCCTGTTTGACGACTTTCCCAACATCGTCGATAGGCCCGAGCTGCGGGCGCTGGATGGCTCGCTGTTCCGCTGGCTGGCTTTGGCCGTCTCATCCAATTCGGGCATATTGCGTCGCCCGATAAGCATGCTGTCGTTCGGGTTGGACTACCGCCTATTTGGACTGAGTCCGCTGGCGTTCAAGCTGACCAACCTCGCCCTCCACCTGGCGAACGGCGTGCTGCTGTACCAACTGGCGCGTCGCCTCGCCACGCGACTGCTGCCCGAGGCGTGTCGCGCCAGGCTCGAGCCGCACATGCTGGCCTTGCTGGCTACCGCACTATGGCTGTTGCATCCGTTGAACGTCAGCACGGTGGTCTACGTGGTACAGCGCATGGACGAGCTGGCCACGCTGTTCGTGCTAATGGGCCTGCTGTGCTACACCGAAGGACGCGAGCGCATGTTGCGTGGCGAATCCGGCCCGCTGGTCGCTGTGCTCGGCGTCGGCGCATTCGGCTTGCTGGCTGTCTTCAGCAAGGAAAACGGCGCGTTGATCACTGCCTATGCGCTGGTGATCGAAGCTTGCTGCTATCGCTTTGTCGCCGGCACGGCTCGCGAGCGGATGGCGATCAAGGCCTTCTTTGTGCTTACCGTGGCTCTGCCGATCGCGCTTTTCCTGGGCTATCTCGGCCTGCATCCGCAGTGGCTGACAGCCGGTTACGCCGGACGCGATTTCACGCTTTACCAGCGATTGCTGAGCGAGGCGCGCATCCTGTGCGATTACCTCGCCTGGATCATCGTGCCCCTGCCGTCGCGAATGGGCGTGTACCACGACGATTTCATGACCTCGACTAGCCTGTTGCATCCAGGCACGACGCTGGCGGCGATCGTGTTTCTGCTGTCATTGATGTTGGCGGCATGGGTTCTGCGCCGGCGTAGTCCCGGTTTGGCATTCGGTGTGGCCTGGTTTTTGGTCGGCCAGTCGATGGAGTCAACCATCCTGCCGCTGGAACTGGTGTTCGATCATCGCAATTACCTACCGATGGCCGGCCTGCTGCTCGGACTGGTATGCGCGCTGATGCCCTCAGTCGCCACCTACTGGAGTCGGCGCACGATTGCCGTGGTTTGCAGCGCGCTGGTGTTGATACTGGCCGGCAGCACCGCGTCCTGGGCCAATACTTGGGGCGATCCCCTGCGATTGGCGCTGACCGAGGCCACTGATCACCCCTATTCACCGCGCGCCCAATACGAAGCCGGGCGACAGATCATCTTCAAGGGTACCGCCAATGGCCAACGGGCCGCGGCTGAGCGCGAGGCCATCCCCTATTTCGAACGCGGCATGCGGCTCGACCCAACGGATATCTTCACGCCGTCCAGCTTGATCCTGATCCGCAGCCGGCAAGATCACCTGGTTCCACCCGAGATGATCACCAATCTCGCCTGGCGTATCCGGCATGTGCGACAGGTGCAGATCAATCCATTCCTTGTGGTGCTGACAGCGGCGATCCAAGGGAGTGTGCGACTGAATCCCGGCCAGATGAAGCTGCTGGTCGACGCCGCCCTCGACAACCCACGCCTCTCGCCAAGCATGCGGGCGATGGTGCTGAACAATTATGGTCACTACATGTTCCAGATTGCCCACGACAATCAAGCGGCGATCAGCCTGACCGTGGCAGCAGCAGCCCAAGATCCGACCAACCCCCTGTTCGAGATCAATCTGACCCGGTTGGCCATAGCATTGGGAGACTTCAGCGAAGCGAGTCGACACCTGCTCAAGGCTGCGCAACTGGACAAGGCGAAGATGTATTCAGCCACCATCGTGAACCTGGAGCAGCAGTTGTCGACACAAGGTCGTGCAAGCGAATCGGATGGCACTCCGCAGCTACACTGACATCCGCCACTGGCGAAGTCTCTTCCAACGATGGGCTTGAAATACCTTCGCGATCGAACGCCACGCTGGTTGATGCTGGCAGCTTGCGTACTGGTTGCTGCCATCTACTGGCCCGGCCTGTCCGGCAGCTGGCTGTTCGACGACTACCCCAACATCGTCGACAACCCCGGTGTGCAACCGCATGAAGTCAGTGTACCGGCCCTGGTTCGCGCCGCGCTTTCCTCGCCGGCCAGCGATTTCAAGCGGCCGCTCGCCTCGCTGAGCTTCGCCGCGAACTACCTTGTCAGCGGGTTGAATCCCTGGAGCTGGAAGCTGTTCAACCTAGTCGTGCACCTGTTGAACGGCATGTTGGTGTTTTTGCTCGCAAGGATGTTGCTGCTGGCAACACCACCTTCTTCGCCCACGCAGACAGTAGACGGAGAAAGACGACGGGCGAATATCGTCGCGACGCTGATCGCGGCGGGATGGATGTTGTTGCCGATCAACCTGACCGCCGTGCTGTACGTGGTGCAGCGCGAGGAGAGCATGGCCAACCTGTTCGTGCTGCTGGGGCTGATTGGGTATGTGACGGGACGGCAGCACATGCTGCGCTCCCATGAGAGCCACGGGTGGGGTGGCTTCTTGCTCTGCGCCGCCAGCCTCGCCGTGTCCACCTCTATCGGCCTGCTGGCCAAGGAAACGGCGGTGATGCTACCGTTGTATGCATTCCTGATCGAATGGACCCTGTTTCGCTTCAACCGCGCATCGCCACCCGTAGGCGTACAACCAGTGCGCGACAACCCGTCGAATGAGGCAAAGGTCGCGCACAAGGTGCGCTCCTACGGGGAGTGGGACTGGCGGATCGCGGGCCTGTTTGTGGTGGTACTGGCGTTGCCGCTGCTGGGGGGATTGCTCTGGCTGCTGCCCAACGTGCTGAACTCCGCCAACTGGGCCACCCGCGATTTCACCCTGGGCACGCGCCTGTTGAGCGAGGCGCGCATAGTCTGCGATTACATCGTGTGGACGCTGCTGCCCACGCCCCAGGCGCTGTCCTTCTACCACGACCAGTTCCGCATCTCGACCGGCTTGCTGTCGCCGTGGACGACGCTGACCGGCCTGCTCGGAATCGCCACACTGGTCGTGCTGGTGCTCTGGTTGCGCCGCCGACAACCGCTGGCGGCGCTGGGGATTGCTCTGTACCTGGGCTGTCATTTGATGACCGGCACCATCATTGCGCTGGAACTGGTTTACGAGCATCGCAACTACTTCGCCAGCTTCGGCGTGCTGCTGGCTGTGGTGCCATGGTTGGCGGCCGTCTCATCTGAAACCATGTGGCCCTCTATGCGCCGAGCTCGCTGGCTGCTGCCTCGACGCACACTGCTAGCCTGCCTACTGCTCTGGTGGATCGGACTGACTGCAGCTACCGCCTTCGCCTGGGGTGACCCACTGCGGCTGGCCCAGGAACTGGCTGCACGCGCCCCCGACTCGCCGCGAGCCCAATACGAACTGGGCCGCACCTACATCCTGTACTCGCACTACGACCCTGCCTCGCCATACACGCGGCAGGCCTACGCGCCGCTGGAGAAGGCCGCCAGCTTTCCGGAATCCTCGATCCTGCCGCAGCAGGCATTGATCTTCATGAACTCGCGCATGCGACTGGCGCTCAAGCCGCAGTGGTGGGACAGCATGATCGCCAAACTAAAGGCGCGAAAGCCCGGCGTGCAAGACGAAAGCTCGCTGGCCGCGTTGGCGCAATGCGCCCAGGATGGCGCCTGCCCCCTGCCCACTGATCGCATGGTGCAAGCCTTCGAGGCTGCCCTGGATCACCCCAAGCCTAGCGCACGATTACAAGCCACCTACGGCGACTACGCATGGAATGTGCTGAGCAACCACACCTTGGGTCTTCGCATGACCGAGGGTGCAGTGAACGACTCGCCTAGTGAGCCGGCCTATCGCATCACCCTGGTGCGCATGCTGCTCGCCTCTAGTCGCCCTGATGCCGCGATGCGCCAGATCAAGGCACTGCAGAAGCTCAACATCGGTGGCCGGCTAAACAGCAGCATCCGTGAACTCCGGATGCAAAGCGATGCGACGACTGATTCCAATCAATGACCCTTCCATCATCGGCGCGGATCGAGAGTTGCCGCACTGGTAAGATCACAACATGAATTCACCCGCACAATTTACCCGCCATGAAGACCCGAATCTGCGGTTCGCATTTGGGCGCAACTGGAAATCCTTCCTCACAACGCTCGACGAGCACCGGATCGACGAGGCGCGACACAGATTGCGCGAGTCGCTTGGGAGAGATGACTTGCACGGTGTTCGAGCGCTGGACATCGGTTCCGGCAGCGGCCTTTCAAGCCTGGTGATGCACCAGTTGGGCGCCGACGTCGTGTCTTTCGACTACGACGCCGATTCGGTTGCCTGCACAGAGAAACTGCGCAAGCACTACGCGCCGGGGGCGACGAATTGGCATATCGTGCAGGGCTCGGCGCTTGATCCCGATTTTATGGCTGCATTGGGATCGTTCGATCTGGTGTACAGCTGGGGCGTCCTGCATCATACGGGAGCCATGTGGCCCGCTATCGAACTGGCCCAATCACGCGTAACGCAACACGGCACCTTACTCCTCGCGCTATACAACGATCAGGGTTGGTGCTCACGGGCCTGGCACGCGGTCAAGCACCTATATTGCAGCAGCATGCTCGGACGTTTCCTGGTTGGGACCACGTTCTATCCCCTGTTCGCTGTATACGCGCTCTGGCAAGACATACGGCATTTTGACAAGCCCGGTACGCACGCACGCAACTATGCGCGCAAACGCGGCATGTCTCTTTTTCACGACTGGCGCGATTGGCTGGGCGGATACCCATTCGAGGTTGCCAAACCTGAAGACGTGGTGGACAAACTGGCGGCAAAGGGCTTCCAAGTGCAAAGTCAAACGCTTACCCAAAGCCTAGGCTGTAACGAATTCGTGTTCAAGCGTCAATTTTGAAGCCGGCTAAAATTCAGCCGATTCCGGAAATGTACCAGTCCTCAAGTAACCAATACGACCTTAAGCATCCAAATCACCCATGACGATGATCACTCCAACCCGCTTGTACAGAGCAGTCAAATGGCTCATCGCAGGCAACCCAGCGCAGCGTAGGCGAGTGCGCCAGGAATTGGCCCGCATTGCCGCCGCCACCTTTGGCGACTTCCCGATCAGTGAAGATCACAAACTTTGGCGCGACGACAAGACATTTCTTGACAACTTCAACCGGATGTCGCCGGAAAACCCCTATTCGCAAGACAGGAAGTGGACGTTGCGCGAATACGTGAAACTCAATAATGCCTTGCCGGGAGACTTGGCCGAGTGTGGGTGCTATGTTGGCACATCCGCATTTTTCATCGCACAAGCATCCACGCACGGAAAACTGTATTTGTTTGATTCATTCCAAGGACTTTCTGCGCCGGACGCAACGGACCGGAACGTCGCGGAGTCCGTCATGCCTTGGACTGAAGGTGGCGGCGATCTGACCGCGAGTGAGGCGACGCTTCGACACAATATTGCTCATTACGACACGATCGAAGTCTTACCAGGCTGGATTCCCGAGCGATTTGCAGAGGTCGCGGATCACCAGTTCCGCCTCGTACACATCGATGTCGACCTTTACCAACCGACTCGCGATAGCCTTAATTTTTTCTATCCGCGACTTGTAAACGGTGGCGTTATCGTCATTGATGACTACGGATTCAAGACTTGTCCAGGTGCAACACGCGCCGCAGATGAACTGGCCGCGTCTCAAGGCATCGAGGTTCTACACCTTGCCACTGGCCAGGGCGTCATCATGAAACGTTGATTTCTTCCGGAGCACTGCGGCGCAATACGGAGGACGATGCGCGAAATGCGGCTGAACCACGAACCATGCAAAAGCCGACAGCAGCCAATCACTTATTCGGGGCCGGCTCACTTCGCACCAAACATTACGTCACCCAAGCCGTTGCGCGAATACCTCGATGATGTTGCCGCCGGCATGCAGCCGATCGGCAATGCCGAGCAGCGACCTGAGCACGTAATTTTTGGGTGACAGGGGCCAGAGCGGAGTCTTGTCGCTGTTGAAGGTGGACAGACTCAGAACACTGAAACCGGCCTTGGCAAGCAAGGCTTCCATCGTCGAAGGTGTAAAGAAGTAGGTGTGGTGCAGCGAGTAAGCATCGAACCGCGTCTGCTTTCCACCAACACGCAAGCCACGACGAAGCCGGTCAAGATCGTTGTCGAACTGTTGCGGCACTTCCAAAACAAATAATCCGCTCGGCTTAAGAGCCTGGGCGCACCAGCGAGCATGCGCAAGCGGATCGGGCATGTGTTCAAGCACATGATTCATGTGAATGGCGTCAAATCGCGCATCGGCCATTTTTTCGGCGCAATCAACCGACAGCAACGTCACACGGTTCTTCTGTTCCGCAACTGCTCGGGCGTCGGCGGACAATTCCATTCCAATGCAATCATGTCCCGCATCGCGCCCCGCGCGAACGAAGTCGCCAGTCGCCGCGCCATAGTCGAGAATCGACAACGCCCCCTCCTTGCCGGACATGCGCTCAAGTCGTGCAACCCTTGCGCGCATGTAGTCTATTCGAGCTTTCGACGCGGACTCGTAGTCGGCGGGTGAGGCGCCCGTACCACCGAAGTACATGGCATCTGTGTAGAGCAACTCATAGCCCTCAGCCGTTGGCCTAGGGCTCAACCAGCGCAATGAGCAGGCAGGGCAACACTGCACGTCGAATGGCGACACGAGATCAAGGTATTCGCGCCATCGCCGATCAGGCATTCCACTCACGCCTTCGCACAGCAAACAATCCTTCACCGCTTCGGTCGGAAGTTCGCTAAGCCGGCTTTGCCAAGAACTATTCACGCCCTGCCCCAAATCCATCTCCACCGAACCGCATGCCAACCAGCGCAATCAGCAAGTTCATAACTATATGCGCAGCCCGTATCAGTATCGCCAGAGCACCAGCCTGCGCCAGATCCAGGCCAAACCCACGCCCCCCCAGCATGTAGATCGCCTCGGTCACACCCAGGTTTCCCGGCAAAATGGAGATAAGGGATGACGCATAGACCAGGCAAGCCAGAATAAGCGCCTGCCCGAACCCAATCGAGGCATCAAACCCCGCATACACCCAGTACAGTAACAACGTGCCAAGAACATACTGGGCAACCACGCCCATGAGGCCACCCGGCGTGAGGCCCGTCACGGCGCGATGCATGAGTTGCTTTCGACTCGCCAGCCATGCTGGGTGCGTTATGTTGTCCAACCACTTCAACCAAAGTTTGCGCATCAAGAGTACAGCTAGCCAGAGCAGAAAAAGCACAAAGGCTGGCCAGCGGCCGTGAGGGTCGTCAACAAGCAGCAATCCAAGCGTCAGCCCTGCGAGCGCAACCCAGAGACTCAACGCAAGCTGACGCCAAGTTGCCAGCAGACTATCCGCCATACTCACCTTGTGTCGCCCCAACCATGCGACACGGATCGCAATGCCCCCGGTCTGAAGCGGGACCACGTAATTGGCCAATGCCCCCCAAGCCCACACCGACACAAAACGCCAGACTCGCAAGCGAGCTGGCGTCTCAAGGAACGCCAGAAAATTGCGTGCCTGCACTAGCGTGCCGCAACTCATGATCACAATGGCGCCAACAAAAGTCAGCGCCTGTTCGCTCCAGATCGCTGCTAGCTCCGACCACCAGTGCACGACCAACGCCATCGCAATAACAACGAGCGCGAAGTACGCCACACTGCGCCACGTCCGCCATGGACGACTCATGACTGCGGCATTCTGGCGCCACCATCGAGCAAAGCCAGATAGCGCGACGTAATGGCCTGCCGGCTGTGGGTGGCGAGCACTGCCTCCCCTCCGGATGACGACCGCTCTAATTCGGCATCCATCGCACTCGCCAATGCAGCCGCATCTCCGACAGGCGCGAGGCGACCATAGCGTCCGCCATCGAGTATTTCACGCGGACCATGCGGGCAATCAGTGGATACCACCGGAACTCCCAACGCCAAAGCCTCCAGCAGGACATTCGGATAACCCTCCCAGCGGGAGGACAGAACATGAAGCTTGGCTTCCGCCAACACACGATAGGGGTTGTCCATCGCGCCTGTGAACAGAACGCGATCCGCCAGCCCGAGTTCTCGCACCCTGTCTTCCAGGTTCGTGCCTTGCTCGCCACCCCCAACAATGATGAGGCAATGACTATCTCGCAATGCACTGGTTGCGTACGCCCGCAACAGGGTGGGGAAATCCTTCGCTTCGGTCAAACGCCCCAACGAGACGACGTATGGCGTTCTGTCCTGTACTGCTGGTGGCAAGTCGGCCACCGCCAGTTGCCGCAGCCGTTCGACATCGACCGGGTTGTGTATGACATGGATACGGTCATCCACAAGATCCAACCCACGCAAGTCCTGCGCAACCCCTGCCGACACGGCGACCAGCCCATCGGCGCGCCTGTAGAGCCAGCGCATCGCTTGCCGTTTCAAGACACTTTTCGTGTTGACGAGGCTGGAAGCTTCCCGCAAGACGATACGTGCATGACTGCGCGCCCGCATGCATGCCAACACCACCAGCAAATTCGTGCCTGTCATGGTGCTCAACACGGCGTCTGGTTTGAGCACTCGAATGAGTGAAGTCAACTTTGGCAATGCCTCCCATGCCAGCGCCATTCCCTTGAGCGCACCACCGGCGTCGATTAATTCATGCAACATAACCGCAGCGGGAACGGCTGTGCGCAGCGGACCACCGCCAAGCAGAGCAGCCACATGCACTTCCCGTCCTTCCGCCAGAAACGACTCAGCCAGTTGCAGCATTACGCGCTCGCCGCCACCTCGCTCGAGGCTCGGCAAGACGAGCAGGATGCAGTCAGCGCTCGCAGTCACGCGATTAACCGGCGCGCCAACGCAGGTAGGCGTAGGCCAGCCACAGGGGCTGGGAGTGATCGGCGCGTCCTGCGCGATGCTCACGCAGCAGCGCGCGTAACCCCGCGGCATCCACGACGCCGGTATCGCAGGAATCCGTCATGGCCAGCAAATCGTCGCCCAACCAGTTACGCAGCCAGTGGCTGACCGGCGAGGCGAAGCCCTGCTTGCGACGTTTCCAGATGAAGTCGGGCACGCGACCGCGCATGGCCGTCCGCAACAGGCGCTTTCCTCGCAATCCCGAGAAGTGCCACTGCCAAGGCAGGCGTATCACGAATTCGAAAAGCTCCTTGTCTAGGAACGGGCTGCGGGCCTCGAGCGAGTGCATCATCGTCGCGCGATCGACTTTCTGCAGTATGTCCTGTGGCAGATAGACTAGGCAGTCCATCAGCAACATGTGCCGCAACTCATCCGGGTCATCCGGCCATGGCCGATCGGCCATCGGATTCCCCGCACCCAGCCCGGGCACCAGTTGCGCGAGCGTCTCCTTGCGGGTGGTCGGCGGTCCTATGTAAGGGTCCTTATCGTCACGCACCAGCCGCACGAAGAGATGCGCGCGTTTCAAAAGGCTGCCGCTGTGGTGTGCATAGGGTTCAGACGTGGCCAGCACACCGCGCTCGACGACCGAACGCAACGAAGCCGGCAGCCGGTGATACCGCTGGCGCAGCAAGCGGCCCGCGTATCTGGCGTATCCGCCGAAGATCTCGTCGCTGCCATCGCCCGTCAGCACCACCTTGACCTGCCGGGCCGCCACCGAAGCGACCAAGGCGCTGGGAACCAGCGAGGAATCACCGAACGGCTGACCCATGCGACGGGGGAGCTCCGTTGCTAGGGTCGCCGCCATATCCGGCTTGATCTCTTCGGCCGTGTGCAGCGTACCCAACTCGACTGCCGCTCGTGCCGCCGGCGCGCGCTCGTCGTAGGTCGGTTCGGCGAAGCCCGCCGTGAACGTTCGCAGCCTTCCGAACCCGGATGCTTGCGCGAGCGCGCACACGGTCGTTGAATCGACGCCGCCGGAAAGGAACGCCCCGACTTCAACGTCGGACGCCAACTGGCGTCGACGCACGCCCTGCGTCAACAGTTCGCGGACCTGCTCGGCCGCTTCCTCGAAGCTGCCAGTCCAAGGTTCGACCGATGGTATCCAATAGCGTTCCTGGACGATGGAACCATCCGCGCGCAGCCGCAACGTGTGTGCCGGCAAAACCTCGCTGACGCCCGCCACACACGTCGTCCCAGGCAGCGCGTAACCATAGCGGAAATAGTCCGCGATGCCCGCGGCATCTTCTATGACAGCCACCTCCGGGGTCAGCACCTCCAGCGCGGGCAATTCGGAGGCACAGGCAAACGTCGCACCGTGGCGGCGGTAATACAGGGGTTTCTTGCCGAAGCGGTCTCTCGACAGGAGCGAATCACCCGTGGCGGTGTCGTGCAGCATGAATGCCCACATGCCGTCCAGACGCTCGACAAACCTTGCGCCTTCCGTGACCAGCCCGGCCAGCAGCACCTCGGTGTCGCTGTCATCCCGGAAGTCCCATCGCTCTGCCAACCTGGTTCGCAGTTCCCGGTAGTTGTAGATCTCGCCGTTGAACACCAGCAGCCACCGCCCACTGGGGTCGCGCATGGGTTGGTGGCCGCCCTTGAGGTCGATGATTGCCAGCCGCGTGTGTCCAGCCACGAAATCGCCGCCGGTGAAGCATCCGGATTCGTCGGGACCGCGGTGTTTGAGCCGCCGCAAGGCCGCAGCCATGCGCTCGCGGCGCTCCCCGGACGAGCACGCCGGAGCCCGGAGAAAGGCTATCCCACACATGAGGAGCGCTGCCTCCCGTCTGGCGTCAAGGCTGTCTGGAATAATGCCGCGTAACAACGCGCGGTATCCGACCACGTCCCGATCCGGGTGCGTGCGACAGTACGTGCACGTTCGCCGCGGCGATGAAGTTCTGCGCGATCGGTAGCCGCCTGATCCAGCGCAGTGGCCAATGCATCAGCGTCATCGACGGCGACCAGCCAGCCGGCATCACCGTCCTCGACCATTCCCTGCACACCTTCCAGATCGGTGGAGATCACCGGCAAGCCGCCAGCCAGCGCTTCCACGACGACATTGGGTCGTCCCTCCGATCGACTGGAAAGGACGAACACATCCGCTTCGGAAATTCGTTTAGGCATGTCGGTTGCAGGCACGCTACCGGCAAACGTGAAACAGGAAGACACACCACGGGATGCCGCCTGGACGAGCAGCGGTTCCTGCTCGGGTCCGCTGCCGACGATGCATGCATGCATTTGTTCGCGATGACGCGCACGCGCGACAGCCTCGACCAACACATCGAAACCCTTCCGGCGAATCAGGCTACCCACCGCCAGCACGCGCAAACCAGCACCATCGGAGACCGCCCTGTTGATATGAAAGAATGCCTCATCGGCACCATTGAGGCATGCATGGATGTCGGCAGTACGGCGCGGGAATTGCACACGCAGCCGCTCAGCCATTGCTTCCGAAACGCAAATCACGATCCGACTGTTGCGCACGGCCAAGCCGAGGATCATTCGGTCCAGCCACGAACGTGTCGCGCGCGTCACGTCGTCGCCGCGCAACGTCGTGACCACGGGCTTCCTCCGCAAGCGCCCGACGATGCCCGCCATGGCTCCGCATACGGACCAGTTGGCATGGATTAGATCCGCGTCACCCGCGCGCAGCAGACAGCGCCAAAACAGTCCAAACAGCAATCCCGGCAGCAACAATGCGTACCATGGCGTGCGCCGCAGGCCCGCAACGACTCCACCGGATTCCTGGGCCAACCTGCGCCACGCTTTGGGCGCGTAACGCACCGCATGAATGCGAATGCCTGTTGCCGCGCAGTCGTCAAACACCGTCTTCACGGGCTTCGAACCAGCAGGGCAGACCACATCTATCGCGCATTCGACTGACAGGCGCCGATAAAGACTTTGGACGAATACGCCAGCGGAACTACCCGGGTACAGCGGGTAGGACGTGGTCAATGCGAGCAGGCTCATCTTTTTCACGGCCGCACCACGCAAATCGGCTTACGCATCGCGCCGATAGATCAACGATGTGATCTGTTCTGAAATCAGCCCAATCAGGAACACGATCACTGCGGCGCTCCACATGAGGGTGCTGCCGTTCGTAAGGCGGCCATCCTGCGCGAATGTCCAAGCGTAATTCGCGCAGCCGAGCAGGAAGAACGCCACCGCTGTCGGCACGAACAGCTTGAGCGGCGAATACAGCGTGGCGATCTTGAAGATGATCAGCAGGAAGCGCACGCCGTCCTTGAGTGGCCTGATGTGGCTCTTGCCCACGCGCTGCGCCGCCTTGATCGGCAGATAGGCCACCGGATAGGCGCTGCGGAAGAACGCCATGGTGCTGGTGGTGGGGTAGCTGAAGCCGTTGGGAAGCAAATACAGGAATTCGCGAAACTTGTCCGCACGCGCGGCGCGGAAGCCGGAAGTGAGGTCGGCAACTTCGTGCCCGGTCATACGGCTGGCGAGCCAGTTGTACAGCGTGTTGGCCAAGCCGCGACCCACGCCGGCCTGGCTGCCCCAGTCGCGGGCGCCGACCACCATGTCGTAGCCCTCGTCGAGTTTGGCCAGCAGGCGCGCCACGTCGGAGGGATCGTGCTGGCCGTCACCGTCCATGAACACCAGTACTTCGCCGCTGGCGGCACGGGCACCACGTTTGATGGCCGCGCCGTTGCCCATCGAATACGGCGAACTGAGGCAGCTCACACCGGCTTCGGCACAGATTCGGCGCGTGTCGTCGGTGGAACCATCGTCCACCACGATGATCTCCGCCTCAGGGTGGGCGGCACGCAATCGCGGCAGCAATTCGGCCAGTGCGGGGGCTTCGTTCTTGGCGGGCAGGATGATGCTGAGGTAGTTCAACGGTTGGCTCCCCCGGATTGCGACGCATCATAACGTGAAGCAGGCGTCGCGACCGACGATCTGGTCGCGACGAACGGATGACCCGCGGCCCCGACTGGGGTAGATTCGGCGCCATTAGGGCTCGGGGGCTGCCACTCATGTCATCTGCAATGCAAACGCCGCTCGCTGGGCTGACCGGGCTTGCGCGCCGCTT
>Ga0134125_10006194_pt1 | contig 13567 bp, 9 predicted proteins | sample KB31751_FD_96464 | JGI IMG/M metagenome (GOLD analysis project Ga0134125, IMG submission 96464) | Terrestrial soil microbial communities with excess Nitrogen fertilizer from Kellogg Biological Station, Michigan, USA - KB3-175-1 | ecosystem: Environmental > Terrestrial > Soil > Unclassified ... | reverse complement strand
GCGCCTGATGCCCGACCTGCTGCTGGAGCTGCTTTCGGAAGAAATTCCCGCGCGTATGCAGGCGGGTGCGGCCAAGGACCTTGAGCGACTGATGGTGGGCGCGCTGTCCGACCGTGGCCTGCTGTTCGAGGCTATCAGGGCCTTCGCGGGCCCGCGCCGCCTGACCCTAGCGATCACCGGCCTGCCGGTGAAGCAGAGCGATGTGCGCGAGGAGCTGAAGGGCCCCAAGGTTGATGCACCGTCCGCCGCCATCGAGGGCTTCCTGAAGAAGACCGGCCTGAGCAAGGACCAGTTGACGGTTCAGTCCACGCCCAAGGGAGATGTCTATATGGCGGTGATCGAGCGGGAAGGCCGCGACACCGCCGCGGTGCTGGCCGAGATCATTCCCGAGGTGATGGCCAGGCTGCCCTGGCCCAAATCGATGCGCTGGAAGCCGGGCGTCACCACCCGCTGGGTACGTCCGCTCCATTCCATCCTGGCCAGTTTCGACGGCGAGCCGGTGGCGTTCAGCTTTGCCGGCGTCTCCAGCGGCCTGCACACGCGCGGCCACCGCTTCCTGTCCGAAGGCAGGATCGAGGCGCGCCGCTTCGACGATTACGAACACAAGCTGCGCGCCGCTCATGTGATTCTGGACACCGACGAACGTGCCGCGATCATTTTCGAGGGCGTCAAGCAGGCCGCTTTTGTGCACGGCCTGGAGATGATCCCGGACGAGGGGCTGTTGGCCGAAGTGTCGGGCCTTACGGAATGGCCGGTGATTCTGGTCGGCACCATCGAAGACCAGTTCATGGGCGTGCCGCCCGAGATACTTCAGACCTCGATGCGCACGCACCAGAAATATTTTTCATTGCGTGACCCCAAAACCGGAAAAATGGCGAACCGCTTCGCCCTGGTCGCCAACATGATCGCCAGGGATGGCGGCAGGGAAATCGTGGCGGGCAACGAGCGCGTGCTGCGCGCCCGCCTGTCGGACGCCAAGTTCTTCTGGGACGAGGACCGCAAACGCAGGCTGGAAAGCCGTGTCGAAGACCTGAAAGGTATCGTCTTTCACGCCAAGCTGGGCACGCAGTACGAGCGCGTACAGCGCATCGTCGCCCTGGCGGGCGAGATCGCCGGCTTGACCGGCGCAGATATCGAAAAGGCCAAGCGCGCCGCCCTTCTGGCCAAGGCCGACCTGACCTCCGGCGTGGTGGGTGAATTTCCCGAACTGCAGGGCGTGATGGGCCGCTATTACGCGCTGCATGACGGCGAGGATGCCGCCGTAGCCGACGCCATCCGCGATCATTACAAGCCGGTCGGTCCGTCCGACGCGGTGCCGACCGACAGGATCGCCATCGCCGTGGCGCTGGCGGATAAACAAGATGCGCTGATCGAGTTCTTCCGTATTGGGGAGAGGCCCACCGGATCCGGGGATCCTTTTGCGCTGCGCCGCGCGGCGCTGGGCCTGATCCGCATCATTCTGGAAAACAGGGTCCGCCTGAAGCTTAATCTTTCGGAAAACCTGCTCTCCTTTCTCGCAGACCGTTTGAAGGTCGCACTGAAGGAAAAAGGCACGCGCCACGACCTGATCGACGCGGTGTTCAGCCTGGGTAACGAGGACGATTTGGTACGCCTGGTGGCGCGGGTCGAGGCGCTGCAGGCATTCCTCAAGACCGACGACGGCGCCAACCTGCTGGCCGGCTACAAGCGCGCTGCCAACATCCTGAAAGTCGAGGAGAAGCGGGACGGCCACACCTGGCCGGGCATGGTGGACGAGGCGAGGCTGGTCGAGCCTGCCGAAAAATCCCTGCACACCGCGCTGGCGGGGGCCATCGGCGCCATTGGCCCCATGGTGGATGCCGAAGATTTCGAAGGCGCGATGCGGGAGATGGCGGCGCTGCGTGTCCCGGTCGATGCCTTCTTCGATGCGGTGAAGGTTAATGCCGACGATCCGGCGCTGCGGGAAAACCGTCTGAACCTGCTGGCAAAGCTGCGCGAGACGCTGCAGCGGGTGGCGGATTTCTCACGCATAGAGGGGTGACGTGGGCGCGGACACCCAAGTCGCAGTGGCTTTCAAAATGTGAGAGTGGTTGCGCTAACGCATGTTGTGTCAACGCGTTCCGTCCCCGGATGACGCCAGATTGTCACGGCTTTCATGCCGCTTTGGGGCTTCCGGCTGCCCATGTTGCAGTGCCATATTGCACCCCTCGCAATTCATCGTGACGGGCAGATTTGTATGACCAAATGGGTGTATGCGTTCGGTGACGGCAAGGCGGAAGGGCGCGCGGACATGCGCGACCTTCTGGGCGGCAAGGGCGCCAACCTGGCCGAAATGAGCAACCTGGGCCTTCCCGTGCCGCCGGGACTGACCATCACCACGGAAGTCTGCACCTATTACTACGCCCATGGCGAAACCTATCCGGAGGATCTGAAGGACCAGGTGGGCGCCGCCCTGCGCGAGGTCGGTTATCAGGCCAAGGGCACGTTTGGCGATCCCGACAATCCACTGCTGCTGTCGGTGCGTTCGGGCGCACGTGTGTCCATGCCAGGGATGATGGACACGGTGCTGAACCTGGGCCTGAACGCCGAAACCGCCGAAGGGCTGGCGAAGCTGACCGGCAATCCACGCTTCGCCTATGACAGCTATCGCCGCTTCATCCAGATGTATTCGGATGTGGTGCTGGGCGTCGACCATGCGATGTTCGAGGAGATCCTGGACGAGGAAAAAGACAGCAAGGGCGTCGAGCTGGACACCGAACTGGATGCCGACGACCTGAAACGCATCGCCGGCCTGTTCAAGGCGCGGGTGGAACGGGAACTGGGCAGAGCTTTTCCTGACGATGTCCGGGAACAGCTTTGGGGCGCCATCGGTGCGGTGTTCGGCTCATGGCATTCCCCGCGCGCCAATACCTATCGCAAGCTCAACAACATTCCCGAGGACTGGGGCACTGCCGTCAGCGTGCAGGCCATGGTATTCGGCAATCGCGGTGAGACCAGCGCCACAGGCGTTGCCTTCACCCGCGATCCGGCCACCGGCGAGAAGCTGCTCTACGGCGAATTCCTGATCAACGCCCAGGGCGAGGACGTGGTCGCGGGTATCCGCACGCCTCAGCCCATCTCCAAAGCAGTCCGCGAGCGCCAGGGCGGCAAGCGTCCTTCGATGGAGGAGGCGATGCCGGCCGCCTATGCCGAGCTGAAGGCCATCGGCGAGCGGCTGGAGCAGCACTACCGCGACATGCAGGACGTGGAATTCACGGTGCAGGAAGGCAAGCTGTTTATGCTGCAAACCCGCGCCGGCAAGCGCACGGCCGAAGCTGCACTGAAAGTTGCCGTGGATATGGTGAGCGAAGGCCTGATCGACAAAAGTGTCGCCGTGATGCGCGTCGAACCGGCGGCGCTGAACCAGCTTCTGCATCCCACGCTCGACCCCGACGCACCGAAGGAGCAGATTGCTGCCGGCTTGGGCGCATCGCCCGGTGCGGCCACCGGCGAAGTCGCCTTTACCGCCGACGAGGCCGAACGATTGGCCACTGATCACCGGGACGTGATCCTGGTGCGTGCCGAAACCAGCCCGGAAGACATCCACGGCATGCATGCGGCGCGCGGCATCCTGACGGCGCGCGGCGGCATGACCTCCCACGCCGCCGTGGTTGCGCGCGGCATGGGCCGGCCCTGCGTCTCCGGCGCGGGGATGCTGAAGATCGATGCCGCGAAGGGAGAAATGACGGCGGGAGACGTCGTCGTCAGGCGCGGCGACATCATCACCATCGACGGCGCCTCCGGCCAGGTGTTCAGGGGCCGCGTGGGCCTGCGCCAGCCCGAGCTTACCGGCGACTTCGGGACCTTGATGGAGTGGGCCGACGAGGTGCGCCGGCTGAGAGTACGCACCAATGCCGACACGCCCGCCGATGCGAAGACAGCACGCAATTTCGGTGCCGAGGGCATCGGCCTGTGCCGCACCGAACACATGTTCTTCGATGCCGAGCGCATCATCGCGGTGCGCCAGATGATCCTGGCCGAGACAGAGGAGAGGCGCAGAGAGGCCCTGGCCAAGCTGCTGCCCATGCAACGGGGCGACTTCGAGGCCATATTCTCTGAAATGGCGGGCCTTCCCGTCACCATCCGCCTGCTGGACCCGCCGCTGCACGAATTCCTGCCGCACAAGGAGGAAGAATTCGAGGATGTGGCACGCGCCGCCGGATCCACCGTGGACAGGCTGCGCGCCCGCGCCATCATCCTGCACGAGGCCAATCCGATGCTCGGCCACCGCGGCTGCAGATTGGGCATCACCTACCCCGAGATCTATGAGATGCAGGCCCGCGCGATCCTGGAAGCGGCTCTTGCCGTTGAAGAAAGAGGCGGGGCGCCCGTGCAGCTGGAGATCATGATACCGCTGGTTGGCTTCAAGACCGAGCTGGACATCCTGGCCGGTCGCATTGCCGCCGTGGCGGACGCAATCAAGACGCAGAAGGGGCGCGTTCCGGACTATATGATCGGCACCATGATCGAACTGCCGCGTGCGGCGCTGCGTGCCGGCGAGATTGCGCAGACCGCGCAGTTCTTCTCATTCGGCACCAACGATCTCACTCAGACGACCATCGGTATCAGCCGCGATGATGCGGGCATGTTTCTCGGCGAATATCTTTCGAAGAACGTGATTCAGCGTGATCCTTTCGTGACCATCGATGTGGAAGGCGTTGGCGAGCTCGTGCGCATTGCGGCCGAGCGCGGCCGCGCCACACGCCAGAACCTCAAGCTGGGCATCTGCGGTGAGCATGGCGGCGATCCCGACTCCATCCGATTCTGTCATGACTCGCAGCTCGATTATGTTTCCTGCTCGCCGTTCCGCGTGCCGGTGGCACGGCTCGCGGCAGCGCAGGCTGCTCTGCAAAAGAGTCGCACTGACGCGTGATTTCAGCGGTCGGGCCTCGAAAATACTAGGTTTTCAGGCATGGCGTGACGCACTGTCACGTTACTGAAAAAATTTATTTGACGACCGCGAATTTGGCGGGCAAAAGCCACTCAAATGGTGCGGGAACCATTCGGAACATTTGAAGGACGACGCGAAATCGAAACAGCCTAATCGAAACAGCAACTGCGGAATGAAAGCCTTGAAGGGGCGGAAATAGCGCAAGCGCGAAGTAGAGCAAGCCTAATAGACCAAGCGAAACCTCAAGCCGAAAAAGAGTCTCACCTTCCAATGCCGAAACGAACAAACGACGCGATTTCGCGTTCCGACCGCGTGCTTATTGCTGCGCTGTCGATCATCCTGGCGACCGCCAGTGCGGCGATCGGAGCCTCCCTGACGTATCGTCCGTCCACGGACAAAATCGCTGCCGTGCCAGCCCGGGCGGTACCCGCGCTGCGAGGTTCAGTGGAAAAAGCGCCCGTTGACCGCGCCGTACCGGCACAGATGCCCGCGGATTCGGTGATGGCCCAGCTTTTACGCGAACATCGCTGCCTGGCCGAGGTGCTGTATTACGAGGCGCGGGGCGAGGGCCAGTCCGGCCAGCAGGCCATCGCAGAGGTAATCTTCCACCGGATGAATCACGGCAATTATGGCCATTCGATCTGCGCCGTGGTTTACGAGGGCGCAGGCCATGCCGGCTGCCAGTTTTCCTTTACCTGCAACGGTGATTTGAAGCGTGCCAAGCAGCCGCGCGCGTGGCGCCGTGCCGAAATTCTGGCCGCCCGGATTCTGACCGGCGAAGTTCCGTTGCACAATGCCACTGGCGGAGCGACCAATTTCCATTCCGTCTCGGTGATGCCGGACTGGGCCGGTGAGCTGGAACGCACCACCCAGATCGGCAATCATATTTTCTATCGCGGCACCATTCCGCGCACCCGCTCGTCATAATCCGAAATCCTGATTTGCAGGTCGAATTGCCTCGGGTGTCGGTTCGCGGAAACAGCCGCTGGCATGGGGCGCCCTCGGTTGCCTGCGCCGAAAGTCAGAAATCCAGCCCGATATCCAGGTTGGGGGCACTGTGTGTCAGTGCACCGGAACTGATGTAATCCACGCCTGTCTCCGCAATCGTGCGCACGCTCTCCAGCGTGATATTGCCCGACGCTTCCAGCACTGCCCGGCCCTTCGCCATAACGACGGCTCGCTTCAGATCGTCCAGTTTCATATTGTCCAGCAGGATGACGTTGGCGCCGGCGGCCAGGGATTCTTCCAGCTGCACGAGGCTGTCGACCTCGACTTCGATGCTGACCATATGACCAAGTCCGGCGCGCAGCCGTTCAAGCGCCTGAGCGATGCCACCTGCGGCCGCAATATGGTTGTCCTTGACCATTGCGGCATCATCCAGACCGAAACGGTGATTGAAACCGCCGCCGCAGCGCACGGCATATTTCTGCAGCAGGCGCAGGCCGGGCAGTGTCTTGCGGGTACAGACGATGCGCGCTGAGGTACCTTCCACCGCCTTGACCAGCGCGGAAGTGGCCGTTGCGGTACCCGACAATGGGCCCAGGAAGTTCAGCGCAACCCGCTCGGCGGTCAGGATATTGCGGGCGCTGCCGCTGATGGTGGCCAGTACGTCGCCGGGCGCGGCATCGGCGCCGTCCGGTACCGAAACAGCGAAGGCAAGCTGCGGATCGACCAGCCGGAACGCGATCTCGGCGGCTATAAGGCCGGCGATGCGGCCAGGCTTTCTCGCCACCAGCCGCGCGGTTGCGGTTGCATCTTGGGCAACGGTGAGCTGACTGGTGATATCGCCGGCCCGGCCCAGATCCTCCTCCAGTGCCGCGCGGACCTGCGGCTCGACCAGCAGCGCGGGCGGCGGCCGGGTAAAGGCGAGGGCGCTGTTCATTTGCGCGCGTGCTGCGCGGATGCCGCGCCCTTAACGGCGGCGATGCGATCGGCATCGGCCAGCGTCATGAAAGTGCGCTGCGCCACCGGCGCGGCGGCCGGATAGTCGCTGCGCCAGTGACCCCCGCGGGATTCGGTGCGCGCCAAGGCGGCCGCCGTCACTAGCTTGGCGGCTGCCACCATGTTCTGCAGCGTCGGCTCGCCGGCGGCGCGTTCCAGATGTGCGATCGTTGCCAGTGCCGCGCGCAGTTCTTCTGCGTTCCGTTCCAGCGCCACATTGCTGCTCATGGCGCTGCGCAGGACGTGCGGGGGCGCCGGACTGGCGAAGCGGGCCGGCGCTGGCGGGTTGCCGCGCATCGCGCCGTCCACCAAAGCGCCGCGCACGTCATCCGCCACGCGGGCACCGAACACCAGGCCCTCCAGCAGGGAATTGGATGCCAGGCGGTTGGCCCCATGCAGGCCGGTGGCGGCACATTCGCCCACCACCCACAAGCCGGGCAGGGAGGCGCGGCCGTGCGCGTCGGCGGCGATACCGCCCATGTGATAGTGCGCGGCCGGCGCTACCGGAATGGGCTGGGTGGCCGGATCGATTCCGGCCGCTGCACAGGCAGCGAACACGGTGGGAAAGCGGCGCGAAAATTTCGCACCGATTGCCGCCTGGCAATCCAGAAAGACCTGCTGGCCGGAAACGATCTGGCGATGGATGGCGCGCGCCACGACATCACGCGGCGCCAGCTCCGCATCCGCATGCACCGCGGTCATGAACCGTTCGCCGCGCGTATTGACAAGCACCGCGCCTTCACCGCGCAGCGCCTCGGTCGCCAGCGGGGCGGGATCGCGTCCCACGGCGATGGCGGTTGGATGGAACTGAACGAATTCCGGATCGGCGATCAGTGCGCCGGCGCGCGCTGCCATGCCCAGGCCCTCGCCGCGGGCCTCGGGCGGATTTGTGGTGACGGCATACAGCGCGCCCAGGCCGCCGGTGGCGAGCACGATGGCCCGTCCCCTGAACAGCACCAGCCGCGCGTCGTGGCCGATTCCCGAACGGGCGAAAATGCCGGTGACGCGGCCGTCTTCCATCGCCAGCTCGATGGCATGAAAGCCTTCCAGCAGGGTGATGCTACCGGTTTCCTGGGCGCGCGCCGCCAGGGTGGCGGAAATGGCCGCCCCAGCGCCATCGCCCTTCACATGCACGATACGAGGCATGGCGTGGGCAGCCTCGCGGCCCAGCGCCAGGCTGCCGTCGGTCTTGCGGTCGAAGGGCGTGCCCAATGCCAGAAGGTCGTGAATCCGGTCGGGCGCCTCGCGCGTCACCATTTCGACGATTGTCCGGTCGCACAAGCCCGCGCCTGCTACCAACGTGTCACGGGCGTGGCTTTCCCAGCTATCGTCTTCGCCCATGGCAGCGGCAATCCCGCCCTGCGCCCACGCGCTGGAACCGGACACGCCCGGCCGCGTCCCCGCCAGCACGATGGAGGGCATCGGCGCGAGCTTGAGCGCGGTGAAAAGGCCCGCGATCCCCGCGCCCAGAATCAGCGCGCCATCGGTCTCGACGATATTGTCCATGTGAGGGCGCATCCGATCAGGCCCTGACGGCCAGCATCCGGTCGATGGGCGCTTTCGCTCGTGCAGCGATTGCCCGATCGACCTCGACTTCATGGGTCATGGTCTGCAGGCTGGCGAGAATGCCGGCCAGCGTGATCCGCTTCATATGCGGGCACAGGTTGCAGGGACGGATGAATTCGGTGCCGGGATTTTCCGCTGCCACATTGTCGCTCATGGAACATTCGGTGACCAGCACCACGCGCTGCGGCTTGTGGCTGCCAACATAGCCGATCATCGCAGCGGTAGAGCCGGCGAAATCCGCCTCGGCCACCACCTCGGGCGGGCATTCCGGATGGGCCAGCACCACGATGCCGGGATGGCCGGCGCGATAGTCGCGGATATCCTGGGCGGTGAAACGTTCATGGACCTCGCAGGCGCCTTCCCAGGTGATGACCTTCACCCCGGTCTGCGCCGCCACGTTGCGGGCCAGATATTTGTCCGGGATCATGATGACGGTGTCGCTGCCGAAATCGCGGGCTATGGCTTCCACAACTTTCACCGCATTGCCGCTGGTACAGCAGATGTCGCTTTCGGCTTTCACGTCGGCGGAGGTGTTCACGTAGCTTACCACCGGCAGGCCGGGATATTGCTGCTTCAAGAGCCGCACATCGGCACCCGTGATCGAGGACGCAAGAGAGCATCCTGCCTCCATGCTGGGGATAAGCACGGTCTTGTCCGGCGACAGGATCTTGGACGTCTCGGCCATGAAATGGACGCCTGCCTGCACGATCACCTTTGCGTCTGTGCGGGCGGCCTCATGCGCCAAAGCCAGGCTGTCGCCGACGAAATCGCCAACGCAATGGAAAATCTCGGGCGTCATGTAATTGTGTGCCAGGATGACCGCGTTCCTTTCGCGCTTCAGCCTGTTTATCTCGGCGATTACCGGGGCATAGGCATGCCACTCGGCGCGCGGGATCAGTTTCGCCACTTTGGGATAGAGATCATCGGTGACGCGGGCGACCGCGTCCGTATAGGCGAGCTCAACACCCATTGGTGACCTCCATGCCATAGAATAATACTCACTTGGAGTATATATCTAGGGCAAAAAACCCGGCCTTCAAGGAGCCGGTTCACGAGTAATGCTACACCGGAGCATTAAGCGGTCAAGAGTCGCGAAGGCGCGGGTCAGCCATGCGTTGCGGTTTTATGTCATTTCGACGCGGTATTCCCGAGATTCGACTGGGTTTTGGCGGCTGTTTATCCGATCCGGGTGCGCCGCACGCCCAGCCGCACCCCTGGCGCCGGCCGTTCGCGCAGGACTTCGCGGCGGAATCTGAACAGCTCCGCTGGCCGCCCCCGGGCCGGGGTGGAGAATTTCCCGGTCCCTTCCACTAGGCCCTGCTCATTCACCAAGCGACGGAAATTCTGCTTGTGCAGGCGCAGACCGGCCAGCGCCTCCACGGCCCGCTGCAGCTCCAGGAGGGTGAAGGTGGGCGCCATCAGTTCAAATACCACGGGGCGATATTTCAGCTTGCCGCGCAACCGTGCAATGGCGGTGGCCAGAATGCGACGATGGTCGAACATCATGGGCGTTCCGACCCGCACGGTGTCGGCGCCTCTGGTTGCCTTTTCGGAACCGCTGTCGCGATAGAATTCCTCTACCAGCCCCGCTTCGTAGAGGAGTTCGTAACGTTCCAGTACCCGCTCTTCGTCCCAGCCTTCGCCGAAGCAGATGTTGATGCGTTCGCGCCGCTGTTCGGCGATTTCCGGGCTGGATGCCTCGCGCGCAAATTTTCGCAGCGCCGGCAGGATCGTCTCATCTATCGCGGCCGGCCTGGCGTCGCGCCAGTCTTGCCAGGGGAAATAGTGGTACCAGCCGCGCCACAGGGTGTTCGGGGCCTCGCGCACCTGGCGGGTCAGCGCCAGATAGCCCACCGAAACCACGCGCGTGGCAGGATCCCGCCCCCTCTGGGTGCGATGGCGTCCAAGATCACCGAATGTATAGAGCTGTTCGGTGTAGCCCAGCTCGAACCGGGTCTGTTCACCCACCCATTTGCGCAAGCCCAGTTCAAGGGTGCGGTGATGCACCGGATCGAAAGGACCGAAGGGCAGGGAATCCTCCGCGCCATTGTGACTTACCACCAGCACGGAAGGCCGCTCGCCCTCCACCGCCACGATCGCGGCCGACAATTCGATGGAGATGGAATTCGGTGGCCCGTTCACAGACCCTCCAAGGGAAAGGCGGTCGGAATGCCTTCCTCTACGGCCACCGGCGGCCCCATGGCGTTCAGCGCCGCGCTCATGCGCCCACCCCGGCCCATTGCCGTGTCGGCGTGGGCCACCAGCAGGCGGTTGGGGGCGGCATGGGGCGCGCGCTGGCGCATGGCGCGTGCGATCTCGATCTCCCGATCCGGTCCCAGCCGGTCGCACAGGATGATGAAGGCCGAGGCCATGGAGCGGCTGATGCCCGCCCAGCAATGGATCATGAGAGGCGCGCGGGCATCCCAGTCGCGGGCAAAAGCGAGCAGCTGTTCGACATGGTGCAGGTCTGGCGGTGCCGGGCCCGCGACGGGATCTGCCACATCGTTCATGCCCAGCTTCAGATGGGCCTCGATGTGGTAGCCGAGGGGCGTGGCGATCATGTGCTCGGGCGAGAGCAGGCTCACCAGATGGGAAGGTGCATGAATTTCGAGGGCTTCAGCCAGGCTTGACAGGGGGGTGACCAAAAGGCGCGGCATGGGGGTCTTTCTAGACCCTACGCCAGGTAAAGTCTGCGAAATCGGTCGAGGAACTGCGCCTCGGCATCGGCTGTGGACAGGGGCACCAGCCGGGGCGTGCGAAGCCGGGCCGGGGGACGGCCGAAAAGGCGCCGGGCCTCGGCCTCGTCAAAGCCGGCCAGCTGGCTGGCCTCATGATAAGCCGATATCAGGTCGGCCCTTTTGAGTAGGGTCTTTAGCGCCGGCGGGACATGTGCCGGCAGCCCGAATCGCAGGTGCACCGCCATCTGAAGTTTTTCCTCCAAGGCCTTGTAGTTAATTCCGACTGCTGCCTTGAAGGGGCTTATGAGGTCGCCGACAACATATTCCGGTGCATCGTGCAGAAGTGCCATCAGCCGGGCCTGCCGGGACAGGCGGGGCGACAGCTCCCAGGCCAGCCGCTCGACCAGGGCGCTGTGTTGGGCCACCGAGAAGGCGTGAGGGCCCTTGGTTTGGCCGTTCCAGCGCGCTACCCGCGCCAGGCCATGCGCGATGTCCGCAATCTCAATATCGAGCGGGCTTGGCTCCAGCAGGTCCAGGCGACGGCCGGACAGCATCCTCTGCCAGGCACGAAGAGGGCTTCCGGGACGGTCAGGCATGGGGCCAGAGCAACCTCAGGGCGACGACAGTCAGGGTGCCCGCCAGGATAAGCCGCAGCGCCCGGTCGGGCATCCGGGGCGCGAACATGCTTGCCAGCACGATGCCGGGCAATGACCCGCAGAGCAGGGACACGAGGATGGTCAGGTCCAGCCTGCCGCCCATCAGATGCCCGGCCCCGGCCACCAGGGTCAGCGGCACGGCATGGGCGATGTCCGACCCGGCGATCTTGACCACCGGCAATTCGGGATAGAGCAGTATCAGGGCGGTGACCCCCAGCGCGCCTGCCCCTACGGACGAGATACTGACCAGCACGCCCAGCGCTGCACCGGTCGCCACCGTGCAGCAGAAGGTCTGCCGCTCATTCAGCACACCGACCCGGCGGGTGTAGCCCGCCAGCAGCCGGCGCCGGAATACCAGGGCGGCCGCGGTGCACAAAAGGGCTACCCCCAGAACACTGGTGACGAGCAGGCTGTAGGTCTGCGGATTGATCCGCAGCAAAGTCAGCAATGCCATGGTCATGACCGCTGCCGGCAGGCTGCCCAGCGCGAGACGGCGCACGATGCGCCAATCGATAGTGCTATTGAAAGCGTGCACCACACTGCCGCCGGTCTTGGTGATGCAGGCATAGATCAGGTCGGTGCCGACAGCGGTCACGGGATGAACATGGAACAGCAGGATCAGCAGCGGCGTCATCAGCGAGCCGCCGCCCACGCCGGTCATTCCGACCAGGAATCCGACCGTGAAGCCGGAGACAACATACAGCGGATGGATGGCGTAGAGCAGGTCCATTGATCTTCGTATGGGTGGCAGGGAAGGCAGGCGGCAATTTCACACAAAGCCATGCCGGGAACAACCGCCCGCCGCAAGTCTCCTGCAAGGCATGGAATTTAACATCTGCTTCATGGAGATTTCCAATCAGCTAACGGCGCATCGTTTCGCGCAAGGCTTTGTGCCCGAAAGTGCAACGGGGCATTTAGGATTTGGCGCTAAGACAGAGCTATTGGACCGCGTTTTCAATCCGCAACACCCCAGCAGACATGAAAATGGCCTTGCCTATCGACGACACGGAGCCGAGGGCGAATAGGCCGTCCTCAATGATCCTGATCGCGTGTTGCACCTTTGCCGCCGGAATCGTGCTTGGACTGGCGATTGCCGCCGATGTTGACGACAAACTCGTGGGCGGCCTGGTGATTTTCTCCATCCTGGGCTGCATCCTGGCGCTGCTTCTGCGCGCCACCGAAGGCATGCGCTCGCGCCTGGGCGGCGGGGAAATCAGCTACCGCGCCTTTTTCGACGAGGCGGTGGAAGGCATTTTCCGAACGACACCGGACGGCCGCTACATTGCGGTCAACCAGGCACTGGCCGACATCTATGGCTATTCCTCGCCGCAGGCGCTGATCGCCGGCCTCACCGATATCGGCGCCCAGCTATATGTCGAACCCGAGCGCCGGGCCGAGTTCCGCGCGCTGATGCAGGCCAACGACATCGTCACCAACTTCGTCTCCGAAATCTATCATCGTTCCGGGCGGCGCATCTGGATATCCGAAAATGCGCGCGCGGTGCGAGACTGGTCCGGCGATCTGCTCGGTTACGAGGGGACGGTCGAGGACGTCACCGAAAAATTCGAGCAGGAGCGCACCTTGCGCATCGCGCTTCGCCAGGCCGAAATCGCCAACAAGATGAAGGCGGCGTTTCTGGCGGCCATGAGCCACGAATTGCAGACCCCTCTGAACGCCGTGCTGGGCTTTTCGGAGATCATTCGCGACGAAATACTGGGCCCGGTTGGCAATCCCACCTATCGTGAATACGCCGAAGACATCCACAAGAGCGGCGCGCGCCTTCTGTCGGTTATCAACGACGTTCTGGATGTGTCGCG
>Ga0134125_10006193_pt1 | contig 13568 bp, 12 predicted proteins | sample KB31751_FD_96464 | JGI IMG/M metagenome (GOLD analysis project Ga0134125, IMG submission 96464) | Terrestrial soil microbial communities with excess Nitrogen fertilizer from Kellogg Biological Station, Michigan, USA - KB3-175-1 | ecosystem: Environmental > Terrestrial > Soil > Unclassified ... | reverse complement strand
CAGCTACGCGGCGGCGCACCCGACGTTTCCGCACCAGAGCACGGCGGAGCAGTGGTTCGACGAGTCGCAGACGGAGAGCTACCGCATGCTGGGCATCTGCACGGTCGAGGAGGTGTGCCGGGGGTGGTCGGGCAGCGCGCTGGAGGAGTGGGTGGCGCGGTTGGATGCACGGGCGGGCGTCGCCCCGATCTTGAATGCGATGAGTGCCCACGCAGCGGCAGAAGGCTAGGCGGTTGCGGCCCGGGTTCGCTGCGACCCTATGGCGGCAAGCGGAAACTATTGGCGGAGGAACGCCGCGATCGCGCGGACCGCATGCGCGGTGCCGCCGCCCGAGGCGCGCATCCGGGCTCCGAGATCGGCGGCGCGCTGCTGCAAGCGCGGGTCGTTCAGGACCTGAAGGGCGCCATCCCACAAGGATTTCGGCGTTATGGGCGAGCTCAAACGGAGGGCGACGCCCAGCTCGACCAGGCGATCCGCCATGCCAAAGTGACAGCCGGCCTGGGGCCAAACCAATAGAGGCACGTCGTGGCGGAGGCTCTCCTCGACGCTGGAGGGGCCGGCGTGGCTGATGAAGAGGACGGCCCGGCGTAGGAGTTCGATCTGCGGGGCGTGCTCCACGACGACGAAATTGGCGGGAGCGGCGCCCAAATCGGCGGCGCTCACGCGGCCCAGCGCCATCACGACCTGATAGGGGGTGTTCCGGAAGGCATCAAAGCACGCCCGGAAGAAATCGGGGCGATCGCCGGATACAGTGCCGAGCGACACATAGATCAATGGGCGCGTGTCGAGCCTCTCCCAAGGGAAGCCGCCGTCGTTGGATTCCTTCCCCGGGCAGCGGCCGACGAAGTGGTAGGCCGGGTCGAAGGAATCGCCCTGGAACTGGAGCTCGCGCGAGATGAGCACCAGGTTCAGGTGCTGGCGATTCTCGAGCGAAGCGATGACGTCGCCGGTCTGGCTGCCATACAGGCGGTCGAGCCGTTGTGCGATTTCGTAGTAGCGGATCAGGTCGGCCAATCCGCTGAAGACCAAATCGCGGGGCGCGTCCTTATAAAACATTTCCGCCAGTTCTCCGGTGGTGATCATCCCCGGTCGGACGACGAACGTTGCCCGGTAACCGATGGAGCGCAGGTTGAGAACCCTGGCGGCGATGCCCCCCCAGGGGGCGGCGGCGTCGGCGATGACGTAGTCCGGCGGGTCGGCACGCAACTGCGAGATCAGGCCGGGGAGTACGGTCTCGGCAAAACCGAGGCGGCGCGCCATGCCGGAGAAGGGGCCTCCTCCGGAGGGTGGCATGGTGTGTTCATAACACCGGAACTCCAGCCCGGCACGCAGGAGGATTTCGCGATACCGGTCTGAGGAGTAAGCGGTGAATCGATGTCCCTGGCGGGCCAACTCGGCCAGCACGGGTACGACGCTGTGGACGTGCGACGGATCGGGATAGGTGAAGGCGACGCCTTGGGGCATGGCTTCAGTGGCCGCGGACCGCGGGCAGCGCCGGCGGCTGGGGGACGGCTTCGCCGTCCTTGCGGGGGTCGCTGGCGCCGTAGTTGACGCCGTGGGCGGAGTCGCGCATCACCGCCTGGCCGCCGCCCATGTGGTCGGAGTAGGCGTTGGTGAGGCGGATGCGGTCGCCTTTGGCGGCGAGCGCCTGGCGGACGTCCTCGGGGACGCGGTTCTCGATCTCGAAGGTGCATCCGCCGAAGCTGGGGTTGGTGAAGCGCGGGGCTTCCATGGCGGCCTGGATGTTCATGCCGTAGTCGGCGATGTCGCTGACGTACTGGGCGTGGGCTTGGGCCTGGTTGAGTCCCCCCATGATGCCGAAGCCGATGTGCAGGCCGCCCTTCTCCATGAAGGCGGGGATGAGGGTGTGGAAGGGGCGCTTGTGCGGGGCGACCACGTCGGGGTGGTTGGGGTCGAGCACGAAGAGCGCGCCGCGGTTCTGCAGCATGATGCCGTACTTGTCGACCACCACGCCGGAGCCGAACTCGGAGTAGAGGCTCTGGATGAGGGAGACGATGTTGCCCTGCGCATCAATGGCCGAGAGGTAGATGGTGTCGCTGTTGAAGCGGGAAGGGTCGCCGGGGGGGACGTTGCAGCCGGCCTTGTCCATGTCGATCAAACCGGCGCGCTGCGCGGCGTACTCCTTGGAGATGATGCCGCCGGTGGGGACCTTGGCCATGCGCGGGTCGGCGTCGAAGGCGCGCAGGTCGGCGTAGGCGAGTTTCTGGGCCTCGGTCTTGACGTAGAAGGTGCGCGGATCGGCAAAGCCCCACTGAGCCAGCGGGAAGCGGTCGAAGATGTTGAGCATCTCGAGCGCGCCGATGCCCTGGGTGTTGGGCGGCAGCTCGTAGACGTTCCAGCCGTGGTACTCGGTGGAGATGGGGGCGACCCACTCGGGACGGAAGGTGGCGAGGTCGTCGGCGTTCATGACGCCGCCGAGGCGGTGGGAGGTGGCGAGGATGGCTTTCGCGATATCGCCGGTATAGAAGGCGCTGGGGCCCTGGGCGGCCACGAGGCGCAGGGCCTGGGCGTAGGCGGGGTTGCGGAAGACTTGGCCCACGGTGGGCGTCTGACCGTCGACCAGGAAGACCTGGCGGCCGTTGATGTCGTTGGCGAGCTTGCGCTGCTGGGGCTTCCACTGGCCGGCGATCCATTCGGTTACGGGATAGCCGTGCTCGGCGTAGTAGATGGCGGGCTGGAAGAGGGCGGCCCAGGGGAGCTTGCCGAATTTTTGATGCAGCGCTTCCCAGCCGCGCACAGCGCCGGGGACGGTGACCGAGTCGATGCCGGTGGACGGCATGCGGGTGTCGCCCTTGGAGCGGAGATGATCGAGGGTCATGCCGGCGGGAGCCCAGCCGCTGGAGTTGAGACCGGACAGTTTCTTGGTGGAGGCGTCCCACTCGATGGCGAAGAGGTCGCCGCCCATGCCGTTCATCATGGGCTCGACCACGCCCAGGGTGGCGTTGGCGGCGATGGCGGCATCGGCGGCGGAGCCGCCCTCGGCCAGAATCTGGGCGCCGGCTTGGGCGGCCAGCGACTGGCTGGCGGCGACGATGCCGAGCTGGCTGATAACCATGGAGCGCGCCTGGGTGCGTCCGGCGAGAGGGCGGGGCGCGGGGGTGGGCGCGGGGGTTTGGGCCATGGCGACCGTGCCCGCGGCGAGGGCGGCGAACAGGCTCAGACGCAGGAAATGGGGCATGCGGCAATATACAACACCGCCGGGCGAGCTACGCAGCTTCGAGCGGAGTTGTTTCGTGCACCCGGTTACCGAGGACATCCTGGCGCGGGTGGCGCGGCCGTTTCCGGCGGAGCCGATCCGCCCTGGGATTCGCAGCCGCCGCAGCCATGGGTTGACAGTTGACCTGAAGGGGCGTAGGCTGGGGTCAAATGTCGACCCAAACGGCACGCGAGCGGCTGGAACTGTTGCAGGGCACGCTGGATCTGCTGATCCTGCGCACGCTGATTTTCGGCCCGCAGCACGGGCAGGGGATTGCGCGCGCCATCCAGCAGAGCTCCGAGCAGGAGCTGCTGGTGGAGCACGGGGCCCTCTATCCAGCGCTGCAGCGGCTGGAGGCGCGGGGCTGGATCGCGGCCAAGTGGGGCACGTCCTCGAACAATCGGCGCGCGCGGTTCTATACGCTGACGGCGGCGGGGCGGAAGCAACTGACGCACGAAGCCGGCAAGTGGCGCCGGCTGGCGGCGGCGATTGGGCGCGTGCTGGGAGCCGAGGAAGCGTAGCTCACAGGCCAGAAGCGGGGCGCGCGGCGCAGCCGCGCCGGGGCCCGCGCCCAGCAAAAGCCCGGCGTCGTTTCGCGGACCCAGGAATATGGCAATATGGGTTCATGAAGACCACGGTGGAGATCGAGGATGACTTGCTGCGCGCCGCCAAGCGTGCCGCCCTCGACCGGGGACTTACGCTGCGGCAGATGATCGAGCAGGCGCTCCGGCGCGACCTGTCCGCGCCGCGCGGCAAGCCCTTGAAGCTCGTGACCGTGCCGGGCCGCGCTCCGGAGTGGGTGGCGAATCGGGAAAAAATGTGGGAGTGGTTCGATCGCTCGGATGCGGGCGAGTGATTGCGCTCGACACCAACCTACTGGTCTACGCGCACTTTGCGAACTCTCCCGAGCATGAGGCCGCGGCCCGAGCGCTGGAGGCCGCCCGGCGGTCGCGCCGGGGCTGGGGGGTGGCGTTCCCGGCGGTGGCCGAGTTTTGGCGGGTGACCACGCATCCCAGCGTCGCGCCAACCTGGGACGCGCCGCGCGCGGCAGCCGAGTTTCTCACAGAACTGTGGAAGGCCGGCGCCGTCTGCTGGCTGCCGCTGATGGGATTTGAGCGTCGGTTGATCGAGGAAGCCGGGCGCCTGGGTGTGCGAGGCGCGAGGGTTTGTGACCTGCAGATTGCGCTGATATCGCGCGAGGCGGGCGCTGATCAGGTGTGGACGCACGACCGCGGCTTTTTGCCGCTGGCCGGGCTGGCGGTGATGGATCCGCTGGCTTGAGGATCAAATACCGGCACTACACTAGGCGGCGAGTCTCTGTGCGCACGACGGACATAGCCCCCGGCCAATAGCGCTTGCGGAATCGGTGTGATTCGTGCGAAGTGCGGATGCTTGCAGGATACCCCCGGCAGGATCTGGACGAGTGGCTGGGAGCCGGGCGCGGGCGCTAACCCGCGGCGGCGGGTTCCCACAGCTCGATCTTGACGCCGGCGGGGTCGAGCAGCCAGGCGAAGCGGCCGTACTCCTGGTCGTCGCGGCCGAGCGGGGTGACACCAGCGTCGGCGGCACGGGCGAGTACGGCGTCGAGGTCGTCGACCATGAAGTTGATCATGAAGCCGCGCTCCGAGGGGGCGAAGTACTTCGTGTTTGCGGGGAAAGGGCTCCAGGTGGACTGTCCGCGAGGCTGGGGAGGGAAGGAGGCGCCGCCCCAATGGGCGAGTTCGAAGCCGAGTACGCGAGCGTACCATTCGCGCAGCGCCGCGGGGTCTTCGCAGGTAAAGAAGATGCCGCCGATACCGAGGATTTTCGCCATTTAGGACGAGATTAGTTGCCGACGACCGCGCGCCGCGCAAGCGTATGGTTGGCCATCCAGCGAGCGGTACCAAACACGCCCGCGAGAGGGCCGGGGATGGCTGCGTCGAGAGCGGGCTCGGATTTTGGGGCGCGTCGCACAGCTACTCTCCTTGCATTTTCACCCAGGCTACCACCTTCCTCACATCGCTTCGCTTGGCGTTCGCCGCGCCGCAGCGGCCATGGGCACGGGTTCAGGGTCTTGCGGGTAGTGTGCTTACGGGAAATCCTGTGCGTCAGTGCCGGGCGGCACCCGGCGGGTGGACCGCGTTGGCCGCCAGCAGCGGGTCGGGGCGGACGGTGAGGGTGGCGGTGCTGGTGACGCCGCCGAGGGCGAGCTTGAGGTGGTAGAGGCCGGGTTGGAGCGGGGCGGGTGGGGCGCCGCGGCCTGCGCCGGCTGCGCCGCGGGCGCCGCGTCCACGGGCGGCGGGGGCGGTCATGCGGCCGTCCCAGGCGTAGCGGGTGATGCCGGGCTGGGCGGCGAGCTGGATGGTGCGGGACTTGCCAGTGGGATCGGTGATGGTCAGCGCGGCCTCGCCCGAGGCGCCCGCGCCGAACTCCATGGTGATGAGCGGGGTGTCCTGCAAGTGCTCGCGGTCGCGCTGCTGGAGGTTGGAGGGACGCACGAAGGGCGGGTTTTCGCCGGCGAAGGTGTTGCTGCCGAGCTGGCCGCTGCGGCTCTCATCCACCCAGAGCGTGGCGCGCCTCTGGGTGAAGAGGTGCGCCGGCTGCTGCGCGAGCGCGGGGCGCCACTGTTCGAGGGCGGAGATGTCGTCGAGGATGTAAATGCCGCGGCCGTGGGTGGCGAGAATGAGGTCGCGGTCGCGGGGCTGGATGATGGCGTCGTAGACCGGCTCGGTGGGCAGGCCGTTGTGATCCATCTCCTGCCAGGTGCGGCCGGCGTCGAGGGAGATATTGAGGCCGTGCTCGGTGCCGGCGAAGAGCAGGTTGGGATTTTTCGCATCCTCGGTGACGACATAGACCGGCGAGCCGGGGCGGAGGCCGGCGGAGAGGTTGGTCCAGGTCTTGCCGCCGTCGGAGGTCTGGAACAGCCAGGGAGAGCGGTTGTCGCCGCGGTGCCCGTCGAAGGCGACGTAGGCGGTCCCCGGATTCGCGGCGGAGGCGACGATGCGGCTGACCCAGAGGTCCTTGGGGACGTCGGGGATGTTCTGGTCCACCTCGGTCCAGTGCAGGCCGGCGTCGTGGGTGACCCAGACGTTGCCATCGTCGGTGCCGATCCAGATCAGACCCTTGACCAGCGGCGATTCGGAGATGGTGTAGATGGTGCCGTAGCTCTCGGCGCCGGTGTTGTCGGGGGTGAGGCCGCCGGTGCCGATTTGGTTCTTGGTGGGATCGTGCTTGGAGAGGTCGGGGCTGACGATACGCCAGTGGCGTCCCTGGTCCGTCGAGGTGAGCAGGTAGTTGGTTCCGTAGTACAGGCGCGACGGGTCGTGGGGAGAGAGGATGAATGGCGTGGTCCAGTTGAAGCGGAGCGGATCCTTCGCGGCGCCGGCGGCGGCGTAGTTGGTGATGGTCTCAGGCGTGGCGCGGCGGGCGGTGTCGGTGTGGCCGATGGGGTCGACCACGCGGAAGGTGCCCTCGGTGCCCTCGGAGTAGACGGTGCGCCAGTTGGTGGGATCCACCGCGACGTACTGGCCGTCGTCCCAGTGCATTTTCCAGGCGGAGTCGTTGCGGATGCCGAGCACGTCGCGGGAGAATCCGACGGTGCCGATGGCGCCGTTGTCCTGGAGGCCGCCATAGATGGAGTAGGGATCGCGCATGTCGGTGGCGACCTTGTAGAACTGTTCCACCGGGAGGTTGTCGAAGAGCAGGAAGCTGGCGCCCTGATCCTGGGTGAGCCAGAGGCCCTTGTCGCCGCCGAGGTAGAAGACGTCGCGGTGGTTGGGGTCGAGCCACATGGCGTGGTAGTCGTAGTTGGGGCCGAACGGCGCGGGCATGCGGCGGAAGGTGGTGCCGCCGTCGCGCGATTCCTGGAAGCTGGTGGAGAGGACGTAGACGATCTGGTCGTCGGTGGGGTTGATGCGGATTTGGCTGTAGTAGAAGGGGCGGTTGTTGTAGGAGTTGGTGTGACGCCAGGTGGCGCCGCCGTCCTCGGAGCGGTAGATGCCGGTATCGGCGGCCGCGGCTTCGACGATGGCCATCACGATGCGGGGGTTTTTGCGGTAGACGTCGAGACCGATGCGTCCGGTCGCGCCGATGGGCAGGCCCTGGGTGAGCTTGGTCCAGTGGGCGCCGCCGTCGGTGGTCTTGAAGATGCCGCCGTTGGGGCCGCCGCTATCGAAGCGCCAGGGGCGGCGCAGACGCTGGTAGAAGGCGGCATAGAGGATCTGGGGGTTGGTGGGATCCATGACCAGGTCGGTGGCGCCGGTCTTGCCGTCGTTGGGGAGTCCGTCGGCAAGGTGCTGCCAGGTGCGTCCGCCGTCGCTGGTCTTGAAGACGCCGCGGGAGCCGGTATCGGCCCAGAGGTTGCCGATGGCGGCGACGTAGACCACGTCGGGGTTGGAAGGGTGGGTGACGACGCGGGCGATCTGGAAGGTATCGCGCAGCCCCATGTTCGCGAAGGTCGAGCCGCCGTCGGTGGATTTGTAGATTCCGTCGCCCCAGGCCACGCTGTTGCGGTTGTTGGCTTCGCCGGTTCCGACCCAAAGGATGTCGGGGTTGGGCTGGTAGATGGCCACCGAGCCGATGGAACTGGAGCCGTAATGATCGAAGATCGGGGTCCAGGTGGCGCCCAGGTTGGTGGTCTTCCAGACGCCGCCGCCGGCGGTGGCAACCAGGGCGAAGCGGGGGTCGCGGTCGAGGGCGCGCACGCCGGTGATGCGTCCGCCGGCGGAGGCGGGGCCGATGGCGCGGAAGTGGTAGTCGCGCAGGAGGGGGTTGGGCGCGGCCTGGGCGGCGAGGGCGGCGGCAAGGCTGGCGGTGGCGAGAGCGAGCAGAGCAGGGCGCATCATCGGGGATTGTAGTTCAAGTTGAAGAATTTGGACGAAAGTGACGCGGTTCGGTGACTGGTGCATCCTATAGGCCTATGGCCAAGCGCGCGGTGATTACCGGAATCGGTGCGGTGAGCCCCAACGGCATGGGGCGCGAAGCGTTCTGGCGTGCTACCGCGGCGGGGGAGAGCGGGGTGCGGCACATCGCCGCCTTCGCGGATGCGGAACTGCCGGTGCAGATCGGCGGCCAGGTGGTGGGGTTCGACCCGCTGCAGCATATGGAAGAGAAGGACGTGCCGCACGTGAGCCGGGTGGTGCCGTTGCTGCTGGCGGCGTCGAACGAGGCCCTGCGCGACGCGGGCATCGATGCGGCGGGGCTCAGCCTGGAGCAGCGGCGCGCGATCGGGGTGATTGTGGGTTCGGGCGGCGGCGCGCTGGAGTTCGTGGAACGGCAGTTTTCGCTCTACTACAGCGGCCACGACCGGCGGTGCAGCGTGTACACCATCCCCTCGGCGACGCTGGGCACGATCGCGAGCGAGGTTTCGATGCGTTTCGGGTTGCGCGGCTTCAGTCACATGATCTCCACCGGGTGTACGTCATCCACGGACGCGCTGGGGTACGCGCGCCAGCACATCCAGAGCGGGACGATCGGCACGGTGATTTGCGGTGGGGCGGACGCGCCGCTGTCGCCGCTGATCGCCAAGGCGTTCCACATGATGAAGATCCTGACCACGTCGTGGAACAAGGAGCCGGAGCGGGCCTCGCGCCCATTCTCGCGCGACCGGGACGGGTTCGTGCTGGGCGAGGGGTCGTGGATGTTCGTGGTGGAGGAATTGGAGCAGGCGCGGGCGCGGGGTGCGCGGATATACGCCGAGATCACCGGCTACGGTTCCACCTGCGAGGCCTTTCACCGGGTGCGTCTGGACGAGTCGGCGGAGGAGCCGGCGCGGGCGATGCAGATGGCGCTGGCGGAAGCGGGGCTGGGGCCGGAGCGGATCGGGTACGTCAACCTGCACGGCACCTCGACCGTGCTCAACGACCGGATCGAGACGCGGGCGATGAAACGGACGTTCGGAGATTACGCCTACCGCATTCCGATGTCGGCGCTGAAGTCGCTGATCGGGCATCCGCAGGGAGCGTGCGGGTCGGCGGGGGTGGCGGCGACGCTGCTGGCGATGCGGGACCAGCGGCTGCCGCCGACGGTGAACCTCGAAGCGCCGGACCCGGAGTGCGACTTGGATTACATCCCCGAGGCCGGGCGGCGGCAGCAGTTCGAGCACGCGCTGTGCAACTGCATTGCCTTTGGGTCGAAGAACTCCGCGCTGGTGCTGTCGGCGGTCGGGGCGTAGGGACCGCATGCGGCTGCGCACCGCGCACGAACTGCTGGACGAGGACGAGGGGACGCCGGCGGAGGTCCAGCGCAGTTTGGAAGAGCTCTGGTGGATCAACCGGCATCTTGGGGGCGTGAGCAGTTGGCGCAAATTGTGGGGGCGGTGGCTGGCGGGGGAGGGCGCGCCGCCGGCGAAAGTACGGCTCCTGGACGTGGGCGCGGGCACCGGGCAAATGGCCGAGGCGCATGGGACGTGGCTGCAGGCTCGGGGCATCGAGGCCGAGGTGCTGGCGCTGGACCGGCGGGCGAGCCATTTGCGTTCTGCAGGGGCCGGCGTGGTGGGGGACGCGTTCCAGTTGCCGTTTGCCGATGGCGGCGTGGACCTGGTGACCTGCAATTTGTTTCTGCATCATTTTCACGACACGCCGGGCGAGCTGGCGGCGACGCGGCTGTTAGGCGAGATGGCGCGGGTGGCGGGGCGGGCGGTGCTGGTGAACGACCTCGACCGGAGTTGGCTTCCCTACCTGACGATGCTGGCGATGGGGCCCGGGTTTAGCCGGATCACGCGGCACGACGGGCCGCGCAGCGTGCGGCAGGCGTACACGCGAGGCGAGTTGGACCGGCTGGCGCGCGGGCTGCGGGCGGGGGCGGTGGAGACGGTATGGTTCTGGCCCTACCGGCTGGGGATGATCTTGCGGCGGCCGCATGTTTGATCTGGCGGTGATCGGTGGCGGCCCGGCGGGAGCGGCCGCGGCCTGGACGGCGGCGCGGCGCGGGCTGCGGGTGGTGTTGCTGGAGCGGGGCGAGTTTCCCCGCGACAAGGTTTGCGGAGAGTACGTATCGGCCGAGGCGTTGCCGCTGCTGGGGGAGATGGTGCCGGAGTTGGCGGCCGCGGCGCCGGCCATCCGTCGTGCGGTATTCGTGGCGCCGGGCGGGGCGCGCGGCGAGTTCGCGCTGCCGGAAGCCGCATGTGGGATCTCACGGTTGGCGTTGGATGCGGCGTTGTGGGAGGCGGCGGCGCGGGCGGGGGTGGACGCGCGCGCGCGCAGCGCGGTCGCGGCGGCCGCGGCCGCGGCGGATCGCTACCGATTGACAATAGCGGGGGCGGGGGCGGTTGAGGCGCGGCGGCTGATCGTGGCGGCGGGGCGGTGGTGGCGGATCCCGGGACTGGGGAAGGAGCAGATGGCGGCGCCGTCGCGGTGGGTGGGGGTGAAGGCGCGGTTCCGAAACTTGGAACTCGACGGAGCCTTGGAAATGCACCTATTTCGCGGCGGCTACTGCGGGCTGGCGCCGGTGGAGCGGGGCTGGAGCAACGCCTGCTGCCTGGTGCGGCGGGAGAGCGCGGGGGAGTTGGGTGCGAGCCGGGATTTTGCCGGTTGGATTGGAGCGATCTGTTCGGGGTTGGGGCAGCGGTTGGCGGGGGCGGAGCAGGTCACCGCCACGGTGACGACGGCGCCGGTGACGGTGGGGCCGCGGGCGGCTCTGATGGAGGGCGCGCTGCTGGCGGGCGACGCCTGCGGGTTCCTTGACCCGTTCACCGGGGACGGGATGGCGCGGGCGATGCTCTCGGGGCAACTGGCGGCGGAGCGGGTGGAGCGGCCGGAGGAGTATGCGCGAAGCCTCGTACGGGCGGCGGGCCCGGCCTTCCGAGCCAGCGGCTGGCTGCGCCCCGCGGTGGCGGCGCCGGCGGTGCTGCAGGCGCTCCTGGTGCGAACGCTGGCGCGTCCGATCGCGGGGCCGCGGCTGGTGCGGGCGACGCGCTGGCGGACCGAGTCGTTATAATCAAGCGGCATGGCATACGCCGATTTGCGTGAGTTTATCTCCGCGCTGGAGCGCGCCGGCGAGCTCCGGCGCATCGGTCCCGCGGTCAATCCAATTCTCGAGATTCCGGAAGTGGCCGACCGCGTCAGCAAGAGCGGCGGGCCGGCGCTGTTGTTCGAGAACCCCACCGGCTATAGCGGTCATCCGCTGCTGATCAACCAATTCGGCTCGCGCCGGCGGATGGCGCTGGCGCTGGGGGTGGACAGCGTCGACGAGATCGCGGGGCGGATTCGCGCGCTGTTGGAGATGAAGCCTCCGGAGGGGTTGCTGGGCAAGCTGAAAATGCTGCCCACGCTGGCGGAGATGGGCGCGTTTTTCCCGAAGGTGGTCAAGAGCGGTGCGTGCCAGGAGGTCGTCCGGCGGGAGGGGTTCTCGGTGCTGGATTTCCCCATCCTGCAGTGCTGGCCCGAGGACGGGGGGCGGTACATCACCTTCCCCCTGGTGTTCAGCAAGCATCCAGTGACCGGGCGCAGGAACGTGGGTATGTACCGGCTGCAGGTCTACGACGGGCAGACGCTGGGCATGCACTGGCAGATCCACAAGCAGGGCGCGGATCACATGCGGGAGCGGGCGCGGACGGAGACGGCGAGCGCGGCGGAGAACCTGACCCGGGCGCATGGCCTGCCCGAGGTGCAGGCGCCGATGCTGGCCGAAGCTCAGGCGCGGGGGCGGCGGATGGAGGTGGCGGTGGCGATTGGGACCGATCCGGCGACCACATTTGCCGCTATCCTGCCCGCGCCGCCCTCGCTGGACGAGATGATGCTGTCGGGCTTTTTGCGGCAGAAGCCGGTGGAGTTGGTGAAGTGCCAGACGGTGGATTTGGAAGTTCCGGCGTGCGCCGAGATCGTGCTGGAAGGGTACGTAGATCTGGAGGAGCGGCGGCTGGAAGGGCCATTCGGCGATCACACGGGGTTCTACTCGCTGGCGGATTACTACCCGGTGCTGCACCTCACCTGCATCACCCACCGCCGCGACCCGGTTTACTCGACCACGATCGTGGGCAAGCCTCCGATGGAGGATGGGTGGATGGGGGAGGCGGTGGGACGCATATTTCTGCCGCTGATGCAGATGCAGTTCCCCGAGATCGTGAACGTGCACATGCCGCTGGAGGGGGTGTTCCACAACCTCATGATCGTCTCGATCAAGAAGGCGTATCCGGGGCACGCGCGCAAGATCATGAGCGGGATCTGGGGGCTGGGGCAGGCGATGTTCACCAAGTGCATTGTGGTGGTGGACGAGGACGTGGACGTGCAGAACGTGCCGGACGTGGTGCTGAAGGTGTTGAACAACATCGATCCGGAGCGGGACATTCAATTCACGCTGGGTCCGGTGGACGCGCTGGATCATGCCTCGCGGCTGCCGAATTTCGGATCGAAGATGGGCGTGGACGCGACCCGGAAGTGGCCGAGCGAGGGGTTCGTGCGGCCGTGGCCGCGGGAGATCACCATGGACGCCGCCACCAAGGCGAAGGTGGATGCGATGTGGCGGGGGCTCGGACTGTAGAGGCAAGGACGGCGGAAGCCATACTCATGCGTGACAGGCGGTCCGGCGGCAAGAGCAACGAGGCGGAAAGCGCGAGGGATGCAGGACAGTTGCACGCGCCCCCGGGGGGAGCGAAGATGGGCGCAGGCGGCTATGGGCTCGACTAGTCAGGTTCGCAAGCTGACATATGAGGATTACGCCGAGTTTCCCGAGGACGGGCTGCGGCACGAGATCCTGGATGGCGAGCACTACATGACGCCGTCGCCGCGGCCTCAGCATCAACTGGCGTCGATGAATCTTTCCGCGGCGTTGTGGAACTACTGCCGCCATACGGGCGCAGGGGCGGTGTACAGCGCTCCGATTGACGTGCTGCTCTCGGAACACGACATCGTCGTTCCCGATTTGATTTTTGTAGCCGCGGGTCGGGTTGGCGTGGTGGGAGAAGTCAATGTGCAAGGGACTCCCGATCTGGTCGTCGAAATCCTTTCGCCCAGCACGCGGAAGCGCGACGAGGGGCTGAAGCGGCGCCGGTATGAGGCGCTTGGGGTGGCGGAGTATTGGCTGGTGGATCCGGTGAAGGAGCGAGTGCGGGTGTACCGGCGAGAGGGCGGCGGGTTCGGCGGGTCGAAGGATATAGGCCCGAAAGACCGATTGGAGTCACCACTATTGCCGGGATTCGCGCTGGCGGTGAAGGACATTTTTGCGGCGTTTGGGTGAGGAGTGATGGCGGTCGCCAGCGGAGCTCGCAAACTGACGTACGAGGATTACGCCGAGTTTCCCGAGGATGGGCTGCGGCACGAGATCCTGGATGGGGAGCACTACATGACGCCGTCGCCGCGCAGACGGGGCATTGGCATAATGCCTGCTATTTGTGACGCACTACACTAGGCGCGCAACGCGGCGGCGGCTTCGGTTT
>Ga0134125_10006190_pt1 | contig 13571 bp, 8 predicted proteins | sample KB31751_FD_96464 | JGI IMG/M metagenome (GOLD analysis project Ga0134125, IMG submission 96464) | Terrestrial soil microbial communities with excess Nitrogen fertilizer from Kellogg Biological Station, Michigan, USA - KB3-175-1 | ecosystem: Environmental > Terrestrial > Soil > Unclassified ... | reverse complement strand
CTCGCTGAAAGTCGGCGACCACGTGATTCCGCTGTACACGCCCGAGTGCGGCGAGTGCAAGTTCTGCCGCTCGGGCAAGACCAACCTGTGCCAGAAAATCCGCGTCACCCAGGGCCAGGGCCTGATGCCCGACGGCACCTCGCGCTTCTCGTTGAACGGCAAGCCGCTGCTGCATTACATGGGCACCAGCACGTTCAGCGAATACACCGTGCTGCCGGAGATCTCGCTGGCCAGGATCGACAAGGCCGCGCCGCTGGACAAGGTGTGCCTGCTCGGCTGCGGTATCACCACCGGCATCGGCGCGGTGCTGAACACGGCGAAGGTGGAGCCGGGCGCCAGCGTGGCGGTGTTCGGCATGGGCGGCATCGGCCTGTCGGTGGTGCAGGGCGCGGTGATGGCCAGGGCCGGCCGCATCGTGGTGGTCGACACCAACCCGGCCAAGTTCGAGATGGCCAGGCTGCTGGGCGCCACCGACTTCATCAACCCGAAGGATTACCCGGACACGCCGATCCAGCAGGTGATCGTGGAGCTCACCGACGGCGGCGTGGATTATTCGTTCGAGTGCATCGGCAACGTCAACGTGATGCGCTCGGCGCTGGAGTGCTGCCACAAGGGTTGGGGCGAGTCGATCATCATCGGCGTGGCCGGCGCGGGGCAGGAAATCAGCACGCGGCCGTTCCAGCTGGTGACCGGGCGGGTGTGGCGCGGCTCGGCCTTCGGCGGGGTGAAGGGCCGCTCGCAGCTGCCCGGCTATGTCGACCGCTACATGGCGGGCGACATCAAGATCGACGAGATGATCACCGAGGTGATGCCGCTGGACGAGATCAACCGCGCGTTCGACCTGATGCACGAAGGCAAGGTGATCCGCTCGGTGATCCGCTACTGACGAAGAGACTGGCGGGCGGCCTCATCGACCATGGGGCCGGGCCGATCCGTCCGCCGGGAACCCGGCGGCGCCCGGCGTTCAGCGCAGCCAGCGCTCGGCGAATTCCTGCGGCGGCACCGGGTGACCGATCAGGTAACCCTGGACAAGGTCGCAACCCATGGCGACGAGAATCGACAGCTGGGCTTCTTCCTCGACGCCTTCGGCCACCACGGTGTAGGACAAGGTCTTGGCCAGGGCGATGATGTGCCTGACGATTTCCTGCTGTCGCGGATCGTTGGGAAGACTTCGTATGAAGGCCTGGTCGAGCTTCAGCACGTTGGCCGGTATGCGGGTCAGGTAGACGAGCGACGAGTAGCCCGTGCCGAAATCATCGAGCGCCACACGAATGCCGTCCGCCCGCAGCGCGACCAGCGTTTGCCTCGCCTTGTCGGCGTCATTGACTGCGGTCGCTTCGAGTATTTCGATCTCGAGGCGACTGGCGTCGAGCCGATAACGCTCGAGGCCTGCCTTCACCACTTCCAGCACCGACGTCCGCTCGAACTGGGCAGGCGACATGTTGACCGAGACGGAGATCGAAACCAGGCCGCTGTCCTGCCACTTCCGCATCTGCGCGCAGGCGCGGTCGAGCACCCATTCGCCAAGCCATACGCCCAATCCCATTTCATCGAGCAGGTGCACGAAAACGCTGGGTGAAACCAGCCCGCGCGTGGGCGAGAGCCAGCGGACCAGCGCTTCCGCCCCCACGATTTCCCGGCTGCGGGCATCGACCTTGGGTTGAAAGTAGAGGACGAGTTCGTCTTTCTCGACGGCTTTGCGCAGTTCCTGGGTCAGATCGAAATGGGCTTTCGACTGCGTATTGAGCTCGCTCGAATAAAACTGGAACCCGCCCCGTTGCTCGCGCTTGGCCTTGTACATGGCGGCGTCGGCCATCTGCAGCAGTTCATCGAAATGGCCGGCATTTGCGGGGTAAAGCGCCACGCCCATGCTGGCCGGCGTGTTTATCTGGTACTCGTGCACGGTGATGGGTACGGATAAATCGCCCATCAATTCCCGTAGCCGCTCGTCGAGGACGCTGCGTTCCTCGCCCTTCGCGAGGTCCGGCAGCAGGATGACGAACTCGTCACCGCCCAGCCGGGCAAGCGTGTCGTGCGGTTGCATGCGCCTCCTGAGGCTTGTGGCGCACTTGAACAGCAGCTCGTCACCACTGGCATGACCGAGCGTGTCGTTGACCTGCTTGAAATTGTCCAGATCGATCAGGATCAGCGCGACGGCGGTGTTGTTGTGTTGCGCCCGATCGATGGCTTGTTCGCAGCGGTCGCGCAGCAGCACGCGGTTCGGCAGGTCGGTAAGCGAATCGTAGTGGGCCTGGTGATAGAGCTTTTCCTCCTGGGCCAGACTGGACAGCGCGATACCCAGGCGGTCGGCCAGCGCGCGGCCGCCCTGCACCACCTCGTCGATGGGCTCGGGCAGCCGCGCATAGGCCAGCAAAAGCACCTGCTCAAGGCGGTCATCGTTGCGGATCGGGAAGGCAAGCAGATGTGCCGGCGCGGTGGGGGAAAGCCGATCCAGGAATTCGTTCGGGAGGATCGCGGGTGGGAGGACGCTGGCGGGCCGGGCGGGGCTCAGCCGGGTCAGATCGATTTTTCTGCTCGACGTACGCAGGCAACCAGCGGCCCGTTCGGGATCGCAGGTCAGCAGGCCATAGCCGCGTTCTCCGCTTTGCAGCAGCAGGCCGGCGCCGTCGCAGGGGATGGCCTTGCGGATATGTCCCAGCACTTCGCTGGCGACATGCTCCATGCCGGTCGCGCTGATGATGGCGCGGTCGAGTTCGCTCAACATGGCGAGCATGTGGAACCTGTATTCCAGGTTGCCCGCCATGTCGTTGAACGTCTCGCCCAGTTCGGTGAATTCGTCGTTGCCGGTCAGCTTTATGCGCGCGCCCAGGTCGCCCGCTGCAAGTCGATGGCTGGCGTCGGTCAGCAGGTCGAGCGGCTTCATCTGGCGCTGAATCTGCCTGACCGCGAGGGCGGCGGCCAGGGCCAGCGCCAGCAGGAAGGTGATCGGGAAAAAGTGCCGAAAACTGTTCAGGGTGCGCAGGGCGTCGGCTCTCGACGTGATCTGCATGATCACAAAGCCCGGGCTGTCGAACGCGGGTAGAAACTTGGGACGCCACAAGCCCACCAGCAGGTCTTCCCCTGCATGGCGCCAGCGCACGGCACCACCCGTGCCCGCCCCCAGCGCCGAATACAGCTGCGGCTTGCTCAGCGGAACCAGCCCGCGGGTGCAGAACAGCTCGACAAGATCGGCATCGAGGACGCAATAACGTTCGGGTGAAAAATCGTTGGTCCACAGCGACGCGGCTTCGATTTCCCCGACCAGGGCCGTGCCCGGTGAAGCGGAGGCAGCGAACATTTTGACGGGGCGTCTGGCAGCCAGTTGCAGCAGGACGCCACCATGCCTGAGCCGGGCCTGCCGCTGCGGCGTCAGCTCGCTGAGCGGCTGCAGGGAAGTGCCCGTGAAACCGGATTTGGTGGCCGCCTGGGCATCGCCGATGTTCGCGCGCGAAAGCTGTTTCAGCGCGTTCGCGCGGACGTTCAGGCCTTCGATCACGCTCATGCCGAACGACTTGCTGTCGGCACGCAGGTGCTCGTAAGCCGCGTTCAACAGCAGTGTGCTTACCTGGTAGTAGGCATACCAGGCCACACCGCTCATGGGGACCAGCGCGGCAAGAACGAACTGGAGAATGAGCCGCCGGCTGACCTTTCCTCGCAAGTAAGTACGCATCGCGTACCTAGAAATCCTGGGCCTTGCCGATATAGCTGCCATTGCCGGCGCGCACGATGTCGTCGCGCGCAAAGCGCGCCGTCAACTGGGTCTGGCTGCGGCCGTCCGGGCCGTTGCTGTACAGGTCATAGTCGGTGTTGATGGGATTCATGTTCTTGTCCCGGCGCACCTTGCCCTTGTTGGGCGGCGGATCGATGTCGATGGGCAGGTACTGGTAAGGATTTCCCCAGGGATCGACGGCGTCGGTGATGCCTACCTCGGACAAGCTGGCGGGATAGCTAAGGTGCTGGGCGTAGTAAGCCTCGAGGCCCAGTGAAGTCGACGCCATGAAGATCATCACCTTGTTGGTCCGCACGCGATTGACGTACCTCGAATAGCTTGGCAACGCGATGACCGTGAGCAGCGCCGTCACGAACAGCGCAATCATGAGTTCGACCAGGGTGAGGCCATCGCGCCGTGACATCAGTGGGTTGTGCATGGCCAAGGGACGAGCCGTGTAGAGGGTAGACAGGCAACGGCAGATCGCCGAACAGAATGCGGAAGCTCCCTGTCGTTAACGGCGTCGGCTGGCTGGCCTTGAATGCGGCGGCGCGGACAGGCGCCGCGTCCCTACCGTTGCCAGCGCAAATCCACGCCGAGCAGGAAGGTGCGGCCGGGGCCGGGCTCGAAATAGCGGCCGTTGCCATCGTTGACGATCACCGAGCCCACGTAGCGACGATCGCCCAGGTTGTCGATGCGGGCGAAGATGTGCGTGCGCCAGTGGCCGTGGTCGGTGACGTAGCCCGCGCTCGTGCCGAATACGGCATACGGTGGCGCTTTCGTGGTGCCCAGATCGTCGGTGGGCACGGCGGCCATGTAGCGGCCGTCGAGATCCGCCTGCCAGCCGGTTTCGCCACCGAACTGCAGTGCGGCGTAGCCGTTGAAGCGTGGCACCCCGGCGATCCGCGCGCCCGCGTCGACCGGTGTATCAGGCGCGGCGCAGCGGCCGCCACAGGTCAGGAACGGCGAGCGGAAGCGAGCGTCCAGCCAGGTGTAGGCCAGCTGCAGTTTCCAGCGCGGGGCGAAGGCGGTGGTCAGCGAGGCTTCCGCGCCCTGCCGGCGCGCGCGCGGGATGTTCTGGTACGTGGTGCGGCCGCCCAGGTTGGTGGCCACCGCGACCTCGTCGCGGCTGTCGGCGCGGAACAGCGCGATATCGGCCTGCGTGCCCGGTCGCGGCCGCAGCTTCAGGCCCACCTCGGCGCTGCGCGTGCGCGAGGGTTGCAGGCCGAAGTTGAGCCCGCTGCCGCCGTCGTTGCGATAACCCAGTTCGGAAAACGTGGGCGTCTCGAAGCCCTTGCCGTACGACGCGTACAGGTGCGCGGTGGGCGAGACCCGGTACATCACGCCGGCCACCGGCGTGATGGCCGCATAGTCCACGCGGCCACTGTCGTCGGGGTTGCGGGCGGTGATGTAGCGGTCGTCGGTGGCGAACTTCACCTCGCTGTGGCGCAGGCCGGCCATCACCGTCCACGCATCGGCTACGCGCCAGCTGGCCTGGGCGTACTGATCGAAATCGTGGACGCGGTCCTGCTCGTCGCGACGCAGTGCGCCACGCACGCCCAGCGTGTCGTCGATGAAGTTCTCGTAGCCGCGGCGGTGCTGGTGCTGGTTGTCGTAGCTGGCGCCCACGGTCAGCTCGAACGGCCGCCCGGCCAGCGTGCTGGCCCAGGTCCAGCGCGCGTCGCCGCCGCCGTATGCGTTGCCCAGGTCGACCACGCCGCCGGCGCTGAGCGGGCTGATCTGCGCCGTGGCGGGAATCGACAGATATTGCAGCACGCCGCGTTGGCCGTAATAGCCCATCAGGCGCAGGTGGCTGGCGTCGCTGAGCTGGTCGTCGTAGATCAGGCCGGCCTGCTGTTGCGACACGCTTTTGCGCGTGTTGAACGTGGTGGCGGCATCGTCGGCTTGGCGCGGGTCGTCTTGGAATTGCTGCGGCGTCAGCCCCAGCGGATCCTGCGCGCCGGGCAGGTTCATCGTGTTCAGCACCACGGTGAGCTTGCGGCGGTCATCCAGTTTCCAGCCCAGCACCGCGTTGCCCGACTCGCGCTGGGCGCGGCTGTGGTCGCGGTAGCCGTCGATGCGGAAATGGCTGAAGTCGAGGTTGTAATCCAGCGGACCCTGCACGCCGCGGGCATTGAGCGCGGCGCGCAGCATGCCGTCGCTGCCGCCGGCCAGGCCCAGGCGCACCTGCGGCGGGTCGGTACCTTCGGCGCTGAACAACTGCACCACGCCGCCGGAAGCGTTGCCGTACAGCGCGGAGAACGGCCCGCGCAGCACTTCGATGCGGTCGGCGGCATCGAGACTGAAATGCGACACCTGGCCCTGGCCGTCGGGCATGGTGGCGGGGATGCCGTCGCTGTACAGGCGCACGCCGCGGATGCCGAAGGTGGTGCGCGCGCCGAAGCCGCGGATCGAGATCTGCGTGTCCTGCGCGTAGTTCTGGCGGTCGCGGGCCAGGATGCCGGGCACGCCCTGCAGCAGTTCGGACGCGTTCACATCCAGCGAGCCGCTGGCCGGCGCGGCCACCATGTCGACCGACGCGGCCACGTCGAACGGTGATTGCGCACTGCGCGTGGCGGTGACGGTAATCGGCGCCAGCTCGGCCGGTGGCGTGGTCGGCGGCGCGGCGGCAACGGTGGTGGCCAGCGCCCATGTGGGCAACAGCAGGCCGAGGCGAAACATTCGCTGGGTGGGCATGGGGAGAGAGGATTCCTTCAGCGCGCCGGCGGTGGGGAAGCGCGATGCGTCCATGGTAAGTGCCTGGCGCGCGCCACGCATGTGAACAGCGTTGGCGCGCCGACGTACAAGAAAGCGTTGGACCCGATTATCCTTGTCGTTGGCGGACCGGATTTTCCCCCCGCGTGTCTTGCATCCGGCCCACACCTCTGAAGTGTTTCCACCCATCACCCACCCGCGATGCATGACGCCCGCGGCGGGATCAGGAATATAGCGATGACCCACTTGAAGAAGTTCGGCCTGCTTCTCGCCCTGTTGCTGGCGGGCAGCTGGCTGGGAGCCAGCGCGCAGGTGGTTGCGGCGGGCACGGCCGAGCCCGACCAGCCCACCGACGCTCTGGTGCCACCCACCAGCGCCAGCGACTTCACCGCTAGCCAGCTCGACGACGTACTGGCGGGCAGCTGGCGGAGCGAGACCAATCGCGCCCGCGACCGCTGGCGCCACCCCAAGGCCACCTTGCAGTTTTTCGGCATCCAGCCCGACCAGACGGTGATCGAGATCACCCCCGGCGGCGGCTGGTACGCCGAGCTGTTGGCGCCGCTGTTGCATGACAACGGCCACTACATCGCCGCCGAGCAGGCGCCATCGACCGACAGCGAGGCACGTGCCGACGACAGCAAGCTGCGGCGCAAATTCGCGGCCGATCCGGCCCACTTCGGCAACGCCGCCATCGTCAGCTTCGATCCGAAAAAGCCGGTACTGGGCGCGCCTGCCTCGGCCGATCTGGTGCTGACCTTCCGCAACGTGCACAACTGGGTCATGGCCGACACCGCGCCGGCGATGTTCAAGGCGTTCCATGCAGTGCTGCGACCGGGTGGCGTGCTGGGCGTGGTCGACCACCGCGCCGCTGACGGCGCCACGCTTGCGGCGGTGAAGAGCAGCGGCTACCTGCCCACCGCCGCCGTCATCAAGCTGGCGACCGATGCCGGTTTCAAGCTCGATGAGCGCAGCGAGATCAACGCCAATCCGGCCGACGACCACGACCATCCCAAGGGCGTGTGGACGCTGCCGCCCACGCTGGCCATGGGCGACGCCGACCGGGCGAAATACCTGGCCATCGGCGAGTCCGACCGCATGACCCTGCGCTTCGTGAAGCCGGCGGCGAACGCTTCGCGCTGAGCCGCTGACGCCGCATGCTGATCGCCCTCAACAAGCCGTTCGGCGTGCTGTGCCAGTTCACCGACGACCGCGGCCGGCCCACGCTGGCCGGCTTCGTCAGGCAAACGGACGTCTATGCGGCTGGACGGCTGGATCACGACAGCGAGGGATTGCTGCTGCTCACCGACGATGGAAAGCTGGCCCACCGGCTCACCGACCCGCGCCACAAGCAACCCAAGACCTACCTGGCCCAGGTCGATGGCGAGATCGACGACGCCGCGCTGGCGGCCTTGCGCCGTGGCTTCACGCTGAAGGATGGCCCCACGTTGCCGGCGCTGGCCGAGCACGTGGCGGAGCCCGACTGGTTGTGGCCGCGCGATCCGCCCGTGCGCTTCCGCAAAAGCATCCCCACCAGCTGGCTCAGCCTCACCCTGCGCGAGGGGCGCAACCGCCAGGTGCGGCGCATGACGGCGGCGGTGGGTTTTCCCACCTTGCGCTTGATCCGCGTGCGCATCGGCGACTATGCGCTGGAGGGTCTGGCCCCTGGCCAGACCCGCGTGCTGCAACGATAGAACCGGGTTCAGTAGGAGCGACTTCAGTCGCGATGCTCTTTCTTTGGAGCCCGAAGCAGAAGCATCGCGACTGAAGTCGCTCCCACATCGGAGCCGCCTTACAGTCCCGTCAGCCCGAAAAACGCTTCCGCCGTCGCCGTGCTGTTCGCCGCCGTCACCTCGGCGCTCTCGCCGCGGTCGCGGGCGATTTCCTCGCAGATGTGCCGCAGGTACATCGGTTCGTTGCGCCGGTGCGCGGGGGGCGGTCGCACGGTGCGCGGGAGCAGGTACGGTGCGTCGGTTTCGATCATCAGCCGGTGGGCGGGGATCTCGCGCACCAGCTCGCGCAGATGCAGGCCGCGGCGTTCGTCGCAGATCCAGCCGGTGATGCCGATGTGGCAGTCCAGCGCAAGGTAGTCGCGCAAGGCTTCGGCGGTGTCGGTGAAGCAATGCACCACGGCGGCCGGCACGCGGTCGCGGTAGCGGCGCAGCAGGGCCAGGAAATCGGCGTGGGCGTCGCGCTGGTGCAGGAACAGCGGCATGCCGCGATCGGCTGCGATCTGCAGCTGGCGTTCGAACGCGCGCAGTTGCACGTCGCGCGGCGAATAGTTGCGGTTGTAGTCCAACCCGGTTTCGCCGATGGCGCGCACGATCGGGTCGAGCGACAACTCGCGCAGTCGCGCGTCGGTGGCGTCGTCGTAGTCGATGGCGTGGTGCGGATGCACGCCGGCGGTGGCGTACAGGCGACCGGGATGGGTGGTGGCCAATGCCAGCGCGTGCTCGCTGCCTTCGCGCGAGGCGCCGGTGACCACCAGTCGATTCACGCCGTGCGCGGCGGCTCGCTGCAGCACCGCGTCCATGTCGTGCTGGAACGATTCGTGACCGAGGTTGGCGCCGATGTCGACGAGATCCATGCGATCCGTGTCCTGGCCAAAACGCCCATTGTGGCTTACCGGTGCGGCGGCGCAAGTGCAGGAAGACGTGAAAACCTGCATGCGGATTCATCACGGTGGTCTGCGTATAAAAACCCGGTGCCGCAAGCGGTGAAGGGGGCGATGGCGTTCGCGCGGTCGTGCATCGCAAGCGGCATTCGGGTCGCAACAAATGTGCACGAAGCGTCGTCCGACAGCTTTCGTGTCGAGCCGCATACCGTTGTCTGGGAGAGAGACATCATGCGTAGCCAAGGTCCCGTTTCCACCGTATCGCAACCCCTTGCGCGCCGCCGACCCATGGTGCCGTTGCGCTGAGAGCTGACTGACATTCCGGGCGATCCGGCCGTGGTCATCGCGGCGCGTTGTCGTCTCCGGTTGTCGTCGGCGCTGCCGCTCATGGCCCGGCCATGGCTGTCGTTGCACATCGTTCCGCGGCCTTCGCGGTGGCGTCGTTTGCTGTTGGCAGTACATCGACCGGGCTCGCGGCACGCAACCCACCCGTATCCCTCGACGCACGGAGCGACGACGAACTGCGTGGTTCCGGGCGAAGGCGTCATCCGCGGGCCGCCGTCGCTCGCCAACAGCAGCCCTCCGCATGCGGCAACGCAGCGGCCATCCGCTTGATACAGCGATCACCATCGTCCGGGAGTTCACATGAACAACAACGTTTTTCGCAGGGGCGTACTCGCCGCTGCGCTGGCCGCCGCCATGGCCAGCACGGTCAGCTTTGCCGCCGCGGTTTCGCCGACCGGCGATCCGGCGCGGATGGACCTCACCTCGCTGCAGGGCCAGCCAACATTCAACCGCTTCATCGTCACTTACCGCGAGGGCAGCAGCGAGCGCGCCAACCACGCCGCTGCGGTGCAGACCGCCACCGCGGCGCTGAACCGGGCCGGGCTGGTGCGCGCCGCGCGCAGCGTCGCCGGCGCACCGGCCTCGGTCAGCATGCGTTTCCAGCGCAAGCTGGCGGTGGGCGGCGACCTGTTGCGCACGTCGCGGTCGCTCAACCGCACCGAGGCGGAGGCGCTGATCCGTCAATTGTCGACCGACCCGGCGGTGGCCTATGTGGTGCCCGACGTGATGCGCCATCGCGTGCGCGATGTGCCGGCGTCGAAGCTGCTGCAGCCGCAAACCGTGACGCCGAACGACACCTACTACGCCAAGTACCAGTGGAACCTGAAAGCGCCCGACGGCACCGTCACCACCGAGGGTCACGCCAACCTGGGCGGCACCAACGTCAACAACGCGTGGGACCTGGCCGACGGCACTGGCGTGGTGATCGCCGTGCTGGATACGGGCATCACCACGCACGTGGACGTGGACACCTCGCTGGGCGACGCCGGCTACGATTTCATCGTGGACAGTTTCGTCTCCGGCCGCGCCACCGACGGCCGCGTGCCGGGCGGCTGGGACACCGGCGACTGGACCACCGAGGAACCCTGGCTCACCGAGTGCACCGACGCCGACCATCCGCCGGAAGACAGCTCCTGGCACGGCACCCATGTCGCCAGCACCGCCGGTGCGGAACTCACCAACAATGCGCGAGGCATGGCCGGCATCGCCCACGGCGCGAAGATCCTGCCGGTGCGCGTGCTCGGCCATTGCGGCGGCTACGACAGCGACATCAACGACGCCATCGTGTGGGCGGCGGGCGGCCACGTGGATGGCGTGCCGGACAACACGCATCCGGCGAAAGTGATCAACCTCAGCCTGGGCGGCCCCGGCACGTGCAAGGCCAAGGATCCGGCGGCGCAGGCGGTGGCCGCGGCCAATGCGTTGGGCGCGGTGGTGGTGGTATCGGCTGGCAACGAGAACATCGATGCGTCAAAGGCCTCGCCCGCCAGTTGCCCCGGCGTGATCACCGTAGCCTCCACCGGTATCACCAGCAGGCGCGCCTTCTACTCCAACTACGGCAAGGCGGTGGAAATCGCCGCGCCCGGCGGTGGCGTGTACGAGAACGATGCTGCCAGCGGCACCCTGGTCAACGACGGCTTCATCTGGCAGGCGTTGAACAGCGGCGCCACCACGCCGGTGCCCAACGACGCCAGCTACGGCGGCTATGCCGGCACCTCGCAGGCCAGTCCGCACGTGGCCGGCACGGTAGCCCTGATGCAGAGCGCGCGGCTGGCCGCCGGCATGGCCTTGATGACGCCGGCCGAAGTGCTGGCCACCTTGCAGCAAACGGCGCACGCCCCCAGCGTGAAGCCGCCGGCCAACCGCAGCATCGGTGCCGGCATCGTCGACGCCTACGCGGCGGTGCGGGCCGCCGTCGGCGACGGCGACGCCATCGTGCTGACCAACGGCGTACCGCTGATGGGCCAATCCGGCAGCGCCGGCAGCAGCACCGTCTACATGTTGTCGGTGCCGGCTGGCGTGACGACGCTGAGCCTGCGCGCCGATGGCGGGCACGGCAACGTGTCGATGTACGTCAAGGCCGGCACCGCCGGCGGCGCCTCGGACTATGACTACAAGTCCGCGCGGCCGGGCAATCGCGAATCGGTGGTGGTGCCGCGTCCCGCGGCCGGCAGCTGGTACGTGACCGTGGTGGGCGAGACGGCGTTCACCGGGGTGAGCGTGGCGGGCAGCTTCCGGGCGCCGCGTTGATTCACCGTTGAACCGGGCGGGCTCGCACCCGGCGAGCCCGCCGCTTCTTTCGATTCCCCTGCCGTCGGCCAGCGGCTGGATCGGATCGCCTCCATCAGGCTGCAACGCCAGCACCCATGCCATCGCCGCCGCCGCCGCGTTGTGCTACCAATGCGGGTTCGCGGCGCGTTGGAGCGTTGCCCACCGGAGGAATCCATGTCGGCCTTGTCCAGCCCTGCGCAACCACGCGATACGGCCGTCGACGACGTGCAGGCGTGCGCGCTGCTGGTGGCGCGCGGACGCTTGAAGGAGTCCGACCTGGGCCGCGCCCGGCGGCTGCACGAGGAATCGCCCGAGGGCACGCTGACGTCCTTGCTGGCGCGGCTGGGGCTGGTGTCCGAGCGCGACCTGGCCGAAGCCTGGGCCGAGCTGCTGCAGGTGCCGCTGCTGGCCGCGCGTGATGCGCCGGAGCTGCCGCCGGCGGAGCTGGAAGTGTCGCTGCGCTTCCTCAAGCAGCAGCACGTGGTGCCGGTGCACGACGCGTCGGGCCTGGCGCTGGTGGTGGCCGATCCGGCCGATCCCTATCCGCGCCAGGCGGTCGAGCTGGCCGCCGGCCGGCCGGTGGCGTTGCGCATCGGCCTGCGGTCGGACATCGACGGCCTGATCGAGCGCTATTACGGCAGCGGCCGCTCGGCTATGGGCACGATCGTGGAGAACCTCGACGGCGGCGCGGCCGAGGAAGACGACGTCGAGCACCTGCGCGACCTGGCCTCCGAGGCGCCGGTGATCCGGTTGGTCAACCTGATCCTGCAGCGCGCGGTGGAGCAGCGCGCTTCGGACGTCCATGTCGAACCGTTCGAAAACCAGCTGAAGGTGCGCTACCGCATCGACGGCGTGCTGCACGACGTGGAGGCGCCGCCCGCGTCCTCCACCGCCGCGGTGATCTCGCGGGTGAAGATCATGGCGCGCATGAACATCGCCGAGCGCCGCCTGCCGCAGGACGGCCGCATCCAGTTGCGGGTGCAGGGCAAGGAGTTGGATCTGCGCGTGTCCACCATGCCGACCAGCTTCGGCGAGTCGGTGGTGATGCGCATCCTGGATCGCGAATCGGTGGTGTTCGATTTCGCCGCGCTGGGCTTCACCGACAGCTTCCAGCAGCGCTTCGTCGACGTGCTGCAACGCCCGCACGGCATCCTGCTGGTCACCGGCCCCACCGGCTCGGGCAAGACCACCACGCTGTACACCGCGCTGTCGCGTATCAATACGCCCGACGTAAAAATCATCACCGTCGAGGACCCGGTCGAGTACCAGATCGAAGGCATCAACCAGATCCAGGTGAAACCGCAGATCGGGCTGGATTTCGCCGGCGCGCTGCGCTCGATCGTGCGGCAGGACCCGGACGTGATCATGATCGGCGAAATGCGCGATCTGGAAACCTGCCGGATCGCGATCCAGTCCGCGCTCACCGGTCATCTGGTGTTGTCCACCCTGCACACCAACTCGGCCGCCGGCGGCATCACCCGGCTGCTGGACATGGGCGTGGAGGATTACCTGCTCGGCTCCACCGTCAACGGCATCCTGGCGCAGCGGCTGGTGCGCACGCTCGACCCGGAAACCGCCGTGGCGTACGAACCCGCGCCCGAAGTCATCGCCCAGTTCGAGCTGGAGAAATACACCGACCAGCGCCCCATCCGCCTGTGGAAACCGGGCAGCAGCACCGCCAACCCCAGCGGCTACCGCGGCCGCCAGGCGATCATGGAATTCCTGGTGATGAGCGATCCGCTGCGTCGCCTGGTGATGCAGAAGGCCGACGCCGGCGAGATCGAGAAGCAGGCGCGTGCCGAAGGCATGCGCACCATGTACGAGGACGGCATCGCCAAGTCGCTCGCCGGCGTCACCACGCTGGAGGAGGTGCTGCGTGTCACGCAGGAGGGCTGATGCGCTCTTTCCCTTCTCCCTCCG
>Ga0134125_10006189_pt1 | contig 13572 bp, 12 predicted proteins | sample KB31751_FD_96464 | JGI IMG/M metagenome (GOLD analysis project Ga0134125, IMG submission 96464) | Terrestrial soil microbial communities with excess Nitrogen fertilizer from Kellogg Biological Station, Michigan, USA - KB3-175-1 | ecosystem: Environmental > Terrestrial > Soil > Unclassified ... | reverse complement strand
GCAAGCAAAACGGCGATGAGACGGGTGTTGATTGCGGCGGTTCCTGTGCGCTCTTGTGCCCCGATGATTCGTTGCCGATGATTACAAACGGCGATCCGCAAATCTTAAGGGTTGCTGCTTCGACCTACGACGTCGTGGCATACGTACAAAATCCAAACGTTTCTGGAGAAGTTGTGAACGCTTCATACACCTTCAATCTCTACGGCGCTTCGAGCACGATTCCGCTCAAGACAATTACTGGCACGACCTACATTCCGAAGAATAGTTCGTTTGCGGTCTTTGAGGGTCCGATAAGCTTTGTCGGTTCGACGCCGACGCATGCGACGTTTGCGTGGGGGACGCTCGCGTGGCAAAAAGATACGAGTGCAACACCGACGCTGCAGGTTAATTCGATTGTTCTTTCGGGCGCGCAGTCGGCTCCGCGCCTTGATGCCATGCTCGAAAACGATTCGCTCGGGACGGTTTCAAACATCGAGCTTACCGCGCTCATCTTCGACCAAAACAAAAACATCATCGCCGCTTCAAAGACTGTGGTCGACAGTCTCGATGCAGGGCAGAGCGCGCCGCTCGTCTTCACCTGGCCGACAGCGTTTTCAAGCGCCACGACGACGATTGAGATTTTGCCGCGCATCTTTCCGGATAGTAGCTACATACGATAATGCTCGACGTCCGCTCTAAGGTTGATTGGTGGCTTTTTGTACCGGCATTTCTTATTTCTCTTGCCGGGCTCGTGACGATGAATTCGTTTTCTGGCGCGCAGCACTTCTTTGTCCGACAGGCGGTGTGGATTTTGATTGCGGTCATTGTCTTTTTTGTAGCGCACACCGTCGACTGGAGATTTTTGCGTCAGACGAGAGTCTTGGTACCGCTCTTTGCCGGCATGCTCGCGCTGCTCTTTTTACTTTTCGTTCTTGGGCATATTTCAAACGGAGCGAAGTCGTGGTTCTCAATCGGAGGCTTCGCGCTTGAGCCGTCTGACCCAGCAAACATCGTGCTGATTTTGATGTTGGCAAAATATTTTTCTCGGCGTCATACCGACATCGCGAACGTCCGGCACATCATTGTCTCCGGCGTCTACGCGTTGCTCGTCGCCGCGCTTGTGTTTCTTCAGCCTGATTTCGGAGGCGCAGTCATCATCTTCGGTATTTGGCTCGGGATGGTCTTGGTCTCAGGAATTTCTAAAAAGCATTTGCTGATTGTCGGTACGGTTACGCTCGTGGTTGTCGGAGGGCTGTGGGTCGGAGTGTTCAAGCCGTATCAGAAGGCGCGCATCTTGACCTTCATTCATCCGCTTTCAGATATTCACGGCGCTGGCTACAATGCGTATCAGTCGACGATTGCTGTCGGCTCCGGACAGATTCTCGGGAAGGGTATCGGCGAGGGGAGTCAGTCTAAGCTTTTGTTCTTACCTGAATATCAGACAGACTTTATTTTCGCTGCGTTTGCGGAAGAATGGGGATTTGTTGGAACACTGCTACTTCTAATCTTAGCGTTCGCACTCGTGTACCGGATTGTTGAAAACTCTGAGCGAGCGAGTACGAATTTTGAAAGCCTCTTCGGTCTCGGTCTCGCCATTCTCTTTACGATTCACATTCTCATTCACGCCGGCATGAACATGGGGCTTTTGCCCGTCACCGGTATCGTCTTTCCGTTTATGAGCTACGGAGGTTCGCATCTTCTCACCGAATGGCTCGCGCTCGGTATGCTTTCTTCAATGAAAGGACAAGGTCTTTCTATTCGTACGTCTCAAATGTAGCCTTGAGCATCTTTTCTTGATTGTAATTTTCTTCGATATTTTTATGCAGAGCAGTGCCGAGTTTTTCTCTGATGTTTTTGTTTTGTGAAAGCAGATTGAGCGCTTGCGTGAGTTCGCCGGCATTTTCGCGCGAGATGAGGATGCCGGTCTTTTCGTTTTCAATAATCTCCGGCACGCCGCCGACGCGCGTCGCAATCACCGGAAGAGAGGCAAGACCGGCTTCAAGCGGCGCGTAGGGAAGCGCTTCGGAGCGCGAAGGCAAGACGAAGATGTCGAGGCCGGAAAGAAGCTCGCGAGCGTTGGCAATAAATCCGGTGAAGTAGACGCTTCCTGAAATATCGAGATTGTGAGCCATATTTTTGAGCTTTTGTTCTTCTTCTCCGCTGCCGATGAGGACGAGTGCGCCGTCGTGAGCCGTTTTAAATTCTTTCCAGGCTCGAAGCAGAATATCAAGACCTTTGACGCGATGAAGCTCGGAAGTCGAGCCGACGAGCAATGTGTCCGGAGCAATGTCAGGCACGAGCGTCTGACGAGCGTTTTCTCGTGAGAGAAGTGCAAATGAGCTGATGCCGTTTCTGATGATAGTGAGTTTGTCTTTCACGAACGGCAAATGCTCGACGTCGTGCTTGGTTTTGCGAGAGACGCAGATAGTTGTGTGGGAGCCGAGGATGGTCAGCCAGCTGAAAAATTTCGCAAGAGCTTTTTGCCATTCGGGTCTCGGTTCGTTGAAGGCCCAGCCGTGCGCCGTGAAGATAATTTTCGGCACACGTAAAATTCTTCCGACAACGACGCCCATACCGCCCATCTTCGCACTGTTCGCATGAAAGACATCAGGCTTTTCTTTCAAAATCGTTTTGAAAATAAAAAAGAACCCGACAAGATCTTTGAGGAACGAAATATCTCTGCCGAAGCTGGAGATTGAAACGACTCGGATATTTTCGGCTTTCAGCTTTTCTGCCAGCACGCCGTTGCCTCCGCACACGACCGCGACGTCGTAGCCCTTCTTCTGTGCCGCCGTTGCTACGTCGAAGACATAGCGCTGAGCGCCGCCGAAATTCGACTTGGTGATACCGTACAACACCTTCATATAGCCATTATAGCTATTTTGTGGTAATATGCACTTCACCATGAATTCCTTAGGCAATAGAGAGCCGCTCGTGCTTGTGGGAGGCGACATCTTCTTTTTTTTCATTTCTCTCTGGATTTCGCTCGTTTTGAGAAATCTCTCGCTGCCTTCGTTTGCGCTTTTTCATATTTATCTCGCGCCGTTCGGAATTTTGTTCGTCGTCTGGCTTTTCGTTTTCTACATCGCCGGCCTGTATGACCGACACACAACTATCCTGCAGTCGAGATTGCCGGGCGTCCTCTTCAACACGCAAGTTGTAAACTCCGTCATCGCCGTTCTCTTCTTCTATCTCATTCCATTCTTCGGCATCACGCCGAAGACGCTGCTCTTTATTTATCTTATCGTTTCGTTCTTCATTATTCTTTCGTGGAGAATGTACGGATACTTTTTTCTCGGTCGTCATGAGCCGGAGCAGGCGATTCTTGTCGGCAGCGGAGAAGAAATGAAAGAATTGTTCGAGGAAGTGAATGCTAACCCTCTGCACAATCTGCATTTCATCACCTCGGTCGATCTTTCGCGCGCCGATACGCCGATTTTCTGGGGCGAAATCATCGACCGCGTGTATTCTGAAAACGTTTCTCTCATTGCAATTGACCTGACGAGCCAGAGAGTCGAGCCGATTTTGCCGCATCTCTACAATCTTATCTTTTCGAAGATTCGGTTCATCGACATGCACAAAATTTACGAAGATATCTTCGACCGCGTGCCGCTCTCGCTCCTAACCTACAACTGGTTTCTCGAAAATATTTCGAGTCAGCCGCGCGTCGCCTACGATGCGCTCAAGCGCGTGATGGATATCCTCATTTCTCTGCCGCTCGCGCTTCTCTCGCTTGTCGTGTATCCGTTTGTGTATGTTGCTATCAAGCTTGAGGACAGAGGTCCGCTCTTCATCGCTCAAGAACGCGTCGGACAAAACAACAAGCTGATTACTATTTTGAAATTCCGCACCATGAGCTCAAACGACAATGGTCGCTACGGCGCCGACGGAACGAGCAATCTGAAGGTAACCAAGGTCGGAGCATTTCTTCGCAAGTCGCGCATCGATGAACTGCCGCAGCTCATTTCCGTTTTGAAGGGCGATCAGTCACTCATCGGACCGCGACCGGAATTGCCTTCACTCGTGAAGTTGTACGAACAAGAAATTCCGTACTACAACGTCCGCAACATCATCAAGCCTGGTCTCTCGGGCTGGGCGCAGATTTATCAGGAGAATCATCCGCATCACGGCCAGGCGGTCAACGAAACCAAGGAAAAACTTTCGTATGATTTGTATTACATCAAAAATCGCTCGCTCCTCGTCGATATCAAAATCGCGCTCAAGACCATCAAGACCTTGCTTTCGAGAGTAGGGAAGTAGTCGGTATTCTTGCCCAAAACCAGTCTTTCTGTATAATTGCCACATCCTACAATGAAAAAATACGTTATCTGGTCGCTCATTCTCCTTGCCGTCTTCGCCTCCCTCGGGTTCTTCTTGGTTCGTGAACAGCGCCCAGACGCACGCTTTCCGTTCAAATTCGGTCTTGACCTCGTTGGCGGAACGGAGCTTGTTTACAACGCGGATGTCTCAAAAGTTTCTGATGTCAGCGATGCGATGACAGTCTTGAAAAGCGTGATTGAACGCCGCACCAACCCGAACGGTGTTTCGGAAACGATTGTCCAGACAGAATCCGCTGGTCTTGTTTCCGGCAACAACAATGAGCGTCTCATTGTCCAGCTTCCGGGCGTGACGAATATCGACGACGCTATTGCTCTCATCGGACAGACACCAACGCTTGATTTCCGTTTGGAAAAACCCGACGCGCAGGCAACGCTGCAGAAAAATCCGAATGCCACGCTCGATGATCTTTTCACCCCAACCGGTTTGACCGGCGAATATCTTTCAAGCGCGGCTGTTGGATTTGATTCAACTACCAACGCTCCGCTTGTTGACCTCAATTTCAACAGTCAGGGAACAACGCTCTTCTCACAGATCACAAGCGCACACAAAGGCGAAGTGCTCGCTATCGTGCTCGACGGACAGGTGATCGAAGCTCCAACGATTCAAGATGCAATCACCAACGGTCAGGCGCAAATCAGCGGCTCGATGACGGCTGATCAAGCAAAGGCTCTCGCTCAAAATCTCAACTTCGGTGCGCTGCCTGTGCCGATTACGTTGTATACCAATCAAACCATCGGCGCTTCACTCGGCCAGAGCGCGCTCGACTCCGGCGTCAAAGCAGGCATCATCGGCTTCCTCGCCCTCTGCGCTTTTCTTATTCTTTGGTATCGCTTGCCGGGCTTCGTTGCTTCGGTTGCGCTCACGTCGTATGTGATTCTTTCTCTCGCACTTTTCAAACTCATTCCGGTCACGCTCACCGCCGCTGGTCTTGCCGGATTTATTCTTTCTATCGGCATGGCGGTCGACGCGAACGTGCTTATCTTTGAGCGTACAAAAGAAGAATTGAAACGAGGAAAGTCGATTCATGACGCATTGCACGAAGGTTTCTCTCGCGCCTGGCTTTCGATTCGCGATTCAAACATCTCTTCTATCATCACCGCAGTTGTTCTCTTCTGGCTCGGCACGAGCGAAGTCAAAGGCTTTGCGCTAACGCTCGGTCTCGGAGTCGTCGTGTCGATGTTTACCGCTATCTCCGTTTCGCGCACATTCCTCTTTGCCATTGCGCCGAACGGCGATTCGAAGTTCAAGAGATTTTTATTTAGCAACGGCTTTCACATCAAGTAACATGTTCGTCATCCGCTACAGAAAAATATTTTTCCTTCTCTCTGGAATTTTGATTGCGCTTTCGCTCTACGGCATCTTTGCTTACGGTTTCAACGAATCGATTGATTTCAAAGGCGGCACGTTGACCGAAGTAACATATGCATCAAGCACTCCATCACTCGCGACGATGAATGCAAGTGTGCAGTCGCTTAATGTCGGTGATTTCACTGTTCGTCCTTCTGGTGCGAACGACTACATCATCAACACGCTTCAGCTGACGCAGGCTCAAAGCGATGCGCTCATCAAAGCTATTTCTGTAGGTGGAATCTCCCCAACAATTGATCGTTCAGACAGCGTTGGTCCGAGCGCCGGAGCAGAACTCAAGTCAAAAGCCGTTAAGGCAATTGCGGTGGTCGTCATTATGATTGTGCTCTTCGTGACGTTTGCGTTCCGACGCGTTTCTCATCTCGGCGGCGACAAATCAAAAGCAGTTTCATCCTGGAAGTACGGTCTTGCAACCATCATCGCGCTCTTTCACGACGTCGTCATCCCGACTGGTGCTTTCGTTTTCCTCGGACATTTCCACGGCACGGAGATTGATCTTTTGTTTGTCACCGGTCTTCTGGCGATTCTCGGCTACTCGGTGCACGACACTATCGTCGTCTTCGACCGTGTCCGCGAAAATCTCAAGGTCAATCGCGATTCCGGCAACAAAGAAGAATTTGAAACCACTGTCGGCAAATCAGTCGCGCAAACCTTCGGCCGCTCAATCAACACTTCGCTCACTATCTTCATCACCCTTCTCGCACTCTATCTCTTCGGCTCTTCAACGACCAAGGATTTTGCTTTGCTCCTCATCATCGGCGTTATCGTCGGTACATACTCTTCAATTTTCGTCGCCTCTCCTTTGCTTGTGACTTTTCAGAAGTGGCAGAAAAGCAAGTAAATCAAGCATAGACGACGCTTGACACCTTCTCAAATATGGCTATACTTATCCCCACGCTCTAGACAGGTTCTAGGGCACGTTCTTTCAAAATTGAAACAAGAATAAGAACAGCAAGTTCTTAGAAATTCTTAAAATAAAACCACCGGCGCACCTAAGAGCAACAGGGCGCGCTGGTATGAGACTAGAATCAAACTGGTAGCAAAACACGAAACTGAAATATCGTTTTCTGTTTTGTTCCGTTCTAAAAATTACGAGCAATCGCAATTTATCATTAGAGTTTGATCCTAGCTCAGGATGAACGCTGGCGGCGTGGATAAGGCATGCAAGTCAAACGGACACTTTCGCAAGATTGTGTTAGTGGCAGACGAGTTAGTAACACGTAGGAACTTCCCCTTGAGTCAAGAATAACGAGTCGAAAGATTCGCTAATACTTGATAGTCTCTTCGGAGTAAAGAAGCAATTCGCTTAAGGAAAGGCCTGCGGGCTATCAGCTAGTTGGTAGTGTAATGGACTACCAAGGCTATGACGGCTAGGGGAGCTGAGAGGCTGACCCCCAACGATGGGACTGAGACACGGCCCATACACCTACGGGTGGCTGCAGTCGAGAATCTTCCGCAATGGACGAAAGTCTGACGGAGCGACGCCGCGTGATGGATGAAGTCCCTCTGGGACGTAAACATCTTTTGTCGAGGAGAAATTTTTGATAGTACTCGAAGAATAAGGGGTTGCTAAACTCGTGCCAGCAGCAGCGGTAATACGAGTGCCCCAAGCGTTATCCGGAATTATTGGGCGTAAAGGGTGTGTAGGTGGCGTTGTTAGTCTTCTGTCAAAACCCCGGGCTTAACCCGGGATCTGCAGGGGAAACGGCAATGCTTGAGGATGCGAGGGGTGAATGGAACTCATGGAGTAGGGGTGAAATCCGTTGATATCATGGGGAACACCAAAAGCGAAGGCAATTCACTGGCGCATTCCTGACACTGAAACACGAAAGCGTAGGTAGCGAACTGGATTAGATACCCAGGTAGTCTACGCCCTAAACGATCTTCACTAGCTTTCGGGGGAATCGACCCCCTCGGAGGCGAAGCTAACGCGTTAAGTGAAGCGCCTGGGTAGTACGGCCGCAAGGCTAAAACTCAAAGGAATAGACGGGGACTTGCACAAGCAGTGGATTATGCGGTTTAATTCGATGACAAACGAAAAACCTTACCAGGGTTAGAAATCTACGTGAAGACCAGCAGAAACGTTGGTCGTCCGCAAGGACTCGTAGACAGGTGATGCATGGCCGTCGTCAGTTCGTGATTTGAATTGTTCCCTTAAGTGGGGTAACGAACGCAACCCTCGTTGCCAGTTACAAGTGTCTGGCGAGACTGCCCCCGTTTGTGGGCAGGAATCATAGACGAATGATTCGTGAATACAAACGGGGGAGGAAGGCGAGGATGACGCCAGGTCAGCATGTCCCTCTGATACCCTGGGCCACACGCATAATACAATCGCATCTACAACGGGTCGCGACGCCGTAAGGCTGAGCTAATCCTAAGAAAAGGTGCGCCAGTTCGGATTGGGGGCTGCAACTCGACCCCATGAAGCCGGAATTGCTAGTAATCGCAGGTCAGCTATACTGCGGTGAATACGTTCTCAAGTCTTGTACTCACCGCCCGTCAACTCAAGGGAGATGGGAGTACCCGAAGCCTCACGTATGTGAGCCTACGGTAAGCTCATCGACAGGGAGTAAGTCGTAACAAGGCACGGGTAGCGGAAGCTGCTCGTGGAGTAATTCAATTTGAAACACCTATAAGCATTGCTTATGGTAATCGAGTCGATATCGTATGCCTCAATTGAGCATATGATGGATAATGATCACACAAATCCTAAAGATTGATCTGACGCTGGGAAAGACCAGTGAACGGAACAAAATAGAGAACGATAAACAAAACCGCCCAATAGAAATAAAGGGCGGTTTTGTGTTGCGAAAATTTTTTGGAAGAGTAGAGTTGAGTGAGACTCAAGCAACCTTCAACGTTCGGAGGTGTGAGATGACGAGTGCTCCTCTGGTCACGCACAAGTCGGCTGCACATGTTGGAGGTTATCAAGGAAAAAGAGAGGATCAAGTCGAGAGCTCGAATTTGGGAGTTGCTCTGTGCGTCATCGCGCTTGCCTCCGGGCTCCTGATGTATGTCGGCTGGGAGGTGCTCACCGGCATTGTCCGCTACATCAAGCTGGTGTTCTAGTCTGTTTAGCGACATTACCCTCGACGAAGGTCGAGGTTTTTTATTGTTTATTGTAGCTATTGACATAATATCTAATATAGTATATAATACTATCAGGCAATCAACGGAGGTAGAGCCATGAGCTCCATCAACATCGTGGGGTACAACACGCAGCGAGTGAGTCTTGCTCAAATCAACGGCAGAGTCTTCGGTGCGGTGATGCTCCTCGTCGTCGTTCTTCTCTTTGCTGTAGAAGTTGGCGGCATGATGAAGGGCGCGCAGAAGCAGAACAGCATTCTCGGTGCGAGATACGCAGCAGAGCGTTAATCGCACGAGAACAAAAGGCCGTTCCGACACAACGTCGGGACGGCCTTTCTCTTTGTCTCATCTTGTTTTAGGAGCTAAATTTTGTTATATTCCATGAGCAAAATGTGAGACAAATGCGCGTGTAGCTCAGCTGGTAGAGCAATCGACTGATACTCGGTAGGTCCCAGGTTCGACCCCTGGCACGCGCACCCATGATTCATTTTCATTCCATCTTTAGCTATATCGATCGCTTCAGTAATCTTTCATACAAAGGTATCTTCTTGGCGATTCTCGCAAGCGGACACGTCATCCCGATTCCTGAATTGGTTATGCTTATCTTGCTCGGCTATCTCGCGGCGCTCGGCAAGTACAGCATCTGGAAAGCGTTTGCGGCGGCCATCTTCACAACGGCGATTGTCGACATCGTCATCTACTTCGTCTGTCTCGGTGGCAGCGAGCTCATCACAAAGTTTTCGAAGAAGCTCAATGCCAGTTTGATGTCGCGCTATCTCAACGCCGAAGAAAAGCATTTGTTCGGGCTCGTCTTCGCGTCGCACTTCATTCCAGGCTGGAGATTTGCGAATCCGTTTATCGCCGGCATCACGCAAATGCCGTGGAAAAAGTTTACGCTGTATACGATTATCTCTTCGATTATTTATGCTCCGCTCTTCATTGCTATCGGCTTCTTTTTTCATACGCGCATTATTCCGCTCATCGCGACGATTGAATCTATCAGGCATATTTTGCTCTGGCTCGTACTCGTCGCAGTAGTCGCCGTGCTCGCTATCATTTATAATAGGGAACATGCCAAAGAGTAAAATCATTCTCGTGCTCGGATGCCTCATCGCCCTTTTGCCAGTGCTCGGCTTTCCGCATGTCTGGGAAGAGTTTTTTGAAATCGCCGGCGGCCTCGGCATCGTGCTCTTATCGGTGATGATTTCTGTCGACAAGCGCCTGACGCAAAAGATGCGCGCTGAACGACGCCAAGCTCATCGACGCACACAAGTCGACAAGGAAGTCGAAAGTCTTTCTCAACCAGAACCAGAAGCGACTGTATGAAGAAACTTGCCGCCATTTTTTTCTTCGTGTGCGTGCTTGTGGTCGCTCTGCCGCATCTTTTCAAAAGCACCTACAGCGTTGCCTCGACCAACGCTTCTTCGACAGCCGCAGCTGATTTGAGCACTGGTCCCATCGTTACGCACGTTGCGACGCCGTCTCCGGTCAAGGCAATCTACATGACCGCGTGCGTAGCAGCCACGCCGTCGTGGAGAGAACAGCTTGAGCAATTAATTAACACCACAGAGCTCAATGCGGTGGTCATCGATATCAAAGACTACACGGGCACGATTTCGTTTATCGACCCGACGCTTCAGGGCGATAATGTTACTGGCTGTCGCGTCAAAGACCTGCAAGCCTTTGTCGCCGAGCTTCACCAAAACAATATTTATGTTATTGGTCGCGTGACGGTCTTTCAGGATCCGTATTACGCCGCAGAACATCCCGAACTGGCGATTAAAAGTCACTCAACCGGCGGTGTCTGGAAAGATGCGTCAGGTCTCGCATTCATCGACGTCGGCGCGAAGCCGTACTGGGATTATATTGTAAACATTGCCGATGCATCGTATGCGCTCGGCTTCGACGAAATCAACTTCGATTATGTTCGCTATCCTTCGGATGGAGATTTGAAAGACATGAATACCACCTGGACTGTCGGTTCTTCGACGAAAGCAGAAATGGTCAAAGATTTCTTCTCGTATTTGCATGACCAACTCAAAAATACGGGTGTAAAAACATCTGCCGATCTCTTCGGCTTGACCACCGTTGCCGACGATGACATGGGCATCGGGCAAGTGCTCGTCAATGCGTTGCCGTATTTCGACTATGTCGATCCGATGGTCTATCCGTCGCACTTTGCTGCGGGCTTTGACGGTTTCAAATCCCCAGCTTCTCATCCGTATGAAGTGATTCAAGATTCGATGTCGTCCGGCGTAGCGCGCGAACAAGCCCTTGATGTGCAGATGGGCATTGCGACTTCAACTCCGTCGAAGCTTCGCCCGTGGCTCCAGGATTTCAATCTTCTCGGCGTTGACTACGGCGTGCCAGAAGTGCAGGCACAGATTAAGGCTACTTACGATGTTGGTCTTTCCTCATGGCTCGTCTGGGATGCTGGCAACAAATACACTCCAGGAGCGTTTTTACCTCAATAAATAAAAAAGACCCGCTCGTGTGAGACGGGTCTTTGCGCAAACATTGAATTCTTTCAGCGAATAAACTCGCCGCAGACTTCGCAGTTCTCGCCGTTGGTTCGAAAGTTCTCGGCCGATGAATCATGATGCGGACAGCTTTTCTTGATGTCATCAAGCTCGGCGCGTTCTCCCTCGAGGAGTTCGCGTTTCTTGGCTGCGCGAACCAGCTCGGGTCCGCGTTGAGCGAGGAAACAGTTGAGCTGTTTCTTCCAGTGAACAAGAAGCTCATTGATCCTGTCATTTGGAACATGCTTGAACTTCTGAGCATAGAGCTCGTTCCACGGCGCAGGGTCAAGTCTCGTCTCGTACCGACTTGCCGCCGGATAGAGAGCCTTGAACCGCTTGAATACCTGCAGGATCTCGGTGTGCCCGTCGAGATGCATCTCGTTCGGCTTATCGAGAACCGTGAATCCCTCATCAACCTTTTGTGCGCTAGCCATGTTGCCTCCGAAAGTGTGGCGTTGCTATGTACTTCTCTCTCGACAGAATACATTTATTGGTAAGTGAAATCAAGCAGATAGGCATTTTTATTGTATAATAGTGGAAATGTTCAATCCGGATAAAATTACATATTTCGGTGAGACGGACTCGCGCAATAAACGGGTGAAGTTTGGTATCAAGGCGCAGGATCGCTCGAAGCACATGTATGTTATCGGCAAGACAGGCATGGGTAAGTCGACGCTCCTCGAAAACATGGCGATTCAGGATATTCAGAGCGGAGAGGGAATTGTCTTTATTGATCCACACGGAGGTACTGCTGAAAAATTGCTTGAGTATGTTCCACAAGAGCGCGTTAAAGACGTACTCTACTTCGCGCCGTTCGACATGGAGTATCCGGTGTCGTTTAACATCATGGAAGACGTTGGAGCAGACAAACGACACTTGGTGGTCAACGGTCTCATGTCTATTTTTGAAAAGATTTGGGAAGATGCGTGGAGTGCGCGCATGGCGTACATTTTGCAGAACACTCTTCTCGCGCTTTTGGAGTTTCCAGGCGCGACACTTCTCGCGGTCAACAGAATGTATACAGACAAAGAATTTCGTAAGCAAGTTGTTGATAACGTCACCGATATTTCTGTCAAAAGTTTCTGGACTGAAGAATATGCGAAGTATACAGACAAGTACGCGCAAGAAGCGACACCGGCCATTCAGAATAAAATCGGTCAGTTTGCTGGTAATCCACTTATCAGAAATATTATTGGACAGAGCAAGTCGTCATTCAATTTGCGTCAGGTGATGGATGAGAAAAAGATTTTGATTGTGAACTTGTCTAAAGGTCGTGTCGGCGAAGGCAACGCACGTCTCTTAGGCTCGATGCTTATCACTAAGATTTATCTCGCTGCTATGTCTCGTGCAGACGAAAGCGCAAGCGCGCTGTCGAAGCTTCCGAATCTCTATTTGTACGTCGACGAGTTTCAATCTTTCGCTGATAAATCTTTCGCTGATATTCTTTCTGAAGCTCGTAAATACAAACTCAATCTCACCATCGCGCATCAATATATCGAACAGATGGAAGAAGAGGTGAGAGACGCTGTCTTCGGCAACGTCGGGACGATGATTACCTTCCGCGTCGGTGCCTATGATGCTGAAGTGCTGGAAAAAGAATTTATGCCGACCTTTACCGCCGAAGATTTGGTTAATCTTGGTTTGCGGCAGATTTATTTGAAGCTCATGATAGACGGAGTTTCATCGGCGCCGTTTTCGGCGACTACGTTGCCGCCAATTCCGCTTGCTGAAGTGTCGTATGTCAAAGAAATTATCGAAAGCTCGCGAGCTCTTTTTGCTCGCCCGAAGGCTCAAGTCGAAAAAGAAATTATCAGCTGGCACGGAGAAACAAAATCTCAAGAAGTGAAGGCTCCGCCGCGCCGAGAAACTCCCGTACTTCGCCGCGAACCTGTCGTAACTCCAAAACCAGCACCAGCAGCAAAGCCGACACCTCCATTGTCTCAAGATGATTTCAAACCTCTCAAAAATATTTCTCTCGAAAATCTGAAGCAGAAAAACAACAACCAGCGCCCTGCTTCACAGAAAAATGTTAGTGATTTGCGTAACGCTCTTTCATCGATTGTGAAAAATGTACCAACTCAAAATTCCACTCCCACCGCACCGGCTCCAAAGCAAGAAACAAACCCTGAAGTTAAAGAAATTCCTGAAGCGACTCTCAAGGCTCTCCTCGATGTCAAATAAAAAAGTTTTAATTTTTTCTCTGGCTTATTATCCGCTTGTCGGCGGCGCAGAAGTAGCCGTCAAAGAAATTACTGACCGTACACCCGACATTGAGTTT
>Ga0134125_10006188_pt1 | contig 13573 bp, 18 predicted proteins | sample KB31751_FD_96464 | JGI IMG/M metagenome (GOLD analysis project Ga0134125, IMG submission 96464) | Terrestrial soil microbial communities with excess Nitrogen fertilizer from Kellogg Biological Station, Michigan, USA - KB3-175-1 | ecosystem: Environmental > Terrestrial > Soil > Unclassified ... | reverse complement strand
CGAGCCGACCAACGATCTCGACGTCGATACGCTGCGCGCGCTGGAAGAGGCGCTGGAGGATTTTGCGGGCTGTGCCGTGATCATCAGCCATGACCGCTGGTTCCTCGACCGCATCGCTACCCACATCCTGTCCTTCGAAGGCGACAGCCATGTCGAATGGTTCGAAGGCAACTTCCAGGATTACGAGAAGGACAAGATGCGCAGGCTCGGGCAGGACAGCATCATTCCGCACCGGCTGAAGTACAAGAAGCTGACGCGGTGAGGGACCGCGTGAGGCGCGTAGCGCTCATCGCGGCGGCGTTTGCGGTTCTCTGTGGCGCGCCGCCCGCCCAGGCTGCCGATGCCGCGTTCACGCAATTCATCGCCTCGCTCTGGCCGGAGGCGCAGGCGGCAGGTGTCTCGCGCGCAACCTTCGATCGCGAGACGCGCAACCTTGAGCCCGACTACAAGCTGCCCGACCTGATCCTGCCCGGGCGCCCGCCGACCGGCGCGCCGGCACAGGCCGAGTTCGTGGAGGTGCCGGCCAATTACATCAAGGAAGGTGCGATCGCGCGGCTCGCGAGCGAAGGGCAGAAGCTCCTGCAGCAATATCGGCCGTCGTTGAATCTGATCGAGCGCCGCTTCGGCGTGCCAGCGCCCGTGGTGCTCGCGATCTGGGGCCGCGAGACCGATTACGGCCGCTACAGGTTGCCTTACGATGAGATACGCGTGCTCGCGACGCAGGCCTATGTCGGCCGGCGCAAGGACACCTACCGCAACGAGTTCATCCTGGCGCTGAAGATTCTCGCCGAGGGCGCGGTGAGCCGCAAGGACATGACCGCCTCCTGGGCCGGCGCGACCGGACTGACGCAATTCCTGCCGTCCGAATATTACAGCCACGGCGTCGATTTCGACGGTAATGGCCACATCGATATCTGGCACTCGGTGCCGGACGCGCTTGCCTCCGCGGCCAAGCAGCTCGTCGACAAGGGGTGGCAGAGCGGCGTGCGCTGGGCCTATGAGGTGAAGGCACCGGCCAATGTCGATTGCACGCAAGGTGTGCCGGAAGTGACGAAGCCGATTCGCGAGTGGCTGCGCGAAGGCTTTGTGCCGGTGCGCGGGCAGAAGCTCAGTGCCGCGGAGCAGGCGGAGCCCGCCTCATTGTTGCAGCCGGAAGGCATCTATGGCCCGGCTTTCCTGGCCACGCCGAATTACTTCGTGATCAAGCAGTATAATTTCTCCGATCTCTACGTGCTGTACGTCGGCCACCTGGCCGACCGGATGACGAGCCCGCTGCCATTTGCAACGCCATGGTCGGCATCGACGCAATTGCGCACGGCCGATGTCGAAGCGATGCAGCGCGGGCTCACCCGCATCGGGCTCTACAAGGACAAGATCGATGGCAAGGCGGGCATGTTGACCCGCGCGGCGCTCGGCGCCTACCAGAAGGCGGCGGGGCTGAAGGTGGACTGCTGGCCGAGCCAAGCCGTACTGCGCGCCATCAACGCGGCGCGGTGAGAGCGTCGAGTAGGACGCAAAAGAAAAAGCCCGGTCGAAATCTCGACCGGGCTTGCGCAAAGCTTTTTCGGCCGGGTCAGTCGCAGACCCGCACGGGGCGGACCCGCCAGACGCCATAATAGCCGTCCCAATAGCGCTGGTGCTGCCAATAGCAGCCATAGGGGGGCGGCGGCGGGGGCGCAGCCACGTAGACCGGGGGAGGACCGTAGGGGCGGCTTGCGGCGATTGCACCGCCGACGATGGCACCACCGAGCAGGCCGGCCGCGATGCCGGCGCCGACGCCGTCATGGGCCTGCGCCGCCGGTGCGACCGACACCAACGATCCCGCGACCGTTGCAACCGCGACCAACGCGGTAACTGTCTTCTTCATTTCCTTCGCTCTCCTGGAGGTGACGCGCCGTGGGCACGCCGGGTTTTAAGGAACTCTTGTACGCGGTGTCCGGAACTGGCCGTTGCGCCAGCAAAGCGCCAAAACGGTCAATCCCGGGTAAACGAGATTGTCACTTGGCGCAAAAAGCGGTGTTTTTCAGGCCGCTGGATGAACGGCGTCCCAACGCGTGTGACGTCGGGACGCTGCCCACAGGTTCCGTTAGCGATCAGTTGATCAGCCGCAGATGTGCACGCGGCGCACGTGCCACGCGTAGCCATTCCAGAAACGCTCGCGGCGCCAGTAGCAGGGACCGACCGCAGGTCCGACCGGAGCATCGACATAGCCGGAATAGTACGGATAACCGCCGGGTCCGTAGTAGTAGCTCGGCCCGGGGTAATAGCCGGGGCCGTAGTAGTACGGGCTCGAGGCGATCGCGCCTCCGATGATCGCGCCGCCGACAATACCTGCAGCGAGACCCGGGCCCCAGCCGCCGCGCCAAGCATAGGCCGGAGAGGCCGCAGAAGCCGCCAAAGTCGCGACCGCAGCGAGAGCCAACAACGTCTTCCTCATGCTGATACCTTTCCAACTCAACGGAGACAGCGTTGAAAGTTCCACACCACGCTTGAATGTTCAATGAACGTAGGGGCCACAATTGGAGAGGAATGACGGATTGTTCTTGTGCACCGCGCAAATGCCCAAGTTCCAGCGAAGAGCAGCCGCATGCAACAGCCGTGACACGGAGGGGGCTGATTTTCGAACGATTCATTTCGTAGCTCAGGTAGTCCGGTCAGCAGCGGCGATTGCTATCAAGGGCACGCAGGATGCGCTCTCAAGCGCGCGCTTTATTTACCGCAAAGGGCAATTTGTAGAGCGATTCTGAGTCGGCGCGCGCAGTTTGGAATCACTTCAAAACAGGCTTTTTCCTTTTGCATCCGGCAGCGCGCTTCTCTATCGAAAGCGGTGCATCACCGAGGTTCTCGCCCCTTCATGATTGTCTGTTCCTGCAACTTCATCAGCGACCACGATGTCCGCAACGCCGTCAGCGCCGCTGACGATGTGGTCCGTCGGGCCAAGCAGGTCCATGGCTGCCTTGGTTGCAGCATGGAATGCGGGCGCTGCGCGCGGACCATCAAGGGCATCATCGACGAGGCGCTCGGCGCCTGCGCACAATCCTGCCAGGCCGGCTGTCCGCACAGCCGCACCGCCGCGAACGTGGATTGCGAAGACGAGTTCGCGCTCGCAGCTTCCTGAGCTGTTGTCCCTGAGATCCGTGGGGATTGCCTTTCCGTTCCACGGCAAGGGTTGTCTTGGCTGCAAATCTGATTCAGAACCGTCCGACGCCGGCCTGCGGCCGGTCTCAAATCATCTCGGTCTTCAACTCCGGAGTGCACCATGCAGGGCGACGCCAAGGTCATCGAGTATCTGAACAGGGCTTTGCGCCACGAGCTCACCGCGGTCAACCAGTACTGGCTGCACTATCGCTTCCTGAACAATTGGGGCCTGCTCGATATGGCCAAGGTCTGGCGCAAGGAATCCATCGAGGAGATGCAGCACGCCGACCGCATCACCGACCGCATCATCTTCTTCGACGGCTTTCCGAACATGCAGGTGCTCGATCCCTTGCGGATCGGACAGGACGTCAAGGAGATCATCGAATGCGATCTCGCCGCCGAGATGAGCGCACGCGCGCTCTACCAGGAAGCGTCCACGCACTGCCATGGCGTGAAGGATTACGTCACGCGCGATCTGTTCGAGAGCCTGATGAAGGACGAGGAGCACCACATCGACTTCCTCGAGACCCAGCTCGACCTGATCAAGCGCATCGGCCTTGAGCTCTACACCCAGAGCCATATCGGGGGGTTAGAAGGCGAGGAGCATTGAGGGCCATCTCTAACCCCTCCGTCATGGCCGGGGGCTTGACCCGGCCATCCACGCCTTACTGCTTGGTGTCAAAAACGTGGATGCCCGGGCCTTCGCCTCGCCGAAGGGCCTTCGGCCCCGCAGGCGGGACAAGCCCGGGCATGACGACGCGGAGAGGGCATCGACAATTTTACAGCTGCGTCTTGTAGCGCAATTCCACCACGGCCTGGCTCTCCGGCTCGCCGAGCGTCGTCTGGTCGTGGATGATCTGGCTGATGCTGGGAAAGCTGCCGCGCTGGACTTGCGCGTCCTGTGACCACAGCCGCGAGCGCATCAACGCCTTGCCGCAGTGGAAATAGGCCTCCGCGACCTCGACACGCAACACGGCACGTGGCGGCTTGCCGAACTCGACCATCGCGGCCAACACGTCCGGCTCCGCCGTCAATCGGCCCTGGCCGCCGACGCGCAGGGTCTCGTCGATGCCCGGCACGAAGAAGATCATCTGCAGCAGGCCTGATCCTTCGACAATATTCTTGAAGCTGTCGATGCGGTTGTTGCCGGCGCGGTCGGGCATCAAGAGCAGGTTCGGCCCCTCGACATGGACAAAGCCGGGATTGCCGCCGCGCGGCGAGGCATCGACGCCGTCGGAGCCCGAGGTCGCGAGCACGCAGAACGGCGACATCGCGATGAAATTCTTCGCATGCGCATCAATCGAGGGCCGCGCCTTGGCGATGACGCGCGGTGTCGGCTTGGGATAGATCGCGGCAAGGTCGGGGGCGGAAAGGTCGGTCAAGGCGGCGTCTCCGGATAATTTTCATAAGACTAGCAGCCTGCCGCTTTTGCGTCATCTCCAGATCTAACCGGACTAGGAACCCTCTCGCGCCGTCATTCCGGGGCGGTGCCACCCGGTCCGCGCAAAGCGCGGCCGGATGACAGGCTCCGCACCGAACCCGGAATCTCGAGATTCCGGGTTCGCCTCTTCGAGGCGCCCCGGAATGACCGCGTACTACTTGCATCGCGTCCGCCCGTACAGGCAGCTGTCTCCTCACTTTGGGTGGCTGCTCCTCAGCACGCTCAGAGCATACCATCCCCAGTACACGCGGTGGCGCTTGATCAGCCCGCCCTCGATCTCCATCACCTCCACCAGCTCCATCTGGTCGCCTTCAGCAGACTGCCGCGGATATTCCCAGACCACCATGCGTCCGTCGGTAAAGAAACCCTTCCGAAACCGCTTGCGTTGCGGCGGGTTCGTCTGGAACACGCGGGTGATGAAGGCGCGCAGATTGTCCTTGCCTTGTACGATTCCCTCCGGCGTGTTCAGGAGGTGTTGAACCAGCGGACTCTCGATCGATGCATCATCCGCGTAGAGCGACAACGATGCTTCCAGGTCTCTGTTTCCCAATGCGTCGTCCCAAAGCTTGTAGATGCGTTCGGCGTCTTGCATGGCTGTTCCCTCAATTGCCTTCGATAGGGCCAAGCATAGGGATGCGGTGGGGACGACGTTTCACCGAATTCTGAAATGAGACCGGGCGCTGCTATGTTAATCAGCGGAACCGTTCGGACGTTGGGAGTTTGGAACGTCATGCTCGACCAACCGGTGCAATCGGGATTTTCCAGGATCACTCAGGCGCTCAGCGATCCCGCGCGGGAGGCCATGGTCAGCGCGCTCGCCGACGGTCGGGCTTTGCCGGCTGGCGAGCTCGCGGCGGTCGCCGGCATCTCGCCGCAGAGCGCCAGCGCCCATCTGCAGAAGCTCGTGGAGGCGCGTGTTCTCGCCGTGTGGGCGCAGGGGCGCTTTCGCTATTACCGGATCGCCGACGACGACATCGCATCGCTGGTCGAGAGCTTGGTCAATCTGGCGGCCAAGGCCGAAGGGGCGGAGCGCAAGCGTGCGCTGGTGCCTGAACACTTACGGCAATCGCGCACCTGCTATCATCATCTCGCCGGCGAGCTCGGCGTGTCGCTGTCGGACGCGCTGATCGGCCGCAAGCTGGTCGCGCTCGAAGGCCGGATCGGACATGTCACTGCGGCGGGGCTTGCCTGGTGCCGCGCCGAGCAGATCGATTTCAAACCGGTGCGCACGCCGCACGTCCGCCTCTGCAACGACTGGACCGAGCGCGTGCCGCATCTGTCCGGCCCGTTGCCTAACGCCGTGTTGGAATATTTGCTCGAAAGCGGATGTCTCGTCAGGCGTCGCCTGCCCCGCGCCCTGCAGTTGACGCGCAAGGGCCGCGCTTTTTTCGGCCGGCTCGGCGTCAAAATTCCGTTTTGATCGGATCCGAACGTTCTTTAACTTAAGCGTGCCACATTCCGCGCGAAGAGGTCAGTCATGTGCCGCAATATCAAGACGCTGTTCAATTTCGAGCCGCCGGCAACCGAAGACGAAATCCGTGCCTCCGCGCTGCAATTCGTGCGCAAGCTCTCCGGCTTCAACAAGCCCTCGCAGCACAACCAGGCAGCCTTCGATCACGCGGTCGAAGAGGTCTGCGATGCCGCAAGGCGGTTGCTCACGTCCCTGCATACGCAGGCGGCGCCGCGCGACCGCGCCATCGAGGCGGAAAAGGCGAAGGAGCGCTCGCGCCTGCGCTTCGGCTGATGACTCTCCCTCTCCCCGTTCGGGGAGAGGGCAAGGGGTGAGGGGCTGCTTCCACGGACTGACTTCGCGGAGAGTCCCCTTCACCCGCATCGCATCTTTCGATGCGATGCGACCTCTCCCCGCAAGCGAGGCTAGGTACGGAGCGCACTCAGGAGCCGCTTATTTCTTATCTTTGTTCTTGTGCTTCTTCTTTTTCTTCTTCTTTTTTCGATCGCTGTCCCGACCGAGATCATCACTCTCGTGGTGATCGAGCATCTCCTGACTCTCGAACACGCGCATCGCCTCGCGGCCCTGCGCTTCGAGCACGTCGCGGTCCGCGGCATCTTGCTCGCGCTGTTTCCGATAGTCCTCCCAGGCATCGAAGATCAGGTGCAGCCACGGCATCACCTGCTCGATCGACGGCAGCTGGCCAGGCGGTCCGGGCTCGCCACGCGGACCCGCCGCTCCTTGCGGCCCCGGTTTGCCTTGCGGCCCGGGCTCACCGCGCGGACCGGCTTCGCCGCGCTTGCCTTCTTGTCCTGGCTTACCCTGCAGGCCGGGTTTGCCTTGTTGTCCTGGCTTGCCTTGAGGTCCCGGCTTGCCGCGCCCGCCATCCGCGCCGCGCCGTCCGGGATGGCCCTGCGGGCCGGGACGTCCTGGCTTGCCGGGCGGTCCTTGTCGTCCTTGCCGAGGGGCCGAAATATCCGCCACGCACAACCCCCTTCATTTTTGAAATGACCTTTCTTAGCAGAGGTTCGCGCAGGGCAGCAATTGGAGCACCGCCCTTTCTGGGGACTGATCAACATCAATCGACAGCATCGCCGCGCCTGTCGCGGATGCGCTTGCGGCGATGTTCGCGAGCTGACGACGAGCCGCCTGCCTGCACGACTTAAGGCGCAGGCTCAAATCGTCCTGTAGCCGCCATCCGCCATCACGATCGATCCGGTGACGTAGGCCGATAGGTCGGAAGCCAGAAACAGCGCGGGCCCGACGATATCTTCCGGTTTGCCGGCGCGGCCCAGCGGCGTGTGATCGAGGAAGGTCTGCACCAACTGCGGATTGGTGGTGCGCACCTGTTCGTTGAGGGGCGTTTCGATCAGGCCCGGGCCGATCGCGTTCACCCGCACGCCCTCTCTGCCGAGCTCGGCCGCGAGCGCTCGCGTGAAGCCGAGCACGCCGTGCTTGGACGCGGTATAGGCCGGCGAGTTCGGCGTGCGCACATGCACGAAGGACTGGATCGAGGCGATGTTGACGATGCGGCCCTTGCTCGCGCACAGCGGCTTGAGGAACGCATGCGTCACGTTGAACACGCCGTTGAGATTGATCGCCATGATGTCCTGCCAATCCTTGATCACGGCGCCCTCGTCGGCGGTGAAGGCGTTGCGGCGGTTGATGCCGGCGTTGTTGACGAGCACAGAAACCTGGCCAATCTCACCGGCTATTTTCCGCGCCACTGCGATGCAGTCTTCGCGCCTGGTGACGTCGAGTGCAAAGCTGTCCGCTTTGCCGCCGGCATCGCGGATTTCTTGCGCCGCTTCCGCAGCGCCGCGTACGTTGAGGTCGAGCAGCACCACGCGCGCGCCCTCGCGGGCAAACCCGGTCGCGATCGCGCGGCCGATGCCCGAAGCAGCGCCCGTGACCACGGCGAGATGATTTTCCAGAAGCGGCATGGTGTTTCCTCCCGAGCTTTTTGCAATTGTGCCGATAAGCTAATTCAAATTCGACCGGTCTCAAACGGCTGGAATATACCTTCTCGTGCCACTCTGGCGCGGTCATGATCGAACAGTTCAAATCCTGGAGAGTGTCGCTGGAGCGGCTGGTGTCGGCGCCTAATGTCGACTGGGACGAGGCGGTGCGGCTTGCGGTCGAGATCACCGGCCGCGGCGCTGATCCGCTGGTGCGCCACGCTGCGGGACAGGCGATTCCGATCCTGCGCAACGCGGCGCAAAGCACGGCCGACCACAATGTCCGACAGGCGGCCAGGCGGCGCCTCTGCGTCGTCATCGATGTCCTGCAAGAGGTGACGGCGCCGCGTTTCGGCCAACGAGAAGCGATGCCAAGGCCGCTGAGCGCCGAGGAGCGCGCCCGCAGGGTGCTCGATCTGCCGCTCGACACCCAGTTGACGGTGCCGGACATTCACCGTGCATTCCGGCGCGCAGCAAAGCTCGTTCATCCGGATGCCGGCGGCAGCGAACAGGCGTTCCTCGAACTGATCGCTGCGCAGGACGTGCTGATGCATCCCGGAAATCACAAGGGCGAATGATTTGGCCAGCATCCGCCGAGTTGATCGAATCGAGGGGACGATGCGCAATCTCCGGCGTCATTGCGAGCGCTAGCGAAGCAATCCAGGCTTTCTCGGCGGATGCAGGTTGGATTGCTTCGTCGCTTTCGCTCCTCGCAATGACGGGCCAGAACAGCGAGGCAGTCGTTATGTCAGCTGCTGACCGCGGCATGGATTGCGCGGCAGTGGCGGACGATATTGTCGTGCGCGGTGACGAACTTCTTCAGCGGCGTATCGATGTCATAGAAATAGATGTTGGCGATGAAGCCGTAGATGCCGGCATCGATACTGGTGGGCTTCGCGCCGTGCAGATAACCCCGCTGCGGGATCAGTTCGGCGAGCGCGGCGAGATCGGCAAGGCCGCGCGCCATGGCGGCATCGGGCTCGTAGCGGCCGATGCCCTGATAGTAATAGCGCTGCGCGTTGTATGCCTGCGCCTTGGCGAGGCCTTCCTCCGTCAGGCTCGGGTGCTCACGCTTGAGTGCGTCGCGAAAGGATGGCCAGTAACGGTCGTCCTTCCAGCGCGAATACGACATCACCCAATAGAGGTCGTCGAGCATGCGGGTGATCAGCAAATTTGTGGTGCGTTGCGCCGGCGTCAGCGCGGCATCGATCGTCACGCCGTATTTTTTCGTGACGAAGGCGAGAATGCTGTCGCTGTCGCCCACGACATCAGCGCCATCGACGATGTAGGGAAGCTGGCTGCGCGGCGCTTTCGAAGCGTCGAAAATGTGCTCGTGCCGGAAGGGCACGCCCGCGAAGCGGAGGAAGGCGAAGACCTTTAGGCCATAACCGTTGTTGTCGGCGACCCCGAACAGCGGGGGATAGGAGTAGAGCGTCAGCATGCGCGTTCCCTCACTTCACAAGCGACGCCACCGCCTCGATCTCGATCAGCATCCTTGGATCGGGCAGCGCGTGCACCACGCAGGTGGTGCGTGCGGGATAGGGCGGAGGCCCGAACGCGCCGGCATAGAGCGCGTTCATCGGTGCGACGTCGGCGGCCCGGGTGAGCAGCACATTGACCTTGACCAGATCGCTAAAGGTGCCCCCTGCCTCCTCCAGCACGCGCTGCAAGTTCTTCACGACATTGCCGAACTGCGCCTCGAAGCCATCAGGCAGCGCGCGATGCTCGTCGAAGCCGGGAATGCCGGAGATGAAGAGGAGATCGCCGACGCGGGTGGCGAAGGAGAGCGGCGGGGCCTTGATGCCGGGCGGGGCAGCGAAATGCTGGATCTTGGACATGGTAAGACCTCCGAGGCTTGGCCGCTACCCGCGCGGCACGCGGGAAAGCGAACCGCGCGACCGGCGTGACGGCTGCGAGGCGGAGATATTGCTCCGTTCAGGAGATTTAAGCCAGCGCGCGAGCCGCATTTTGTCCACCCGGGCCATCGGGTAGATTCGGCGGGCGTGATTCGGTCTGTTCTGTTACGCCCACTCGAGAACCTTTCCGGGAGACTAGGCTCATGAAATTTTTCTCCGCCATTCGTGCCGCGCTGATCGTGCTCGTCAGCGTTGCCGGCTTGTCCATCGCGCACGCCGACGACGGCACGGTATCGCTCGTCGTCTACAAGGGCGGCTGGATCATCGGCGGCTCCGGCGGTCACGGCGTGCTCAATTTCCACGGCCGCAAATATGCGCTCACCGTGGGCGGGCTGGATTATGGTCTCATATTCGGCGGCTCGAAGACCATCCTGCGCGGCCGAGTGCACCACATCAGCCGTCCCTCCGATGTCGCCGGCGTCTACGGCGCCGCCGGCGCAGGCCTCGCCATCGGCGGCGGCGCCCGCGCCATCGTGCTGACCAACCAGAAGGGCGCGGTGCTGGAGCTCTCTGGCCGGCAGATCGGCCTGATGGCGAACGCGGATTTGAGCGGGCTTGCGATTACGTTGAGGTAGCGATGTAGTAGGGTGGGTTAGCGAAGCGTAGCCCACCGCTTTGTCAGCACCCAAGAAGTTGGCGGATTACGCTTCGCTAATCGTCTACGATCTTAAGCCCGGCCAAACGGCATGCGAGTTGTAATGGCATGAGGTTTTGCGATGTCGCTCAACACTGACAAGATCGACGATGCTGTGCTAGCGCTGCTCTATCGGACCCTGCACGACGACGATCGGGCTTGGAAGGGTTTCGATTGGGAAGCGCTCAACCGCCTGCACGAAAAGGGCATGATCCGCGACCCCGTGGGCAAAACGAAATCTGTCGTGTTCACGCCCGATGGACTTGAGCGCGCGAAGCAGCTGTTCGAGACGATGTTCAAGGATTGAGGATGGTTCGGAGATAGCAAGACCACCGATCTCTGAGACGTTTTCTGCGGATCAAGGACGGTGGGTTACGCCTGCGGCTAAGCCACCCTACGTTCTACCGGGTGAGCGGACTTGGGATTACGTTGACATGCTCTTGTACGTTTACACATTGCGTAAAAGCCGGGCTTTTGCCCGGCTTTGCGTGGATGGCCGGGTCAAGCCCGGCCATGACGATGGAAAGCGCGGAGGAACTCCCCCTCACAACACGCGATTGCTCTCCTTCACTTTGTCCGCATCCAGATACACATCCCCGCCCATTTCCTTGAACTTGGCGCTCATCTGGGCCATGCCTTTTTCTATTTCAGACAGGGTTTGATCGCCTTCGGCTCCAAATCCCTTTTGCTCCTTGTCGTTCAGCGTCGCCGCATAATCCCGCACGTCCTGCGTGATCTTCATCGAGCAGAATTTGGGGCCGCACATCGAGCAGAAATGCGCGACCTTGTGGGCTTCCTTCGGCAGCGTCTCGTCGTGGAAGAGGCGCGCCGTATCAGGATCGAGGCCGAGGTTGAACTGGTCGACCCAGCGGAAGTCGAACCGCGCGCGGGAGAGCGCGTCATCGCGCAGTTGGGCGGCAGGATGACCCTTGGCGAGATCGGCGGCATGTGCCGCGATCTTGTAGGTGATGACGCCGGTCTTGACGTCGTTGCGGTCGGGCAGACCCAAATGCTCCTTCGGCGTGACGTAGCAGAGCATGGCGCAGCCAAACCAGCCGATCATGGCCGCGCCGATCCCTGAGGTGATGTGGTCATAGCCCGGCGCGATGTCGGTGGTCAGCGGCCCGAGCGTATAGAACGGCGCCTCGCCGCACTCCTTGAGCTGCTTGTCAACGTTGATCTTGATCTTGTGCATCGGGATGTGGCCCGGGCCTTCGATCATGACCTGGCAGCCCTTGTCCCAGGCAATCTTGGTCAGTTCGCCCAGCGTCTCCAGTTCGGCGAACTGCGCGCGGTCGTTGGCGTCCGCGATCGAGCCCGGACGCAGGCCGTCGCCGAGTGAGAACGAGACGTCGTATTTGCGCATGAGATCGCAGATCTCGTCGAAATGCGTGTAGAGGAAGCTCTCCTTGTGATGCGCGAGGCACCACTTCGCCATGATCGAGCCGCCGCGCGAGACGATGCCGGTGACGCGGTTGGCTGTCAGGTGGATGTAGGGCAGGCGCACGCCGGCATGGATCGTGAAATAATCGACGCCCTGTTCGCACTGCTCGATCAGCGTGTCCTTGTAGACCTCCCAGTCGAGCTTGACGGGATCGCCGTTGACCTTTTCCAGCGCCTGGTAGATCGGCACGGTGCCGATCGGCACCGGCGAGTTGCGCAGGATCCATTCGCGCGTGGTGTGGATGTTGCGGCCCGTGGAGAGATCCATCACGGTGTCGGCGCCCCAGCGGATCGCCCACACCATCTTGTCGACCTCTTCCTCGACCGAGGAGGTCACCGCCGAGTTGCCGATATTGGCGTTGATCTTGGTCAGGAAGTTGCGGCCGATGATCATCGGCTCGAGTTCGGCGTGGTTGATGTTGGAGGGAATGATCGCGCGCCCGCGCGCGATCTCGCTGCGCACGAATTCCGGCGTGATGAAGGCCGGCACCGCTGCGCCGAAGCTTTCGCCATCGGCAAGCGCGGCTTCGGCGCGCTCGAGCTGCTGCTTGCGGCCGAGATTTTCGCGCTCGGCGACATAGATCATCTCCTTGGTGATGATGCCGGCACGGGCGAATTCGAGCTGCGTCACCTTGTGCCCATCGAGCCCGCGCAGCGGGTTGTGATAGGCGGAGAAAGTTCGCGCCGCCTTGTCGGTGGAAACGTTGCCGTTGTCCTCCGGCTTGATCACGCGCCCCTGATATTCCTCGACGCCGCCGCGCTCGAGCACCCAGGCTTTCCGCGTGCGCGCCAGCCCGGTGTTGACGTCGACGGTGACGTCGGGATCGGTATAGGGACCCGAGGTGTCATAGACCGGCAGGTTCGGCTCACCCGCACCTTCGGAGAGGATGATCTCGCGCAAGGGCACGCGCAGGTCAGGCGCTGCATCGGGCGCTGCGAAGATCTTGCGCGAAGAGGGCAGGGGTCCCGTGGTCACGGCGGCAAGGGTGGTGTCCGGATTGGAGCGGATGTTCATGGGATTCCTCCTTCTAATGTTCGTCATTCCGGACGGCCCGCGGCACGCGGACCGATCCGGAATCTCGACGTTGGCTGCGAGATTCCGGGTTCGCCCGCATCCAAGTCGGCTGTTGCCGACTTGGACAACTAAGATTGCCGAACTCGGGTAAACCCGAGTTCGATTGCGAGCGCCCCGGAATGACGCCGTTGATGTCCGTCATTGCGAGGAGCGTTAGCGACGAAGCAATCCAGAGTCGCGTGCGGGGCTCTGGATTGCTTCGCTTGCGCTCGCAATGACGGTGGTGAGAATTGGGTGCCCTCATCACGCCGCCTCCATGGTCTGCGCGAGCCAGGCGCGCACGCGGGCGTCCGGATCGGCGTTCTGGGTGACGTCGGATACGACGGCGATGGAATCGGCGCCGGCGGCAAAGATATCGGCGGCGTGTTCGAGCTTGATGCCGCCGATCGCAACCAGCGGAATATTGCCGACGCGCCGCTTCCATTCGGTGATCTTGGGAATGCCTTGCGGCGCAAAGCGCATCGACTTCAAGGTAGTGAAGAAGATTGGGCCCAGCGCGACATAGTCGGGCTTGGCGT
>Ga0134125_10006187_pt1 | contig 13573 bp, 14 predicted proteins | sample KB31751_FD_96464 | JGI IMG/M metagenome (GOLD analysis project Ga0134125, IMG submission 96464) | Terrestrial soil microbial communities with excess Nitrogen fertilizer from Kellogg Biological Station, Michigan, USA - KB3-175-1 | ecosystem: Environmental > Terrestrial > Soil > Unclassified ... | reverse complement strand
GTGTTGATTACTTCGGACTCATCCGGCCTCATCCAGGGCGCGCAGCCGCTCGCGAGTTTCCTCATCGGGTTCGAGCGCACTCGCTGGTGGCACGACCAACGTGGAGTGCATGTCACATTCCGCGTCGGGAAGCGCGTGTAGCGGCAGCCTCACGATGTCCGGCCGCGAAGTGGCCAGAGTCACGGCCTTGTAGAGAATGACTTCATGCGCCAGGTTGTAGTCGCGCGACAGCACATCGACGCAGATTTGCCGATAAGATACACCGGTCGAGAATCGCGCCAATGACCGATCGCCTGCCACCCCGATCTGCCAGAGAACGAGATAAGCCGCGGTGTCGACCCGCCGCCGGTAGAACATGAACTGGCTGGCTTCGAAGTGCTGGCAGCCGTATTTTCCGGGGTCGATGCCCAGGTCGGCATACAGGCAGTCCGCCGCCGAGATGCCCGGTTCCATGCAGGCTGGGTAACCTTCACTGCGGGCTATCTCGATGGCCTGGTGCGTCGGCCAGGTGAATACACCGGGATGGCCGTAGAACGCGCCACAGACGTGCTTGCCGCCCCGAACCTCCGCCAGCATGACGTCGACCATTTCCCGGTATGTCTGCAGGCGAGACTTGCCTTCGCGGTAGTAGGTCTGCAGGCTGCGCACGTCCCGGTGCATCCTGGCCAGCCACAGATCCATGACACCATCAGGCATGACGGTGAATACGACGTCTGATTTTTCTATGTAGCTCCTCGCGAGCGGCGTGATGTGCGACCCCAAGGTCATCCCCACGCCGACGCAGACGAGACTCCCCGTACTGCCCACACCTTCCCCACCGACCATTCGCAGGGGCCGTATCCGGCCCAGTTCCCCCAGCCGAAGTAGCCGCAGATTACGCGGAACCGAGGCTTGACGGCAACTGCAAATTTCGCCCGCGGGACGAGGCGCTCATTCCCTTGCGGCAGGGTTAGAGTCGCGGAGTGGGCGTGCTGGCATGGTCATGCTCATACGCGCGCTGACATGCTGCGCAGCGGTTTGCTGTCGCATACGCTTCCAGACGCTCGCGCTCGATGGGTTGACCACAACTTACGCAGACACCGTATGTGCCCAACGCGATGCGTTTCAGGGCGCGCTCGATGGCACGGATTTCCTGCACATCGCGGGCGATCTCCGCCAGGTTGACGTCGACGAGCAGGTCGGCGAGGGACTGATCCTCGAGATCGTTGACTCGACCGGCAATATCGGCATAGCTTTCGTTGTCGGACCGCGAGAGCACCTGACGCGTCTCGTCCCGCAATTCGCACCATCTGTCCCGCAGCTTGTGCTCGAAGTGTGAGTATTCGCCGCGCCTGCCCGCCCTTTCGACTCGAGCGGAATCGTGTGTTTGCGATGCCATGCTGCGATTTCAGCAACCGGAATGCCCACGCCTCGCCTGGCGCCGAAGGGGCTGACGCGCAGGCATGGCCGGGGGCGCGCGATTTGCTACACATGCCGCATGGCTCGTGGATATTCCGGGACCGGAGGGCGCTTTGGCGGCCGCAGCTACGGAGGCTACGGCACGACGGGCGATTACGGCTACGGCGCGCAGGGACATTATGCTGAGAGTCAGTTTGGCGGCGGAGCCGAAGAGGACCCGGGCGAGCCTTCCGGGCGGCGGCGTCTCACACCCGAGGAGTACTGCCAGCGCGACTTCGGACCCGCGAGCTATGAGGGGCGCACTCGCGGCGATGATACGGGCGACCGCTTCGTGCCATCCGACACACGGAGATCCGGCACGCGACCGGCGCACCGGATGGCCCGCCCCAGCCGCCACCCGCTTGCACCGCGCCGCATCCGCCGCTCCGACGCGGAGCTCACGAGGACATCTGCGAGGCGTTGCTGCAGTGCGATGACGTGGACTGCAGCGATGTCACGGTCACCGTGCACCAGGTGAAGTGACGCTCGATGGCACGGTTCCCCAGCGCTGCATGCGCTATGGCATCGAGGACCTCGCCGCCGGCCACCCGCGATGTAGACAATCGGATCAGGGTCCGCAAGGCGTAGCAGCCACCCTCCCCAGGGCCGGCGCGAGGCGCGTGGTATCATGGGCGGATGTTGTCTCTCGTCAAAGGCCTGCGCCATCCCGCGGCCGCCGCCCTCATCCTGACGGCCCTGCTCGCGGCCTGCTCCGGCCGCGATTCGCCGTATACGCTCAAGGACATCAGCGGCCTCGTTCCGTCCCTGGAATTCCAGCTGACGGATCAGGATGGCCGAGCGGTCACGGCCGCCGATTACCGCCACGACCTCGTGCTGCTCTACTTCGGCTACACCGCGTGTCCGGATGAGTGCCCGACGACACTCGCCACTCTGGCCCACGCGCTGCGTACACTGGGACCGCAAGCCGCGCAGGTCCGCGTGCTCTTCGTGAGCGTCGATCCGCGCCGCGACACGACCGCGGTGCTGAAGAGGTACGTCGGCAACTTCGGCCCGCAGTTCGTCGGACTGCGCGGTGATCCGGCGGAGCTCACCGCTCTCAGCAAGCGCTACCGCATCGCCTATCATTACGAGCAGCCGGACAAGGACGGCAACTACGAAGTCGACCACAGCAGCGCGATCTTCGTCTTCGACCGCGATGGACGCGCGCGCCTGCTCGGTCAATCCGACGATACGGCGCAGCAGGTCGCCTCCGACCTGCGCCATCTGCTCGCCAGCAGCTGACCCGGGCGCCGGCCATGCGATCCCTTACCACGCTCGTGGTGGCTCTGCTCGCATGGTCGGTGTTCGTCCCGCCTGCCGCTGCCGGTGCGCGGCTCGCATCGCCCGTCGGCCTCTGGCAGCCGCTCGACAGCACAGGCAAGCCGCTCGGGCTGATCCGCATCTTCGAGACCAACGGGCTCTACTACGGCCGGATCGAGCCGAGCTCCCCCGGCGACGACCACCGCGCCCGCTGCACACGATGCACCGGCGACCGACACAACCAGCCGATCATCGGCCTCGTGTTGCTGCGCCACCTGCACTCGCAGAACGGGGAGTACGTCGGCGGAGACATCCTCGATCCCGACACGGGACGCATCTATGGCTGCACGCTGCGGCTGATTGACGGCGGTCGCCAACTCATCATGCGCGGCTTCCTCGGGATCTCCCTGCTCGGGCGCTCCCAGACGTGGAGGCGCGTAGAGGATCGTTTACTGCAGGCAGCCCCGCGCCGACACTGATGACAGGCGCTCAGCGGGCGCCCGCCGCCTTCTTCAAGGCCGTGGCCTTCGAGCTGATCACACTCATCAGGCTGTCCCAGGAGTTCACGAAAGCGGCTGCGCCGTCCTGCTGCAGCTTCGCGGCGAGGGCTGCCAGATCCACTCCCGCTTTGGTGAAGTCGGCGAGCACCGTCTCGCTGTCGCCGCCGTCGGCGCGGATCGCATCTCCCACTTTGCCATGATCGGCGAACGCCTTGAGTGTGTTCTCCGGCATCGTGTTGATGGTGAGCGGCGCAACGAGACCCTCGATGTAGAGAACGTCTGGAGCTTTGGGATCCTTGGTGCCCGTGCTGGCAAAGAGCAGCCGCTGCGGCCGTGCGCCGGCGTTGAGCACCCGCAGCCAGCGCGGTGAAGTCAGCAGCTCGCAGTACGCGCGGTAGGCGCGCCGGCCGACGGCGAGCCCCAACCGGTTTCGCAGAGCCGCCGGCACCTTCTCGGCGACGGCCACGTCCCAGCGGCTGAGGAAGATCGAGGCAACGGAGGCGACATCGGGACTGAGGCCCGCCTCGATGCGTCGCTCGATGCCCCGCAGCCAGGCATTCGCCGCCGCCACGTATTGCTCGGGCGAGAAGAGCAACGTTACGTTGATCGGCACGCCCGCAAAAATGGCTGCCTCGATCGCCGGCAATCCCTCCATCGTCCCCGGTATCTTGATGAAAAGGTTAGGACGCGCGGCGCGCGCATGGAGGTCCCGCGCCTCGGCCAGCGTGGAGTTGGTGTCGTAGGCCAGCCGGGGCGAGACCTCGAGCGACACCCAACCGTCGACGCCCGCGGTACGGTCGTGCACCGGGCGGAAGAGATCGGCGGCACGGATGAGGTCCTCGAGCGCGAGCTCGAAGAAGAGCTTCTCGTCCGCCAAGCCCTTTTGCGCGAGCTGGCGGATGTCTTCGTCGTAGGCCGAGCCGTGCTTCATCGCATGATCGAAGATCGTGGGGTTCGAGGTGAGTCCGGTGATGGATAGCTCCTCGATGTACCGTTTCAGGGTGCCGCTCGAGAGCAGCTCGCGCGTAATGTTGTCCAACCAGAGACTCTGGCCCGCACGGTTGAGCTCGCGTGTCGCTTGCATCATTCGACTCCTCAGGTGGATTTCAGCGCATCGCCGACGATCCGCTGTGCCTCTTCGACGATCGTCGCAAGGTGACTCTCGCTGCGGAAGCTCTCGGCATAAATCTTGTAAAGACTCTCTGTTCCGGACGGCCTGGCTGCAAACCAGCCGCTCGCGGCGACGATCTTCAGTCCGCCGATCGAAGCGCCGTTTCCGGGCGCCCGGGTCAGCTTGGCCGTGATCGGCTCGCCTGCCAGCGTGGCGGCGCGAACCGAGTCCGGCGAGAGACCCGCAATCCGGATTTTCTCATCTGCCGTAGCGGGCGCATCGATCCGCGTGTACCAAGGCGTCCCGAGCTGGGCCGTCAGCTCACGATAGTGCTCACCAGGGTCCTTGGACGTCCGCGCGGTGATCTCCGCCGCAAGCAGCGCCATGATGAGGCCGTCCTTGTCCGTGGTCCAGACGGTGCCGTCGCGGCGCAGGAAGCTGGCGCCGGCGCTCTCCTCGCCGCCGAAGCAGATGGAGCCATCGAGCAGTCCCGGCGCGAACCACTTGAAGCCGACCGGCACCTCGCGCAGTGGCCGCTCGAGTTGCGCCACCACGCGATCGATCAGGCCGCTCGAGACAACTGTCTTGCCCACCGCCGCCGCACTGCTCCAACCCGGACGATGCGTGAGGAGATAACGGATGGCCACGGCGAGGTAGTGGTTGGGATTGAGCAGGCCGGCTGATGGCGTGACGATCCCATGCCGATCCGCATCGGTGTCATTGGCGAAGGCGACACGGTAGCGGTCCTTGAGCTGCAACAGACCCGCCATGGCATAGGGGCTCGAGCAGTCCATGCGGATCTTGCCATCGTGGTCCACCGTCATGAAGGCAAACGTGGGGTCGACGTTCGGATTGACGATGTCGATATCGAGCCCGTATTTCCTGTTGATGGGCTCCCAATAGTGCACCGCGGCACCTCCCAGGGGATCGACGCCCACCGAGAGTCGCGCCGCCCGGATCGCGTCCATGTCCACCACGTTCGCCAGATCCGCGACGTAGGGCGCGATGAAGTCCACCGCATGGGTCGTTGCGGCGCGAAAAGCGGTCTCCGCAGCTGCCCTTCGGACACTGGCGTTGCCCTCCCGCAGCAGCGCGTTGGCCCGCGCTTGTATCCAGCCCGTTACGTCACTGTCGGCAGGCCCGCCGTTGGGCGGGTTGTATTTGAAGCCTCCGTCCTCTGGTGGATTGTGCGACGGAGTCACGACGATGCCATCGGCCAGGCGCTCCGTGCGCCCGCGGTTGTGCGCGAGAATCGCTCGCGACACGGCCGGGGTAGGGGTCACACCGTCGTCGGGCTGGATCACCGTCTCGACGCCATTGGCGGCGAGCACCTCGAGGGCGGCGCGCTGCGCGGGACCGGAGACTGCGTGCGTGTCGCGCCCCATGTAGAGCGGTCCGGTGATGCCCTGCGCGCTGCGGTACTCGCAGATGGCCTGGGTAATGGCCAATATGTGCGCTTCGTTGAAGGATCCCTTGAGGGGCGAGCCGCGATGGCCGCTCGTGCCGAAACTGACCTGCTCCAGCGGGTTCGACGGATCGGGCCGGCGCGCGTAGAACTCGCGCTCGAGCCGGGCGGGGTCTATGAGCAGCGACTTCGGGGCCGGTTTGCCGGCGAGGGGAGAAAGAGCCACGATCCGATCCTCCGTCGGGCGGAACCCGCATTATCGAGGCTTGCCCCGATTCGTTCCAGGGTCGCCACCATCCTCGCCCGGCCACGGGACCGGATTTAGACTGGCCGCGACCGAAGCGTAAACGGGAGATACGGGTTTGGGGCGCGTGACCGTGCGGGGGCTGGAGATCCAATTCGAGCGGTTGCTCTTCGGGGCCCGATGGCTCCTGGCACCGCTCTACGCCGGGATGGTCCTCGCACTGGTCGCTCTCGTGGTGGTCTTTGCGCGCGAGCTGATTTCCGGGCTCGGCGATCTCGCGACCCTCCACGGCGAGGAAGCCATCGTTCTCGCGCTCTCGCTCATCGACCTCTCGCTCACGGGCAATCTGCTCCTGATCGTGATGTTCGCGGGCTATGAAAGCTTCGTCTCGCGGCTGCACATCGGCGAGCATGAGGACCGCCCGAGCTGGCTGGGCGCGATCGACTTTGCTGACCTCAAGCTCAAAGTCATCGCTTCCATCGTCGCGATCAGCGCCATCGCGCTGCTGCGCTCCTTTTTCCTGCTCGGCAATCCGGCGGCTGCATTCGATGCGATCCGCCTGCGCTGGATGGTAGTCATCCAGCTCACCTTCGTCGTCTCCGGCGTGTTGCTCGCGCTGATGGACTGGATCACCGCGCGCACGGATGCGCACTCTTGAGCGTGGCATTCCGGTAGACTGCCCCGCCGATGAAACTCTATTCGTGGAACGTCAACGGCATTCGCGCCGTCGTCAAGAAGGGCCTCTTCCAGAAATTCGTGCGGGCGCATCGGCCGGATGTGCTGTGCCTGCAGGAAACCAAGGCCGAGCGCGGCCAGATCGAGATCGATCTGCCGGGCTATCACGAGTACTGGCACTCCGCCGTCAAGAAGGGGTACTCCGGCACCGCGATCTTCTCCAGGGAAGAGCCGCTCGCCGTCACCAACGGCTTTCCGAGAACGTTTGCCAAGCGCTTTCGGTTCGCGGACGAGCTCGAGCGTGACAGCAGCGAGGAAGGCCGGCTCATCACCGCGGAATTCCCCAAGCTATATGTCGTGACCGTCTACACCCCCAACGCCAAGGACGATCTCAGCCGCCTCACGCTGCGCCACAAGCACTGGGACCCGGCGTTTCTCGCCTACGTGAAGCAGCTCGAGAAGAAAAAGCCCGTGGCTTTCTGCGGCGATCTCAACGTCGCGCATACGGAGCTCGATCTCGCCAATCCCAAACCCAACCGCGGCAAGAAAGGCTTCACCGATGAGGAGCGCGAGGGATTCCAGAACTTCATCGACGCCGGCTTCGTCGATACGCTGCGCCTCTTCAAGCAGGGTAACGGGCATTACAGCTGGTGGAGTCACTTCTCCAACTCGCGTGCGCGCAACGTCGGATGGAGAATCGACTACTTCCTCGTCTCCGACGCCTTGCGCAAGGCGGTCAAGGCGGCGCAGATTCACGCCGATGTCATGGGAAGCGATCACTGTCCCGTCAGCGTGACGCTCACCCTGTAGCCTGCGCGCCGCTCACCTTTCTCAGAATATTCCGGGCTTGCCGCCGCCCGCGATGAACGCCTGCATGGCGCTGAGCTTGCGCGGCGGCAGCACCGGGCGTGCCTTCGGGGTCGCGGCGAGTACCATGACCTCGGGATCCTGCGCTCCCATGGCCGGCCAGGATGGAAGACCCGCACCATTGGGATCGCCGGTCTTCACGAAATCGAGCCAGTAGCGCATCAGGCGCGCGGAGATCGCCCGATCGACCGCGGTGAAATGGCGGGGCGACGCGGCGCCGAGCGTGCCGAACACATAGGACAGCTCCGAGGAATGGAACACACCCCAGCGGGCGGCTTCGGGACCCGGCTCCAGATGATCAAACAGATAGCCGTATACCGGGCTGCGCGCGTGCGCGCGCCACGTTCGGCTCCAGGAGTAGAGCGCCGCGAGCCCGAGATCGCGGTGCAACTGCCGCAGTGAGCGTGCTCGCTCAACGCCCGTTGCCGCGGGATACAGGGCCGCGAAGCGCGGCGCCAGAGTGCCGAAAGTCTCGTCGAGGCGCGCCTTCCACGCGGCCTCGCTCAGCGATGCGACGAGCGGCGTCGAGAAAGCTGTGCTCTCGTCGGCATCGATGCCCGCGAGAATGGGAACATCGGCGAAGGCGCCCGGAATGAGGAGTGTCGCAGGCGGCGCAGGCAGCAATACGCCATCGATGATCGGCAGCAGCAACGGCCCCTGCCTGGGCCCCGCGCCGCTCGTCAGCTCTTGCGGAGTCAGAGCGCGCAGCGCCGCGAGAGTAGTCGCGCCCTTGGCACGCGCAAACGCCTCGCCGGCCTCGGCCGCCTCGGCGAGCGAAGGTGTCGGCTCGGTGTCAGGCAGTCCGCTTTGGGCGATGGCGCGCTGGAAGAGTCCGGTGGCGAGCGGCGAGACGATGATGTCGTGCACCGACATGGCGCCGGCGGACTGCCCTCCCAGGGTGATCGCATCCGGATCGCCTCCGAACGCGGCAATGTTGCGCCGTACCCAGTGCAACGCTGCGAGCACATCCTGCAGACCGTAGTTGCCGGGCGGCTCGTGGTCACGGGCCGCTTCTTTAGCGAGCGCCGGTGTCACGAAGAAGCCGAACACGCCCACCCGGTAGTTGATCGTGACCACCACGATCCCCTGCGCCGCGAGGCTCGCGCCATTGTAGACGGCGGCCGACCCAGAGCCTGAGACGAAGCCGCCGCCGGGCACCCAGACGAGCACCGGCAGGCGACGCCGCACGTTTGCAGCAGGCGTCCAGATGTTGAGATACAGGCAATCCTCGCTGGTCCGTCCCTGAGGAACGTATTCGTGCGTCCAGGGGCCCACGCCGCCGGGAGTCATGTGCTGCCAACAGCTCGCGGCGAATTCCTTTGCCGGACGGATGCCCTGCCAGTAAGGCGCGGCTTGCGGTGCGCGCCAGCGGTTGCGCCCGACGGGAGGTGCGGCGTAGGGAACGCCTAGAAATGCGTCGACCTGTCCCGGCCGTACCCCGGCCAGCGCTCCCTGCGCGATGCGCACGATGGGTGCCATTTGCGCCGCGTTGCAGGCCCCGGCAAGCAGCAGTGCCGCCAGCGCCAGCACTGGCTCGAGGCCCCGCGGCCGCACCGTCTCTGCCAGACCCGCACGCTTTGGCACCGGCTGCGTCATAGACCCCCTCAAATTCAGCGGAATGACCCGCCGGGATTATACCGGCCCTGCTCGCAATGGGAGCGCTCCCATGAGCGGCGGCGGCAGTATTGGTATGATCGCCCGATGTCCAATGGCTCCATTCTTGCCGCGCTGGCACCAACCGGGACGCTGCGCGCGACCATCAATGTCGGCAATCCCATCCTTGCGGGCCGCGATGCAACCACCGGCGCACCGCGCGGAGTGTCCGTCGACATTGCGCGTGAGCTTGCCCGGCGCCTCGCAACCTCCTTGGAATGTGTCGTCGTCGACGCCGCGAAGAAGTCGGTGGAGACGGTAGCCAGTGGCCAGGCAGATGTCGGCTTCTTCGCCGTCGATCCGGTCCGCGGCGCCGACATCGCCTTCACTGAGCCATACGTCCTGATCGAAGGATGTTACCTGGTCCGGCAAGACAGTCCAATCCGAGACAACAGCGCGGTGGACACTCCGGGTATGCGCATCGCGGCCGGCGCCGGCAGTGCCTACGATCTGTACCTGACGCGCGAGCTGAAACGCGCAACCCTCGTCCGTGTGGCCACCTCGCCCGCGGTCGTCGACGCATTCATCGAGCAGGCGCTCGAAGCCGCCGCCGGAGTGAAACAGCAGCTGCAAGCCGACGCCGCCCGTCACCGGGGCCTGCGCCTGATCGCAGAGCCCTTCATGGTCATCCGGCAGGCGATGGGCGTCGCGAAGGCTCGCGGTGATTGCGCGGCACGATATCTGCGCGCCTTCGTCGATGATTTGCGCGCCTCGGGGTTCGTGCGCGAGGCGCTGGCGCGGCACGGCATCCAAGGCGCCACGCCGGGCTGAAAAGAAGGTCCGCTCCTGACCCGAAAGCATTCCAGCCGGGACACACGGCTGGAATAGCTCAGCGGCGAAGACGCCGAGCTTAGTGTGACGACGCGAGACTCATGCGCACCTTCTCACGACGCTTTGCCACCTTCATACTGTGCGCCCTCGCGGCGGCCGGCGCGTATGCGCAGACTCCCACGGTCCTCGGCTACTGGCGGGAGCCTGGCGGCTCCGTCATCCGCATTGACTCGTGCGGTCATCAGCTGTGTGTCGAGATCGCCAAGGTCGCGGCCGGCAATCATCCCATCGCCGATGCGCGCAATCCCGATCCCAGACTGCGCGAGCGGCCGCTCTGCGGACTACGGATCGGCGCGGGCTTCGTGGAGGTCGACCCGCAACACGCGCGCGGCGGCCATCTCTATGACCCCAGGAACGGCCGTACCTACAACGGCCAGATGACCGCCGACGGAAATCTCCTCCGGCTGCGCGGCTACGTGGGCCTGCCGATGTTTGGACGGACCCAGACCTGGATCCGTGCGTCAGCCCCACCACCCTGCTCCGAGGCTCGCTGACACCTCGGCTGGGGCGCGCTCACGATCGGCCATATTGACTCTGCACTGCAAAGTACACTACGATGCAGAACATGCTGGCGAATCGATTCAGCCGCCGGTGTTGAGAGCTCGAGGGAGGTACCGTGACTGCTTTGCCTGTCAGTCGATCCGCCGATCTGCGCCCCCTGGGCGAAATCGCGGAGCTCGTCGAGTTATGGGCCTGGACTCTTCCTCTCGCCCTGCTGGGCAGCTGGACGTGCTTCGGGGCGGTGCCGGGCGTCAACTGGGCGCTGTGGACCACCGCTTCGACCGCGGGATTCCTGGTGGTCCGGTTCCGCGCCGGCCGCTCGCCGACGGACGGATACGCGCTCGCGGCGCTGGCCCTCGCCGGCCTCCTGTCGATTGCGTCCGCGATCACAGCGAATCCGGTCGCCGATGCATTGATCTTTGTTTCCGTGGCGGCTCTCTTCGCGTTCTCCATCCTCGCGACGGCAACACGCAGCAGTGACATTGGGCCCGCGGCGCTCGTGCGCGCTCCGCTCGATGTCTGCCGGCTGTTGCTCGCGGAGGCGGCTGCGCGAGTAGCCGACACCTTCGCGGTCCTTCGAATGCGCGATGCGGTTCCCATCGTGCGCGCGAGCGCCATGGCGATCGCGCTCGCGGCCACCCTGTTCCTGCTCCTCAGCGCGGCCGACCCGACGCTGGCGAACTGGCGTGAAGTGGCCTGGCAGACGGTCCTCAGTCGGATGTTTCTGGCGCGCGATGCGTTCTTCATCCTCCTGTCGGTGCTTCTCCTGGGAGGGTACGGGCTGGCTGCGCGCAAATCGCAGCCAATGGAGGCGGGAGGAGGCTCCAGCGGCAATTCGCCACCTGCGGCGGGCATGCGCTTTTCCGCTCTCGAGCGCCTCATCGTGCTCGGGACTGCGATCGCCCTCCTCCTCCTATTCTTCGCCGTCGAACTGTCGAACAAGCTGGCGGCGCCGGCGGTTCACCTCACGGCCGGCGAAACGTTTGCCGAGGCCACCCATCGCGGTTTCGGCGAGATGATCGTCGCAGCCGCGCTCTGCGCGATAGTCATCATCACGCTCGACCAGCGCGCGTCGCGCGACGGAGGGGAGCGCGCCGTGCGCCTTCTGTCATGGGGAGTGATCGCAGCCTCGCTCATCATCGTCGCATCCGCGTACTTGCGGGTCCGATACTACGAGGCGGCTTACGGCTACACGGAGCAGCGCCTGTACGTGCAGGTCATCTGCGCGGTCGTGTCATTGGCGCTTCTTTCGCTGGCTCTGGAGCTGCGTTCGGTCATCGACGTCCCGCGCCTGATCCGCCACGCCGCGCTCGTTGCCATCGCCTCTGTCGCCGGGCTGTCGTACTGGAATCATGCCGCTTGGATCGTCTACGCGAACGTCGGGCGCTACGAGACGACGGGCAAAATAGACGCGGCTTATCTCGAGCGGCTCGCCCGGTTTTCGCCCGATGCGATTCCGGCGCTGATTGGAGTGCTCCCGAAGCTCGCGCCCGCGGATGCCTCGCGTGTGCGAGCGTCCCTGCAGCATGCGTCCGTCAACCAGTCGATACTGATGCCGCCCGGCACGGGCGGCCTGTCATGGTACGAGTGGAGCTCACGCCGCGCTTCGGCGCGCTCCGTACTTGGCGCGGCCGGGTTGCTCGACGGGCCTGCCACGCGTTGAGCCCGCCTGGATGGCCAGAGTCCTCGGGTCCTCGTGTGGACGCAGGAGTCGCTTCAACATCGACTCGAGGTGCGCGTGCGACAGTCCGGACGGCGGCAGCGAGGCCCTGAGGCTCGCGTCGCTGATGCCTGAGTTGGCGTGAAGCACGGCCAGTGCCCCCGCGCGGCGGCCGAAGCGAAGCGAGCGTCCGAGGGATGTTGCCGGCTCGGATCCCGCAATCATCTGCTCCTCGAGAGCCGCCAGCATCTCCTCCGAAAGCCGCCAATCGGCGCCGATGTGCCAGGCGAAGGAAGCCGCGTGCGAATCGAGAATGGAAGCGATCACCAGCGGAGCGACGCCTTCCCGCTCGGGTGAGCGCGGGCAGTGCTCGAGCACCGCGCGAAAGAGGACGATCTCCGCGAGTCCGCTGATCAGGGTCAGCAGCTCGGCCGCAAACGGATTCGCCCGTTCCACCAGGGCTGCGTGCGGGATGGCCGCATGGGCCGACCGCACCGCGTGCTCCCAGACGATCTCCGGGAACCGCGCAGCGCCTCCGGCGCCGGGGACGTGGAAGATCGGCTGCATCAGGGCGGCGGCCATCACTGAGCGCAGACCATCGCTCCCGAGCACCACGATGGCCCGCTCGATGGTCTCGACCGCGCGCTGAGTGACGCGATAGTACGAGCTGTTCGCCACCCTGAGGAGGTTGCCGACCAGAGCGGGATCCTGCGCCACGATGGGCACCAGCTGGCGCACCGAGACGCCCTCCTCATTGATGGCCCGGATCAGCTCCGGGAGGAGATTGGGGCGCCGCGGGAAGTACTTTCTCTGGCTGGCCGGATCACCGATGGCCGCGAGGGCGGCGGCGACGACGCGGTCGTGCGCACGGTCCTGCTCCTCCGAGGGAGCGGGTAGAGCCGCTCCCAGCTCGAGCTCTCGCAGCCTCCTCAGCACCTCGGCGGCATCGAGGATCGGGACCGCGGGAACTTCGAGGACCTCAGGATCCTCGGCGACCGGCTCCTCGGAAGCTTCCTGAAATTGCGCCGGCGCCGCCTGCAGCACGGGGGGCGCGGGCAGGTGCCGCAGCTTGTACGGCAGTCCGTTGGAAAGCTCAGGCCCCCCCATCCGGGCGGCGCCGAGAACGGCCACCCGGCGCAGCGCAGGCCACCCCGCGAATCCGCAAGCCCCAATGAGCAGCAATGACAGCAACCAGAACACGGTACGGCCCGACCCAGCCCTCGATGCGGGAAGTTACCCCCGGCGGCCTACGGTTTACGGCCCGCCGGCGCAAAATCAGACCCCGCGCGCCCGATTTTGTGAGCGCCCGCACGATTGCCGACCGGTCTGTCGCCAATCACCACCACCCGCGCCATTTGAACCAGAGGATCGGCAGCAGTGCGCTCGCCGCGATCAGGGCGAGCCCATATTCATATCCCCAGGGCCAGCT
>Ga0134125_10006186_pt1 | contig 13573 bp, 13 predicted proteins | sample KB31751_FD_96464 | JGI IMG/M metagenome (GOLD analysis project Ga0134125, IMG submission 96464) | Terrestrial soil microbial communities with excess Nitrogen fertilizer from Kellogg Biological Station, Michigan, USA - KB3-175-1 | ecosystem: Environmental > Terrestrial > Soil > Unclassified ... | reverse complement strand
GGCGCTCCTCCTCGTGAGCCGGCGCGCGTAAAGCACGCCTGTCGAATGACGCACGAGCCGGCGTGCAGCGCTACCGCAGGGACTGATTGAATTTTTCGAGCGCCTGTGCGCCGGGCACGAGCTCGGCCTCGCCGAGCGCGTTGAACGGCGCCTCGACGGTGTTCAGGTAATCATGCAGATCCGCCGCCTCGGGCTCGAGATAAAGCAGGCCGGTCACCACCTCGCCCACCGCCTGCCGCTCCTGCAGGTAGTTCATCGCGGAAATGCGATCATGCACATCGTAATCGGCGGCGACTTTGCGCAGGCGAAGCGACGTGCCGTCATGCTGCGTCACCACTTCGACGGTGCCCGGCTCGTAATCGACATGAATCGGTGCGCGCGTGGTGATGAAGTCGAGACGGTTGACGGCCTCGTTGTGCTCGCGCACGAAGTCGAAGCTCTTGGTCGAGCCGAGATGGTTATTGAAGGCGACGCATGGGCTGATGACATCGATGAAAGAGGCGCCGTGATGTGTGATCGCCGCCTTGAGCAGCGGCACGAGCTGCGCCTTGTCGCCGGAGAAGCTGCGCGCCACAAAGCTCGCCCCGAGCTGCATCGCCATCGCCGTCATGTCGATGGCGGAATCGGTGTTCATGAGCCCGCGCTTGCTCTTCGAGCCTTTGTCCGCAGTCGCCGAGAACTGGCCTTTGGTCAAGCCGTAGACGCCGTTGTTCTCGACCAGATAGACCATGTTGACGCCGCGGCGGATGCTGTGTGCGAACTGGCCCAGGCCGATCGAAGCGCTGTCGCCGTCGCCGGAGACGCCGAGATAGACGAGGTCGCGGTTGGCGAGGTTGGCGCCGGTGAGCACCGACGGCATGCGGCCATGCACGCTGTTGAAGCCGTGCGACGCACCGAGGAAATATGTCGGCGTCTTCGACGAGCAGCCGATGCCCGAGAGTTTGGCGATGCGATGCGGCGGCAGATCGAGCTCGAAACAGGCCTGGATGATGGCGGCGCTGATCGAATCATGACCGCAGCCGGCGCACAGCGTAGAGACCGCGCCCTCGTAATCGCGATGGGTGAAGCCGAGCTTGTTGGTCGGCAGCTTCGGATGGTGGAGCTTGGGCTTGGCGATATAGGTCATGGAGCCGTCTTCCTCAGCGGCGTGACGTTGAGCGCCCGCATCTTCTCGCCGATGCCGCGGATGATGAAGCGCGCGGTGATCGGTGTGCCGTCGTAGTGCAGAACCGAGGTGAGCTTCGCCGGCGCGACGCCGCATTCGTTGACGATAAGCGAGCGGAGCTGCGCGTCGCGGTTCTGCTCGACGACGAAAATCTGGTCGTGCGCGGCGATGAAATCGGGCACATCCTGGGCAAAGGGAAACGCCCTCAAGCGCAGCGCATCGAGATGGATGCCCTGGGCATCGAGCGCGTCGAGCGCCTCGTGCATGGCCGGCGTGGTCGAGCCGAAATAGATCGCGCCGTATTTCGAGAGCTGCTTCGCCGGGCGCAGCACCGGTTTCGGCACCAGTGTCTTCGCCGTCTCGAACTTGCGCAGCAGGCGCTCCATGTTGTCGACGTAGTCGGTCCCCTCCTCGCTGTAGCGCGCCTGGCGGTTCTTGGTGGTGCCGCGGGTGAAGAAGGCGCCGCGCGTCGGGTGGGTTCCAGGATATGTGCGATAGGGGATGCCGTCGCCATCGACGTCGAGATAACGGCCGAACTCCCTGCCCGCATCGAGATCGGCCGCGGTCACCACCTTGCCGCGATCCATGCGCCGCTTGTCGTCCCAGCTGAAGGGCCGGCATAGCCAGTCATTCATGCCGATGTCGAGGTCGAGCATGACGAAGATCGGCGTCTGCAGCCGATCGGCGAGATCGAAGGACTGCGCGCCCATCTCGAAGCACTCGTGCGGATCCTGCGGGAACAGCAGCACGTGCTTGGTGTCGCCATGAGACGCGTAGGCGCAGGACAGGATGTCGGCCTGTTGCGTACGCGTCGGCATGCCGGTGGACGGCCCGCCGCGCTGCACGTCGAAGATCACCGCCGGAATCTCGGCGAAATAGGCCAATCCCAGGAATTCCTGCATCAGCGAGATGCCAGGTCCCGAGGTCGAGGTGAAGGCGCGCGCGCCGTTCCACGCCGCGCCGATCACCATGCCGATCGAGGCGAGCTCGTCCTCGGCCTGGAGGATGGCGAAGCGGCTCTTGCCGCTCGCCTGGTCGACGCGAAAGCGTCGGCAATGGCGGCCGAACGCCTCGGCGAGCGACGAGGACGGCGTGATCGGATACCAGGCGCACACCGTGGCGCCGCCATAGACGGCGCCGAGCGCCGCCGCGCTGTTGCCTTCGATATAGATACGATCGCCGACGGCATCGGCGCGCTTGACCTTGAGGCCGAGCGGGCAGCTCAGATGCTGGAGCGCGTAGTCGCCGCCCATATGCAGCGCATGCACATTGGGCTGGATGAGCTTGTCCTTGCCCTTGAACTGTTCGCTGATCAGCTTCTCGATCTCGCCGATGTCCATGTCGAGCAGTGCCGAGAGCGCGCCGACATAGATGATGTTCTTGAACAGCTGGCGCTGGCGCGCGTCGGTATATTGCTCGTTGCAGATCGCCGTCAGCGGCATACCGATGATGGTGATGTCATCGCGGAACTTCGCCGGCGGAATCGGCTTGGTCGAGTCGTAGAAGAGATACCCGCCCGGCTCGATGCTCTTCACGTCCTGATCCCAGGTCTGCGGGTTCATCGCCACCATGAGATCGACGCCGCCGCGCCGCCCGAGATGACCCGCCTCGGAGACGCGCACTTCGAACCAGGTCGGCAGGCCCTGGATATTCGACGGGAAGATGTTGCGCGAGGCGACAGGCACGCCCATGCGCAGGATCGACTTGGCGAAGAGCTGGTTGGCGCTCGCCGAACCCGAGCCGTTCACATTGGCGAATTTGACGACGAAATCGTTCGTCGCGGTCATTGGCTGCGGCATTGCGCCCCTGCGTGCGTCATGTCCAAGAGGAATTTCTGCATGTCCCAAGCCCCGGTCGGGCAGCGCTCGGCACACAGCCCGCAATGCAGGCAGACATCCTCATCCTTCGCCATGATGCGGCCGGTCTTGAGCCCGTCCGACACGTAGAGGTCCTGCGTCACATTGGCGGCCGGGGCGTTGAGCCGTGTGCGCAGCTCCTCCTCCGGCCCGTTCTCGGTGAAGGTGATGCAGTCCATCGGGCAGATGTCGACGCAGGCGTCGCATTCGATGCACGCCGGCGCGCTGAACACGGTCTGCACATCGCAATTGAGGCAACGCTGGGCCTCGGCATAGGCCTGCTGGCGGTCGAAGCCGAGCTCGACTTCCATCTTGATGTTCTTGAGCGTCGCCGAGAGGTCCTGCAGCGGGACGCGCAAGCGCCTCTCCAGCGAGACGTCATTGTCATAGCTCCACTCGTGGATGCCCATCTTCTGGCTGGCGAGCATGACCTTAGGCGGCGGCCGCTGGCTCACATCCTCATCATGACACAGCTTGTCGATCGACACCGCGGCGTCCTGGCCGTGCGCCACCGCCCAGATGATGTTCTTGGGGCCGAAGGCGGCGTCGCCGCCGAAGAACACGGTGGGAATGGTCGACTGCATGGTCTTGGGATCGACCTTCGGCATGCCCCAGCGATCGAACTCGAGGCCGATATCGCGCTCGATCCATGGGAACGCGTTTTCCTGCCCGACGGCGACGAGCACGTCGTCGCACTCGATGTGGACATCGGGCGCGCCGGTCGGCACCAGCTGGCGGCGGCCCTTGTCGTCGCGCCTGGCTTCAACTCTTTCGAAAATAACGCCATCCAATTTATTGTTTTTATAGGTAAATTCTTTCGGCACGAGGTAGTTGAGGATGGGAATCCCCTCATGCATGGCGTCTTCTTTTTCCCAGGGCGACGCCTTCATCTCGTCGAAGCCGCTGCGGACGACCACAGTGACTTCTTCACCGCCGAGTCGCTTCGACGAGCGGCAGCAATCCATCGCGGTGTTGCCGCCGCCGAGCACGACGACGCGCTTGCCGATTCGAGTGACATGGCCGAACGAGACGCTCGACAGCCAGTCGATGCCGATATGGATATTGGCGGCGGCCTCCTGGCGGCCGGGGATGTCGAGGTCGCGCCCGCGCGGCGCGCCGGTCCCTATGAAGATCGCGTCGTAACCCTCTGACAGCAAATCCTTCAGGCTGTCGACACGTTGACCGAGGCGCAACTCGACGCCCATGCCGGTGATATAGCCGACTTCCTCGTCGATGATCGATTCGGGCAAGCGGAAGCGCGGGATCTGGGTGCGGATCATGCCGCCGGCGAGGCTATCGCCGTCATAGAGCACGCAATGGTAGCCCAGCGGCATCAGGTCGCGCGCGACGGTGAGCGAGGCCGGGCCCGCGCCCACGAGCGCGATGCGCTTGCCGTTCTTCTGCTTGGGAATGGCCGGCAGGAGACCGGCGATATCCGACTTGTTGTCGGCCGCCACTCGCTTCAGACGGCAGATCGCGACCGGATCCTTCTCGACTCGCCCGCGCCGGCAGGCCGGCTCGCAGGGACGGTCGCAGGTGCGGCCGAGGATGCCGGGAAAGACATTCGAGGTCCAGTTGACCATATAGGCGTCGGTGTAGCGTCCCGCCGCGATCAACCGGATATATTCGGGAACAGGCGTATGGGCCGGGCAGGCCCACTGACAATCGACGACCTTGTGGAAATACTCAGGCGCCCGGATATCGGTGGGCTTCAATGCGCTCCTCCTCTATGGCAGCCCCGCCACGAGCTGCCAACCGGCGCGCCTAGTCTCTCGCGGCCAGTTCGGCTTCGTTCTCAAGCTCATCGGCGATGCTGACAAGTTCCCGCGTCACTTCGGGGACGGCGGTCATTTCCGAGAGGTCGCGGCAGCGTTGCGCCAGAGCCCGGATTCGCTCCATCCGGGCGCGTTCCGCGGTATCCGTCGGCTTCGCGCTCATGCCGCCTCCCGATGGCCGTCGTCAAACCAGAGCGACCTGGACCACGGCCGTCTTTTTATCGGTGCCAAAAACAGCGAGGCAATGTGCCCCATCAAACGCCTGACTGCAACCCTTCGCCGGCCGAAAACACAGCGGCCGGGCACCGCCCGGCCGCGCAAAATCCGCCGCGCCCGCCTCAGTTCGGCAGGCGCACGTCGACATAGAGCGGCATGCCGCCATAGATCGCGCCCAGGGCATCAAGCTCCTCGACGAGTTCGCCCAGGGTAGCCTCGCGCGGCAGGTTGAAAGCGAGCGCCGCCTCGTGGAACACGGCCATGACGCGATTCGGCTGTGTGCCCTGCCCCTTGTCCCTCATTGCGGCTCTCCTCTTTATTGGGTCACTCGAATAAACCCTGAATCGCCGTTCCCGTCCTGTAACATTTGGTATCAATTGCGCGCGCCAGCCATGCGTCTAAGGGGGCGCTTCCTCCAAACGCCGTGACGCAGCGCGAGCCGCGCTCAATCGGCAGCGAAAAATATCCACAGCATTTCCCCACTTTTGTCCCGATGTTTTTTGTCAATGCGGCACGCCGACTCGGTGACATCGGCTCGCGCCGTGCTATCGTTTCGCCGGCATCAATGCGCGCATCAGCGACGTATTTTGGGGGTGCAAGAATATGGCGCGGCCTACCGACTTGTCTTCGACATCAAGAATTTTCTCGCGGCGACCGTCGCGGGCGGCGCGTATTTTCAGCGCGCTTCTGCTGACGTTGAGTGTGCTTGCGACGCTGACCGGGCTTGCGACCGCGATCTATCTCGAGCGCGCGCGCGACGCGGCTGACACGACAACGCTCGCCGAAACGACCAGCCCCGCCGTGGCCGCGCCGGTCGTCCAGACCGCAGTGATGGCGCCAGACCAGGCCGCGGCCGGCGCGGCAAGCAAGACGCATGATCCGATGGCTGCCTCGGCGGCGATCCCGGCGCCGCCCAGCATCGAGCCGCGCGCCGGCGCTGCTGCGCCGACCGTATCGCCGGCGCGCAGTCCCGAGTCGCCGGAGCATGAGGCAGCTACTTCGTCGCCGATGACCGTCGCACCACCCTCGCCGCAAATCGCGCGACTCGAGGTGACGCCGGAGCCGCCGGCGCCTCCCGTGACGCAGTCACCCGCCGCGACGGTCGACGCGCATGAAGCGGCGACGTCGCCGACGATCGCGACTCCATATTGGGTGGAGTACGCCGTCTATACCAATGCACGCGCCGCCAAGCGGCTGCAGCAGACGCTGAGCGATCATGGACTGAAGACGGTGATCGTGCCGACGCACACACCGGACGGGCGCCCGCTGCTCCGCGTGCGCTCAGCTTCCGAGCTGGATTACGGCGCCGCCAAAGCAGCGTCTGAGAATGTGCGCCAGGCGCTCAAGCTCAGCGCGCTCATTCACCGCGGCACTCCGACCGGGGAGCAGGACGGCGTACCGGCAGCCGTAGCGCGGCAATCAACGCCGGGTGTGAGCCAGGGCTACTGGGTGCAATTCGGTGCCTTCCCGCATCGCCCGCAGGCCGAGCGTCTGCGGGAGCAGCTGGCGCGCGGCGGCGTCGCGACCGCGGTATCGACAATGCGTGGCACGAGCGGCCGAACCTTGTACCGTGTGCGCTCGCTCAATCTGCCTGATCGCGACAGCGCGCTCGCCGTCGCGGGTCGCGGACGAGAAGCGGGCAGCACGGATTTCCTCGTCGGACAGAGCATCGCGCGTCCCGCAGAGCCGAACCGTACGGAGAACGACGCGGTCCGCCCCGGCGGTCGTTATCGTACCGCCGAGTCTCTACCCTTCCCGGCGCGCTGATTGGTCCGGGCCGCGGCGGCCGTGACGCCGCGGCCGTTATCTTTTGTCTTGGAATAAAGAATTCCCTATCTTGCGCGGCTCCGAGAAGCCCGCGCCATGATTCTGACCGCAATCCGCCAAGACCGCCTGCCGGCCACGCTCGGCCGCTTCGCCGCTGCCCTCGATGGCGGCGCACGCGCAATCTTCGAGCAGATCGCCCGACCCGAGGCGGCGGCGCGCGCCCAGGCTGCGGCGGCGGCCCTGCACCATCGTGACGCCCTCAGCGTCCTGACGGGTTTCGGCATGGATTTGCGGCCCGGTCCGCCGGCGGCGGATTTCAGCTGGGACGGCCGGGGCGTACGTCGCGATACCGAGGCCTACGTGCTCCTCCATGAGGCGGCGCATTTCCAGCTCGCCGCGCCCGCGCGCCGGCGCCGCATCGATTTCGGCCTCGGTCCGGGACCGGAGACCGGAGACCGCGCGACGGCCGAGCGGCAGGCGTGTCTCTTCGGCCTAGCGCGTGAGCGCGAGGAGGCGATGGCTTCGCTGCTCGGGATATTGTGGGAGGTCGAACTCGGTCATCCCGCGCTCGCCTCCTTCCTCGACCAGAACTGGCTCGAAGGCGCCGACCGCCCGGCGGCGGCTGCGCATTTCCGGGACGTGCTCGCCGCGCTCGCCGCCGGCGGCTTCGTCACGGTCGCGGGTCGACCGACCCGGGCCTTGCGCCACGCCCCCGACCCGGATGTGGCCTAAGACAGCGCGCTATGCGGCCCGGCAAAATGAATGTGGATCGCGAGGCAGCGTTGGTAGGTGCTCGGCTCTCGCCGGGCGAGCCAGCGGCCCAACCATGAGTTGCGCTGACGCACCGGCGGAGCCGTGACGCGCCGCTCCGGCGGCCGCGCCGGCCGGCTCGGTGCCCTCAGGTGAATTATCGCAGACTGCATGGTTTTGCCTCTCCTTTGCGGGCTTTGACGGTGCCCTCTTGGCGGGGATATCCATCGCCGGACCAACGCCATACCCGTAACGATGGTTCCACCGTTGCGCGATCAACTTCCGAGCCACGCAGCCGCCGGGATAGCCAGAACGAGCGGAGCGCGCCGCCGTTTGTCCTGAGAAAGATGCCAAACCGGAGGGTGCACGATGAGCGAGCCGAGTAAGTCGCCGGTGGTTGGAGCGGCGATCGCCGCCGGGCTCACCCTTTATGCCATTGCCGCTGACCGTCGCGACCGCCGGCCGGCTGCAGCGAGCCGCCCCGACCCGCTCGGGCGGCGCGCCGACGAGCCGCATGAGATACCGCCGACCGGCTGGTGGTACATCCTGAAGCGGCTGGCCGGCGACATCAGCCGCGACAATATCTCGCTCATGGCGGCGGGTGTGGCCTTCTATGGCCTGCTGTCGTTGGCGCCGGGCTTCACCGCGCTGGTCGCGCTCTATGGGCTCGTGTTCGATCCCTCGCAGGTCCAGGCGCAGGTCGCCGCCATGGAAGGCTTGGTCCCGGAACAGGGACGTCAACTCATCGCCGGCCAGCTCACCACGATCGTCCAGGGCAGCAACTCCACCCTCGGCGTCAGCTTCATCGTCAGCCTCATGCTCGCCATCTGGAGTGCCAATTCCGGCACCAGCGCGCTCATGATGGCGCTCAACGTCGCCTATGCCGAGCCCGAGAAGCGGGGCCTGCTGCGCTATTACGCTGGCACCTTGGCCTTGACGGCGGCGGCCGTGATCTTCGGCATCGTCTCGTTGACACTGGTGGCGATCATACCAGCAGTCGTCGGCCTGCTGCCGTTCGGCGCCTTCGGCAAGATCGCGGTCGATTGGATCCGCTGGCCGGTGCTGGTCCTGCTCTTCGCCGTGGCGCTTGCCGTGACCTACCGTTATGCGCCATCGCGCAACGAGCCGCGCTGGAGTTGGGTCAGCACTGGCGCGGTGCTGGCGACGGCGCTGTGGATCGGCGGCTCGGTGCTGTTCTCGCTCTATGTCGGCAAATTCGCGACCTACAACAAGACGTACGGCTCGCTCGGCGCCGTCGTGGTGCTGCTGATGTGGTTCTGGCTCTCGGCCTTTGCCGTGCTGATCGGCGCCGAGCTCAACGCCGAGATGGAGCATCAGACAGCGCGCGACACGACGGACGCGCCGAAGAAGCCGATGGGCCGGCGCGGCGCCTATGTCGCCGACACGGTGGCACCGATCAGCTAAACCGCACCGCCGCAACGGGCGGCGGCAGAGCATATTTCAGATTGCCGCTTCCGAGCGCGCATCGAAGAAATGCAGCCGATCGGGATTGAGCGTCAGACGCACGCGGTCGCGGACCTGCGCGCGCACCGTCGGCTCGACCGCCGCCACCATCATGGCCGAGCCCACCTTGACGTCGAGCAGGATCTGCGAGCCGAGCTTCTCGATGACTTCGACGACAGCATCGAAGCCAAGCTCGGCAGGATCGGCGGTGGTGGCGACGCGCAAATCCTCGGGCCGGATGCCGAAGGTGACCTGGTTTCCCGCATGCTGCCGCAAGCGGGCGCCGACCGCCCCGGGCACCTTGATGCGTACGCCCTCATTGACCGCCCAGAGCGCGCCGTTCTCCTCGGCGACGTCGACCGCAGCGAAATTCATTCCCGGCGAGCCGATGAAGCCGGCGACGAAGCGGTTCGCCGGCGCGTTGTAGAGCTCGAGCGGCTCGCCCACCTGTTGCACCAAGCCGTCTTTCATCACCACCACGCGGTCGCCCAGCGTCATCGCCTCGACCTGGTCGTGTGTCACGTAGATGGCCGTCGTGCCGAGCCGGTCGTGGATCTTCTTGAGCTCGACGCGCATCTGGACCCGCAGTTTGGCGTCGAGATTGGACAGCGGTTCGTCGAAGAGAAACACCTGCGGATGGCGGACGATGGCGCGGCCGAGGGCGACGCGCTGGCGCTGGCCGCCCGAGAGTTGCCGCGGCTTGCGCTTCAGAAGGTTCTCGATGCCGAGGATCTCGGCCGCCTCCTGCACACGCTCGGCGATCTCGGCGCGGCCGAACCGCCGCATCTTGAGGCCGAAGGCCATGTTGTCATAGACGCTCATATGGGGATAGAGCGCGTAGTTCTGGAACACCATGGCGATGTCGCGGTCCATCGGCGGCAGCTCGTTGACGCGCGTGTCGCCGATCAGGACATCGCCCGAGGTGATCGATTCGAGGCCGGCTACCATGCGGAGCGTGGTGGTCTTGCCGCAGCCCGAGGGACCGACGAGGACGACGAACTCGCGGTCGTGGATCTCGAGATTCACGTCCTTGACGGCGTGGAACTCGTCGAACTTCTTGTTGAGCTGGCGGATGACAACGCGCGCCATAACTCAGCCCTTGACCGAGCCGGTGAGGCCGGAGACGTAGTGCTCGACGAAGAACGAATAGATCACTGCCACGGGTATCGAGCCGAGCAGCGCGCCGGCCATGAGCTGGCCCCAATAGAACACGTCGCCGCGGACGAGCTCGGAGGTGACGCCGACGGAAACCGTCTTCTCCTCGGGCGAGGACAGAAAGACGAGGGCATAGATGAACTCATTCCACGACAGCGTGAAGGCGAAGATGCCGGCCGAGAGGATGCCGGGCAAGGCGATGGGGAAGATGATGTACAGCATCGCCTTCCAGCGCGTCGCACCGTCGATGCGTGCGCATTCTTCGAGCTCGCGCGGGATCGCCTTGAAATATCCCATCAAGAGCCAGGTGCAGAACGGGATGAGGAACGTCGGATATGTGAGGATCAGCGCCCATGGCGTGTCGCCGAGATGGAAGTTGCGGATGATGTCGGCGAGCGGAATGAAGAGCAGCGTCTGCGGCACGAGATAGGTGATGAAGATGCCGGTGCCGAGGCTGCCGGCGAAGGGAAACTTGAGACGCGACAGCGCGTAGCCTGCTAACAGGCCGCAGAACAGCGAGATCAGCGTCGAGACCGCGGCGATGAACAGGGTGTTGAGCATCCACGTGTTGAACAGCGTCCCCGTTACCAGGTCGGTGATGTGGGCGAGCGTCGGATGCGCGGTCCAGAACGGCGTGTAGTTGGGCGCCATCCACGGCCGGTAGAGCTCGCGGTCGGGGCGGACCGACGTCACCACCATCCAATAGAACGGGAAGAGCAGCCAGACGATGAAAATGGTGAGCGGGATATAGAAATAGACCCAGCGTCGCCACTTCGCCCCTTCGATCATGGCTCAATGGACCTCGACCCGCCGGATGTAAAGGAGCTGCACGATGACGACGATCAGCAGCACCGGGAACATGGCGAGCGAGATAGCCGCGCCCTGGCTCAAGAGCCCCGTGCCGACGCCGACCTGATAGGCGTAGGTGGCGAAGAGTTGCGTCGCGTTGGCTGGCCCGCCGCCGGTCAGCACGTAGACGAGTTGGAAGTCGGCGAAGGTCTGGATGATGGAGAACAGTGTCACCACCAGGGTCACCGGCAGCAGCAGCGGCCAGGTGATGTGCCAGAAGCGCTGCCACGGCCGCGCGCCGTCGATCGCCGCCGCCTCCTGGAGCTCGGGATTGACCGTCTGCAGGCCCGCCAGCAGGCTGATGGCATAGAACGGCACACCGCGCCAGACATTGACGATGATCACCGAGATCAGTGCCAGATCGGGGTCACCGAGCCAATTGATGCGCGAATGGATGAGGCCGAGGTGATAGAGCGTCCAATTGATGACGCTGAAGGTCGGATCGAACATCCATTTCCAGGCGAAGGTCGAGAGCACCGTCGGGATGATGAAGGGCAGCAAGATGAAGGCGCGCGCGAACGCCTTGCCGACGAAATGGCGGTTGAGCAGCAAAGCGAGCCATAGGCCCAGCGCCAGCTTGAAAACCGTGGCGACCGCCGTGTAGATGACGGTGTTCCACGCCGCGATGTGGAAGATGCTGTCGTGCCACAGCGCGATGAAGTTCGCCAGGCCGACGAACTTGCCGGGCACGCCGACCCTGGTGTCGGTCACCGCCAGCATCACGCCCTTGACGAAGGGATAGGCGATAAACAGCCCGAGCAGCACGACCGTCGGCAGCAGCAGGAGGGCGGCGAGCCAGCGCTCGTCCTCGAGCAGCCGCGTCACTCGCCCGCGCCGCGGCGCCCTGGCGTAAGTTCGCCGCGCAGCAGTATCGCTCAGAGCCATCGTCCCGTCCTCTCAGCCGGCGGCGCCGCGCGCTCGGTTACGCTACAACGCGATTGACGCGAGCGCGCGGCATACAACCGTGGTCGTTTGCCTATGCCGCGCAGGCGGCTCAGGCGTGGATCTTCTTCACCTCCTCGGCCGCCGCCTTCACGGCATCCTCCGCCGGCATGCCCTGTATCGCCTTGGCGTACATGTCGACGATGATGTACTTGCTCAGCACCTCTGCGGCCTTCTGATCGGCAGGTCCGGCATAGCCGGGGAAGCGGCCCGCACGCGCCGCGGCGCGGAAGGGGAGCATGACGGGATCCTTTTTCCACAGCGGGTCTTCTTCCCAGGTCGTCGTCGATCCGACCGAATAGCCCTGCTGGGAGTCGAACCATTTCCGGTACACCTCCTTCGAGGTGATCCATTTGAGGAACTCCTTGGCCGGCTTCTGGTTCTGGGAGTACCGCATCAGCATGTTCGACATCGGCAGGTGATACGCGAACTGACCGGCGGCGCCCTTCGGCAGCGGCGCATGCAGGATATCCTGAAACAGGGGCGTGCCCTTCTCGGTCATGTACGTATCGGGCTTGCGCTTGGCTTCGAGATAGATCGATGCGCCGTTCAGCGTCGCCGAAATCGTGCCGGCGAGAAAAGCGCGATTGTTGCTCGAATCGTCCCACGCAAGCCCACCCTCGTCGAACGCATCCTTGTAGGCAGCCGTCATGAATTTGACCGAATCCACCGTCCCCTTGCTGTCGATGACGACGGTCTTGCCGTCGGCCTCGACCTCCTTGCCGCCGAACGACCACATCAGCGGATAGACGAAGGTCGGCGGGTCGCCGAAGCTGTGGCTGACCGCCTGGCCGAACGGGCGGCCCTTGGCCTTAAGCTTCTTGCCGGCGTCGTGATATTCGTCCCAGGTCTGCGGGAACTTGCTGTAGCCCGCTTCCTCGAACCACGACTTGCGATAGGCGATCTGCGCGCCGAGCACGCACCATGGCAGGGCGATCCACTTCTTGCCGTCATTGGCGACGACCCGCGACTCCTCGTAGTAACCGCCCTGCGCCTTGCCGATGGCGTCGGCGATGTCGCTTACGTCGACGACGCTCTCGGCATAGAGCTGTGGCCAATTGTTGAGGGCGCAAATCACATCCGGCCCGGAGCCCGACTGGATCGCCGAGGTGGTGCGCGCCTGAATGTCGTTGCCGTTGATCATCTCGATGTTGAGCTTTATGCCGAGCGCCTTGGCGCATTCCGGGATGATCTCGTCGCGCAACAGCTTGTCGGAGGCCGGCACGAAATCGTTCCAGCGCAGCCAATGCACGCTAGCGCTTTGCGCATAGGCGGGCGCCTTGCCCAAAGTGAGCACGGCGCCGATGCCGCCTGTCCGCGCCGCGATCGCACCGGCACCGGTAAGTTGAAGCAGTTTGCGCCGACCTATGCGGGGCATGGTCCCTCCTCCCTCGTTTGGTTAGCCGCTTTTTCGGCTTTTACAACAAGGTACGACCCTGCCCGCAGTCTGTCCATGGCCAAGGGAAATGGGCGATTCCGCCACGAGCGCCGCGAGCCGCGCGCAGTCCCGTCACGGGCTTACTTGCATGCGGTCGGTTTGGCCGACCGCTTCGCGCCGTCCTCCTCGACATCGTAGCAGGTGCTCGGACGGTATACTTCGCCGTCGAAAGCATAGATGACATAGGTGCTCCTTT
>Ga0134125_10006184_pt1 | contig 13573 bp, 9 predicted proteins | sample KB31751_FD_96464 | JGI IMG/M metagenome (GOLD analysis project Ga0134125, IMG submission 96464) | Terrestrial soil microbial communities with excess Nitrogen fertilizer from Kellogg Biological Station, Michigan, USA - KB3-175-1 | ecosystem: Environmental > Terrestrial > Soil > Unclassified ... | reverse complement strand
TGAGCGGGCGCACCATCGAGGACGTGATCCAGACCGATGCCGCGCTCAATCCCGGCAATTCCGGTGGGCCCCTTGTGTCGTCGAACGCGCAGGTGATCGGCATCAACACCGCCATCATCAACGGCGCGCAGGGCATCTGCTTTGCGGTCGCGAGCAACACCGCGCAGTTCGTGCTGTCGGAGATCATCCGGCACGGCTATGTGCGCCGCGCCTATATCGGCGTGTCCGGCCAGACCGCGCCGGTGCCGCGGCGGCACGCGGTGGCGGCCGGGGTCGAGAACAAGATGGGCGCACTGCTCATGAACATCGAACAGGACGGGCCGGCGGCGCAGGCCGGTCTCTTACCCGGCGACGTCGTCATCAGGCTCGACGGCATCGAGATCAACGGCGTCGACGACCTGATCCGCGTGCTCGACCGCGACCGCATCGGCAAGAGCCTCGCGATGGACGTGCTGCGCCTTGGCCGGCTCCGTGCGATCGAGGTCCATCCGGTAGAGCGGAAGCCGGTTGCGAGGCAGAGCTGAAGGGCTTCATGCAGACGAGCTGATGCCGACGCTCATTACTTGATCCGGTTTGTGCTTAGTGCGGCAGCGCAATATGTCGCGATGGGCGAACAGGCGACCTCCGCGAATGAAACGACCGCCCCCGACGTGCGCTTGGGTCAGGTCGGGGTGACGTAGTTCACATCGGAGGGCTATTTCCACCGGATTTGGTGGGACGCGGTTGGCCCGGTCTGGTTGCAAGAACCCTTAGCGACCTTTCTGTTGGTTCGCATACTGCTGGGCCATACCGACAGGATCGATCCCCTTGGTGAGTTCACCCGATTTCAAACCGTCATAGATAGCGTTCCCAACCACGCCGCCGGCAACACCGATCAGCCACATGGCGACCGGACCAATACCTCCCGAAACCTGATCCAGGTGCTCAAGGCTCAGTTCGTGATCAATGCTCGTCATGACGCTCTCCATCATTGTCGGTGATCGGACCAATCCGTCACGCTAAGCAAGACAATACGAGAGACAGAGCCGTTATTCCGTGACCGGGATCACGCGGCGGGATCTTTTTGGAGCAAGCCAGGGCGGCCCAATCCGATCGGCCACCGGATGTCCGGCCCGGGTCATTTTTGACTGCCCGCTCCTGTCCGTAAGCGCCATACCAGGACCGGCCAATGGCATTGCTTTCGGCCAGACCCCCGTGATTCAAACTCCCGAACTGGGGGCTCGAATCATGCGCCACGCGGTTGCGAAAATGACGATGAACAGCGCCCTCGACGACCACGCAATCATCGACATGGACGAAATCAGATAACTCCCAAGGGCCATGAGGTGCGTAAAATTCACCTCCGTTGATCCCGCGGAGGCGCTCACTTATTGGCCGCTCGGCGCGACCGATTTTATGTAATCGCTATTTGGCGAGACAAGAATGTATACGAACCCTTGCGGCATGCCGGCCCCAAAACCGTTGAATGGCAGCGAACCTTGATTAAAAAATATTCAACGATGCTTTACTCCGCGGCCGCCGCAAAGCGGCTGTTCTCCAGCTCTGCTTCCAGCCGCGCTTTTTCGGCCGCGGCCTTCCTGACGCTCTCTTCCTTGACGTGGCCGTAGCCGCGGATCGTCTCGGGGATGCGCGCGAGTTTTGCGACGAGTGGGATCTGCTCGGCCTTCAGCGCGGCCGTGCGCTGCTCGATGTCAGCGAAATACTCCTCGACGAGCCGGCGCTCCATCTTTCGCTCGGCGGTGCGGCCGAACGGATCGAAAGCCGTGCCGCGCAAAAACTTCAGCTTCGCCAGCCAGCGGAACGCGCCCATCATCCAGGGGCCATACTCCTTCTTCATCAGGCGGCCAGACTTGTCGCGCCTGGCGAAGATCGGCGGCGCCAGATAGAATTTGAGCTGATAGTCGCCGTCGAACCTGTCGGCGAGCTTCTTCGCAAAGCTGCCGTCGGTATAAAGCCGGGCGACTTCGTACTCGTCCTTGTAGGCCATCAGCTTGAACAGGTTTTTGGCCACCGCCTCGGCGAGCTCGCTCGAAGCAGGCGCCGCGCTTTCGGCCTTGCGGACCTTTGCGACCGCATCGCGATAGCGGTCGGCATAAGCCTTGTCCTGGTAATTCGTCAGGAAGTCGGCGCGCAGCGCGATCTGTTCATCGAGCGTCTTAGCGGGCGCGCCGGCGCGGCTCTTGAACTGGATCACGTTTTTCACGCGCGTCATGTCGTGCGCGGCGAGCCGTCCCCAGGTGAACGCCAGCTTGTTCATCTCGACCGCCGCGCCGTTGATTTCGATGGCGCGCAGCAGCGCTTCCAGCGAAAGCGGGATCGCGCCTTTCTGGAACGCAAAGCCGAGCATGAAGGGATTGGTGGCGATGCTGTCACCCATCAGCGCCGAAGCCATGCCGGTCGCATCGATGATGTCGAGATTGCGCTCGCCGATGGCGTCCCGCAGCGTCGTCTGCATCGCCCCCAGCTCGAAATCGATGTCGGGATTTTGCACGAAGCTCGCGGTCGGCTGCAGATCGGCGTTAACGAAGGCTTTGGTGATGCCGCGGTCGACGCGGGATAGCGCGGTGGTGCCTGCGGAGACCACCATGTCGCAGCCGAGGATGAGGTCGGCGCCGCCATTGGTGATGCGCACGGTGGCGAGGTCTTCCGGTTTCATCGCAATGCGGACATGGCTCATGACCGCACCGTTTTTCTGCGACAGCCCGGTGAAGTCGAGCGCCGAGCAGCCCTTGCCGTCGACATGGGCAGCCATGCCGAGCAGCGCACCGACGGTGATGACGCCGGTGCCGCCGATGCCGGTGACGAGGATGTTGTAGGGTTTGTCCAGGATCGGCGCGGCCGGCAGGGGCAGGTCGGCAAAGAGCTGGCCGGAGTCGACTGCCGAGTTCTTCAGCCGCCTCAGCGAGCCGCCATGCACGGTGACGAAGCTCGGGCAAAAGCCTTCGACGCAGGAATAATCCTTGTTGCAGTTCGACTGGTCGATCTGCCGCTTGCGGCCGAACTCGGTATCGAGCGGCTGCACCGAGACGCAATTCGAGGCCTGCGAGCAGTCGCCGCACCCCTCGCAGACCAGATCATTGATGAAGACGCGCTTGGGCGGATCGGGATAGAGCCCGCGCTTGCGGCGGCGGCGCTTTTCCGCGGCGCAGGTCTGGTCGTAGATCAGGACCGACAGTCCCGGCACGTCGCGCAGCTCCCGCTGCAGCGCATCCATGTCGCGGCGGTGATGGACGGTCGCGCCTGATGGGAAATAGCTGTCGGGGTACTTGCCGGGATCGTCGGAGACGATGGCGAGTCGCTTGGTGCCTTCGGCCCAGACCTGATGCGCGATCTGCGCAACGTTGAAGCCGCCCTCGGCCGGCTGGCCGCCGGTCATCGCGACCGCGTCGTTGTAAAGGATCTTGTAGGTGATGTTGACGCCGCTCGCGGCGGCGGCGCGAAGGGCGAGCAGGCCGGAATGCGTGTAGGTGCCGTCGCCGAGATTCTGGAAGATGTGCTTTTCGTTCGTGAATGGCGCCTGTCCGATCCAGTTCGCGCCTTCGCCGCCCATGTGGGTGATGGTCGCGGTGCGCCGCGAGGGGATCGAAAGCGCCATGCCATGGCAGCCGATGCCGGCCATGGCGCGGCTGCCCTCCGGCAGCTTGGTGGACGTGTTGTGCGGGCAGCCCGAGCAGAAGAACGGCGTCCGCTGCAGCGTGATCGGAGCGCTGCCTGTCGCCGGCTGGTCGAAGGCGATGAGCCGCGCCAGGCGCTGCTCCAGCACAGGGCTCTGATGGCCGAGCCGGCGTAGCCGCGCCACCAGCGCGGAGGCGACCACCGTTGGGCTCAGCTCGCCCTCGCTCGGCAGCAATGGCGCGCCCGTCTCGTCGCGCTTGCCGACAATGGTCGGACGCTTCCCGGCGTCGACGTTATAGAGAATTCGCATGAGCTGGTCTTCGATGAAGCCGCGCTTCTCCTCGACCACAAGCACATCCTGAAGACCTTCGGCGAAACGCTTGGCGCCGCTCTCTTCCAGCGGCCAGGTCAACGCCACCTTGTAGATGCGCAGGCCAAGTGCCTCGGCGTCGCGGTCGCTGATGCCGAGATCGGCGAGCGCCTGCTTCAGGTCGAGATAGGCCTTGCCGGTCGCGATGATGCCGAGCCGCGCCGGCTTGCCGTCGAGCACGATCCTGTCGAGCTGGTTGGCGCGGGCGAACGCCTTCACCGCCTCCATCTTCGGGCCGAACAGCCGCTTCTCCGCCTCCAGCGGCGGATCGGGCCAGCGGATGTTGAGCCCGCCCGGCGGCATCTCGAAGTCGGTGGGGATGACCACCTCTACGCGCGCGGGGTCGGAAAAGATCGATGCCGAGCTCTCGACCGTCTCGCCGATCGCCTTGAAGCCGACCCAGCAGCCGGAATAGCGTGACAGCGCAAAGCCATAGAGCCCGAGGTCGAGATATTCCTGCAACGTCGAGGGGTTGATGATCGGCATCAGCGCCGCCGCGAACACCTGCTCGCTCTGATGCGCCAGCGTCGAGGATTGGCAGCCGTGGTCGTCGCCGGCGAGCGCCAGCACGCCGCCGTTCCGCGAGGAACCCGCCGAATTGGCATGCTTGAGCGCATCGACCGAGCGGTCGACGCCCGGCCCCTTGCCGTACCAGATGCCGAACACGCCATCGACCTTGGCGCCGGGAAACAGCCCGACCTGCTGGCTGCCCCAGACCGCGGTCGCGGCAAGGTCCTCGTTCAGGCCGGAAACGAAAGTGATGTCCTGGGATTGCAGGAACGTCTTCGCGCGCCACAGCGTGTGGTCGTACATGCCAAGTGGCGAGCCGCGGTAGCCGGAGATGAAACCGGCGGTGTTGAGGCCGGCGGCGCGGTCGCGTTCGCGCTGCAGCATGGGCAGGCGGACCAATGCCTGCACGCCGGACAGGTAGATGCGCTTGCTGTCCAGGCGGTATTTGTCGTCCAGCCCCACCTGCATCAGCGTCATCTGCTTCGCTCCGTAACGTGTTCTCTAACTTTGTTCTTGGCGGACGGCTGGTTCAGCCCTCAGGGCTGGCCGCGCAAGTGAAAAGCATGTGACATCAATGTCAATATCGTAAGCCGGGTCGCAGGTGGCCTTGTGAAGGTCCGTATCGGACGACTATGGCTGATTCATCCGGGACTTGTGGCGCTCGTGCCTTGCATGGGTGGCATGGCGCTTGCTCTGATTTGCAAGGCAGGTTCAAGGCAGGTTGTTGCCGGAGGTAAGACTTATGGCGGATACGAGAGAAGCCTCGACGGGCACCATTGCAGCGGAGCCCGCGCCGATCGTGCTCGACTGGTCGGCCACGGCGCTCATCATCATCGACATGCAGCGCGACTTCATGGAGCCCGGCGGCTTCGGCGAGACGCTCGGCAATGACGTGAGCCAGCTAGCGCGCGCGGTGAAGCCGATCGGCGCGGTGCTGTCCGCCGCCCGCGCGACGGGGATGCTGGTCATCCATACCCGCGAGGGCCATCTGCCTGATCTGTCCGACGCGCCGCCCGCCAAGATCGAGCGTGGCGCGCCATCGCTTCGCATCGGCGATCCCGGTCCGATGGGCCGCATCCTGATCCGCGGCGAGGCCGGCCACGACATCATTCCGGAACTCTATCCGCTCGACGACGAGATCGTCGTCGACAAGCCGGGCAAGGGCGCGTTCTACGCCACCGGGCTTTCCGACATCCTCACCAAATACGGGATCGAAAACCTGCTCGTGTGCGGCGTCACCACCGAGGTCTGCGTCAACACCACCGTGCGCGAAGCCAACGACCGCGGCTATCGCTGCGTGGTCATCTCCGATGGCTGTGCCTCCTATTTCCCGGAATTCCACGAGGCGGGATTGGAAATGATCAAGGCCCAGGGCGGCATTTTTGGTTGGGTCACTGACTCCGCCGCCGTACTCAAGGCCATGCAGGGTTGATCCCGGCTTTTTTTGGTATAGCCTCGCGACAGACGGCGCGGCGAAGCATCGCGACCGCATTTTTCGGGAGGAGAGCATGAACCTATTCAGGTCGACGGCTGCTGCCGTCCTCGCGCTCGGCTTGGCATTCGCAACGCCCTCGCTCGCACAGAAGAAGTACGACACCGGCGCGAGCGACACCGAGATCAAGATCGGTCAGACCATCCCTCTCAGTGGGCCCGCTTCCGCCTACGGCGCCATCGGCAAGGTGCAGGCCGACTATATCCGCATGATCAACGAACAGGGCGGGGTCAACGGGCGCAAGATCAATCTCATTCAGTACGACGATGCCTACAGTCCGCCGAAAACGGTCGAGCAGGTGCGCAAGCTTGTCGAAGGCGACGAAGTCCTCACCACCTTCCAGCTCATCGGCACGCCCCCGAATGCCGCGGTCCAGAAATATCTTAACCAGAAGAAAGTGCCGCAGCTTCTGGCCGGGACCGGCGCAACGCGCTTCACCGATCCGAAGCATTTCCCCTGGACGATCGCGTTCAACCCCAACTACCAGTCGGAGGGCCACATCTACGCAAGATACATTCTTGCCAACCATCCCAACGCCAAGATCGCCATTCTCTATCAGAACGACGACCTCGGAAAGGACTACGTGAAGGGGCTGAAGGACGGGCTTGGCGCGAAGGCTTCGAGCATGATCGTCGCCCAGGCCTCCTACGAATTGTCCGATCCGACCGTCGACTCGCAGATGGTGACTCTGAAAGCATCCGGCGCCGATCTCTTTTATGACATCACGACGCCGAAGTTCGGCGCGCAGGCGATCAGGAAAGTTGCCGAGCTCGGCTGGAAGCCCGTCCACATTCTCGATATCAACGCCACGCCGGTCAGCCAGACCCTGGTTCCGGCCGGCCTCGACAACGCCAAGGGCATCATTTCAGTCAACTACGGCAAGGACCCGCTCGACCCGCAATGGGCCAACGATGAGGGCATGAAGCGCTACAAGGCTTTCATGGCGAAATGGGCTCCGGCCGAAGACGCCAACAGCGGGATCGCGACCTACGGCTACTCGACCGCCGAGCTGCTTGTGCAGATCCTCAAGCAATGCGGTGACGATCTCACGCGTGCAAATATCATGAAGCAGGCGACCAACATCAAGGGCTACGTCGCCGACCTCGCGCTGCCCGGGATGACCACCTCGACGGAGCCTGATGATTGGCGCATCAACAAGCAATTCCAGATGATGCGGTTCGACGGTAAGCGTTGGGTGCTGTTTGGGCCGATCCTGACGGATGAAATCAATACGAACTGAGCGAGGCAGGTTTATGCGGATGGCGCGACCGTCATCCGCAGGAAACTCATGACGCTGCCGAGCCCGGCAAAGCCGGCGCCGAGCGCAAGCGCGAGCGTTGCGCCATCATGGCCTGCAAGTCCAAAGCACAGCGCAGCAAACGCTGCGCCGGTGGTTTGTCCGATCAGGCGCGCGGTCGCCGCTATGCCGCTCGCGGACCCGGAGCGATGCGGCGGCGCACTCCACATGATCGCCTTCAGGTTCGGCGTCTGGAAGAAGCCGAATCCGAATCCGCAAAGCATCATGCGCCAGACGATGTCGGCCACGCTCGGGCTCGCGGGCAGCAACGCCAGAAGTGCCATGCCGAGCGCGAGCAGCACGAGGCCGAGGCCGCCGAGAATGCCGGCCGAAAAGCGGTCGGACAGCCGGCCGCCGATCGGCGCCATGATCGCGACCACCAGCGGCCACGGCGTCATGAAAAAGCCGGTCTCGACTTGCGAGCGGCCGAGGATGTCCTCGAAATAAAACGGCAGCGCGACAAAGGAGAGACCCTGCACCGCGAACGAACACATCGCGGTTGCCGCCGACAAGGCAAAGAGCGGCCGCCGGAACAGATCCATCGGCAGCACCGGCGCCGGGTGATTGGCATGCCGCCGGGTGAGAATCCAGCAGATCGAAAGCGCTGTAATCAAGGCGCCCAGCACGAGCGCGGGCGGCGCCCGATGTCCGGCGCCGCCGATCGCGACGATGAAGAGACCGAGGCAGCAGGCTGCGAGCGCAGCGCCGAGAAAGTCGAAGGCGTGTTTTTGGCGCGGCAGCTTCGGCAGGGTCTTGATGCCGATCAAGAGAGCGATGATGCCGAAGGGCAGGTTGACCGCGAACAGCCACGGCCAGGGCCCAAGCGCGAGAATGCCGGAGGCGACGCTCGGCCCGAGGGAAAAGCAGATCGCGACCACGAGCGCATTGTGACCGAAGCCGCGGCCGTGCATGCGGCTTGGATAGACGAAGCGGATCAGCGCCGAGTTCACGCTCATGAGGCCGCTCGCCCCCAACCCTTGCAGGGTGCGGGCGACGAGCAGGCTTGGCAGCGACCACGCGAGGGCGCAGCCGAGCGAAGCGATGGTGAACAACAGCAGACCGCCGAGATAGATGCGCTCATGGCCGACGATCTCGCCAAGCGCGCCGAGCGGAAGCAGCGTAGCGACCAGCACAATCTGGTAGACGTTCACCACCCAGACCACTTCGGCCGGGCTGACATGCAGGTCCGCCGCGATGGTGGGAAGCGCGACGTTGGCGATGACGGTGTCGAGCGAAGCCATCGCGAGCGCCGTGAAGATCGCCGAGATCGCCCAGCGCCGACGCTCCCAAGGGAGGCCATCGCACAGTCCGTCAGGCATGCCGTCCGGCACGCCGCCTGAGAGGGTCGGGGAAGGCGGCTTCACTGCCGTTTTTTCAAGCATCCAGAATCGCTCCAAAGCAGCGTGTACTACGGCTTTGGAACGTCCCACAGGCATGCTGCTGCATGGGCGTATGCGATGCGTCGATTGTTCGTCGGCGGCCTCCGTCACCTCGCCCCGCTCTTGTCCGCCGAAGCCCGCCTTCTGGCGAAGGCGGATGCGGGGAGAGGTCGCGCCAAAGGCGCGGGTGAGGGGGCTTTCCGCGAATCCATCTGCTACCGTTTTTGTGGAGGCAGCCCCTCACCCTAACCCTCTCCCCGTAAGAACGGGGAGAGGGAAACAACCTTGTAAAGAACCTACTGCACCGCTCCCGCCCAATCCGGGCATTTGCGCTGTTCGACCGGCGCGAGCCAGGCCTTGTAGTTGCTCTTGTCGATGATCTCGGCCGGCAGCAACACCCTGCCCGGCAGCGGCTGACGGTGCAGATAGCGCACGGCGGCAAGCGTTGCCGCGCAACCGATCTTGAACATGTTGAGGTCGACGCTCGCGAGGATGTTGCCGGCCTCGATCTGTTTCACCGCCGGCAGGATGCCGTTGATGCCGACCACGGTTGCGGTGCGGTTTGCCTCCTTCAGCGCTTCCAGCGCGCCCAGCGCCATGCTGTCATTGGCCGACAGCAGCGCGTCGATCTGCGGAAAGTCCTTCAGAAAGCCCGCCATCACCCGCTTGCCGTCGGCCTGCTGGTAGTTGCCGGGGGCGGACGCGAGCACCTGGATTCCCGGCGTCTCGTGCAGCGCCTTCTGGTAGCCGCGCTGCCGCTCGCGGCTGGTCGGGGCGCCCGCCTTGCCCTCGAGGATGACGATCTTGCCCTTGCCGCCGAGGTGATCGAAGAGGTAGCGCGCCTCGCGATAGCCGATGTCGAAGTCGTCGGCGCCGACATAGGTCACGAAGCGGCCGGGCAGGGGATTGGTGGCGAGCACGATCGGAATCTCGGCGTCGTTGAGCTTCTTGACGGAATCGACCATGGCGACGACGTCGACCGGGATGAATACGACCGCGTCGGGACGGCTCTTGAGCACCTCCTCGACCATCGCTTTCTGCTCATTGACATTGTCCGGCTGCTTCGGGACGTAATGCTTGATTTGCGCGCCTTCCGATTGCCCGATCTGGTCGGCAGCGAGGCGGAAGGCGGCATAGGCGGGGTTGGTCGCGTTCTTGGTGAAGACGGCTATGGTCATGCTACTTTCGGCGGCTCCCGCATGGCCGGCCAACAACGTCAAACCGCCCGCAAGCGCAACCATCATCCCTCGCATCAGAAACCTCCAGCTTCACCGCCAGAGGATTTTCTTTCGGTAGTCGGGATCGGTCAACAGCGGCGCGGCCGGTCCTCATGGAAAACCGCCCCCGCTCCAGAGCGAACACCCGGTCGGCGAGCGCCAGCACGAGGCAGGTGTATTTGTTGCAGTTCTTGCCGCGCAGCGCGTCCGAGCGCGCCGATCTCCCGTGCTTGCGCAGGGCGACTCCTTCGCCGATCCGTCATGCGAGAATGTGAAAGTCTCCTTTGTATTGCGAGAGAGTGTTTGCGAACGCAAGCAGCCATGTCAACGCCAAAAGCGTCGCGGGACTTGGCCTTAAGTCGGCCTAGAGGGATTTTATGACGCTGGCGGCGCCGAATTCGGCCGAGAGGCGATTCGCCGCGGCCTTGACGATTTTCGCGCGCGCCTGCATCGCCTGGTCGGTCATGCGCCACACCGGTCCGGAAATGCCAAGCGCGCCGACGACGTCGCCGCTGAAATGATAGACGGGCACCGCGACACAGCGGACTTCCAGGTTGAACTCGCCGTCATCGACGGCGATCGCGCTGCGGCGGATTTCGGCGATCTCCTTGAGCAGCACCGCAGGGTCGGTGATCGACTTTTTGGTCGAAGGCTTCAGCTCGACGCGCTCCAGGAAGCGCTTGAGCTGATCGGGACGCAGCGAAGCGAGAATGATTTTGCCGAGCGCCGTGCAATGGGCCGGGCGCACGACGCCGACGCGGTCGGTCAACTGGAACGCGCCGGGGCCGGAAGTGCGCGCGATCACGATCACCGCATCGCCCATCCGCACGGCGAAATGGCCGCTTTCGCCGGTCTCGCGCGAGAGATCCTCAAGGATGGGCGTCGCCAGATTGACCATCTCGATCTCATCGAGCGCGCTCGCCGCTAACGCAAACAGCGACCGTCCAACGCGGTAGCGCTTGGAGTCGCGCTCCTGGCGGATATAGCCCAGCGACACCATGGTTTTGGCGAGATGGAAGGTAGTGGAGTTGTGCAGTCCGACCAGCTTGGACAGTTCGGCAAGGCCAATGCCGTCGCGGTGGCGTGCAATCTCTTCCAGGATTGCAAAGGCGCGGCCGAGCGACTGCACGCCGGAGCGCTGCCGCTCCTCGGCCTCGTCGTCGATGTTGGATTCCGTCGACGGCACGAGCCGCGCGACCGTTGTCCGGCGCGGGCGAGCAGGCTTGTCGGCAGCATCGGGCTTGGCGCGCGCTTTCAATGCATGTCTCCGCATTCGCAGTGCCGAACTCTAGCAGGCGGCGGGTCCGAGGGAAGTGGAGAGGGAACGCGCCGTCTCGCCATAGCATACTACAATAGCAATTGACGTACAGTATTATGAGAAATAGGGTCCGCGTCTGCTGCGGAGAAGGGGGCGCCGAGGGGGGCGCGTTGGGTGGGCAAAGGCGCAGCGCGCCGTGCCCACCATCGGACGACGTGCTCGGGACTGGTGGGCACGCGGAGCCTGTCATCGGGCCGCGCGTTCGCGCGGACCCCTTGGCTTTGCCCACCGTAGGAATTCGACGTCCGGGTCGATCGTTGAGCATCAAGGAGAACGCCGATGCCGGGAAATATGCTCAATGGCGCCCAGGTCATTGTCGACTATCTGATCCAGGAGAAGGTGCCGCAGGTGTTCGGCCTGTGCGGCCACGGCAATATCCAGTTCATCGACGCGCTTTACGAGCGCAGTCATGAGATCAAAACCATCTCGGTCCACCACGAGAGCGTCGCGGGCTTCATGGCTGACGTCTATTACCGCGTCTCGGGGCGGCCGACCGCGACCTTCACCTCCTGCGGCCCGGGTTCGGCCAACCTGCCGATCTCGCTTGCCAACGCTTTCCTCGACTCCGTGCCGTTCATGGCGGTGACCGGCAATGTCCCGACCAGCCAGTTCAATCGCGGTGCCTTCCAGGAAATGTACCGGCACCATCAGGCCGACTTCCCCTCGACCGTGCGCACCATCTGCAAGAAGGTGTTCCAGCCGACCCGGGGCGAGATGGTGCCGCTCGCGGTCCGGCAGGCCTGGAAGACCATGGTGACGGGCCGCCCCGGTCCCGTCGTGCTCGATGTGCCCTTCGACGTCTTCATGGAATCCGCGGCGGAGCAAGCGCCGAACGCGATCGCGTGGAACGCCAATATTTCCAGCCGTTGCGGCGCCGACCCCGACGGCGTCGTGAAGGCCGTCGACATGCTGCTGTCGGCCGAGCAGCCGGTGATCCTCGTCGGCCAGGGCGTGCGTTATGGCGGCGCGGCGGAAGAGTTGAAGCGGCTCGCCGAGCGCCTGCAGATTCCGGTCGCGGCTTCGGCAAGCGGCCTCGGCGCGCTCGACGTCAATCATCCGCTGGCGCTCGGCCTCGTCGCGCGCGCCGGCCACTACCAGGCCAACCACGCCACGCGCCAGGCGGATGTGCTGCTCGCACTCGGCGTGCGCTTCGACGACCGTACCTCGAGCTCCTGGATTCCCGGCTACTCCTTCACCATTCCGCCCACAAAACTCATCCATGTCGACATCGATCCCGAGGAGATCGGCCGCAACTATCCGGTCGCGCTCGGGCTGATGGCGGATGTGCGCACCTTCCTGCGCCAGGTCCATGCCGAGCTCGATCGTCGCTCCAATGCCGACGCCAGGGCGGACGCGCGGAAAAAATGGCTGGCGCAGATCGACGTCTATCGCAAGGAGTGGGACAAGTTCGTTGCGCCCGGCTTCTCGGACGATTCCACGCCGGTCAATCCGCAGCGTGCCGCGCTCGAGATCGACAAGGCGCTGCCGGAGGATGCGATCCTCGTCAGCGACATCGGCGTGCATCACAATTGGCTGCTCGGCTTCTGCAAGCCGAAGCGGCCGGATTCGCTGATCGGCTCGATGGGCTTCGGTCCGATGGGCTTTGGCGTCGCCGGCGTGCTCGGCGCGAAATATGCCGCGCCGGACCGCCCTTGCGTCTCCGTCTGCGGCGACGGCGCCTTCTTCATGCATGCCAACGTGCTGGGCACCGCGGTCGAATACGATCTGCCCGTGGTCTGGGTGGTCTGGAACAATTACGCCTATGCCTCGATCCGCGGACTGCAGCGCGGCTATCTCGGCGGCCGCGAGCTTGCGACCGATTTCCACGATCCCAGGACCGGCCAGCGCTACAATCCGGATTTCGCGGCGATGGCGCGTTCCTGCGGCGTCGAGGGCGTGCGCGTCGATCGCGCCGGCGATATTGGCGAGGCGATCCACAAGGGCATTGCCGCCAGCAAGCCCTATCTCATCGACGTCGACATTGCCGCCGACATCAATCCGGCCGGTGCCGGCGTCTGGGAGCTGCCCGGGCTCGGCCAGAGCAAGGCCGGCATCGGCACGCGCTATCAGCCGGCTTAACTCGAAGCTTGAAGGAGGCACATGCAGCTTGCAGGCAAGAAGGTCGTGGTCGTTGGCGGTTATCTGTTCAGGAGCTCCGGTCCGGTCGCGCGGCTGATCGCCGCCTGCATGACCAGCGGCTTCATGACGGGATCGACCATCTATCTCGATGGCGGCGCGCTGGTCGCCTGACCTAACCAAACCTGCTAAGCCCCCGCCTATGGCGGGGCGAAAACCGGCAGTTCTACAGCTGCGGGAATGAAGTCATGGAGTCTCCTTGGGGAACCGCCAAGAACCCTCAAGGAGACCATGATGGA
>Ga0134125_10006183_pt1 | contig 13574 bp, 12 predicted proteins | sample KB31751_FD_96464 | JGI IMG/M metagenome (GOLD analysis project Ga0134125, IMG submission 96464) | Terrestrial soil microbial communities with excess Nitrogen fertilizer from Kellogg Biological Station, Michigan, USA - KB3-175-1 | ecosystem: Environmental > Terrestrial > Soil > Unclassified ... | reverse complement strand
CCGGACGGTGGATGCCGGGACGCTGCGCGAGCTGCGGCACGTGCTCACGCACGGAGCGACGTCGCCGCTGTACGACGGCAGCCACCCGATCCGGGCGCTGCACACGCTGGTCGCGATCGAGTCACGGTTCGGCGACGCCACGGCCTGCGCCGCGTAGCCGCAGGAAAGCCCGGAACCGGTCGAGCGGCCGGTTGAAACGGCTGCTGGCAATCTGTAAGGTTGTGCGGTTCGGTACGAGAGGGGGAACCGTGTCGCACTGGCAGGATGGCTTCACGAAGCAGGGCTTGGCCGGGATGGTCGAGCGGGCTCCGACGGTGCGGATGTCGCGTGGCCAGGCACTCCGGCGAGGCGCTGCGGCGGTCGGCGCCGTGGGGGCGGTGGGGTTGCTGGATGCCGCTCCGGCGCTCGCGCACTGGGGAGCACAGCCGCGCCCGATCCCGGGTGGCTTCGACGAGAACTTCAACCTCGTCCCGAAGCACCCGTTCATACACGTGCTGCCCCCGGCTCTGGGATTCGAGATGTCGACCATCACCGACTTTCGCGGCAGGATCGCCGCCGGCGAGACGCAGGGCACCGCGCGTGGCAGCGACGGCACCACCTACTCGTTCGACGCCGACATGCGCTTCATGCAGGGCACGTACGTCGCTCGCGATGGGCGCAGGCGCGTCGGGTCGTTCGGCTTCGTCTGAATCGATCTCTTCACGGGCGCCGTGGGCGACCTGACGACACAGGTTCATGATTTCGAGCCGGGCATCAGGGCATCCGGCCTGTTCTGGACGATCGCGATGTCCCGCGACGCGATGGAGGGTCACGTGCGAACCGGCCGAGCTCGGTTTCACCGGCGGCATCTGGCGGTTCCCGACTTCCACGACTTCCTGAACGCGGTCTCGCCGTCGCCGGCCTCACAGCCGGGTCACGTCAGCTTTGACGTGCACTGGCGCGGAGACCCGCACGACAAACAGTGGATACGCGACAGGACGTTCGGCTTCGAAGGGGAGTTCGTGCCCTGCGAGGTGACCATCGAGTTCCGTGTCAAGGACGACCACAGCGACGTCGTCTACACCTCAGTCGGACACGGTCAGACCACCGTCGGCGGTGCCATCGGGTTCGAGCGAAACGGCGTCTTCGCACGCGGGTAGGCCGTGATCCCGCGAGGGGTGCGCCGTCCTCGACGGACACGCGCGCGCCGATCTAGGATGCGAGCCTGATGCTGGAAAGCCTGGCTCATACCATCCTGCGCCATCGCAAGCTGGTCGTGGCGGTCTGGGTCGTCCTGACCGCAATCGGCGGATTCGCCGCCCCGAAGGCCGCCAACCGGCTGCTGACGACCTTCTCGATCCCGAGCTCGCAGTCATACCAGCACAACCAGCGGATCGTCCAGACATTCGGCAACGGCGACCAGAACCCGATGGTGCTGGTGTTCCACGACCCGTCCGGTGACGTCACGCAGGCCCCCGGCATCCAGGCCGCCATCGATGCCGCGCTCAAGCAGAACCCCGGCGCCCGGGTCAGTTCGTACTTCAACACCGGCGCCGACTCCCATGTGTACGTCTCCAAGGACGGGCACACCATGTTCGCGGCCATCTACCCGGTCGGCGCCAACGGCTTCGGCTCGGGCGGCACGATCGCGGCCACCCAGCAGGCGATCGCGGCGAACGCCCCGTCCGGGGTGCAGGCATCGGTCAGCGGCCTGGACGCGCTGGAGCAGGCCGCCGGCAACGGCGCCAGCGGTGGTCCCAGCATCCTGGTCGAGGTCGCGATCGGCGCGCTCGGCGCCCTCATCATCCTGCTGTTCGTGTTCGGCACGCTGCCTGCGGTGGCGATGCCCCTGATCGTCGCGATGGCGTCGATCCTGAACACCTTCACCCTGATCCTGCTGCTCACCTACGTCACCGATGTGTCGGTGATCGTGGAGTTCCTGGTGGCGCTGGTCGGTCTCGGCGTCGCCATCGACTACTCGCTCCTGTTCATCTTCCGCTTCCGCGAGGAACTGGCCGCGGGCCGCTCCACCGAGCACGCACTGGTCGAGACGATGATCCACGCCGGCAAGTCGGTGGTGGTATCCGGCTCGACGGTCGGTATCGGGCTGCTGAGCATGGTGATCCTGCCGATCCCGTTCATCCGCTCGATCGGCGTCGCAGGGCTGCTGATCCCGATCGTGTCGGTGATCGCCGCCTGCACGCTGCTGCCGGCCATGCTGGCGATCATCGGCACCCGCATCAACCGGGTGCGGGTGATGCCGCGCCGCTTCATCTCTCAGGCCGACCCGGACGTCGGCCCGTGGGCGCGGTGGGCGCGCCTGGTCACCCACCATCCGGGTGTGATGGCCACGCTCGGCATCGCCATCGTGGTGATCGTGATGATCCCCGCGATCTCGCTCAACCCCGGCGACGCGCTGGCCAAGAACATGCCGGGAAGCGGGCCGGCGATCACCGGGCGCGACCAGCTCGTCGCCGCCGGCATCTCGGCGGGTGCGCTGTCCCCGATCGCGATCACGGTGCAGGGCGCCACGCCGGCACAGATCCCGACGATCGTCGCGGCGGTCGGCAAGTCGGAGGGCATCGCCGGCGCCTCGGCGCCGCAGGGGTGGAGCCGCAACGGCCTTACCGTGATCGAGGCCGTGCCTGCGACCGATTCCGCCAGCTCCGACGCCTACGGCGCGATCGCCACGCTCGAGAACACCACGCTGCCGGGGCTGGAACGGCAGCTGGGTGGTGGCGTCAGCCTCGGTACCGCCGGTGGGCCGCCGCAGTCGCGCGACTTCGAGCACACCGTCTACGACAACTTCCCGTACCTGCTGCTGTTCGTGGTGGTGCTCACCTACCTGCTGCTCGCGCGCGCGTTCCGCTCGCTGGTGCTGGCGCTGAAGGCGGTGATCCTGAACCTGATCTCGCTGACGGCGGCCTACGGGATCATCGTGTTCATCTTCCAGCAAGGTCATGGCAGCAAGCCGATCTGGAACATCGACCCGACCGGCGTGATCATCTCGTGGATCCCGCTCATGATCTTCGCGTTCCTGTACGGCATCTCGATGGACTACGAGGTGTTCATGCTGACGCGCATGCGCGAGATCTACGACGACGTCGGCAACACCAATCGCGCCATCGAGCTCGGCCTCGCCCGCACCGGCAAGCTGGTGACCAGCGCCGCCCTGATCCTGATGTTCTCGTTCCTGGTGCTGTCCAGCAGCCCCGGCGTGGACGTGAAGCAGTTCGGCATCGGGCTGGCGGCCGGCATCATCTTCGACGCGACCGTGATCCGCGCGCTGCTGGTGCCCTCGCTGATGCGGTTGATGGGCGAGTGGAACTGGTGGATGCCGCGGCCGGCGGCACGGTTGCTGTTTCTGCATCCCGACGAGCCGGCCGGCGCCACCGAGTCCTGACCGGGTGGGCTGCGGACGCTAAGCGCGACCTCGCCCCCGCGCCGACAGACATACCCACATGGCGGTGATCGCACCCAAGCCCTTCTACCACCCGGCCCGCTACCTGCCGCGGTTCCACTGGGAGCTGCTGGCCTGCGGCGCCCGTGGACACGTGCTGGTCGGCACCGACGTCCGCGAGGTGACGGAGCGAGACAGCGTGATCGTGCGCGAGATAGACGGCGTGCGTTGGCACCGCTGCCTGCGCTGCGACGCCTGGGTGCCGCTGGCGCCTCCCGCCGCTCCTGTGCGCGACCGGGTGCCGGCTCACGCAGAGATCGAGCTGCCGCCGCGGGGCCGCGCGATGCGCGACCTGATCGTGTTGCGGTTGATCGCGATCGACCGCTTCATCCACTTCATCGTGCTGGCCGCGCTGGCGGGTGCGGTGTTCGTGTTCGCGAACGACCAGGCCCACCTGCGCCGCCTCTACGACACGGCGCTGCGGGCGATCGAAGGCGTCAACAACGGGCCCTTGCCCCGGCATCATGGTCTTCTGGGAGAGGCCGACAGGCTGTTTCACGCCGACTCGAACACGCTCTACCTGATCGCCGGCGGGCTCGGCCTGTACGCGCTGGTGGAGGGGGTGGAGGCGGTCGGGCTGTGGCTGATGAAACGCTGGGCCGAGTACCTGACGTTCATCGCCACCGGCGCCTTCCTGCCCTACGAGCTGAGCGAGCTCGTGAGCGGCCCCAGCGTGCTCAAGGTGGGAGCGACCGTGATCAACCTGGCCGTGCTCGGCTACCTGTTGTTCTCGAAACGGCTGTTCGGCGTCCGCGGCGGCGCCGCGGAGGAGGAGCGGATCCGCTACTCGGAGTGCGGGTGGGACGCGCTCGAGCGGTCCACGCCGGAGCTGATCGCGGGCGGCGCCGGGGGCGGCCGGCTGCGGCGTCATCGGTAGACCTACGGACTCGATGCTGTGGCTGCTGTGGACAGGCGGTGTCGCGTCTCGTCCGCGGCCAGCACCGCCAGGATCGCAAGCACGCAGGCGGCGAGCGCCAGAGATGTGAGCGTGCCCCCGAGCGACGCCAGCGCGAGGACGGCAACCATGGCGACCACCCGCTTGCGGCTGATGTTGTGGATCATGCGCAGCCGAAACAGGGTGTGGCCCACCAGGTACAGCGCCGGGCCTCCCAGGATCACGGCCAGCTCCACGCCCGACGGGTAGGCGCCGGGGTGTGCGATCACGAGTTCGTCGCCTACAGCGACGACGATGATGCCCGCCACGATCGGGATGTGCAGGTAGGTGTAGGCGTCCCGCGCCAGCCTGCCGCTGTCGTGAGACTGCGAGAGGAATCGCTGCGCGCGCCATCCGACCTCGTCGAAGTAGAGCCACCACAGCGCCGCGGACGTGCCGAACGCCACCATCAGCGCCGTCCCGTTCGCGAAGTCCAGCACCAGCGACGAGGCGGTGGCGCCGGTGACGACGATCGACTCGCCCAGCGCGATGATGATGAACAGCTGGAACCGCTCGGCGAAGTGCGCCGCCTCGATCTCCCACTCGGTGGTCCCGGAGCGCCCCAGCCGGGGCGTCCAGTAGCCCACGGACGGTGCTACGTAGTCGACCGCCAGCGCCGCGATCCACAGCCAGGTGCGGGCGCCCGACGGCGCGAACCCGCCGGCCAGCCACAGCACCCCCGAGACCAGGCTCCAGGCCAGGATCCTGCGGAACACGATGTAGAAGGAGTTGTCGCGTGGCGTCGCGTAGACGTTGAAGGCGTTTCGCGCCACCTGCAGCAGGACGTAGGAGCAGGCGAACAGCGTCGCCAGCCTCCCGAAGGCCTCGGGGATGGCGACCGCCATCAGCAGGCTGGAGGCCATCACCACCAGCAGCACCAGCCGCACAAGCACCGACTCGGGATCGAACCAGTTGGTCATCCAGGTCGTGTAGATCCAGGCCCACCAAACGACCAGCAGCAGGAACAGCGTCTGCACGGCACCGTGCAGCGTCAGGTGGTGCAGCAGCAGATGGCTGAGCTGCGTCACTGCGAACACGAACACCAGGTCGAAGAACAGCTCCAGCCAGGTCGCCCGTTGCTCCTCGCCGGTCTTCTGGCGGAAGTGACGTGAGCTGCTCACCGCCGGACCATACCCATCGCGGGGCCGGCCGGCCGGCGCCCCGGTGGCGTGTACCGTCCGTTCGGAGATGTGGCGAAGCGTGGCACTGACAGTGACCGTGGCTGCGGTGGCGGCGGGATGCGGCCTGGGCGGTGGCAGCGGAGCCGACTCGACCGGGGGCGGCGCGTCCGCCGGGAGCACGTCGGCCGGCCCTCCCTACCACTCGGTGGTCGTTCGCGGCACCCGCACGTTCTCAACCGACGACCTGGCTGTGCCGCTGACCGTGCACTGCCCGCAGGCCGGGCCGGGTGGCTTCACGCAGGTGCTGAACGACCCGTGGAAGGCCGGCATGAACGGGATCTACCATGGCGCCAACGGCAGCGGCATGGTGTTCGCCGTGGATGACTCCGGCACGGTTCGGATCAGCTGTTGATTCAGCTGATCGGCGCTCCCTTTGACGGCTTCGGTCGGGTTGGGCACCAGGCCCGCGCTGCCGAGGCGCTGCGCGACGCCGGCCTGGAAGGTGCCTTCGGTGAGCGTGACGTTGGGCGCACCGAGCTCGCGTTGCCGGCCGCCGACCCGGGTCGTGCCGCAGGATCGGGGCTGATGAACGAGGCGGCCCTGCTGTCGCTGGCCGGGGCGCTGCACGAGCACGTTGGCACGGCGCTGGCCGCCGGTCGCTTCCCGATCGTCTATGGCGGTGAGTGCTCGGTGCTGCTGGGCGCTGTGACCGCCCTGCGCGACCGCAACGGCCGGGCCGGCCTGGTCTTTGTCGACGGTCATGAGGACACGACGCCGCTGGATGTATCGCCCGACGGTGAGGCGGCGAACATGGAGGTGGGGCTGCTGCTGGGCATCACCGGGCAGCTCGCGCCCGCGCGGTTGCGCCGCCATCTGCCGGCGCTCGAACCGGAGGCGCTGGCCATGCTCGGTCCCCGCGACCATGCCCTGCGCCGAACGCTGAATCTCGCAAGCCTGGCCGACCGCGGCGTGTCGTTACGTGGCCACGATGCGATTGCGGCCGATCCCGCCCAAGCCGCGCGCGAGGCCGTCGCGCATGTTCGGCACTCCGCGCCGGCATGGTGGCTGCACACCGACCTCGACGTGCTCGCGCAGGACATCTTCACCGCCGGCCGGGTGCCCGACGACGAGGACGAGCCGGGTGGTCTCGACTGGCAACAGCTGACCGAGCTCACACGCGCCGCGCTCGAATGCGGCGGCTGTGCCGGATGGAGCATCGCGATCTATGACCCGGAGCAGGATCCCGATGGTACGGAGGCGAGACGCATCGTTCAGTACGTGACCGACGTCGCGGGTTCGCACCCCGATCTGGCCTGACCGGCCCGAAGGTCTCGAAGCTTTCCGGGTTTCTGCTCGGCCTACCTACCGGGTCGCGACGAACTACCTGCCGCTGTTCATCTTTGCGACGTAACTGCCTTCGGACTGAGAGTGCGTGGGATCCATGTTCGGCTGCCGATACTCCGTCTCGAGCGAGCCGCGGTTCCCCGGCGGCTGCAACCTGCGTCCGACTCTCCGTAACAGCGCTATGACCTTCATACCCACAGTGTAGGGCCTCGCTTACGGCACGACAAGATTAGTACGAAATGCTACATAGTCCAATGTATTTGTGCCTCTAGCCTTTACAGTCGGCCGTACTGGGCGTAGCCTCCCCTCGGCAACGGCTCCACAAGGGGGAACTATGAGACGAACGGCACTCACGTTCGCACTTGCCATCGCAGCGCTGCTGGCGCTTTCCGGCACCGCATCCGCTGCGACCTGGCACGTGTGGCCTGGGCATTCGATCCAGCGCACGATCCGGCACGCGTCGCCGGGCGACACGATCATCGTGCACCGCGGCGTGTACCACCAGAACCTGACCATCCGCAAGAGCCATCTGACACTGATCGGCCGCCACGCCGTGCTGAAGCAGCCGGCTCATCCGCGCGGTTTCTGCGCGCAGGTGTCGGCGCCCGAGGTGGACGGCATCTGCGTGCTCGGCCAGGTCGACGCGAACTTCAACCCGCTGCGGCCGACGGTCGGCACCACCATCCGAGGCTTCACGGTGACGGGCTTCCACGGCGACGGCATCTTCATGTTCAACGTCGCCAACTCCCGGATCGTCGGCAACGTGTCGGCGCACAACTCCGGGTACGGCATCGCCGGATTCGTGCAGCACGGCGGCGCCTACCTGTGGAACCGCAGCCACGACAACGCGGAGCCGGGGCTGTACCTCGGCGACTCGCCGCAGGCCGACTACGTGATCGCTCACAACTCGGTGTATCGCAACCAGTACGGCGTGTTCATCCGCCACTCCGCGCACGGCCGCGTCCACGACAACAGGTCGTGGGGCAACTGCGTGGGCATGTTCCTGCTGGACGACGGCCAGCCGGGTGGTCTCCACAACATGACGCTGTGGAAGAACCGCTCGTGGGCAAACGACAAGGCCTGCGCCGCTGACGACGAGGGCTCACCGCCCCTGTCGGGCATCGGCATGCTGCTGGTCGGCGCTCGCCGGACGCTGGTCACCCACAACTGGATCACCGGCAACAAGCCGGGCGGCGATTCGTTCATCTCCGCCGGGCTGGTGCTGGTGTCGGCCAAGATCGGCGGCGGTAGCGGCTTCGACCCGCGCCACGACACCATCTCCAACAACATCATCACCGGCAACTCGCCGCTGGACGTGTTCTATGACGGATCCGGCAGCGACAATCACTTCCCAGGCAACACCTGCAATACGTCGCAGCCATCCTGGATCTGCAACTGAGCTGAAACGGCTGGGGCACCGGTCTTAGCCCGGTGTCCCAGCCGCGTTTCCTGTCGCCGGCGCGAGCTCGTCGGTTGGCATCGGGCTCTTTTAGGGATACTCAAGCGCATGCGGTCGCAGGATCACAGCCGAGGGGCGGCGGTTTGACGTTGGCCCTGATTCCGCGTGAGGAGTACGCGGCGCTGGAGCGTTGCGTGTACCTGAATCAGGCCTCGCTTGGGCTGGTTCCGCGCCGGTCCACGAAATCGATGGTCGATTTCATCGTCGACGTTGCGCAGTACGGCAACGTGCGGCTCTCGGACGCCACCGAGGAGCGGATTCTGGATGACCTTCGCGAGTCTGCCGCCGGGTTGTTCGAGGCGTCGCTGCGGTCGGTAGCGGTGGTAGGAGGAGCCAGTGAGGCGCTCGGTCAGCTCGCGATCCTGGCAGGGAAGGCCGGAGGTGAGGTGCTGCTCGTGGCGACCGATTTTCCCAGCGTCACGTATCCGTGGCTCGCTGCGCACGAGCGGTTCGGCACGGTCATCAGGTGGGTCGAGGACAGTCCCAAACAGGATCTCACGACCGCACTCGTCGACGGCATCCAGAGCGGCACCACCGCGGTGTGTTTCAGTGCGGTGCAGTTCGCCACCGGTTCGCTGGTCGACGTCGGGGAGGTCGTTCGGTGTGCGCACGCGGTCGGGGCCCGTGTCATCGTCGACGTCACGCAGATGGCTGGAGCGATGGCGGTGAGCCAGCGTTCGTGGTCTGCTGATGCGCTCGTTTGCAGCGGGTACAAATGGCTGTCTACGCATGGCGGCGTCGCGCTGCTGGTGGTCGCCGACGAGTTGCTGCAGGGCGTGCCGGCGATCGTCGGCTGGAAGGGCACCCAGCATCCCTTCCAGTTCGACCCCACGACGCTGGCGCTTGCAAGCGACGCGCGACGGTTCGAACTCTCAACAATTGCTTACAGCTCCGCCGCCGGCCTCAGCACCTCGATCGAGCTGTTGTCCGGAGTCGGCTTTGCGGCGCTCACCGGACATGCCGGAGCGCTCGCGCGCGAGCTGGTAGCCGCGACGACGCCACACGGCTGGACGCCATTCCGAGATCTCGACGCGCCCGGGGCGAGCCATCACATCGTCTCGCTGCGTCATTCCGCGCTCGTCGCTGCCGTGGTCCAGGCCCGCCTCGCTGCAGAGCATCAGATCGTGGTCAGCTCCAGAGGGGGCGGAATCCGCGTGTCGTTGCACGCCTACAACGACAGCTCCGACATCGAGGCACTCGCTGACGCGATTGGCAAGGCCGGCCGATAGCCGCTCCGTGCACGCTTCTGGTACCGATTGCTGGTCTGACAACCTCGGTCGGGAGCGTCACATATCGCACGCCGGGTTCGTTTGACAGAACGTTTCGGGGTTTATACGTTATGCGCCGCCCATCCTTTGACAAGGAGCCTCCGGTGTCGGGATCCACGTTTCGCGTTGGCATGACCGTTCGTGCGGCACTTGCGGTGACCGTGATCGCGCTGGCGGTAGGGGCGGCGGGAGTACGCGCCGCGTCCGTTGGGTGGCAGGGGGAGTCGATCATCTCCCCGCAGGCGACGGGTGATGGGTGGGAGCCGGCGATCGCCGCCGACCCGTCGGCGCCATACGTCTACGCCGCCTGGATGCAGTACTCGGGTCCCAGCATCACCATCAGCATGCGGACGTCGACCGACGGCGGATCGACGTGGGGCGCGGTCAAGCCGCTTTGCGCGAGCTGCGGGAAGGGGCAATACGACATCACCCTGGCGACGTCGAGCACCGGCGTCGTGTACGCAACCTTCATGCAGGGAATCCACATCTCGTTCACCCGGTCGACCGATCACGCGGCCACGTGGTCGCTGCCGATCAAGATCTCGGCCGGCACCTGGGCTGACAAGCCGTGGATGACCACCAGTGCCAACGGCCAGGACATCTACGTGATGTGGGCGTCGCACGGCAACGTCGACGTCACCTCCTCGCACGACGCTGGTTTCACGTTCTCGACGCCGGTCCAGATCACGAACGAGTCGGGCATCTACTACTACCCGAACGGTGGCACGGTGCTGCCGAACGGCACGGCCGAGATCGTCGCGTCCGAGTATCCTGAGAAGGGCAACAACACCAAGATCACCGGCCCCATCAACATCGTCGCATTCCGCTCCACCAACCTCGGCAGCAGCTGGCAGCGAACGGTGGTGGATACGCTCAACACCGGGGCCACGTTCGCCACCTCGTCGGTCACCACGGTCGCCTCGGACGCTGCCGGGACGCTGGTGCTCCTGTACAGCGGGTCGACCAGCGTCGGCGCGAACGGCAAGGTGTACGTTCGCCGCTCGACCGATTCCGGTGCCACCTGGAGCGCGCGAGTTGAGATGACGAGCTCGGCCGGCGGGGCGGACGCCACCCAGGTTGCCGCCGCAGGCAAGGCGACCGGTCAGTTCGTGATCACCTGGATGGACAAGCGCGGTGGCGCCTTCAACGTCTGGGAGCGGCAGTCCGCCGACGGCGGCGCCACCTGGTCTGCCGACGTGAAGGTGTCGGATGCGACCTCCGGTGCGTCCTACAAGACAACGGCCGGCTTCGGCTCTCCGTATGGCGACTACGACACCGTCGCCGTCAACTCCACCGGCAAGGCCGTGGCGGTCATGGGCGAAGGCGACACAGGCCAGGTACACGGCGACATCTGGACGAACCGACAAAACTGAGTGCCCTCAACCGGTCCGGGGAGGCAAGGCAAGATGCTGCAGAAGCGGTCGTTGCTGGTGGGAATCGTGGTCGTGGTGGTGCTCGTGGTGGCAGCCCTGATCATCGGGCTGGGCCGCAGCAGTGAGGAGCACGGCGGAAAGGGAGATCCGGACAAGGACGCGGCGGGGGCGCGGATCGCGGCCTTCCACCACAAGACGGTGCATCAGCTGAGGGTGCAGGCAGCGGCGACGACGACGGGATTCGATTCGGAGCGCCTGTGGGGAACCGGTGATGACTGGGAGCCCGCGATCGCGGTCGATCCCGGCTCGTCGTACGTCTACCAGGCGACCACGCGCTACGGCGGGCCGAAGGCCTGCCCGTCGTGTTCCGATCCGGCCATCATCGTGCGCGCGTCGAGCGACGGCGGGGCCACGTGGGGGCCTGACACCTACATCTGCGCGTGCAAGAACGTGAAGGCGCAGAACGACCCGCAGCTGGCCGTGGCCAGCGACGGCACGTTGTATGCCGCGTGGCTGAACGACTACCAGCCGGGCGTGGTGTTCTCGAAGTCGACCAATCACGGGGCGACATGGTCGACGCCCAAGTCAGTGGCGGGGAAGTCACTCAGCTTCAGCGATAAGCCGATCCTGGCGATATCGCCGACCGGCAAGGACGTCTACATCGCCTTCAATGCGAGCGACAGCTACGTGGTCGCCTCGCACGACTTCGGCGCGACCTGGGGCACCCGGGTCAAGACCAACAGCGACTCCCTCTACTGGTTCGCCGAGGGCGGCGCGGTTGCTCCCAACGGCTCCATCTACTTCTCCGAGAGCGCCGAGAACCAGAGCGCCACGGGCCCGGTGAAGCTGGCCGTGCTTCGCTCCACCAACGGAGGAACGTCGTGGGCTACGACCTTCATCGACACATCGCAGCAGCAGCCGGCCTGCACGTCCAACGGCTGCACGAACGACTTCCTGGGACCGCAGGCGATGCTCTCGGTTGACTCGGCCGGCAAGCTGCTGGTCGCCTACACGCTGAACACCACGGCGGGAGCGCCGAAGGGGTTGTACGAACGAACATCAACCGACGGTGCAACCTGGAGCGCGCGGCAGCAGCTGAACGGTCTCGGCGACAGCGGATTCCCCGTCGTCTCTCACGGACCGACCGCCGGCGACTTCCGCGTTGCGTGGCAAGACAACAGGAATGGCGCGAGCGCATACAACACGTGGTACACACGCACGACCAACGGCGGCGGAACCTGGTCGACGGCGGTGCGGCTGTCAGACCTCGGGGCGGGCGCGCCGTACAAGACGGCCGCCGGCTACGCGTTCCCCTACGGTGACTACTTCGAGATGGAGACGGCACCGTCCGGCGTCAACTACGTGATCTGGAGCGAAGGGACGAGCTACGTCGGGCCCGGTGGAAGCTGGTACAGCAGGGGACAATAGGGCAGGTAACAGACCGGCGGCCTACCCGGTGAGCTGCGGGATGTACGCCGGCGGCAGGGTGTTGCCGAGGCTGGGATCGGTCTGTGCGGCGCCCACGTAGACGGCATCGACGACCTTGCCGCCGTTGGTGTAGTCCTTCAGGATCCACCAGGAGAAGCTGACGACCTTGACCTGGCCGCTGCCCTGGCCCGGCCAGTTGTTCGACCCGTCCTGGTTGTTGATCACGACCGGAAGCAGCACCAGCTGGCAGCTGTTCGGCTGGAGCAGCGTCACCCCGCTGTTGAACGTGGCGATGGTGCTCGGCGCCTGCAGCGGGTTGCAGCGGGCGTCGATGCCGGCCGAGGTGGGGCCGGTGTTCTGGCCGGTCTTGGTGTCGATCACCTGGTTGACGATGATCGGGCAGGTGGTGACGATGCCGCCGGTGATCTGGGCCTGGTAGAGCTGGGCTCCACCGAGGCCGTTGACGTTCCCGGTGGTGCATGCGGATGTGGCCGTATCCCAGGCCGGCAGCCGCACCGCTCCGTTGTTGGGGCCGCTGTTATCGGTATAGATCTGGTAGGTGCTCCCCGGGACGTACGGGTTGTTCATCACCGCCCACGGCAGCGCCCCTCCGCCGTTCTGCACCATCGTCGCCCTGGCGGTCGAGACGAGGCTGACGCTGTTATTTCCGAAGATCTTGGCGAAGAAGCTCTGGGCCTGACGAGTCACCGTCACCTGGATCGTGTCGTTGGGGATGTACGTCGCGCCTTGCGCGTAGGTCGCGGTATCACCGCTCGCCATGTTCTTCGCGAACTCCGACGACGCGTTCGTCTGGGCCGTCGACCAGTTGACGCCCAGGAACGCCGCGCCCGCGAGCGCGGACGCATCCGCCGAGTTCTGGGTCGCCCGCTTGCCCTGCGACCAGAACCCGGCATCGATCGCGAGCGCGCACATCCCCAGCAGGACGACCAGGAAGACCACGAACAAGGGCAACGTCTGACCGGCCTGGCCGTCGCAGCGACGCGGCCTGGACGGGCGCATCCGTGCGGCGCCTGCCGTTACCTCGAGCGATGTGTGGTGGGGGGCCATGATCATTGGGTCGACCTGAGAGGTGTCCTGTACGTGATGGACCCTCAGACGGGCAACATCCTGCGCTCATGGCGGCAAGATCCCCCGTTCAGGTGACCCCAGGCGTCGGCGTGCCGTTACTTGGTGAGCTCGACCGAAGT
>Ga0134125_10006181_pt1 | contig 13579 bp, 7 predicted proteins | sample KB31751_FD_96464 | JGI IMG/M metagenome (GOLD analysis project Ga0134125, IMG submission 96464) | Terrestrial soil microbial communities with excess Nitrogen fertilizer from Kellogg Biological Station, Michigan, USA - KB3-175-1 | ecosystem: Environmental > Terrestrial > Soil > Unclassified ... | reverse complement strand
TTATGGATTCGGTATCGGCGAACCTGCTCGTTGGATTTTCAAGCGCCTCGTGTTGCTTGAGGATTCGATCATCATGCACCGCTTGACTCGCGCTCCTTCGCGCTACGCTTTCTACGTGGATGTGTCGAACATTCCGCCGAACGAAACCAGCGCGTACCTGAACAAGGTTCGCCAGGCCGTTAAAAAACAAAAATATGTGAATCCGAATACCAGCAAGATGGACGAGAAGTTCAACATGCTCACAACCATGGATGACTTCTTCTTGCCGGTACGGGAAGGCCGCGAGTCAACCAAGGTCGAAAGTCTCGCCGGTCCTGTGTACGATGCCATCGAAGACATCAAATACTTCGAGAACAAATTGTTCGCGGCTCTCAAAGTTCCGAAACCTTTCCTTACATACGAAGAGTCCACAGCCAAGACCAATCTCTCGGCGGAAGATTCACGTTTTGCTCGCACGATCATGCGGATTCAGCGCGAGATTAAGAATGGTTACAAAAAGATTTGCCGTGTTCACTTGTCGGCAAAAGGTATCAACCCAGACAAGGTTGAATTCGATTTGCGCATGACCACTCCATCGGCAATCTTTGAACTCGCGCAGCTTGAAATTCGCGCGGCGGAAGTCGAACTGGCTGAGAAGTTTGAAGCCTACGCTCCACGTTCTTGGATCTTGCGCGAGATCATGCACTTCTCCGATGAACAAATCGAAGAGATGGATGAGATGCGCCGGAAAGAAGAGATGAAGGGCGAGGTCCAGGACGATGAAGAACGCAGCGGTGGCGGCGGCGGATCGTCAGGCGCTATCGACAAGCTGGTGGCAAAACGAAACGAACCATCAGCGTCTTCTACCGCTTCAGCGCCGTTGGCGGTTGCTGCCGGTGAGTCCAGAAACTTTCCTTCGCGCAAGATGGGAAGTGATGAATACTGGAATGGCGGAATAAAGAAAAATCTGGGTACAATCATGGAGCGACTTGAAGAGGCTCGTGCCACGGATAAGAAATTTGCTCGGCATTGGGATCGGACCACTGGACTGTTAAACGAACTGAGGGACAGCTTACGCCGTAAGAAGTAACCTCACGGAAGGGGAATTTATGAAAAAGATCATCGAGGCGAAAGCTTTTGAGAAACTGTTGGAAGGTTCCGACGAACAAAAGCTGCACAAATTCGACGCGATTTTGGCCGAGTCCAAAATCAAACGCATAGCAACATTTGACAAGTACGTGATCGGTATCGACGAAGGCAAAGAAGACAAAACTGCCATCGTGCGCGTGACTATCGCGGAAGGAAAGATCGCCAAGATCGAAGACATGCAAGTGCATCTCCAGGAAGAGGCTGAGCGCCCTTCGGCGGCCCGTGCATTGGTCGAGTGGTGCATCGGCGGAGAACTTCCCGACGAGGATCAATTCGCAGAGTTTTTGAATAAACTTTCGACCAAAGAGGCACAGATGTCTGTGACCGAAAGAAAGCTGTCGAAGTTCTTGGCTTCGATGCCAGCCCCAAAAGAAGAATGGGTGAAGACCTTCGGCGACGACGCGAAGAAACTTTCGGAAGAGACGTTCCAATCAATTGGAAGTGTTCTTGACCATTTATCCGCCATTTCGGCGTTGGCGGAAAAAGTATCCAGTACGCAAAGTATGGGCAAGATTTGCGAACACGCCGCTCCGTTCGCGCAACCTCTCGGCTCGCTCGTGAGTGACATGCGCTCGGTTCTCGGTCAAGGTGATGCCATCGGCGCACAGAAGTTTCTGGAGCAATTTAATTCGCGCTGGTACGATCTTTGTGTAACGGGAAAATTTTTGAAAAATGTTGGTGAGGTCAAGTAGTGGAACTTACGGAGCGATATAAAGTTGTACGCTCCAAGAGGCCGAACGCAAAATTGCGAACGGCTCGTCGCCGTGCTTATCGAAAGAATAAAAGCAAGGCGAAGACGAAGGCGAAGCGCAACCGCAGGAAGTCCAGCTTTAAGCGAAGACTGAAGCGACTGCGCCAGCTACGAAAGCGAATGCACATCAAACCTGGATCACGGCGAAGATTACGGGTAGCCAGCAACGATAGAGCCGCCAACATGCATGAGGGAGTTAGCAACATGGGACGCAAGGTTATCAACGTAGTCGAACAAAGCGAAAAGACTCTTCAAGACAAAATTGAAAAGGCACAAGCCGATGGCGATAGCGCTTTGGCAAAAGCTTTGAACGCTGAGTTAGTTGATCTTGTCACCAAAGACAAAGCCGAGAAGGCGCAGTTGACTGATCCCGAAAAAGAAATTTTGAAACACTCTGGTCTCGATGAAGCCAAAGGCAATCCGTTCTCCGAAGAATTTGAATTGTCTGAAGAACTTGAGTCGGCTCTCAAGAAAAACAAATACGAAGGCGACATCGAAGTCACTCGTGAAGAAGACCGCACGAAGTACGCGAAGCTGAAGCCAGCCGTGGCCAAGGAATTGAAACGCACCAGCGACCTTTTCCTTTCCGAAAAACATGCAGATGAGTATCTGGACAACGCTAAAAAAGCGGCGAAGAAGTACGTTGAAGATCAAATTAAAAAAGATGGCAAGGCCGTCAAAGGCAAGATTGCGGTTGAGATCACTGATCGTATCGGGGACAACTACGTTGGCTCCGGTAACGCTGCTCTATATATTACATTGACCGCGCCCGGCGCTGAGCCAGTTGAGATTGAACCTTCGGCGCTTTACTACGCCGGATCTGGGGATGTGGTTGCTGAAGACATGAGCCAGTGGAACTGGGTGTTCTGGTTGGCCGCCGATGAGTCTCCGTTTCAAGATTCAAGCTGGGTTGACGCTTACGAGAAAGATCGTTGCGGTCAGGCCCTTGAGCAATTCGCTCAGACCTTGGATGAATCCGATTTGAAATTTGAATTGAAAAACGCGATCAACAAAATCGAACGCGAACTTCATCTCTCCGACAAGGAAGAAGAAGACGAGTCGGTTGAGCGCGTGGATGCCCAAGGTCGTAAGATCCCGAACCCCGGAAAGAAAGAAGATGCGATGTTGAAACCTGCTCCCATCGGCGGGGAACAGCCGGTCAATGAAGCTGGCGGCAAGGCTATTGCCGACTACAAAATCACCGACCACGGCGTTGAGGATTCTTCGCACTTCCAAGGTCACGGCACAGCTATGACCAAATGGGATGACTGCGCAACCGGCGCTGGAAGCAGCGAGCGCGGAGCACTTGAAGATGCTCTCGAACAGTTGGCGCAAATGGGATACGAAATTCCTGAAGACCTTGAAGCCGAAGTGGCAAAGGCCAGCGACAAGGACGACGTTCCGGAAGAGGCTGAAGAGTCTTTTCATTACGTGTCTGTTGACGTAAATGTCGCGCGTGCTGGTGAGGCTACTGAATCTGACAAGCGCATCGCGAATCTTCGCGAGTCGATCAATGAATTCGAGAAGGCTCTTGAGCCTTCGGCTGGAACTTATTTCGTAGAGGCTTTCAAAGTTTCGATGCGCGTCGCAAAGAATTTGGAAGAGGCTTACCAAAAGGTTGTCGATGCCTCAAAGGTTGAGCCCAAGGTGGAAGCTGTTGACGAGTTCAACATTCCGCTCCCTGGCTTCACCGCTGATGAATTGCGCGACGATAATTTGTCGGAAGATTTCTCTGAACTTCTCGGCGTGAAAAAAACGAAGACGCAAGTTGAAGAGGCGAAAGATCGTAGTCCTAAGTCCGATCTTGAGGCCGCAAAGATGGTCGTTGAAGACCTGAAGGCGCTCCAAGAGCAAAGCAAAAAATTAGCCGTGTCGGCTGAGAAGGGTTTGCTTGATGAATCGGAAGCCAAAAACTTCTTAAAGAAAACTCAGAAGTATTTGGATGAAGCACTCGAAGCAATCTCTGAAGACGACGATCAAGACTATAATATTGGAAATGGTTACACCGTAACTTTTGGTGGCGAAGGAAAAAACCGTAAGGTTTATTTCTACAAAGACGGCAAGCACGTTGCGGTTGTTTCATCTAGCGATGCGAAAGCTAAAGCAAAAGAACTGGGATGCAAAGATCCTCAAGGTCATCTCGGTGAAATGACCGAAGGCGATGACGACTTCAAGACGATTTACGTTAAGAAGGAATTCGCAAAAGACGACAAGATGCTAGTTGATTTGGCAAATAAAATTGAAAGAGCCATTGGTCGTGACGTTGCTGTGACTGGCAGTGGCGGCATCAATATTTACACGCTTGATCCTAAGCTGATTCAAAAAGCTGTCGAGATCATGGGTGATAAGTACGGTGAGCACGATGACGAACATTATCCCAGCTACGAGAAATCGGTCGGCATCAAAAAAGAGGGCACCATCGGCGAAGCTGCAAACTTTGATGCTCCTGCAAAAGTGAAAGCGAGCACGATGTCTGTTCTCATGGCCGCCGACAAAGATGGTGGCATTGGATCAAGCATCATGGTCGGAGTCGATGTTAAGAACGCGGGTAAGTCGAAGGGCGAATACGCGAACCTGACTTTGAGATTTGATCGCGGCGAAGCGGCGGTGCTCGCCGGGTATCCTATGGAATGGGGAGTTTACGATGTGAACGTGGATTACCATGATCACGACAGCCCCACGTATGCGGATGTTCTCGATAGCGGAGAAGACCTGCCGAAGGGCACCAAGGCATACGTGTCCAAAGAAACTGAAATTGAAATCTTCAAGCAATTGAAAAAGTCTTTGGAAAAGCAATTCAAAGATCCGATGTTCAAAGATCACCTTGGCGCGAAAGAACAAGCCCAGGCTTTGAAGATGATGGATGCCGCCATCGCCGGTAAAGGCGAAGGTCATACGGACGAGTCGAAGTTGAAAGAAGACGACGACGAGTACGACGGGCATGAACAGTTCACCATGAATCAAAAATTATCCATCCGCGCTCACAAGTCTGAGCCCGGAAAAGGTCTCACCTATCCAAGCTTCACCGGCAAGGCGCTGGAAGATGGATTCACTGGTGGTTGGGACGTTTGGGACATGGAGAACGAAGAAGGAGAAACCGTTTCAGTTTACGGATTCTCCATAAGCGCACTCGATGAAGACGATGACGGCGGAGATGACGACGGTGGCGGCGAAGACCGGCCCGACGAAGAAGATATTTTTTTTTCTAGTTCGGGACCTTTAGGCTCTAAGACCACGCTTAGCGCTGGCGGAAAATTCGTTGGCGAATTCAATTCGCACGAAGAGGCTGAGGAAGCTGCCAAAGCGTGGATGAAGAAAAACAATTTCTTCCCGAACGCTTGGATCGTTTCCGATCACGGCAATCATCACCCGACGACTATCGGCGAAGACAAGGCCGGTCTTCAGGCTTTGAAAGACAAACTCTCGAAGCTTGATCGCCTCGATCCTGATTACGAAAAAACCGAACTTGAGATCAACAAGACTCAAGGCTTTACGAAGGTTGAAACCGCGCCGGTCAAAGAGGCTTACGTTGGTTTCAAAAAGTTGAAAGCCAAGATCGCTCAGCACGGCAAGGCTCGCGACGCCGGAGCGATTGCCGCTTCGATTGGCCGCGAGAAGTATGGCAAAGAGGCATTCCAAAAGGCCGCCGCTGCCGGTAAGAAAATGGGCGAGAGCGCATTGAACGAATGGTCTTATTCCTTCAAAGAGAAGGAAGATCAGAAAAAACAACTGATCGAATTCTATCGCGACATGATGATCAGCCGCGTGGAAAACGACGCGAACAGCGGTGACTACGATGAGAAGATGATCGGCGGCGACGTTGAAGATCAACTCACTGGCCTTCAAGGTGAGGTCAACGGCAAGAAAGTCGCTGATGTCTACAAGGCATTGGTTGCCGGATTGTCGAAGGAAGAAATCGAACAGTGCGCTGACGACGCAGGGGTTGTTGATAAAGATGGCTGGGCGTACTACGACGGTCACGAATATAAAACTCAAGTGAATGCCGCTCTAAGAGCGAAGGCAGACACTGGAGAAGAAGAGTCAGTTAATGAAAGCGGTGAATACCAATTTCATATTTATGCTGATCATGGAAAAGGCAAAGAACTCGCGAGCGGATCGTCAGCAGATCCTGACGATCTTAAAGCGAGCTTGAAAACTGCATGGATGAAACTTGATAAAGAGGTTGCGTCTGCGGCACAGGCTAGCCTTGTTCATCAAGGTCATGACTACGAGAGAGTCAAATATTCTGATCTAGAAGATATCGCGACTAATAAAATGAGCGAAGCCGCAGGAGAAGTTGAACTTCAGGTTTACGTTGATGTGATTGAAGACGGTACGATTACGTCCGGCGAAAAAACCGTGGCAGAGCAAATGACTTCGCGGAATAAGATTTCCGAAGTGGCCAACCTGATGGCTGAAAAAGTCAAAGACATGTTCGACCTCAAGCAATCCATCCACTGGTACGCCGGATCTGACGGCAAGGATGGTCTCTACACTTCGCAAAGTCTTTTTGTCGAGAAGAGTGACTTCCCCAAGGTCAGCAAATATCTGAGCAAGAAGGACGCTGAACTCTTCGCGGATATGTCTGAAGTCGAAGTCATGTTTGTTTTGGGGATCAGCGATCCTCAGAAAAAACTCACGGGCCGCGAGTTGAAGAACGACAAGAAGGAAGACTCTAAGGGCGTCGAGGAAGCTGTGAAAGCCATCGCCTCCGACAAAGAGTTGATGGCTGAAGCGCAGAAGATGATTTGCGCGAAGGCCACAGGATCTGACTTCGACACGTTCCTCATGCGCCACGCAACCACTCTTGGCAAAGCCAATGTGCAGGTTGAAGGAATTTACGGCGATGATTTGGTGAAGGCTCTTTACGAAGCCAAGCTTGATGACAAAGTTGGAAATCACTTTGGTGACATGCGCATCAAAGGGGACATGATCCCGCACCACAAATTGACTCCGAATCAGAAGGCACAGGCCAAGGCCATGTTCGTTCACGACACTCCGGTGTCGGCGCACGTTGGGCACAACAAGCCGATTGGCGCTGAGAACTACCACTACCAAGTGGACAAAAAAGGAAATGTTTCTGGCCGCCGCCATCTCTCGAAAAAAGGGATGCATATGGGCCGTCTCGATAATTTGAAGGCGCAAAAGAAACCGAATCTTCCTGAAGATGCTGATCAAGGTCAGGTTGTAAATCAGAATGACAAGTTTTATGTGAAAGATCCGAAGACCAATGGCTATTTTCCTTTGAAGGATCAGAGCAAAGGAAAAGATTTGACCGGAGCCATGGTCAACTTCCAAATCGACAACGATAAGAACGCGGTCGTGACTGAAGCTGGCGGATATAAGCAAATGGGCAAGAAAGATTTAGCCCACATGAAGCAGTTGGAAAAAGAGTACGGTCCTGAAGAGGAATGGTACAAGGCCGTCAACTTTGAAGATTTTGATTTTGAAGCAAGCTACGATGCCGGTCATGTGTATGCCGATGATCCTAAGTCGCAAAAGAAACTTGAGGCTCTTCAGGCAAAAGTTAAAACCGGGGCAGAGTTCATGAAATTGAATCCTGATTTCGGAGTGTCGCATACGTATGATACTAAATTTGATTATAATGACAATGGATCGAAGGACATTGGTAAGGACGCTTACTTCGTCACGGCTTGGCCTGACGGTGGATTCGACTGGTGCCCTGTTGGAGTTCTTACTTTCAATCTCGACGATGTTTTAAAAAAAGCTGGTATCTCTGAAGACATCTACGGGAACAATGATCCTGCGCCAGGCGCAGGGACACTTGGTGAAGTTGGAGAACAGGCTCCCGAAGTAATGGTTCGTCAGTACCTAGAAACTGCTCTATGGAGTAGCACTGGCGACAACGATGAGCCGCTGGATAAAGATTATTCCATCGAAGATTTTTCGGATGAGTTCAAAGCAAAAGCCAAGGCCGATTGCCTTGAGTTTTTGAAGAAGGCCGGAGATTTGGCTGATAAATATCAGATGTCAGATATCGGTCACGACTTCTGGTTGACTCGCAACGGTCACGGCGCTGGATTCTGGGATGGCAAGCCGTACAGCGATGAAGATGGTGAAGCGCTTACGAAGATCGCCAAAGAATTCAAAGAAGTGAATTTGTATGTCGGTGACGACAAAAAAGTTTACGGCGAATCTGAGCAGCGCGATTTCCAGCACACTGGCGACGGTGGAATGGAAGTTGAAGCTAAGGACCTTGAAACCGGCGATATGAAAGAAGACTCGAAGGACAAGCAGTTGGGCAAAGACGAAATGATAAAGTCGCTCAAGGAACTTGAGTTCGACATCAATGCTGCCCTTGAAGAGAAAAAGATCAAGACTCCGAACAAACAGGAAGTCGCTGTCATTCCGAAGGAATACTCCAAAGCGTTTTCTCAAAAAGAAGACGACGGGAAGACCTATCACTATCCTGAGTCGCTTGGATTCAATGTTGAATCGGGAACCACTTTCAAGATGGAACTCTTGGCCGATGGCCGGATCATTCCTGAAGGTCAGGACCTTTCCGGCAAAGGTATCACCAAAGATCAACTTATCGAAAAAGTTGTGAAGGATGTTCTCGACTGGGCGAACCGCGCGATGAAGGCGCAGTCGCAAAAGAAAGAGGACGACTCAAAGGGAAGCTACGATTTTGAGGAAGAAAAAATCGTTCCTGAATTGGTAAAAGAATTCGGCAAAGACCACGCGGAAGAGATCGCAGACTCATTGGATCTCTCGAAGGGCCGCTACTCTGATTGGGGGGACGCGGGTGAGTTCACGGCTGACGGCACTAAGTACAATTTGATCGCCAGCGAAGATGAAGCTGAGAAGATTGCTTTGAAAGTAGTCACTCAGGATCTTGAAACCGAGCCAAGCTTGTTCACGCCAAGCTTTCTTGAGCAGCACTTGACCGTCAATGACAAGGATACCATTGCGCAAGAAGAGGCTGAGGCCGAAGCCGAGAGCGAAGAATTTGAAGATGAAGCTGCGAAAGAGAAGTGGATCGAAGACAAGGCCAGAGCGATTGAAAAAGAACTCGATGATCCGATCCAGTATTTCGTGAATGACCGTGGAATTTACTCGGTTGAGGAGTTGATGAAGGCCAGCTTCATTTCGATAGACATTGAATCGGCGGCGAAAGAGGCCGTGAATGTTGATGGATGGGCACATTTCCTATCGCACTACGACGGGAATTTTTCGACCACTCCTGGCGGTTTAGTTTATTTCAGGGAAGACTAGGGCATGAGAACAAAGACCTTGAAGATAAATGGGAAGCCGGTCGAAGCGGTTTTGCTGGCTGGTGGAAATGGCTTTAAGATTTATTCGGTTGCCGATAGTCTAGTAGTGGTCAAAGGGCGGGAGCAGCTTGTCTTTAAAGACGGTGAGCCGGACTTTAAGACAGTGATTCAGTATGTGAATCTCCGGTATCAACCTGCTGGTGAGCACGAGAAGATCAAGGCGGCTTTTGATGCGCTGATCAAAGTGCAACCGGAAGTGGCAGAAGGCGCGGACGACGGTACGCCGAAGAGATACCTCGATGCCATCGACAAAGTTGAGAAGAAACTTTACAGTCGTATGCGTCGGGGTAAAATGAAATCAAAGCTGGGGAAGAAGGCAAAAAGCAAGATCCCAGGCTTTGGGTATTTTTTTAAACGGGATTGACCTCCAATCAATTGGAGAGGGGAATATGGGCGACAAACGCTTACTGATCGACAAATTTGGAATGATCGTAAAAAGTCTGAGCGAAGGCGCTGACGGTAAGATGACTGCCCGTGGCGAATTTAGCCGCTGTGATGTTCCCACTGAAAACAAACGCATCTATCCGCGCAGCTTGTGGGAGAAGGTCGTTGAGAAAATCACTCCCGAAATGGAACAAGGAAAAGTATTTGGTGAGTTGGACCATCCTGCTGATGGAAAGACTTCGTTGAAGCGCGTGTCCCATGTCATGAAGCGCATTTGGATTGAAGACGACGGTCGCGTTATGGGTGAAGCCGAAATTTGCGACAATGATTACGGCAAGCAATTGCAGTCTATTTTCAATGCTGGTGGACAGGTTGGTGTTTCTAGTCGTGGAATGGGTTCCACCAAGATGGCTGAAGGTGGAATGGAAATCGTCGAAGACGATTACAACTACATGACTCACGATTTCGTCGCAGATCCTGCGATGAAGAACAGCTACCCCACGGTCACGATTGAAAGTGTCGCGAAAGAACAAATTGAATCAAAAGTTAATCCGGTTGTTGAGAGCAATCCGGCAATTCAAAAGGAGCAGATCATGGAAAAGAATATGCTGAACGAAGAGCAGGTTGCCAAGAAACTCAGCGAAGCACGGGAAGAACTGAAGAAAACTTTCGAGGATGCACTGGTTGAAAAGACCGCGCTCATTCGCGAGTCGATTGAAAAAAGCGTTCGCGCTGAACTGATGACCTCACCCGAGATCGTCGGAGCAAAAGCGTCGCTTGATCAAATCGTCGCCGCCGTTAAGCCTTTCGTCGTGAAGGAAGATGTCGATGGCGTGATCGCTGCCAAAGACAAAGAGATTGCCGATCTCAAGGTCCAGTTGGAAGGTAAAGTGAAAGAGATTGCTGCGATGGAAGCTACGGCGAAAGAAATCGTCGAAGGCTCCAAGCGCCTGGGCATGACCGTGTTCTTTGAACGTGCGATGGCAAAAGACGAAGATCGCGTTGAGATCATCGAAATGATCGGCGACCTGAAACAGTATGCTGACGAAAAGGCTCTCGACGAGGCCATCAAGTCCAGCAAACAAAAAGCCATTGAGAAGAAGAAGAAATTGGCGGACGCGAAGAAGTTGAAGGAAGACGCCGATGCTAAAGTCCAGGCTCAGATCAAGGCTTTGCAGGAAGATAAAGACAAAACAAATAGAGCGTTGGAAGAATCTTTGCGCAAGCAAAAAGAACTTTCCGCTAAACTTTATCTTGAAGAGCGCATCAAGGGTAATCCGAATGCGCGAATCATACGCAAACTCGCTGAGGGTATGGTCGAAAAAAGAAAGATCGACCAACTTGTCAAGGAACATTCTGTTGCGAGCGACGGCGGATCTCTATATAATTCTGTTAATGAAAGACTCTCACGCTTAGATGCGGCGAAAGTTAAAGGCAAAGATGTTGTCGAACAACAGTTGGACGAGGCCGCAGGGAAACGGTCAACTGAAACGGTAACGGAAGATGTCGATAACGAAATCGCATCGGTTGTGGGCTGAAAACAAAACTACTCCAAGGAGAGGGAGCAACATGGAACAACGTAATCTTCAGGAAATGAAGAATGACCTTTCCGCTGACAGCTTTGTAAAAAGCCCCCAGCGGCGTCAACTCATCGAACGCTGGAATAAGTGGATTCCGGCTGGAGTCAAAAACGAATACCAAAAGTATTGTTTGGCGACTCTGTTCGAGAACCAACTCACTGAACTGAAACAGTTCAAAGAGAAACACTTGATGGGTGAAGACACCACTACGGCGAACACCGCGCCGTTCATCAAGTACACTTTCCCCTTGCTGCGTCGGGTGTGGCCAGCTTTGATCGCTCCGGAAATCGTGTCGGTACAGCCGATGACGGCTCCCGTTGGCGCGATCTTCTACTTCGAGTTGAAGTACGGACAAGCCAAAGGCTCCGTGGCAAACGGCGACAAGCTGGTTGCAAACTTCAACCGTTATTATTCTTCACAATATATTGACGGCGAGAATGTCCTTACCGTTAACGGAACCGCACAATCTTACACTTTGGCTTACACTCCGGTGTTGCGGAACACGGTAAGATTGTTCCTTCTGTTACCGGCATTGGCCAGTTCGTTGATAACGGTTCTGGTCTGATCACTGGCCCTGGTATCTCGGCTGGTACTGTGAACTACGCCACGGGCGCAGTTTCGCTTACCTTCTCGTCGAACCCCGGCGCTGGCGTGACGCTCTCGAATCTTTATCAGTACAACAACGAAGCGAACTCGCTCGTTCCGACCGTGTTCATCGACATTGCGCTCGTGAGCGTGACCGCACGTAGCCGCAAGTTGAAAGCACTCTGGTCTTCGGAAGCCGCCGATGACTTGAAAGCGCTCCACGGCATCGACGCTGAACAAGAGTTGGTGTCGGGTGTTGGTTCGGAACTCGCCCTTGAGATCGACCGCGAAATCATCGAAGACTTGCGCGTCGGCGCGAGCGGTGGAACCGCAGCTTACGATCTCACCGTTCCTTCCGGCATGAAGCAACGCGATGTCATTATCGCGATGTTGACTCAGATCACTCTCTTGTCGAACCAAATCGGCAAGAACACTTTGCGCGGCCCCGCAAATTGGATGGTGATGGGTTATGACTTGGCCGCTTACATCGAACAACTCGGTCTCGATGGTTTCTTCCGCCCTGTGTTCGCGGGTAACACCGAAGCACAAGCAGCGGCTGAAAGCCCTCAGACTTGGGGCGTGATGAAGATGGGAACTCTTCAACAGCGCTGGACCTGCTACAAAGATCCGTATCTGACGAACGGCCTTCCCGGATCGGCGCAAGCCATCATGGGATACAAAGGTTCCAGCTTCGTTGACGCGGGTTACGTGTGGGCTCCGTATGTTCCGTTGCAAGTGACCGCTACGTTCCTTGATCCGAACGACTTCCGTTTCCGCAAAGGTCTGCGTACTCGTTACGCTAAACTTTTGGCTCGCACGGAGTTCTTCGGCAAATTGAACGTGACCAACGTCAATGCGCTGACCAGCACCGTCACCTCGACTGGCGCTGTGGCTCCCGGAGTATTGAACTTCTAATCTGGTTCGCCAGACTAAGAACGGAAGGGGACTGCGAAAGCGGTCCCTTTCTATTTGTGCAGATTGAATCGAAATCCAACTCATGGTGTACTTATGGATGAACACAAGGGGGATTTGATGACTTCGTTGGATAAACTCAAGGACGAGATGAAAAGTCTTGAGGAACGGTTTCTTGAAAAAGATGGCCAAGATTTAAGCGCCATTCTTGATCCCAGCAAAATCCCTACCGACATGGCCGCTCTCGCGTCGATTGAGCATGGCAATGTAGCGACTCCTGGCAACGAACAATTGGGCAAGGACGAGCCGAAGGACGACGAAAAAGATTCTGAAGATCCGATAAATTCTGATGACGAAGAAAAAGACATCAAGGACATGACCTCTGCGGAAGTCAAAGAGAGCCTTGGATTGGCACTTGATATTGCTTTTGAGTGCGTTGAAAAAGCGCAAATGATTTTGAAAGCCTTGGTTGGCACCGATGCGAAAGCCGATCTTGGTGAAGTTGTCGATGAGAAAATGGTTCAGCGTGCGAACGATGTGGTCGAAGAGTACATTGATTTCGTGGAGTACCTAGAGGAAGTTTCCTCTGACGAAGGCTCTGCGGACGATGAAGCTGGCGACGACGAAACCGGAGACGATGATAAATCTGGAGAAGACGCTGGCGATGACAAAGAGCCTGAAGAAAAAGAAGGCGAATCCGACGACACGAAAGACGACGACGACGAAGAAGACGACGACAAAAAAGACGAAGAATAAAGGATAGCCGCACATGGGACTTGGAAAATCAAAAATGGTATCCATGATTATCTCCGAGTTGGGCGGCACTTCCGATCCTTCAAAAGATCCTACTGCTGCGACCGTAGATATCGAAATTACCGCAGAGCAATTCGACACGGCCTTCAAGCGCACCATGATGTGGTTTGTTGCGAAGAAGGGTTACGTTG
>Ga0134125_10006179_pt1 | contig 13580 bp, 14 predicted proteins | sample KB31751_FD_96464 | JGI IMG/M metagenome (GOLD analysis project Ga0134125, IMG submission 96464) | Terrestrial soil microbial communities with excess Nitrogen fertilizer from Kellogg Biological Station, Michigan, USA - KB3-175-1 | ecosystem: Environmental > Terrestrial > Soil > Unclassified ... | reverse complement strand
GGGCGGAAGAGACGCATCACCGCCTCCCGAGTCCGCAGCAGCGCCATCGGGAGCGATTCCGAGAAAGGACGCATGGGGAGCGCGCGTTCCGCGATGTTCATGGAGCGCTTAGCCATCGTCGTCCACCACCTCATTCCGCAGCACGCCGACCTGCGAAACCTCGACTTCTACGATGTCTCCTGGCACCAGGAACCGCGGCGGATCCAGGCGCGCTCCCGCACCGCTCGGCGTGCCTGTCAGTATGATGTCTCCGGCCTCCAGGCTGCAGAACGTCGAGAGGTAGCTTATGAGGTACGGGATGGGAAAGATCATCCGGTCGGTCGTGTCATCCTGACGGAGATCTCCATTGACGCGCGTGGTCACTCTGAGCGGTGTCACGCCGATCTCATCGGCGGTTACGATGCAAGGTCCGATCGAGCCCGAGCGGTCGAAGTTCTTGCCCTGAGTCACGTTGAACTTCGAATGCCGCAGCCAGTCGCGAACCGACCCCTCGTTGGCGCAGCTATAGCCGAAGATGTGGGTCAGCGCGCGCTCCGGCGGGATACGGCGCCCTCCTTGGCCGATGACGACCACGACCTCGCCCTCATAATCGAGCTGCGTCGATTCCCGCGGCCGGACGAGAGGCTCACCCGGCGCAGCGAAGGAGGTATGGGAGCGCATGAAGATGCTGGGATATTTGGGCCGCTCGCTACCGTCCTTGTACTCCTCGTTGCGCTCCGGGTAATTCACCCCGATGCAGAAATACCGCGTCCCACGGCCTGCGGGATTGAGCAGCTGCGCCTCGCCGGGGACGTAGTCGCAACGCTCGCCGTCCGCCAGATCGCGTGCCGGCTCGAGCAGGCCGGCACGCAGCAACGAGAGGACGTCACGGGCCCGCTCACCGAGCCTGGCGCCGAGGTCGAGAATGCCCCGCGGCCCGAGCGCGCCGCAGGAGCTGCCACCAGCCTCGGTCCGGAAGTTCACCAACCTCAAGGCCGCTCCTCGAGAAGCCCGGCCCGGCGCAACACGCCATCCAGCCGCCGCTCGAGCTCCGCTGTCGCGGGCACCATCGGCAGGCGATGCTCGTTGGTCTCCAGAATACCGAGGCGGCGCATCATGTACTTCATCGGGATTGGATTGGTGTCGAAGAACACCGCCTGGTTGATCTCGAAGAGTCGATGATGCAGTTCTCGAGCCGCGACGAGATCCCCGCGCCAAACGGCCTCGCAGAGATCCGACAGCACGCGCGGACGCAGATTCCCGACGGCGTTCATGAGCCCACAGGCACCCACCGCCATCATCGGGAAGCTGAGCTCCTCCAGACCGACGAAGATCTTGAACTGCGGACCCAAAACCGCGTGGCACTCCGACACCAGCGCGAGGTCGTTCACCGCGTGCTTCATGCCGACGAAGGAAGAAGACCGCGCGCGCAGCTCCTTCAAGGTGTCGATTGTCACGCTGACCGCGGTCCGGCCCGGAATGTGGTAGATCATCCACGGCAGGTCGGTCACCTTGGCGAGCTCGAGAAAGTACGCGATGAGGCCGCGCTGCGGCGGTCGGATGTAGTACGGCGTTATGATGAGGAGCGCATCCGCGCCGGCCTTCGCCGCGTGCTCGGAAAGCACTCGAGTCTCCTCGAGCGACTGGGATCCCGATGCGGCAACGACGGGTATGCGTCCGTCGGCGACCGCCACCGCAATGTCGACCAGGCGATTTCGCTCCTCCACGGAAAGGGTTGACGGCTCGGCGGTCGTGCCGTTGACGAGGATTCCATGCGAGCCGTTCCTGATCTCGAACTCTACGAGCCGCGCATAGCTCTCGTAGTCGACGGCGCCGTTGCGAAATGGCGTCACGAGCGGCGGTATGGAGCCTCTGAGGCGATCGAGGCGGGCGTTCACGCAAGTTCTCCTCTCGGCCGGTGGCGCTCAGGCGCCGAGCTTCGGCACCCGGTGTGTGCCGAAAGCCAGGCAGATGTTCTTGGTCTCCATGTAGAAATCGAAGCTGTAGTCACCGCCGTCGCGGCCGATACCACTTGCCTTCATGCCGCCAAAGGGCGTCGGCAGGTGGCGATTGTTCTCGGAATTCACCCACACCATTCCGGCATCGAGGTTGTGCGCCATGCGCAGCGCCCTGCCACTGTCGCCGGTCCACACATAGGCGGCGAGGCCGTACGGGGTCTCGTTTGCGATCTGCAATGCCTCGGCCTCGCTCTCGAAAGCGATGGCGGTCAATACCGGACCGAAGATCTCCTCCCGTGCCACACGCATCTTGTTCGTAGCATTGGTAAATAGCGTCGGCTGCACGTAAAGGCCCGGCTCCAGCGCTGCGACGCGCCCTCCTCCCACGCGGACTTCCGCGCCGTCCGCGCGTGCGATGCTGAAGTAGCTCATCACCTTGTCGAGGTGCCGTGGATGAATCAACGGTCCGATCTCGCTCGCCGGATCGAGTGGATGTCCTACCTTGAGCCGCGCCACCCGCTGCGCAAGTCCCGCAACGAAGCGATCGTGGATGGAGCGCTGCACGAGCAGGCGGCTGGAGGAAGTGCAGCGCTCGCCGTTGAGGCTATAGATCATGAAGACGGCCGCGTCGAGCGCCCGATCGAGGTCGGCATCGTCGAACACGACCACGGGGTTCTTTCCTCCGAGCTCGAGGTGAACACGCTTCAGCGTGGGCGCCCCCTGACTCATGATGAGGCTGCCGGTCTTCGATTCCCCGATGAAAGCGGTCGCGCGGATGGCGGGATGCTCGGTCAGGAGCTTTCCGGCGCGCTCGCCAACGCCGTTGACCACGTTGATGACGCCCGGCGGTACGCCGGCCTCGGTCATGATCTCAGCCAGCAGCATCGCCGTCAGAGGGCTCCACTCCGCCGGCTTGTGCACCACGGTGCAGCCTGCAGCGAGCGCCGGAGCGATCTTCCAGGTCGACAGCATGAAAGGCGTGTTCCACGGTGTGATCACCGCCACCGGCCCGACGGGCTGGCGCACGGTGTAGTTCATGTGCTGAGCGGCCGGAAGCGCGAGCCCGTCCGCCGCTCCCGGCGCACGGTCGGCGAAGAAGCGGAAATTCTCGGCGGCACGCAGGGCCGCGCCGCTCATGAAACGCAACACCTGACCCGTATCGACGCACTCGACGAGCGCGATCTCCTCGCGACGCGCTTCGATGGCATCCGCCACCTTGTGCAGGATTGCGCGCCGCTGCTCACCGGTCGTGGCCCGCCAGGCCGGGAACGCCGCGGCCGCGGATTGGGCGGCCGCATCGACGTCACGCTCGTCACCCGAGACGACCTGACCGATCACTCGCCCATCGATCGGTGAGACGTTGTCAATGAGCTCTTTGCCCGTACCGCGCTCGTGCCGCCCGCCGATGAAATGCCCGAGCGGCTGCTCGCGGTAACGGCCCAGGAAACCCTCGGCCTTGGCCTGATTCGACTCGAGTGCGCTCATGAGAGGTCTGCCGCCTGACTCTGCCGCTTCTTCACCTGCTCGTGCAGATTGTTCTTCTTGAACGTGAGCACCGGGTCGATCTCCTGCATCTCGAGGGAGATGGCGAGCGACTGCGATTGGTAGATCGGCGCCAGCTCGCGGCAAGCGGCCTCGAATATCGCTTCGCAGGCACGACGGCGTGTTTCGACATCCCGCCCGTGGCCGACCTTGAGGCTCAGATGCACGAAGGCATTGTCCGGATGACCGTCGGCGATCACGTAGTGTTGTGCCTCATAGGCTCGCGTGCGAAGGCCGCCAATCGGAAAAATTCCGGTCTGCAGAGCGGCCTGATGCACGGCCGACAGCAATGCGGGCAGAGCAAGCTGCTCGCGCAGCCCCGCGGAATATTCGATCACGATGTGTGCCATCGGCCATCCTCTGATGCAAAACCGCGCGAGCGCAGGCGCAGCCCACGGCAGGATACTTATCATGATAATAATCTCCGTCTGGCGCCTGTCAATGCGTCCGTCGTAAGCTATCGGCCCCACAGCCGAAATGACGCAATTGGTGCGCGCAGCGAGCTTCAAACTGGGGACTTTCTCGATCGAGGCTGGCGGGCCCCTCCCGGGCCTCGTTCTCGGGGAGAGCGTCGCAGGCGGGGCCATGGCGGAAGGCATTCCGGGCGCGCCACGAATCGTGCCGCTGCCGCGTCTGTCGCCCCTGCTGCGTCAGATCGGCGTGACTCTCTCCGGCACCGACTCGCTTCTCGCCCTGCTGGAACACTGGCCGGAAAATCTCGCGGTGCTCACCCGTCTGTGCACCGATGTCTACGCGCAGATGCTGCGCTTGTCCGTCGCTGAGACTGAAGTCCTGATTCACGCGCCGCTGCCGGCGCCGCGCCAGATCTTCTGCACGGTGGCGAATTACCGCAGTCAGGTGACGGAGGCGATCGTGGACGCCGGGGCACCTCCGCACACCGATGGAATGGATGCGGAGCAGCGCCGCGAGTACGCGCGGAAGGCCATCACGGCGCGTCTCGAGTCGCCGCCCTACGTGTGCTTCAAGCTTCCTTCGACGGTGATCGGCCCGTGCGACTCACTCGAGATTCCGCGGCAGTCGCAGCGGGTCGATTGGGAAATCGAGCTCGGCGCCGTCATTGGGCGACCGTGTCGGCACGTACCGCGCGAGCAGGCAATGGCCCAGGTCGCAGGCTACATGCTCGTCAATGACATCACGGCCAGAGACCTCGTGCGGCGCACCGACCTGCCCAGGCTCGGCACCGATTGGCTGCAGTCGAAGAACGCGCCGGGATTTCTCCCCACGGGTCCTTACCTGGTGCCCGCATGCTTCATCCCGGATCCCTATGCAGTCCGTCTTTCGCTATCGGTGAACGGCGAGACCATGCAGGATGAGCTCGTCGCGGACATGATGTTCGATATCGCGACCCAGATCGAATACGTATCGGCATATGCGCAGCTCCTGCCCGGGGATGTCATCTGCACCGGCACACCGGGAGGGTGTGGTACCCACCGCGGCCGTTTTCTCCGTCGCGGTGATGTCATGGTGGGATCGGCCCCGGGACTCGGAGTGCAGCGGATAACCTGCGTCTGAAGTGCGGCTGCGCGTCACGCTACCCGGACGCGCGCGCATCCTCTCGGGTCATCGGTACAGAACCTGGATGGTCGTGTACTCCTCCAGGCCGTGTCGTCCGAACTCCACCCCGATCCCGGAGGATTTGATCCCGCCGAAAGGGACATCGGGCCGGATGTCACCGTGTCGGTTCACCCACGCGGTACCGCACTCCAGTCGTGCTGCCAGATCCCAGGCACGCTCCGGATTACTCGACCAGACGGACCCTCCGAGCGCATAGCTCGAGGCGTTCGCCTGCTCGAGGGCGTCCTCGATGTCGGAGTAGCGGATGATCGGCAGCGCGGGTCCGAACTGCTCCTCGTCGACGATCCGCATACCCGCCTTGGCTTCCGCGAGTAGAGTCACCGGATAGAAGTGGCCCTTCCTCTGCTCCGCCGGATTGCCGCCCAGCAGAGCTTTCGCACCGGCCGCCTTCGCCTGGTCGACCATGGCAGCGACCTTGTCGAACTGCATTGGATTCTGCAGTGGGCCGAGTTGGCTCTCTTCTTCCAGCCCGTTGCCGAGCTTCACTTTGGCGGCAAACCCGGCCAGGGTATCGCAAAACGCGTCATAGCTCGCATCCGGGACATAAAGGCGTTTCAGCGCCGCGCAAGTCTGGCCGCTGTTGAGGAAAGCCCCCCAGAAAAGCCGCTCCGCGACGGCGACAGGATCTGTGTCTGGCAGCACGATGCCGGCATCGTTGCCTCCCAATTCCAGCGTGAGGTGCTTGAGGGTTTTGGCGCCCGCCGCCATCACCTTGCGTCCCGTCTCCGTCGAACCGGTGAATACCACTTTGGCAACATCAGGGTGCGTCGTCAGCAGCGGAGCGATGTCATCACGTCCGCTGACCACGTTGAGCACACCGGGCGGAAGTCCTTCCGCCATGACCTCTACCATCCGCAGGGTGCTGAGCGGCGTCAAAGGAGATGGTTTGATCACGACCGTGTTGCCGGCCCGGATCGCAGGAACCACATGCCATACTGCGATGAGGAGAGGCCAGTTCCATGGGGTAATCGAAGCGACGACGCCGACCGGTCGCCGGTGGATCTCGATGCGCCCTTTTGCATCGTTCTGCACCGTCTCCACGGGCAACTCGAGAGTCGAGGTGTGGCGGGCCCATGCCGCCGCTCCACCCAGCTCGAAGCGTGAGCCGAGTCCGTTGAGAGGCTTACCCTGCTCGAGCGTCAGCAGCCGGGCAAGCTCCTCGGACGAAGTGGTGATGCGATCCGCCAGTCCTTCGCAGACGCGCCTTCGACTCTCGTCCGATGTGGCGCGCCAGGACCTGAACGCGCGGGCCGCGGCAGACACCGCACGATCCACGTGCTCGGCCGTTGCGAGCGGCGCCAGGCCTACGATCTCGCCTGTCGCCGGGTTGGGAACCGGGAAATGATCCGCAGTCGCGACGGGCTTGCCGTCGATCAACAGTCGAAACTCGCTCATGCGTTGACTCCCGTAGCTCAGGCGCGCGCCGCAGGGACAGACGCGCACATCGTATACGGAAACCGGCACGGCGCCAGAAGGCGAATCCGCGATCCAGAGGATCGGGACGCGCTAAGCCACTGAAATCGTTGGTTATCTCATCTTCCGCCATCGACCTGCAAATGTTGCCCGGTGATGAACCCTGACAGGTCCGATGCCAGAAAAGTGACCGCGTTGACGACATCCTGCGCACAGCCCAGCCTGCGCAGCGCGACCCCTTCCAGCAAAGCCTTCTGCCCGTCCGCGCCATAGGCCGCCCACTGCCGCCTCGTCGCTTCATTCGTCAACATCAGCCCGGGAGCGACGCTGTTGACCCGGATTCCATGAGGGCCCAGCTCGTGCGCCAGCTGCCGTGTGAGCCCCAGGAGCGCGTGCTTGGTCGCACAGTAGGCCTGTATTCCCGTCAACGACGCTTTGGTCGCCGCACCGGAGGTGATATTCACGATACACCCGCGCCTTGCGCGCTTCATCGCCGGCACGCAAGCGCGACTCAACGCAAATGCGGCGCCGAGGTTGATCGCCATGAGGGCATCCCACTCCGCGTCGCTCACATCTTCCAGTGCCCGTCCAGTCTGGCCTGCAACGCCGCCTGCACAATTCACGAGCACGTCGACTGCCCCACCGCATCGAGCCTCGATGCGCTCGATCCAGGCGGCCGCGGCCTCCCGGTCCGACAGATCGACACTCTCCACCGCAACGCCTGCGTCCTTGAGGTCAGCGAGGCCATCCGTATTTATGTCGCAAGCCGACACCGACGCTCGCAGAGACGCGAATCCTTCTGCGATCGCCTTGCCGATTCCGCCGGCCGCGCCACTGACGACGACCGTCTGCTTCTCGAACCGGATTCCCATCGCTTCGCCCATTCAGTGGATTCTCGTTCCGCGCGTTCCGGAAACCTCAGGTCGACCGTTCGACGTGGCTCTTGAGCCACGCCAGGATATCGGGCCACCCGCGATGCTGTGCGCGCGAGCTGTCAGTGACCAGACGGGAGTGTGTCAGGCGGACCGTGGTGACGCCATCCCTCTCGATGAAGTCGAAGCGCACGAGCGTCTCGACAGGATCATCCTGCCAGCTTGGTAGCCACGTGAACACCAGCAAACGCGGTCTGTCGATCTCCTGGTATACGCCTGCGATCGTGAAGGGCTTGCCTCCAAAACCGATCCCGCGCATGAGCCACCTTCCGCCGGGCCTCAGGTCCGACTCGACGTGCGTCGTCCTGAACCGGCCTTCCGCACCCCACCACTTCACGCGCTCTTCCGCGCTGGCCAAGGCCGTAAAGACCCTGTCCGCCGGGGCTCTGATCTCGATCTCTTCCACGATGGTGTCGCCGGCGGCGGAATGACTCATCGCTCCTCCTCGATGTATTTCTTGAGGTTCCCCAGCGTGCCTTTCCAGATTGTCTGGTAATCCCGCAGCCAATCGTTCACCGCACGCAGGGGCCGCGCATTCAGTTGACAAACACTGGAGGTTCCGCGCTGGTGCGCGATCACGAGACCGGCCAGCCTGAGCAGCCTCACATGCTTGGAGATAGCGGGACGGCTGGCGTGAAAGTTGCCGGCAAGCTCACCGACGGTGTGCGGGCGCTGCCGCAGCAATCCCAGGATCCGCCGCCGCGTCGGATCGGCGATGGCGCGGAAAACAGCCTGGTTTTGGATATTTGCATCCGTAACCATTTGGTTACTGTAACCATATGGTTTCCATAGGTCAAGCGAGCTTCACCGCCGTCACCGCTCCGGTGAGCGTAACCGCCATCGTCGCGGTCTTCCCGGCAAGGCTAACCTGCATCTTGCGACCCGGGGCCGACCGGCCTTTCGGGTCGACTCGAAGGGTCAGCGTGCGCTCTCGATCCCGCCACTCGCAGATAACCCTGGTGATTTCTCCGTGTCGATAGCGGAAACTCTCCCCATCGTCCTCATACAGCACGAATCGTCCATCCGCGCCGGGATGCACCCGCAACATCAGGGGCTCGTCCACAGGCTCACCGGTGTACTGACGAACGGGACCAAACGGCACGATCGCGCCCGCCTTGATGTACAGCGGCATCGTCCTCAGATCCACGGGGCGTGATACTTCCGTGCCGCCTTCAATGGCCTCTCCGCTGCAGTAATCCCACCATTTGCCGGCCGGGCGGTAAACGACACGCTGCTTCGCGCCTGGCTGCAGCACCGGAGCGACCAGGAGGCCGTCGCCGAACAGGAATTCATCATCGCGCGATAGCGCCTTGCCATCCATGTGAGCGGCGACATCCTGACGAGCACGCCCCCTTCCTGCGGCTCCGCTGAGACGAACGACGTGCAATATTCGATATGGCCGCCCCGTGCTCTCAGCGCCTCGCAGAGCAGTCGCTCCGTCACGTCCTGCGGGACCATCGCCACGAAGGGATAAGGTGTTCCCCGCGGCTCAAAGTGCATCGTGGCGAGGCGATGTCCGTGGGTTTCGATGGCCACGGCGGTGACGCGATTGGCTGCCTCGAGGAAGCGCTCGGCAAGGCCCGCCATGTCGAAGATCTCGAGGGTCCGTGGGAAGATGGCCAGCGCCTTGGAATGCTCGGACTGAGCGGCGCGCTTTTCGATCAAGCGCCAGCGAAGGCCTCGCCGCGCGCACTCGTTTGCGAGGAAGAGGCCTACGGGCCCCGCGCCTACGATCAAGACATCGGTATCAGCCACGGTAGACATGCTTGCAGCTCCTGGGTGCGTCGCTTACTCATCAAGACGGCCGGCGCGCGGGCCGCGTGACTGGCGGTTAGCTCTACAGCAACCTGCTCCTCGGAACCGAGGCCAGGTCAAGTTGGATTGGCGATGATCCGCGCCTCAGCCAATTCCGGGCGGCCCGGACGGTCTGCGTGCGCACACGCGTTGAGCAGTTCAGCGGCGTAGCGCCGGGCGGGCTCAGAGTTCCCCACCTGCTGGGCTGCCCTGGCCGCCCCGTACAGCGAACGGAACCGGTTGGGCTCCCTCCTTAGCGTAGCCTCGAACGCCCGCTGCGCATCACCGGGTCGGTTCAACTCGAGCAACATCTCTCCCAATAACTCGGAGGCGGGCGCAATTGGACCGGGCGTCACCGCGCTCTTTTCGGTGGCATCCTCCAGGTCAGCCGCTTTGCGCATTTCGGCCAATGCGCGATCGGAATGCTTGTCCGCGAGCGCTATCCACGCGACGACGTCGATCCGCTGAATTTCGATCTGCCGAGCCCAGTAGGGCTCGTGGGTGTCAACCAATCGCTGCTGAATCGCTGCGAGTTGCCGCACTGAATTCTGTGCCGTCGCAATTCTTCCCAGGCGGGCCGCGCCCATTCCGCGCGCGAACCAGGTAATCGCATCAGTGTAGGGATAAGCCGTGGAACGCACGTTCAACCTGGAGGCTCCAGCCCAGTCGCCCCGCTCCAAGGCATAACGCGCCGGAATTGCCGCCAGAGCGAAGTATCCCGCCGGTATGGGGGCAGCGCCGACCGGCGCAACGTCGGGACTGAAACGGGACTCGATCTCAGGAAGTTTCTGCAGGACTCGCGCCGCCGCGGTGTCACGCGCGCTCTGTAGATACGCGTAAACGAGATAATCGCTGGCGTGAAGCTCCTCGGTGACGCTGCCCTCCCGCCGCGAGGCCGCCGCCGATGCGGCATTGGCGCTGATGGACTCCTCCCACAAGCCGAGCCGCGTGAAGATGTGGGAAGGCATGTGAAGAGCATGAGGCGAATCCGGCGCTATTTTGGCGTAGACTCGAGCAGCCATCAGGGCGCGGGACGCCAGTGGCGGGAAATCATAGCTGTGTATGATGTAGTGAGCGGCACCCGGGTGGCGTGGCTCCTTGCGAAACACTTCCTCCAGAATCGCGCCCGCCTCGAGTTGCTTTGAATACGTCTTGTCGGCAAGATCAGCCGACATAGCCAGCGAAAGCGCATAAAAGATGTGAGCTTCGGAGTCCGATGGGTATCTCGCTGCAACTTTCAACATCGCGTCGCAGTAGGCGTTGAGACGGGACTGCTGCGTTGTGGTATCGAATCTGTCGTAAAGTCGGGCGGCGGCAGCGATGTAGTCGCGCTCGCGCTGTGTCTTCGGCTCCGCGGCTTCAGCAGCTGCGATAGCCGCACGGCCCTGAATGAGAGACGCGCGAGCCTTCAGTCCGGGAGCGAATGGATTGCCCCAACTGCTCAGCGCGATGCCCCAATTGGCGATGCCGCACTTCGGGTCGGTCGCGAGCACCGCGCGAAATTCGGCAGTTGCCGGACCGAACTCGAACGAATGCAGCAATGCCACCGCCTGTGTAAACATCCCTTGCACGCCGGGGAGGCACGAAGTTTCGAAATGCACCTCGCCGAGCTCGGCATTGCCGCCGGCAAGAGGCGATTGCTGTTGTGAGGCGGAAGCTGACGGCACTAAGCACAGCAGAAACGCGAATGCAGTGCACGACACGAGCAGCTTGTGCGGCATGTCACCCTCCACAATCAGGTCGGGACGGGCAGCCTCGAGCTTTTCGTCGGAAAAATAGCAGGATTTCTCCAGGGCCGCCAGCGCGGACGATGACAGGCTCGACCTGTGGCCCCGCGTTTCAACGGCCGGAGGGTGGACCCGAGCTCACGGACCACGACACGGCGGGTAACGATCGGCTCCACCTTCGGACGCACGGTATGCAGGCCGAGCATACCGACCCGGGCATAGAACTCGTTCGCGTCGTAGGCAACGTGATCGAAGTCGTACTCGAACCAGGGCTCACCGCAGACCGCGCATGGCCGCCGATGGATGCGTACCAGGCTTTCACAGGTCAGCAGCAGCAGGTGGCCCGGGGCATAATGCTCATGAACCCATCCTTGGTGGTCTTAAAGGCGAAGCCCAGCATGCCCGCGGATCCGTGTGCGCCGCGGCGCAGGCCCTGCGTCAGAACCGGCAAGCTGCGCAGCGCGCGCTGCATGTGCCGTGAATGACAAACGTACCCGCCTCGAGCGGGCGCTGAATCGCTGGGACCTGATCCTCTACGGAGTGATCGTGATCCAGCTCACCGCGCCCATGCCGGTCTTCGGCGTCCTCAGCGCACGGGCGAATGGTCACGTCGTGACCACCATCCTGCTCGCGATGGTTGCGATGGCTTTTACCGCGATCAGTTACGGCCGCATGGCGCAGGCGCACCCCAGCGCCGGTTCCGCGTTCACCTACGTGACCCAAGAGTTCAATCCTCTCATGGGCTACGTGACCGGTTGGGCGATGCTCATGGACTACGTGCTCAACCCCCTCATCTCGATCGTGTGGTGCAGCCGTGCGGCAATGAACTTTGCGCCACAGGTCCCTTATGCAGTGTGGGCCGTCGCGTTCTTCGCCCTGTTCACATCGGTAAACCTGGTCGGCATCAAGGGCTCGGCGCGCGTCTCGGGCTTGCTGGCCGCGACTACAGGCGCCGTCGTTCTGGTGTTCATCGTCTGCGCGGGATGGTACGTCTGGCACCACCACCCCGGCTCTCCCGAGTTCTTCACCCGGCCGTTCTACGATCCCAAGACGTTTCACGTCGGCGCGGTTCTCGGCGGTACCTCGATCGCCGTGCTCACTTATATAGGCTTCGACGGCATCTCTACTCTGTCGGAGGAGGTCGAGGACCCTCGGCGCAACATTCTGTTCGCGACCGTCGGAACCTGCCTGGTGGTCGGCATTCTGTCGGCGGTCGAGGTGTATGCCGCGCAGCTGGTGTGGCCCGCGGCGCTGCCTTTCAAGGACATCGACACCGCGTTTGTCGAGGTCGCAGCAAGGGCCGCGGGACCCTGGCTCTTCGTGACGATGAATCTTGCGCTTCTCGTCGCGGGCATCGGCTCCGGGGTAGGCTCGCATCTGGGTGCGGCGAGGCTCCTATACGGCATGGGACGCAGCAACGCCCTGCCGCCCGCGTTCTTCGGGGCCGTCGATCCGAAGCACCGCATTCCGCGCAACAACGTGATTCTCGTGGGTCTCATCGCGCTCTGCGGAGCCTTTCTGATCTCTTACGGGCTGGGAGCCGAGATACTGAATTTTGGGGCGCTGTTCGCCTACATGGGGGTCAACGCCGCAGCCCTCACTCGCTACTATGTGCGCAACCCCCAGCGACGACTACGTCACCTCTGGCCACCCGCCGCGGGGTTCGTCACCTGTCTGCTGCTGTGGGTCAACCTGAGTAACGCCGCGAAGCTCGTCGGCGCAAGCTGGATGATCGTGGGAGTGATCGTCGGTGCCGTGCGCACTCGCGGGTTCCGCCAAGGGGTGCTGCGCTTCGAGGTGAGCCCAGAGGACTGAGCCCGTGGCTGCAGACTGGCAGCGCCACCCTGGCCGATCAGGCCCGCTTAGCGCGAAGCTCGATGCGGCGGTGTCAGCGAGGCTCCCGTCAGTCGAGCGATGGCACCGAGCGTAGTTTGCGCTGCGTTGAGCCCCAAGCGGAAATCGGCATCGCTGTACGTTTCGTAGACGTCCGTCGGTTGATGCCACTGCGGGTCCCATCCGGCACCGATTTGCGTACCGCGCTCGTTCTCGCGCACGCTGATGGCGGGAATGAGATTCATGAAGGGCGTGCTGTCGGTATTCGTCATGTGTGGCCCGACGCTGGCGGGATAGTCCGTGGCGTATGCCTCATTGGCTGCGTAGAACGCCCACGCGAGCTTTTGCGCCCCCTCCGCCTGTTTCGATTGCGACTGGAACTCGATGTTGACGTCGGCCTCGGGTCGCTGTGTGGGGCTCACCGTGCCGTCAGCGCGCGGCATGCCGTGATCGAACATCTCCATGTCATGCTGGACCATTCCGAGCCAGCGCGGTTCCGGATAGTGACCCGACCCGGGAGGTGACTCGATTCCCTGCAGGCGCGCCCGTTGCTCGACGTAGGCGTATGAGCCATTGAGGCCAGTCTCTTCGTTGTTCCAGAGAATGAAGCGGATGGAGCGCTGGGTCTTGACGTCGGGACTGGAGAAGACGCGAGCCAGCTCCATGACGAGCGCAGTGCCGGAGCCGTCGTCGTTTGCCGCCTCACCCCAGCCGATGCCGTCCATGTGGCCACCCACGATGTACATCTCGTCGGGATGTGTGCTGCCCACCTTGGTGCAATAGACCTCTTCCCGCGCCCCGGGCGT
>Ga0134125_10006177_pt1 | contig 13582 bp, 10 predicted proteins | sample KB31751_FD_96464 | JGI IMG/M metagenome (GOLD analysis project Ga0134125, IMG submission 96464) | Terrestrial soil microbial communities with excess Nitrogen fertilizer from Kellogg Biological Station, Michigan, USA - KB3-175-1 | ecosystem: Environmental > Terrestrial > Soil > Unclassified ... | reverse complement strand
CTGTGGAAGCTGGACCGTGTCACCGGCAAGTACAAGGACAGCGCCCAGACCGTCTTTCAGAACGTCTATACCAGCATCGATCCGAAGACCGGCATTCCCACCTATCGCCAGGACATCCAGGATGCCAAGGTGGGCGAATGGGTGTCGTCATGTCCCGGTCCGGCCGGCGGCCATGACTGGCCCGCCACCTCATACGATCCGGACAGCGGCCTGATGCTGATCCCGCTGCACCAGTCCTGTGTGCTGATGCGCGGCAATCCGCTGGAAAAGAAGATAGGCCCTGCCGCGACCAATGCCGGCTCGCAGCAGCTGTTCGAGATGCCGGGTACCGACGGCAATCTGGGACGGTTGGCGGCATACGATACCACCACCATGAAAGCGGCCTGGAGCCTGCAGCAGAAGGCGCCTTTCCTGACGGGCGTGCTGACCACCGGCGGCGGAGTTGCCTTTGTGGGTGATTTCGACCGTCGCTTTCGCGCCATCGAGACACGCACCGGCAAGACGCTTTGGAAGACGCGCCTGACAACCAGCGTCCAGGGCCATGTCGTCTCCTATGCGGTGAACGGGCGCCAGTATATCGCGGTGGAGACCGGGCTTGGCGGCGGCAGCCCCGTGGCCAAGCCCACCACGCTCTTGCGTGATGTGCATCACCCGGGCAATGGCAACGCGATATTCGTCTTTGCCCTACCGGAAAATTGACCAGGAGATTGTCATGGTTGTTTCGATCCGTTCCATGCTCGCTGCTTCCGCGATGGCAGCGGCGATTCTTGCACCTTCCGGCGCCTTCGCCGCGCGGGCCTATATCGGAACCTACACGCCGAACGGGTCGGGCGCGCGCAGTGAGAACCATGGCGAAGGCATCTATCTGGTGGATATCAACGACGAGACTGGCGCGCCGTCGCATCCCCGACTGGTCGCCAAGACCCCGTCACCGTCCTGGATAACCTTCTCGAAGGACCATCGTTTTCTTTATGCCGCAAACGAGATCGCGACCTATGGCCCCCAAAAAACCGGCTCGGTCAGCGCCTATGCCGTAGACCAGGCCAGCGGCAAGCTGAAGCCGCTGAACGTGGTGAGCTCCGAACTTGCGATTCCCTGCTACATCTCGGTCCATCCCAGCGGCAAGTTCCTGATGGTCGCCAATTACAGCGGCGGCGGCTACACCATCATCCGCATCAAACCTGACGGTAGTTTGGGCGAGGCCACTGATGTGGTGAAGCCGGAAGGGCCGCTCAATCCCGCAACCGCATCCGACAATCCGCCGGGCCAGCTGGCCGGCAGCGACCATCGCGGCTCGCGCGGCCACATGATCGGTCCCGACCCTTCCGGCGAATATGTGATCGGCGATGATGCCGGCCGCGACCAGATTTTCGTCTGGAAGCTGGATACCAACACCGGCAAGCTCAACCAGGTGTCTGTGACCAAGGCGCTGCCCGGCTCGGCGCCGCGTCATTTCGTGTTTTCACCCGACGGCAAGACCATGTACCAGCTGCAGGAGCAGGACTCGCGCCTGTCGACCTACGCTTTCGCGAACGGCAGGCTGACGCTCAAGGGACCGTCCATATCCGTACTTCCGAACGGCTATCAGGGCAGCAATACCGCCTCGGAGCTGCTGATCGACAAGGCGGGCAGGCATCTGTATGCCGGTAATCGCACCCAGGATTCCATCGCGGTCATGACCATAGGCGCTAACGCCATGCCGGCCCGCGTGGCGAACGTACCCACCGAGGCGGACCTGCCGCGCAGCCTGACCCTGTCGCCGGACGGACGCTTCCTCTATTCGATGAACCAGAAGGGCGACAATATCACGACCTTCCGCATTGGCGCCGATGGCATGCCGAAATTCACCGGCCATTACATGGCGCTGGGCACGCCGGCGGTAATGGCGTTTCTGCCTTAAACGCAATCAGGGAGGACGGAATGGACAAGCGGCAATTCCTCACGGGCGCGATGGTCGCGGCGGCGACGCCGGCTTTTGCGCAGCATGCTCCGGGTACGGATTCTTTGGGCCGCCGCGGCGTGGAGACGCCGAAAAAGGCGCCACGCCGCAAGGCCAGAACCACCAAACTGTTCCTGGCGCCGCCGTGCTGGGCCAATGCCATTTCGGTCGAGCCTGGCAAGGGGTTTTGGGTTCAGGAACAACGCCACGACGGCGATCCCGAAAAGGCGTGGCTGCTGGACTTCAAGACCGGCAAGGTGCTGCACACGGTCGTCACCCAGTCCAAGAACACTTCGGGCGGCGTATGGGGCGGCGGTTATATCTGGAGCGGCGCCAATGGCGCCTCCATCAAGAACCATCCCACGCCGCCCGTGAATGGCATCTTTCAGACCGACATGAACGGCCGGCAGATCAGCTGGCGCCAGATTCCCTTCGGACCGAAGGACGATGGCGGTTCCTGTCACGGCATGGGTTGGCAGCAGGATGCCAGCGTGCCGGGCGGCAAACTGTGGGTCTATGCCAACCGGCTGGAATCCATCGTGCGCATCGATCCGAAAACATGGGCAGTGGACTGGATGTTTCCCGTGACGCACGAGATAGGTCGCCTGCATGGCATCACCTATGACCCGCGTGAGGGCGGCATCATCTGGCAGGTTTGCGGCACCCAGGACCCGAAGGTGATCGGCTATCAGGGTTATCTGCCGGGCCTGGTGAAGTATGACGCCCACAGCGGCAAGGTGAAGGAGATCGTCGATTTCGTGCCCGGCTCCTGCGACATCCATGACGTGACGATCAGGGACGGCCAACTGTATGGCGTCGACGCGGGCGAGCATCCGGGCTGGCCGATCGATGCCAAATATGCGCGGCCCGGATTCCCCGAGCTGAACAGCCCCAGCGGCGGATATGTCTTCAAGATCGATCTTGTTTGAGAACTCCTGCAGGTTCGTTCAGCTGAAGCCGCCCTCTGTTCCGATGCTTTGCATCGAAAGGAGAAGCGCGCCTGTGCGTTATGGGAATATTGTTGCGACGCAGTAAGTGGTAGGGGGTTGCTGAATTCGTTCGGGCCGCCATACTCGCCCGGTTGAGAATGGGCGGGGTAGGGCATGGCGCTGGGCGCACTTTCGGGCTGGACGCGGTCGCAGAAGCATGTGGTTGCCGCCAGTTACCTGGCCTGGACCTTCGACGCCCTTGACTTCTTTGCGCTCGTCTTCGTTCTGCCCGATGTGGCCAAGCAGTTCGACGTGGGCATTCCCGCGGTTGCGCTGGCGGTGACTTTGACGCTGGCGGTGCGTCCTCTTGGCGCTTTTCTGTTCGGTCGGCTGGCTGACGATTACGGCCGGCGCAAGGTGCTGATCTTCAATGTCATCTGCTATTCGGTGTTCGGATTCGCCACGGCATTTTCCACCAGTCTTGATGTCTTCCTGATTATTCGCGCCTTGTTCGGCGTAGCGATGGGCGGCATCTGGGGGATCGGCGCGAGCCTTGCGATGGAGACTGTCCAGCCCAAGGCGCGGGGATTCGTTTCCGGCCTGCTGCAGTCCGGCTATCCCTCGGGGTATCTGATCGCATCGCTGGTCTTTGGGGCGCTATATGTTCATTTTGGCTGGCGCGGCATGTTCATGGCCGGGCTGGTTCCGGGGCTGCTGCTGGCCCTCTATATCTATCTGGCAGTACCAGAGAGTGCGTCCTGGCGCCGTCCCGCAACCGTGAGCGCGGGCCGGCATGGCCTGCACCTGGCCGGCGTTACCGCGGCGCTGGTTGTTGTGATGTTCCTGCTGATCGAGTTCGGCCGCGAACAGGGCCTGCTTTACATCGTCCTGCTGGTGGTGCCGCTGCTGGTTCTGGCCGCGGTGATGACACCCTTTATCCGGCAGTACTGGAAACTGGCGCTTTACGCCATCATCCTGATGACGGGATTCAACTTCTTCAGCCACGGAACCCAGGACCTCTACCCCGTCTTCCTGCGCGAGCAGCATCATTTCGATCCTGCCACGGTAACGACCATTACGGTCATCCTGAACATCGGCGCAATCGTGGGCGGGCTGTTCTTCGCCTCTCTCAGCCAGTCACTGGGCCGGCGCAAGACAGTGGTGATGGTGACGCTGCTGTCACTGCCGGTGATCTATTTCTGGGCCTATGCGCCTACCGCGGTCACGCTGGCCGCCGGCGCCTTCCTGATGCAGGTCTGCGTGCAGGGCGCGTGGGGCGTGGTGCCGGTGCATCTGAACGAACTGTCGCCTGCCGCGGTGCGGGGCACTTTTGGCGGCACCGTCTATCAGCTTGGCAATCTGATCGCGTCCGTCAACGCGGTGTTCCAGGCCGAGTTCGCGCAGAGTCAGGGCGGCAACTATTCCATCGCGCTGGCGGTCGTGGCCGCCTTCGCGGCAATCCTGATCGCGGTGATGATGTATTTTGGGCCCGAGGCGCAGAACGCCGACATGGGCGCGGCCGTGCCCGCGGAAGAATAGAAAGACAGGGGAAAAATGATGCGCAAACCTGGTAGTGCGAATTTGGCCATCGCGGCGCTGCTGGCGCTGGGAATCTTGGCGGCGGGAATTCTGATGTCCGGCCCGGCCTCGGCGCAACAGACCGAGCTTTATGTCCTGACGCCCGGCGTGGTCTACAATTCCGGGCTGGTGGACCTGGCTCAGTCCTATACCAAGGAGACCGGCGTCAAGGTCACGGTCAAGGCCACCGGCATGGCCCGCATCGTGAACGACATCAAGACCGGCACGCCCGTCGCCGATGTGGTGGCGCTGCCGATCGCCTTCATGGACGGGATGGAAGCCGAAGGCAGCATCGTGGCCGGGACCCGCGCGCGCCTGGGCCGCGTCTATGTCGGTCTGGCGGTGCCCAAAGGCAAGCCGCATCCCGATATCTCCACACCTGAGAAGCTGGCCGCGGCGCTGAAGGCCGGCGGCACGGTGCTCTATTCCAATCCCGCCACCGGCAGCATGGAGGCGCGCATCATCAACGACATGCTGCACCGCTATCCGGTTTTCGAGGGCGTCAAGAGCAAGATCAGCCTGAAAGGCGAGGGCGGCGAGGCGCTGGTGCGCGGCGAGGGCGACATGGCGCTGCAACTCATCTGCGAGGTGCTCAACCATCCTGAGATCGAACTGGTCGGAACCGTGCCCGAGGAATTGGGCGCCTATATCGACACAGCGCTGGCGGTGTCGTCGCGGTCCACCCACCAGCAGGCCGCGAAGGCCTTTCTCGATTATCTGATGGCACCCGAGCATGTCGCCCTTTGGGAGAACAAGGGCCTGCAGCGGATGAAATAGGAGGGAACATGCAGCGGCGCGATTTTCTGGGCGGGGCCGGCGCGGCGGCGCTGGCGGAAGCGATGGCGGCGACAGCGGCCCGGGCCGCGCCGCTGGAGGATATTCCCATCATCGACACCCATGTGCACCTGTTCGATTCCCGCCGTCCGCAGGGCGTGCCGTATGCCGGCTCGCCGGAATGGGCGCGCGACATGCACGGCGTCGCGCTGCCTTCGATCTATGACCGGTATGCCAAGCCGCTGAACATCGTCGGTGCCATCGAGTTGGAGGCCAGTCCCTGGGTGGAAGACAATCTTTGGGTGCTGGAACAGATGCAGACCGATCCGCTGTTTGTCGGCACGGTTGGCGACCTGGAACCGGAAAAGCCCGACTTTCCCCAATTATTCGACCGCTTCCGCAAGAACCCGATGTTCCTGGGCATACGCTGCGGCAATATCTGGGGCCGCGATGTGACCAAGCAGATTGGCGATCCGAAATTCATCGACGGGCTCAAGCGCGTGGCCGACGCCGACGCGGTGATGGACACGGCCAATCCTACGCTGGACCTGCTGGAGGCGATGATCCGGATCAATGACAAAATTCCGTCCCTGCGGATCGTGATCGACCACCTGCCGCAGCTCGATCCTGACGACGAAAAGGCCTATGCCGTGCTGCTGCGCGAAATCCACGGCCGGCCCAAGATCAACGCCAAGCTGTCGGAGATCGACCACCGCTCCATGAAGGCGCGTGGGCTTGCCGCCCACAAGGCGCGGCTGGACCAGTTGATGGAGGCGTTCGGCGAGGACCGGGTTGTGTTCGGCACCGATTGGCCCAACAGTTGGGGCACCGCCACCCCCGCCGAAATCGTCGCCATCGCGCGGGCCTATTTCGCCACGCGCACGCGTGAGGCGGCGGAGAAGTATTTCTGGAAGAATTCGCTGGCCGTTTACAAATGGAAGAAGCGGGCGGCCAACCAGCCCAGCCTCTGACGTCATGCCGGCACGCCGCGAAGCGGCGGGGAAGGCATCAGGCCATCGCCTTGGCTTTATGCCAAGCCAAGGCGATGCGCCGGCCGCCTGATGGTCTTCGCCGCTTCACGCCGTCGTGTTTGTCCCGGCACGACGCGCCGGGCGTGTTACTTCGGCGCCGCTGCCGTCCTCAGATAGGGCTTGTGTGTCTTGTAGCCGGGGAACAGCTTGCCGGCTTCCTCGTTGTTGATCGCTCCGCTGATGATGATGTCCTCACCCTGTTTCCAGTCGGACGGCGTCGCCACCTTGTGCCTGGCGGTCAGCTGTATGGAATCGATCGCACGCAGGATTTCCGCGAAGTTGCGCCCCGTTGACATGGGGTAGATCAGCACAAGCTTGATCTTCTTGTCCGGGCCGATGACGAAGACGTTGCGCACGGTGGCGTTGTCGGCAGGCGTGCGTCCTTCCGAAGTGCCCGATGTGTCAGCGGGCAGCATGCCGTAAAGCTTGGAGACCTTCAGGTCGGTATCGCCGATCATGGGATAGTTCGGCGCCATGCCCTGCGTCTCCCGGATGTCCTCGGCCCATTTGGTGTGGTTCACGACCGGATCGACCGACAGGCCCAGCACCTTGACGCCGCGCTTGTCGAATTCAGGTTTCAGCTTGGCCACCGCACCAAGTTCTGTCGTGCAGACGGGGGTGAAGTCCTTGGGATGGGAGAAGAACAACACCCAGTTGTCGCCCGCCCAGTCATAGAAGTGCAGCGGTCCTTCGGTGGAATCGGCGGTGAAGTCGGGCGCGGTTTCGTTTATGGCAAGCGGCATGAAATCCTCCTATGGGGTGGGTCGGCCCAGTGTAGACCCGCTGGCGTGCTCCCGTCTTGCGTCACGTTTTCCACATATTTCGCAAGGGAATTGTCGAAACCGCCAGCCGGAAGACCGACCTGGGAGTGCGGAATAATCTTCCGACCACCACGCTTCCGCGCAATTGCCTTTGCCGGCCGGCCCAATTCGGCGCCGATCCGCGGGGCCCGCTTGACGGCGCCCGGCCGCTGTCCGATAAGCCGCCTCAGGTGCTAGGTGTAGGGAACGCGGTTGAACGCCGCGGCTGCCCCCGCAACTGTAACCGGCGAGCAAGGCCCGAAAAAACCACTGGCATCCGCATGGAGGCTGGGAAGGTGGGTCAAGCCCAGACCCGGAAGCCAGGAAACCTGCCTTGCGCTGTCGTCTTGTATGCGGCCGGGGTGCGCCAAATGCAGCGGGAGAAACCGCGATGGCGACGCCAATGGAGGTCGCCGTGCGCAATTTCAGCACACATCACAGCCGGGCGTGCGGCATCTCCCTGCCAGGGGACAGCCATGTTCAAGAAGCTCTTCACAACAACCGCCGCGCTGGCGCTATTGACCGGCATCGCGCAGGCTGACGATTTCAATCCCGGTGACGAAAGCGTGGTGGTCAGCGCCACGCGGCTGGCCACGCCCGCTGCCGAAGTTGGCAGCAGCGTCAGCGTCATCACGGCTGCCGACATCGCCCTGCGCCAGCAGCAGTCGCTGGCGGATGTGCTGCGCGACGTACCGGGCCTGAACATCGCCCAAAGCGGCGGCGCCGGCGCACAGACCTCGATCTTCCTGCGGGGCACAAATTCCAACCACACGAAAGTGCTGCTGGACGGCATCGATATCGGCGACGCGTCCAATCCCACTGGCCAGGCCGATATTTCCAAGCTCCTGGCGGGCGACATTGCGCGCGTGGAAGTCCTGCGCGGGCCGCAATCGGGTCTTTACGGCTCGGACGCGATCGGTGGCGTGATCTCCATCACCACAAAGGACGGCGAGGGGCCGGCACGTCTTACCGCCAGCGCCGAGGGCGGCTCGTTCGATACCTTCAACCAGATGGCCTCGCTGGCCGGGTCGGACAGCGGCTTCCATTACGTCGCCACCCTCCAGCACCAGCATGTGGGTGCAACGGCGGTGACGCCGCTGTCCCTCCTGTTGCCGGGCGAAAAGCGCAACGACGATTATTATGACAACGTCACCGGCAGCACCAAACTGGGCTATGACCTCAGCGACGCGTTGCACCTGAATTTGGTGGCGCATGTGAACACCAGTCTGGGCAAGATCACCAACGATGCGTTCGATCTGACGACTTTCACCTCCTACCCGGCACGCGCGCGCAGCCGTATCGCCACCTTGCAATATGACGGCCGCGCAAGTGCCAATCTGGCCCTGGGTGGCATCACCCAGGAGCTGGGCCTGGCCTACAGCAGCAGCGCCATCTCCGACGCCGATCCCGACAACGGCTATTCACTGGTGGCGGGCAATCGCATCAAGCTCGACTGGCAGGGTCATGCCGTAATCTTTGAAGGTCAGACACTGGTGCTGGGCGCCGAGACGGCGCGCGACACCATCCACAAGCCGGTTTCCTTCGGTATTACCACCAGCGCCGGTTACGCTGAACTGAATTCCGATTTCGGCGGCGGCCTGGGCAACAGTGCCAGCCTGCGTTACGACGACAACAGCCGCTATGGCGACAAACTGACTTGGCATGTCGCCCCGAGCTGGACTTTGGGCCAGACCCGCCTGAAGGCCAGCGCCGGCAGTGGTTTCAAGGCGCCGTCGCTGCAACAGCTGTTCGGGCCTTTCGGTCACAACCCATTGCTGAAACCGGAAACCAGTACCGGTTATGACGTCGGCCTGGAACAGGGTTTCCTGGACGGCGCAGCCAGCGCGGGCGTGACATGGTTTCACAACGACATTGACAATCTGATCAACTACGACGCCGCCTTCACGCCCGTCAATGTCGATCGCGCCCGCACCCAAGGCGTTGAAAGCTTCGTGGTTTACAAGCCCATCGAGGCGTTGACCCTGCGCGCGGACTATACCTATACGGAGGCGGTCAATGCGGTGACGCATGACGCGCTGCTGCGCCGCCCGCGGCACAAGGCCAGCGTGGACGCCGCGTGGCAGCCGGACGATGCGCTGCTGCTGGACGCCAGCGTGCTGTATGTGGGGCCGCGCGACGATATCGGCCGCGAAAGCTTCGTGCGCGAAAGGCTTGGGGGTTATGCAACGGTAAATCTGGCGGCCACCTGGCAGGTCATTCCCGAATTTGCCCTTTTTGGCCGCGTGGAGAATCTGTTCGATGAACGCTACCAGGATCCGGACGGATTCCAGCGCCCGGGCTTCGGCGCCTGGGCTGGACTGAAGGCGAGTCTTTGATGAAGCGCGCGATGATCGCGGCTGCTGTTCTGGTCCTGCTGGGGGAGAGGGCGGCCGCCGCGCCGCCCTCTCACGCCCGGCCTGAGCGGATAATGTCCCTCAAGGTCTGCACCGACGAATTGCTGCTGGATCTGGTGCCCACCTCGCGCATCGCATCGATCACCTTCCTGTCGCGAGAACCGGCGTCCTTGAGAGTGTGGCCGCAGGGCGCGCGCATACCCGTCAACCACAACACCGCAGAGGAGATCTTGGCGGTCCATCCCGACCTGATCCTTACCGATACTTTAACGCCCCCCGCACTGAAGCCGCTGCTGGCGAAAACCGGGGCGCGCGTCGTGGAAGTGCCGCCGGCCGAGAATTTTGCCCAGATCCGCGCCAATGTCAGGCTGGTCGCCCGCGCGGTTGGCGAAGAGAAAAAGGGCGAAGTGCTCATCGCCCGCATGGATTCCGAGCTTGCCGAGTTGAAGGCGCATCGCCCCCGCGGCGCCCCGAGCGTGGCCGAATGGGGTGAAGGCGGCTATGTTCCCGGCACGGGCGGGCTGTTCGACGCGCTGCTGCGCGCGGCTGGCGCGCGCAATATCGAGAAGCGGCGTTTCAGGTATTACGATGTGGAGTCGTTGCTGGCGGCGCGCCCCGATTTCCTGGTCTATGGCGATACCTACGCGGGTACCGCGTCCTTGCGCGCCGACCAGGACCTGCACCCGGCTCTGTTGGCGCGATACCGGGGTCGGCGCATTACTTACCGCGTACTTTATGGCTGCGGCGTGCCTGAAGCGGTTGAGGGCGCGCGCCAGATACAGAACGGCATCAGAGGGGCCAGGCCATGAGCCGCCTTAACCTGACGCTGGTGCTGCTGATTGGCGTTGGTACCTGCGCTTCGCTTCTGGCGGGACGAGTCTGGCTGCCGCCATCGTCGCTGCTCGATCTATGGCGGGCGCCCGGTTCGCTGGCCTCGCTGGTCGTGCTGGATATCCGCGCGCCCCGCACGGTGCTGGCGCTGGTGGTGGGTGAGGTGCTTGGGCTGTCGGGGGCGGTTCTGCAAGGCTTTACCCGCAACCCGCTGGCCGAACCTGCGCTGCTGGGCGTATCCAGCGGCGCGGCGCTGGGTGCGATAATTGCCATCTATTTCGGTTTTGCCGCGGTTTCGGCGCTTACCGCGCCGGTGATGGGCATGATCGGCGCGCTGGGCGCCTGCGGACTGACCTTTGCGTTGGGCGGTGGTGGGGGCACGGTGGCGCTGGTTCTTGCGGGGGCCGCGGTGTCCAGCCTGACCGCTGCAGGCATCGCAATGGCGTTGAATTTCGCGCCCAACCCTTACGCCGCCTACGAGATCATGTCCTGGTTGCTGGGCTCTATCGCTGACAAGAGCTGGACCCAGGTATGGCTTGTCCTGCCATTCGCGGCGGTCGGTGCCGCGCTGCTGGCGGCGACAGGACGGGCGCTGGACGCGCTGACCCTGGGCGAGGCACAGGCCCAAAGCCTGGGCATAGATGTCCGGCAGCTCGCGGCATTGGTGGTGGCGGGCACGGCGCTGTCGGTCGGCGCGGTCACATCCGTCACAGGGGCCATCGGCTTCATCGGCCTGGTGGCGCCGCACCTTGTGCGCCCCATGGTGGGCTATCAGCCGCGGCGGGTGCTGCTGCCGTCCGCGCTCACCGGTGCGCTGCTGCTTTTGTGCGCCGATGTCGCCGCCCGGCTGGTGCACACCGACCCCGAACTGAAGCTGGGCGTCTTCACCAGCCTTCTGGGCACGCCCTTCTTCTTCTGGCTTGTCGTCCGTATACGGAAGGTCGCGCCATGATCGGGCTGGCCGCCATCGATCTGACAGTCCGGCGTGCCGGACGCACGATCCTGGACAGGATTTCGATTACGGCGAGGGCAGGGGAATTCATCGCCGTGATCGGCCCCAATGGCGCAGGCAAATCCACGCTGCTGTCGGCGCTGGCCGGATTGATCCGGCCCGATCGCGGTGCGGTGACACTGGACGGGACCCTGCTTGGAGCGCTGGCCACACGTGAACTGGCGGCCCGCCGCGCTTGGGTGCCCCAAAATCCGCTTGTGGAATGGCCCATTTCGGTGGAGCGGCTTGTGGCGTTGGGCCTGACGCCCCGGCTTCCCGCCACCGGAGGCTTGCCGGATGCTTTCGCGCCCGCCATCACGCGCGTGTTGAAGCTGTGCGACCTGTGGGAGCGCCGCATCCAGCCCGCAACGACGCTGTCGGGCGGAGAGCTCGCGCGCGCCATGCTGGCCCGCGCGCTGGTGGGCGATCCGCAGGTGCTCATCGTGGATGAGCCCATCGCCGGACTGGATCCGCGCCACGCCATCACCTGTATGCGGCTGCTTGCGGCGCAGGCGGCGGCTGGCAAACTGGTGATCGCCGCCCTGCACGATCTGACCCTGGCGGCCCGACACGCCAGCCGGATCGTCGTGCTTGTGGATGGCGGGCTGGTTTCCGACACTGATTCGCTCACAGAAGAGCTTATCCACAGGGCCTTCGGCGTGCAGGCACGTGCCACCGGCGAGGGAAATTCGCGCGGATTCACAATTCTATCCACAAGCGAAAAATCCGGTCTGTGAAGGAAAAAGTATGCTTGACGGTAAAGGCCAAATCACCACCAGATATAGGCGCTGAACATCTCAGCAATGTCACATCTAGAGGCTGGAAGCGTCGGGTGAGTCCCTGAAAGAGGGGGCGTTCGCCAGCGTCTTCTATCCCACTCAAAGTACGATTTCGGGGGCTTTCATGTCGGCGATTGGCAAGGTTTACGGCGATTTCGACTCCGAAGGCCAGCTGGTGGAGACCCGCGCCCCGGACCGGACCATCGTCATCACCAGAACGGTTACGACAGAAACCAGACCTATTGAGCCTCCTGCGCCGAAGGCGGCGCTCCGGTCCGACCGTCATGCCGGCCAGCCGCCATTGCACGCGCGCGCCGCGGGCGCACCTTTGCCCAGCCCTCTGGCGCCGCGGCCCACGCCCTCCGACCTGGTGCTGGATCGCACGCGCGATGCGCTCTTGACGCCCTTCGGCAAGGCGACGCTGACCGACCGCTACCTGATGCCGGGTGAAAGCTTCCAGGACATGTTCGCCCGCGTTTCCTGCGCCTATGCCGACGATGTGGCCCATGCCCAGCGCCTGTACGATTACATGAGTCGGCTGTGGTTCATGCCGGCCACGCCCGTGCTGTCGAATGGCGGCACCACCCGCGGACTGCCGATCTCGTGCTTCCTTAACGACGTACCGGACTCGCTGGATGGCATTGTGGGCGTGTGGAACGAAAACGTCGCACTGGCGTCGAACGGCGGCGGAATTGGCACCTATTGGGGCAAGGTCCGCTCGATCGGCGAGAAGGTGAAGACCGGTGCCACCAGCGGCATCATTCCCTTCATCCATGTGATGGACGGCCTGACCCTGGCGATCAGCCAGGGCTCGCTGCGCCGCGGCTCGGCGGCGGTTTATCTCGATATCTCCCATCCCGAGATCGAGGAGTTCCTGGAGATCCGCAAGGCATCGGGCGACTTCAACCGCAAGGGCCTGAACCTGCATAACGGCATCAACATCACCGACGAGTTCATGCTGTGCGTGAAGGAGGGTCGCAAGTTCGGCCTGAAGAGTCCGAAGGACGGCACGGTGTTGCGCGAAATCGATGCCCGCCAGTTGTGGCAGCGCATCCTGGAGACGCGCCTGCAGACCGGCGAGCCCTACATCCTGAACATCGATCATGTGAACCGCGCGCTGCCCAAGCACCAGCGCGAACTGGGGCTGAAGGTCAACACCTCCAACCTGTGCTCGGAGATCACGCTGCCTACCGGCGCCGACCATGACGGCAAGGAACGCACGGCGGTGTGCTGCCTCAGTTCGCTGAATATCGAGACCTGGGACCAGTGGGAGAACGAGGAAGGCTTCATCGAGGACATCCTGCGCATGCTGGACAATGTCCTGACCAGCTTCATCGAGACCGCGCCCGACAGCATGTACCGCGCCAAGTACAGCGCCCTGCGCGAGCGTTCGGTCGGCCTGGGCGTGATGGGCTTCCACTCTTTCCTGCAGCAGAAGGGCATCCCCCTGGAAAGCGCGATGGCCAAGTCGTGGAACCTGCGTATTTTCAGGAAGATCCGCCGCGAGGCCGACGCCGCTTCATTTCACCTGGCCGAGGAACGCGGCGCTTGCCCGGACGCGGCGGAGAAGGGGATG
>Ga0134125_10006174_pt1 | contig 13585 bp, 8 predicted proteins | sample KB31751_FD_96464 | JGI IMG/M metagenome (GOLD analysis project Ga0134125, IMG submission 96464) | Terrestrial soil microbial communities with excess Nitrogen fertilizer from Kellogg Biological Station, Michigan, USA - KB3-175-1 | ecosystem: Environmental > Terrestrial > Soil > Unclassified ... | reverse complement strand
TCCTTTGGTCGTGCAGCTGTCCGCGGCCGCGGGCTTGATGCTGCAGGCCCCCCACTTGCCGCCCGAGCAGGTCTCGGTCCCCGCGGCGCAGTTGCCGAGCAGGCCGGCGGAGGCGCAGGTGCGCGGCGGGTCGACGTCGAGGCAGGTGCAGCCTTCGTTGGGCGTGCCGTTGCAGGTGGCGTCGTCCCCCTTGGTCGCGCAGCTGTCGGCCGCCATCGGCTGCACGCTGCAGGTGCTCCACTTGCCGCCGGCGCAGGTCTCGGTGCCGGCGGCGCAGTTGCCGAGGAAACCGTCCGCGGCGCAAGAGCGGGTGGCGCCGCTGGTGCAGCCGGTCACCGGGCCGTCGGTCTCGGCGCCGCCGTCGCGCGCGGCCGCGCCGCCGCTCCCGCCGCCGGCGTGGCCGCCGCTGCCGGCCTTGCCACCGCTGCCGCCGGCGCCGGCGTCCGTCCCCGGCGCCCCGAAGATGATCGCCAGCGTGCCGCAGCTGCTCGGCAGCATGGCCACGCTGCCGGTCGCGGTTCCGAGGATGCTCCCCGACGCCTTGGCCACGATCGTGACGTCGAGGCGCTCCCCTTGCGGGTAACCGCTGCCGTCAGGGAAGTCGACCTCGATCGAGCCGCTGGCGCTGCCCGAGGTGTGCGGCAGGGTCGTGGTCTTGGGGGCGCCGCCGTTGACGCTCACCGTGACGTCGAGCGAATCGGCCGGGCTGGTCATGTCGTTGAACATCACCGCGACCTGCACCGTCCCCGTGTTGCAGGCGCTGGTGCTCTTGCAGCCGGCCGCGGTGGCCAGCCCGGCGAGGGCCAGCACGATGACCGGCAGAACCCTGCGCGACGACGACCCAGGATGGCGCTTCAATTTCCGTTCACCTTTCCGATGCTGGCGGAGGCCGGGTTCGTGCCGGAGAGCCCGATGACCAGGCCCACGATCACCGCGGCCGCGACGCCGCCGCCGACGGCCACCCAGAACCAGGTCTTCTTGGTCAGCGGCTCGCTCGGCTGTGACTGCCCGGCGCTCTCGGTGAGCACCGTCGGCGACGATCCGGTCTCCGCGGGCGCGGGCGCTGCCGGCACGGCGGAGGCCGCCGCGGGCGCGATGGGCGTCACCGGGGGCGGCTGCGTGCCGGCGCCCGGGGTCTCGGGTCCGGCGCCCATCGGCACGGTATTGGTCGGCGGCGAGGTCGCCGCGGCCTTGTCGCGCTCGATCGCCTCCTTGAGCTGTTTGATGTGCCCCTCGACGTCGGGCCGCATGTCCTTCTTGTTGCCGCCGTAGACGCGCACGTAGCTCTCGTAGAGCTCGAGCGCCCGTTCCTTGTTACCGGCCAGCCGGTAGGACTGCGCGGCGTTGTAGAGCAGCGCCGGGTCGGGCTTGAGCTCGAACGCCTTCTCGAAGTTCTCCGCCGCCACGGCGTAGTGGTTGAGCGCGTAGGCCGCCGTCGCCTTGTTCACGTAGGCGCGCGCCTCCTCCACGTTCTCCGCCTGCGCGCGGGCCCGACCTTCCAGCGCCAGACCCGACAAGAGCAAGACAACCACGCCAACCCGGGCGCCAGCTAAGTTCATGGATGAGCCATTGTAGACCAACCCCGGTCCTATCGGGAGGACCCACCACGCGCTGAAGCTCGGTGACGGGCGGCGCTCACCCGAACGGAGGACCGGAGCGAGCGAGCCATCTTGACACTCGCAATTGGTTCGAGGGGCCCGACCTGGGGAAACCTCTCCACCGGCCTCAACGGCGCGTTGAGCGCGATCTCCGAAACGGCGAGCAACCGCGTCTTCTTCGCCGTCGGCGGCAATGGCACCATCTTGACCGGGCCGTAGGGCCACCCCCCGCGTGACCACCGGCGTTCACGAGCTGGCGCACCCGCTTTTGCTCGAGGCCTCCTTCCGTTTTCCGTGACGATGACTATCGGCGGCGAGCGCTCGCCTGGCCCTTTGCGCATCGGTCGGGATCGAGCTAGAAGCTTCGGGCGCGCCGCTGCGCGCGAGGGGCAGTCAAGGACATGAGGTATCGGCTGACGGAGAGGATCGGCAGCGGCGGCATGGCGGAGGTGTTTCGCGCCACCGGCGAGGGGCCCGAAGGGTTCGAGCGGGCGTTCGTGATCAAGCGAATCCACCCGCACCTGTCGCACGCGCCGGAGTTCGTGCGGATGTTCGTCGACGAGGCGAAGATCTCCGCCCGCATCGTCCACCCCAACGTGGTCCAGGTGTTCGAGTTCGCCTTTCACGGCGAGAGCCATTACATCGTCATGGAGCCGGTCGACGGGGTCGACATGGCCCGGCTCCTGCGGCGGCTGGAGGAGCGCGGTGAAGTCGCCCCGCCCACCTTCGTCGCCGAGCTGGGGCGCCAGGTGTGCCGCGGCCTCGACTTCGCGCACACGTTGACCGACCTCGACGGCAGGCCGCTCGGCATCGTCCACCGCGACGTCACCCCGCCCAACATCATGGCGGGCTGGAACGGGACGGTGAAGATCCTCGATTTCGGGTTGGCGCGGGCGGTGCAAGAGCTGCGCACCAACCTGACCGAAGCCGGGACGTTGAAGGGGAAGATGTCCTACCTGGCGCCCGAGCAGCTCGAGGGGCGGCCGGCGGACGGGCGCGCGGACGTCTTCTCGCTCGGCGTGGTGCTGCACGAGTTGCTCTGCGGGCAGCGCCTGTTCGTGGGGGAGAACGATCTCGAGACGCTGCGGATGGTGCGCGAGATGCCGGTGCCGCGCCCGTCGCTGCGCAACCGCGACGTCAAGCCGGCGCTGGAGGCGGTGGTGATGCGGGCGCTGGCGCGCGACCCGAACCAGCGCTTCCGCAGCGCCGCCGAGATGGCCGACGCGCTCGACGCCGTCGTCTTGCGCAAGCGCTACTCGACGCAGGCGTTCGCGCGCGACGCCCGCGCGCTGTTTCCGGTTTCGGAGGGCACGGGCGAGGCAGTGGCGACGGAGGCGCACATCGGGGCCGATGATTCGGCGGTCGTGGCGGCCGGCAGCGCGCCGACGCGGCCCCTCGGGACGCCTCCCCCGGTGCCCCGCGCGGCCGCGGCGCGCGCGCGGACTTCGACCTGGGCGCGCGTCTCCTGGATGGCGGCGGCGGTGCCGACCGCCGCCCTGGTTTTGCTCGCCGCGGTGGTGCTGCTCCGGCGGCCCCCGCCGCCTCCGCGTGGCGCCGGACCCTCGCCGAGCGTCGAGGTCGCGCTCGACTCCACCCCCCAGGGCGCGCTCGTCACCGCCGCGATCGCCCCCGGCGTGGCGCCGCGTTCGCTCGGTGAGACGCCGCTGGTCTTGCGGTTGCCGCGCGGAGAGACCGCCGTGGCGCTGACCTTGACCAAGGACGGGTTCGCGCCGCTCCTCTTCAAGGTGGTCCCCAACCGCGACAAGGACGCCCTGGCGCCGCTCGAGCGCGCGTCCGTCAGCGCGGTGACGGCGGTCGAGGCGCATCCGCGTCGGCGCGCCGGCTCGCTGGCTGCAGGGCGCTCTGCGCCGCCAGCGGCCCCCGGCACGCCGCGCACGCGACCGGCGGTTCCACCCGCGGGAGCTGCCGCCGTGGCCCCCTCGGCCGAGACCATGGCCACCGTTCGGTTTCGCGACGACGCCGGCGACGGCTTCCAGTTGGTCGAGGCCCGCTTCGTCATGGACGACCGCCCGCTGCCGGTGTTGACCGGCGCCCGACACACCGAAGACACGGTGATCTACGCCGGGCGCGTGCGCCCCGGCCGCCACGTGGTCAGCGCGCGCCTGGTCTACCAGGGCCGCAACCGCGGCCCGTTCTCCTACCTCGCCGGCTACAAGCTGAACGTCCAGTCACGCGAGGTGGTCGACGTGCCCGCCGATCGCCCCGCCAGCTTCACCATCGCCACCGAGAAGAAGAAGGGGATGAACGTCCCGCTGGACAAGCAGCTCGCCATCACGGTCCGCGACGACTCACGCCGCGCGGTGCGCTGAGCGCGCCCGAGCGCCACCCGCTGAGAAGCGCAGCCCCGTCGAGGGGGGCCCCGCCCAAATGACGGCCGGCGTCGACCTCACGAGTTGCCAGCGCCACGAGGGGACCAAACGGCTCACCTGGCGGAGGCACTTTCGTACAACTTCTGTCGAATGATGGCGTCGTTAAGGGCGGCCGTCCGAATGCCGATTCCAGCAGGGGCGGTTCCGGTGAATCAAGGCTCGCTCGTTGGTAAGGTTCTGGACGGCCGCTATCGCCTTCTGGACACGATCGGCGATGGCGGTATGGGTCGGGTGTACCGGGCGGAGCAGGTTTCCACGGGGCGAACGGTCGCTCTCAAGGTGCTCCACTCCGAGTTCTCGGGGGTCGCCGAGGCTGTTCAGCGATTCGAGCGGGAGGCCGCGCTCACGACCAAGCTCTCGCATCCGCACATCGTCAAGACCGTCGATTTCGGGAAATGGGACGGGCGCCTTTACCTGGCGATGGAGCTCCTGACAGGCGGATCGCTGGCAGATCTGTTGGACGCCAACCGCCGCAAAACCGGCGGACGGCTGACTGTGACCCGGGCGATCGCCATCATGCGCCCGGTGCTCGCCGCGCTCGAATACGCGCACGGACTCGGGGTCGTTCACCGCGATCTGAAGCCCGAGAACATCATGGTGGTCCCGGCCCGCGGGGTCTTCGCCCGCGAATGCGTGAAGCTCCTCGATTTCGGGATCGCGAAGCTGGGCGAGAGCGCCGAAGTCCAAGGGCGGAAGCTCACCCAGGTGGGACTGGTCCTCGGGACGCCGGGGTACATGTCGCCCGAGCAGGCGGCCGGTCAAGTCGCCGACGTGCGAAGCGACCTCTACGGCTGCGGCGTTCTCCTCTACGAGATGCTGGCCGGTCGCCGGCCGTTCGAGGCACCGACCACCCTCGAGGTCCTGGGGATGCATCTCAGCGCCACCCCCAAACCCCTGCGCGAGATCGCGGGCGAAGCGTTTGTTCCGCCGCAGCTGGAGGAGGTCGTCATGCGGGCGCTGGAGAAGCGACCGGCAGATCGCTTCCAAACTGCGCGCGAGCTGCGAGACGCGCTCGACAGGGTGCCCAGCTTCCGAAGCGCCGACGCGATCATCAGCGGCGTCGAGACGACGATCTTCGCGCCGCCCGCGGCGGCTCCGTCTCGTTCGGGATGGATGCGCTCAGCCATCGTGGCCCTCGCCATGGCGCTGCTGATTGGCGAGCACCTGGGCGCTGCGGCGCCACCGAGCGCGAGCGGAAGAAGGGTCGCCTCAGTCGGAAGAAACGACGTCGGGAAGACTCAGGGCCGCCCCGAACAGACGGACGCGCCCAAGACAAGCGGGGAGCACGACAAACAAGCCACCCGCCACGGCGCGAAGCGCTCGGCGAAGCTGAAGAAATCGAGCCCCAAGAAAGATCAAAAGACGTCGAATCGAAAGACGTCGAGTCGAAAGACGTCGAATCGAAAGGCGCCGAAACAACGTCCCCCACGAGCGTCGTAGCGGGTTTCGCCAGCTCAAAGACCGCTCAGAAAGGTCGCCAGGACGAGCAGCGCCCAGGCGCCCGCCGCCCGACGAACGGCAGGTGGACCAGGCGATAATGCTCGAGGACGCCGGCAGCGCCGGCGACGAGCGCGATCCACCAGGTCACCTGCTTTGGCGCGGATAGCGGGGGCGCGAACGCCGGGCGTCTAGCGCAGCGCTCGCGGCGGTTGGGCCTGGGCGGCCGTGGTTGTCGGAGCGCGGGCGGTGGCCTTGCTGACGAAGTCCGCCACGTCCTCGAGGAATGCCGGATCGACCTGGGCCCTGGGGTCTGAGTAGTCCGCGACGCTGCCGCTCTTGCTGACCGCGAACTGGTCATTGAGCTCGGGATAGATCTTGTACGCCACCAGTCTGTTGCCCCCGTTTACGAATGCGTCGCGCGTGATCTCGGCGTCGGCCGTCGCGATCTGGACGTCGCGGCCCCCCGCGGTGACCAGCACAGGGATCCTGGAAAGCGCGCCCGCCTCCGCGAGGGGCCGATGCCGAAACTCGCTTCGCAGCCAGGGAGTCGATTCGGCGATACCTCGGCGCTCGGCGGGTGACAAAGAGGCCGGGAGCCGCTTGCCGGCGCGCACCGCATCGTACGTGGCGCGCAGCTCCACCACGTTGGCATCGATCTCCGCCTGACTGAGGCCGAAGCGACGCATGCTGGCCTGCTCTTGATCGATGATGACGACATCCAGCGGGCGTCCCGGCGGAGCCAGCAGCGCCAGCGCGCGCACGCCGGCGGTACGCGCCGCCACCATGGGCGCTACGATCGCCCCTTCCGTGTGCCCGATGATGGCGACCCGCGCCGGATCGACGGCCGGCTCGTGCCGCAAGGCGGAAAGCGCGGCACGCGCGTCGCGCGCGAGCGTATCCAGCGTCACCCGCCGGAAATCGCCGGTCGACTGGCCGGCGCCGCGATCGTCGCAGCGGAGCGACGCCACGCCGGCCTCACCCAGCTTGGCCGCGAGCACGGCCAGGAAGAACAGGTGGGAATCGCCCGGCCCCACCGAGTTGCCGTCGCGATCCTGGGTCCCGAATCCACCGAGCAGGAGCGCCGCCGGCAGCGGGGTCGGGGGTGGCGGCCTCAAGGTGAGCCCGCCGGGCGAGACCCCGGGCCCCTGCGCCGTCCTCGCCGACCGCGCCCGCTTCATCTCCGCGTGCGTCGCCGGCAACAGCAACGTGCATCCCAACGTCGCGTCGCCGGCGCGGACCTTGCGCGGCAGCTCCACCAAGGTGGTCGACAGGATCGGCTTTCCGCGCCCGCGGGTCTCCAGCGCCGAGGCCAGCTCCTCGTACGAGATGCGTACGGCGACAAGATCGAGGTTGGAGAGGCGCGCCGCCACAAGCTTGTTTCCGTCACACACGGCCTCGATGCGCATCGATTGCGCGAGGTCGGCGACGACGTCCGTGAGCTGCAACTCGGGGGTCCCCAGCTTCGTGAGCGGGTACCGGCGCACGCTGGACGGCGCGATCCTCAACGGCGCCGCCGGGAACGCGGTCAGAGTCTTCTCCTTGGCGCTTGTCTCCCGGCAGAGGGGTGTCAGGTGCGCGATCACGTTGGCGCCGAAATAGAGGTCCGGCTGGGCCGACGGCCGCGTGAACGAGATCGAGGAGCGCCAGGGGAGCTCGGTCGCGGCCTCGACACCGTTCGCCGACGGACGCAGCGTCACCCGGATGGTTCGGCCGCGCGTGGTGGTCTCGAGCGTGCCGCCGCGCGGCTTCCAGTCGCTGTCGGCGCGCAGCGTCCCGCGGATCGTCGTGAGGCCGGCAGGCAGCGCGACGGTCGCACGCGTGCGTACCTCCAGCGCAGGCCCGGTGTCGACGATCTCGAAGGACTCGCGCCCAGCCCGCCGCCCCGCGACGGTGATCGCGAAGACGCCGGCATCGATCTTTGTCTCGGCGCGCGCGGGCCTGTCCGCAAGCGCGTGGCTGCCGCCGGAAACCACGGCCAAGTTGACCGCCGCCGTGAGCGCCGCGGAAATCACCGCAGGCCCCGCCGTATCAACGTTACACCCAACGTCACTTCCACCTGCCCTTCTTCTTTCGTTTGACCTTTACCTCGGTCTGACCGTGCTTTGGCTTGACCCGGTACTCGGTCACCGATTCGTCGGCGACGGATGGCCCTACATTAGAGATGAGCCGTGGGGGAACGGAGGCGGCTCAGACTAAGGGGACCGTCTGGAATCCAATTGCTCGGAGATACCGTGGAGGTGCGCATGAGACGCCTGCTGTGTGTCTTGGTACTCGTGATCTGCGGCTGCGGCAGCAACCAAAATGCAGCAAACCAAGTGGGCGTCGGCGCCCAGTGCGGCATGACCTCCGACTGCACGACATCCGGGGAGGTTTGTCTGACGGAGTTCAAGGGCGGCTACTGCGGCTTGTCCGGTTGCCTGCACGACGGCGACTGCCCGCAAGGATCGGCGTGTGTCACGGACAACGGGACGAACTTCTGCTTTCTCGTCTGCGGCACCAAGACGGACTGCAACCTTCACCGCTCCTTGGAGAACGAGTCCGACTGCACGTCGAGCCTTCCCTTCGTCGACGGCGACGCGAACGTGAAGGTTTGCCGCCCACCGGACTCGGGCACGGTGACGACCGACGCCAGTCCCGGTTGAGCTCGAGGCGGACGGGCGAGCCTGTTGGTGCGCGTCCCGACTTCTTCTCGTCGAAAAGGTTAGGTGTCTATCCGTCGCGTCGGCGAATATCGAGCGTTCCGTCGCGTTCGGTTGGTCATGAAGGACCTTGCGGTCATCTGGCCAGGATCCAGATTGCAGCGCCGAATGAGGAGACGACTTCGCTCTCGCAAAAGCGCGGGCCCATCGGGGCACGGTGGCGTCGTGGTACGCCGAATTACAATTTGATGGCGGTCGCTCCCGACGCCCGCGCCGGTCACACCCTCGGGCGATACAAACTTCACGAAATCCTGGGGAGCGGCTCGATGGGGGTCGTGTACCGCGGGGAGCACGTCTACCTGGGGAGAGAGGTCGCCATCAAGGTGTTGCGCGTCGGCTCGGCCCGCCGCGGGCAGGCGATCAAATTGTTTCTCCGGGAGGCCCGCGCCGCGAGCAGAGTCAGCCACCACGGAATCGCGGCGGTCACAGATTTCGACAAGTGCGCGGACGGAACGGTGTTCATGGCGATGGAACTGGTGCGAGGAGAGGCGCTCGACTTCTTGCTCGAACGCGAGCGGCGCCTGGCCCCGGAGCGCGCGATAAATCTCGTCCTTCAGATCTCCGACGCGATCGCCGCCGTGCACCGGCACGGGATCATTCACCGCGACCTCAAGCCAGCGAACATCATGGTGAGGACGCGCGCGGAAGGGTCTCAGCCCGTGCGCGAGCCGGTTCGAACCATCTTCGAGTCAATCAAGCTGCTCGACTTCGGTGTCGCCAACATGTACGACCCAGCGACGGGCGGTTGGCTGGCGGAGCGTCGGACGATCGTGGGGACCGCGGAGTACATCGCGCCGGAGGTGGTCCAAGGCCTGGCCGTCGACGCGCGCGCCGACATCTACTCGCTGGGCGTGATTCTCTACGAGATGTTCGCCGGCTCGGTTCCGTTCCGCGGTGCATCTGCGGTGGATACGATGTTGAAGACCGCGGCGGAACCTGTCCCCTCGCTTCGATCGCTGGCCCCGGATCTGGAAGTGACGCCCGAGCTCGATGCTTTGCTGCGCCGAGCGCTCGCCAAGCGGCCGGAAGATCGATTCCCGTCCGTCGACGCATTCATGGAACACCTTCGTTACTGCCGCTCTTGTCTGGCCGGCAACCCTCGGCACGCGTCGCCCCGGAGGGGACGCCGAATGGGGACGAGTGCACCGCCGGTCGGTTCGGCCTCGCTCCCTCGCGTGAGCTGACCAACGGTCGTTGAGTCGCTCGCGCCGAGATCTCGCCGGCGAGCAACGGCCTCGAGGCCTTGAACCGTCGGCCGCGACGAGCTCAGGCCGCTGCCGGTGCCGCGAACTGTGCGTGATAGAGCGTATGGTAGGGGCCGCCCGAGCCGAGCAACTGCTCGTGCGTGCCCTGCTCGACGATCTTGCCCTGCTCCATCACGAGGATGAGATCGGCGTCGCGGATCGTCGACAGCCGGTGCGCGATCACGAAGCTCGTGCGGCGCTCGCGCAGCGTGGCCATCGCGCGCTGGACCAGCAGCTCGGTGCGGGTGTCGACCGACGAGGTCGCCTCGTCGAGGATCAGGATCGCCGGATCGGCGAGGAACGCGCGGGCGATCGTGATCAGCTGCTTCTCGCCGGCCGACAGGTTCGAGCTCTCCTCGTCGATCACGGTGTCGTAGCCGCCCGGCAGCGCGCGCACGAACCGGTCGACGTACGTCGCCGTCGCGGCCGCGAGCATCTCTTCCTCGGTCGCGGTTGGATGGCCGTACCTGATGTTGTCGCGGATCGTGCCACCGAACAGCCAGGTGTCCTGAAGCACCATGCCGAGCCGCCTGCGGACTTCGCGGCGCGGCACCGACGCGATGTCGACGCCGTCGATCCGGATGGCGCCGCCCTTCAGATCGTAGAACCGCATCAGCAGGTTCACGAGCGTGGTCTTGCCCGCGCCGGTCGGCCCGACGATGGCGATGGTCTGGCCGGGCTGCGCGACCAGCGACAGGTGCTCGATCAGCGGCAGGTCGGCCTGGTAGCGGAAGCTGACGTCGTCGAAGCGGACCTCGCCCCGTGGCGCCGCCGGCAGCTCCGCGGCGCTGCGATCGCGCGACTGCTCGGGCTCGTCGAGGAGCTCGAACACGCGCTCGGCCGACGCCACGCCTGATTGCAAGACGTTCGCGACCTGCGCCAGCTGCGACAGGTTCTGGGTGAACTGGCGCGAGTACTGAATGAACGCCTGCACGCTGCCGAGCAGCATGGCGCCAGAGGCGACGCGCAGGCCGCCGACCACGGCTATGGCCACGTAGTTGAGGTTCCCGACGAAGGTGATGGCCGGCATGATCAGGCTCGAAACGAACTGGGCCCTGAAGCCGGCCTCGTAGAGCTCGTCATTCTTGGCCCGGAACCGCTCCTCGACCTGGCGGCGCCGCCCGAACACCTTGACCAGAGCGTGGCCGGTGAACGCCTCCTCGATCTGACCATTCAGCGCGCCGACGTGCTTCCACTGCGCGGCGAAGCCCTTCTGGGCGCGCTGGCCGATCTTCGCGGTGATCACGATCGACAGCGGCACCGTGACCAGCGCGACCACCGCGAGCAGCGGCGAGATCACGACCAGCATCACGAGCACGCCGAGCACCGTCAGCGTCGCCGTCATGATCTGGCTCATCGTCTGCTGGAGGCCCATGGCGACGTTCTCGATGTCGTTGGTGACCCGCGACAGCACCTCGCCACGGGGTTGGCGATCGAAGTACTCGAGCGGCACGCGCATCAGCTTCGCGTCCACGTCGGCGCGCAGCCGATTGACGACGCGCTGGACGAGGTGCGTGAGGATGTAGCCCTGCAGCCACATGAACACGACGGCGCCCGCGTAGAGCGCCATGACGAGCGCCAGCACCTGGACGAGCTCGCCGAAGTCGATGCCTCGCCCAACCTGCACATGCATCACGCGCGCGAGAGCGCCCGGATTCGCGCCGGCGGGGTGCGTGCCGAGGAAGCCCTTGAAGATGATGTCGGTGGCGCGCCCGAGCATCTTCGGGCCCGACACCGTGAACGCGACCGCGACGGCGCAACACGCGAGCACCGCGATCACGAGCCCGCGATGCGGCGCGAGCAGGCCGAGCAACCGGCGCGCCGCGCCCTTGAAGTTCTTCGCCTTCTGCGGCGGGCCCATCATCCCGCCCATCGGACCGCGCATCGCGAAGCCAGCCGGGCGCTGCGCGGCAGGCGCGGGTCGGTTCGTGCTCATGCCGCCGCCTCTCCCTGCTCGGTCTGCGATTCGACGATCTCCGCATACGGCGGGCACGTCGCGACGAGCTGCGCGTGGGTGCCCTTGCCGGCGAGCTTGCCGCCGTCGAGCACCAGGATCTGATGCGCATGGCGGATGCTCGCGACCCGCTGCGCGATGAGGATCACGGTCGCCTTGGCGAGCCGTGGCGCGATGGCCAGGCGTAGCCTCGCTTCGGTCGCGAGATCGAGCGCCGAGAACGAGTCGTCGAACAGGAACACGGCCGGTTTGCGCAGCAGCGCGCGCGCGATCGCGAGCCGCTGGCGCTGGCCGCCCGAGACGTTGGTGCCGCCCTGGGCAAGCGGCGCCGCCAGCTGCTCGGGCATCGCGCGCACGAAGTCCGCGGCCTGCGCGAGCTCGAGCGCGGCCCACAGCTCGTCGTCGGTCGCGTCGGGGTTGCCGAACCGCAGGTTCGACCCGACGGTGCCCGTGAACAGGTACGCCCGCTGCGGCACCATGCCGATCCGCGCCCACAGCTCCTCGAGCTCGCGCTGGCGGACGTCGACGCCGTCGACGAGCACGGTGCCGGCCGTCGCATCGGAGAGCCGCGGGATGAGATCGAGCATCGTGGTCTTGCCCGCGCCGGTCGAGCCGATGATCGCGGTGACCTCGCCCGGCCTGGCGATGAACGAGATGTCGGTGATCACCGGCGCGGTCGCGCCTGGATGGCGGAACTCGACGCCGCGCAGCTCGACCGTGCCGGTGAGCTCGGCGGGCACCACCGGCGCGGCCGGCGGCGCGATCTCCGGCGTGGTGTCGAGCACCTCGACGATGCGCTCGGCGCACACCGCGGCGCGCGGGATCATGATCGACATGAAGGACGCCAGCATCACGCCCACCAGGATCTGCATCAGGTAGCCGAGGTACGCCGTGAGCGCGCCGACCTCGAGCGAGCCGTCGGCGATCCGGCGACTGCCGAACCACAACAGCGCGACGCTCGAGGCGTTGAACACCAGCGTCACGGTCGGCCACAGCAGCGCCTGCAGCTTGCCGACCTGCAACGCGGTCGCGGTGAGCTCGTCGTTCGCGCCCGCGAACCGCGCGGCCTCCGCCGGCTCGCGCACGAACGCCCGCACCACCCGCATGCCCGTGATCTGCTCGCGCAGCACGCGGTTCACGGTGTCGATCTTCGGCTGCATGATCCGGAACTTCGGGATCATCCGGCCGATGATGAGGCCGACGCTGCCGGCCATCGCCGGGATGCACACGAGCAGGAGCTTCGACAGCCCGAGGTTCTCGCGCAACGCCATCACGATCCCGCCGACGCACATGATCGGCGCCGTCACCAGCATCGTCATGCTCATGAGCACGAGCATCTGCACCTGCTGGACGTCGTTCGTCGTGCGCGTGATCAGCGACGGCGCGCCGAACCTGCCGACCTCGCGCGCCGACAGCTTGCCGACGCGATGAAAGATCCCGGCGCGCAGGTCGCGGCCGTAGGCCATCGCGACGCGTGCGCCGATGTACACCGCGCAGAACGAGCACGCGATCTGACCCGCCGCGATCGCGAGCATCATCCCGCCGCGCACGAGGATGAACCTGGTGTCGCCGGTCGCGACGCCCATGTCGATGATGTGCCCGTTGATACTCGGCAGGTACAGCGACGCGATCGTGCTGCCGAGCTGGAGCAGCACGACCAGCCCCAGCTGCGCGTGAAACGGGGCCAGATAGGTACGGAGCAAGCGCCAGAGCATCAGGTCTCCTCGTCGCGCGCGCGGATGCCGTCGAGCAGCAGCGTCACGATCTCGTGTGGGGTCATCGGTCTCTCGGTGAGCCGCGGGTGCGTGCCCGCAAAGGCGATCGCGCGCAGGAACCTCGCCGCTTCCTTGGGCGCGCAGCGGATCTCGTCGCGGTGGGGCTCGAACAGCTTCGCGAGCGCGGCGCGCAGCCGCGAGTCGTCCATCTTCGCCGGTGGTGGCCGGCGCCCCGCGGGCGGCGCCGAGAGCCCCAGCACCGAGAACAGCTGCCAGATCTCGCCGATGCGACGCTGCAGCATCTCGATCGCGGTGATGAGCTTGTCGCGCAGCGGCAGCGCGGGATCGATCCGGCTGACCTCGGCCTCGCCCGCGGTCGGATCGAACACGCTCGCGACCGCCGCGGTGACGAGCGCCTCCTTGTCGGGAAATACGCGGAACAGGGTGCCCTCCGCCACGCCGGCGGCAAGCGCGATCTGCGACGTCGTGACCTCCCGCCCGTACGTGCGCAGGAGCGGCAACGTGGCCGCGATGATGCTCGCCCG
>Ga0134125_10006173_pt1 | contig 13589 bp, 9 predicted proteins | sample KB31751_FD_96464 | JGI IMG/M metagenome (GOLD analysis project Ga0134125, IMG submission 96464) | Terrestrial soil microbial communities with excess Nitrogen fertilizer from Kellogg Biological Station, Michigan, USA - KB3-175-1 | ecosystem: Environmental > Terrestrial > Soil > Unclassified ... | reverse complement strand
TCGGTGAGCTTGTGCTCGCCCGGCGCCTCGAACACGCAGTCACCCGTGTACCAGTCGGCGGCGAGGGCGATCTCCTCGAAGTATCCGTGCGGCAGACCGCCCAGTACCGCATGCGGATGGTTCTTGAATTTCAGCTTCGCCAGCGCCAGGCCGCGGCGCCGGTCGAGCGTCGCTTCCAGCCGCGGCGTCATCACAGCGAAATAGCGATCCGTCACGGTTGTGCCATGCGCGGCCGGCCGCGGTGGCGCGGCCTTGCTCCACTTCGCTTCCGCCGACGCAAGACGCGTACGATAGCCATTCCAGCGTTTCTCGGTCACATGGGTGCGGAAATCGCTGGCCCAGAGATAGCAAAGCTCTTTCCAATCCGGCGCATCGCTTGAAAGCATGCCCTCATAAATACGCTGGCAAGCGGCGTTGATGGCCAGATTGTCCCGCCCGGTCACCGCCCAGCGCGCCAGATTATATTTGCGCTGCTTCTTCACCGGCACCGGACATTCGGCACTTTCCAGCGACAGGGTTTGACCCGCGCCCGGAAGGCGCGACAGCGAAAGGACGTCGGATGGGCGCACCAGGCGCGCTTCCTTGGCCACAGCCGAGAAAGCACTCACCAATCGCCCCCACTCGTCCCCCGACAGGACCTCCTCGGTCTTGAAGCGGCCGGGCCGGAAGCCGAAAATCTCTGCATCGCTGGCATAAAGGCACAGCACGCGAGACTCTTGCGAAGCCCGGCGTCGCACGAAATCCAGATACTTGTCCAAGCCGATGTCGCCATGGACCAGCCGCTGCAATTGCTGGAACAGGGTGGTGTTGCTCCAGATCAGGGCGATGTCGCGCCCATCATTGCCGCGCGCGCGTTGCGGCAGGTATTGGGTTTCTGCCGGCCAATCCGGATGATGGGCGGCGGGATTTTCCCAATCCATGATGATGGCATCATAGCCGGCATCGCGATAAAGCCCGACCAGGCCCGCGGCATAGGCTTGTTCATTGACCAGCGCCAGGCGCGGTCGAACCTTCAGCAAACGCTCATAAGTCTCGTTGCCCAGGCGCAGATTCTCTTGTGTCACCCGCGCCGGCACCAGGGGCCCGATCATCTGGCTGAAGCCCGAGCCGATCAATTCGATGCGACCCCGCGCGATCAGGCTTTTGGCGCGGCCGATCCATTCGGGATCGCGGGCGGCGATTTCTTCCAGCGTATAACCGCTTAGCTCCATGCCGATGGGACCAACCCGTTCCGCGAATTCCAGCAATGGCCAATAACAGCGCGCAATCACTTCGCCCCGCTGCTCCTCTTCGATGGAGGAGAAAGCGAGATTGAGATGAAAGAAGGCAAACACCTCCAACGCGCTTTTCGCGCCCATCTCGATACCGTGGAGCGGCGCATTCATGCGGTTTCGATCCGGATCAAGGCCAGCGCATCATTGGCTGCCTTGAGCGCCAGCTCGCGGCTCTCGCCTGTCGCCAGCACCATGGCGCCGGACGGCCGCTTGTCTCCCGCGGGGAGGATCACGTCGCCCGGCCGCGCCGTAATCACCAATTCGGCCACGCCGGCAACGCGCCGCGCCTCGTCCGCGCCATTGACGGCACGCACCGTGCCGGGCGTAGGGAAGACATAGCGCTGGATCACCGGCATGACATGCTTGGGCGTCAGCTCCTCTTCACGCACAGTTTCACCCAGCGCCACCCTGATCGCGGCGCCGATGAAATCCACGCCCGTGTTCAAGGGAATCTCGCGGGTACAGAAGAAGCCGCCGGACAGCCGCGCGGCCAATTCGATCACATAAGGCTCGCCCTTGTGCACGACGATATCACCCTTGACCGTGCCTTCCCTGATGCCCAAGGCGTTGGCGGCGCGCGCCACCAAAGCGCGCACTTTTTCCTGGGGTTCTTCCGGCAAATGGCTGGGCAGATCGCCGCCATTCTCGATGAAGAAAGGGGCATAACGCTCCAGGAATTCGTAGTTGCGGTCGGAGAAGCCCGGTGTATAGCAACGCCCGCCCGTGATCAGGCTTTCGGTCGAGACCTGCGGCCCATCCAGATATTGCTCCACCATCACACGCTGGGTGGGCGAATAGGATTGCGCCAGAAGGAATGCCTTGGCCAGGTCCTTGACCTCGGCCACGCGTTGCACGCCGCGGCTGCCGCGGCTGTCCACCGGCTTGATCACCAGATCGCGGCCATGCTCGACGGCGATGCGTTGCAATTCCTGCGGGGTTGCGACTTCGTGAAACCAGGGCACCGCCACGCCGGCGTCGCGGAAACATTTTTTCATCGCCAGCTTGTCGCAGGCCAATTCCGCCACATGCAGGGGCAATCCGGGCAGGCCCAGCCGTTCGGCCACTTTCGCGGCGGTGACAGGCGCATCGGCGGCCACGCAAAGCACGCCGTCAATCTTGTGGATCTTGCGGCTGTAGCGTTCCGCCGCCGCCGCCGTTTCGTCGGCTCCATAGACATCGGCAATCAGGCAGGAATCGGCAAAGGCAAAGCCGGGCGCATGGGGATCGATGTCGGAGACGACCACCCTGTGTCCCATTTCCTTGGCGCGTTTGGCGGCGTCGGCCGCTTCAATGCCGCCGGAAACGATCAAAAGGGTCTTGCCGCTCGTCATTAGAAGTCCTTATTCCCTAGAAGTAGAGGCCGCCATTGACGTTGATGGTCTGCGCCGTGATGTATGACGAGGCGTCGCTGGCCAGAAATGTCACCGCATCACCCACTTCTTGCGGCGTGCCCAGGCGCCCCAGCAGAATATTCTCGGCCGCCTTCTGCACACTGGCCGCCTGAAGACCGGCTGCCGCCATCTCCGAGCCGATCAATCCGGCGGCGACGACATTGGAACGGATATTGTGGGGCGCGCCAAAACGGGCCAGCACCTGGGACAGCGAAATCAACCCCGCTTTGGAGGCCGCGTAATGCGCGGTGCGGGGCCCGCCATATTGTCCGCTCACCGAGCCGACATGAATGACGGAGGCGCCGTCCGCCTGCTTCAGCAGCGGCAAGAATGACTGGGCCACAAGGAACGGGCCCTTGAGATTGGTCCCAAGCACCAGGTTCCAGTCATTCTCTTGGATTTGATCGAAGTCGGTGGGTTTGTTGATCCCGGCATTGTTCACCAGAATCGAGATCGGACCGAAGCCCGCGGCTTCTGTCGTTGCCGCCGCTATGCTGATCCGGTTGGTGACGTCCATCGGCACTGCTTTGCCGCGGCGACCGAGAGAGAGGATTTCCCTGGTGACGGCATCGGCCTCACCATGGCGCTCTCGGTAAGTGATCATCACATCCGCCCCGGCCTCGGCCAGGCAAAGGGCGATCGCGCGGCCAATGCCACGGCTGCCGCCGGTGACCACCGCGCATTTTCCAATGAGCGAAAAGCGGCTCATGATGCTTTACGGGCGATCGCGCGGCGCGCTGCGTCCGCGATGAAAGGCGCAGAGATACCGAAATGTTCTGCCAGTTCCTCGGGCTCGCCGGAGGCGCCGAAACGGTCTTTCACGCCGACGAATTCCATGGGGCAAGGCCGGGTCTGGGCCAGGGCTTCCGCCACCGCACCGCCCAGGCCGCCATGGATATTGTGGTCCTCGGCGGTGACGATCGCGCCGGTTTCCAGCGAGCAGCGGGTCAAAAGCGCCGCATCGAGGGGCTTGATGGTGGGCATGTTGACCACTCTGACCGAGACGCTTTCGCGCGCCAGCATGTCCGCGGCCTGAAGCGCGCGGGCCACTTCCACACCGCAGGCGACGATGGTGACATCGTCGCCGTCGCGCAGGATCTGACCTTTGCCGATTTCGAATGTGTGGTCGTCGCCAAACAGGCGTGGCGCGGGGCTGCGGCCCGAGCGCATATAGACCGGACCTTGATATTCCAGCATCGCCCGGGTCGCCAATGCCATCTCGGCGGGATCGGCCGGCGAGATCACCGTCATGCCGGGAATGGCGCGGAACGCCGCCAGGTCTTCCAGCGCCTGGGCCGAGCCACCATCCGGTCCCACATCCAGGCCCGGATGGCTGGCCACGATCTTGGCGTTGCGTCGTGCGTAGCAGAGCGAAAGCCGCGCCTGTTCGATGGCGCGCAGGCAGAAGACCGCGAAGGTGGTCACCACGGGGATCAGGCCCGTCGCGGCCAGACCGCCCGCTGCCGCCATCATGTTCTGCTCGGCGATGCCGAACTGGATGAGGCGATCAGGATGGGATTTGCGGAAATGATGCACGCCGGTGCCGCCGGCGATATCGGCGTCCAGCACCACCAGTTTGGGAAATTCGCCGGCCAATGAGGAGAGCGCTTTGCCGAACGCCTCGCGCAGGGAATCGCTATTTGCCACCAGGGCGGGATTAGACATGCAGAAAACCCTCGATCTCAGCCACGTCCGCGCCCAATGCGGCCAGGGCTTCTCTGGTCTGCGCTTCCGTCAGCTTCACGCTGCCATGCCAGGTGGGCACGTTTTCCATAGTGGGCACGCCCTTGCCTTTGATGGTGTGGGCGATGATCAGGGACGGGCGTTCTCGGGTCGTGCCGGCCTTGCGTAAGCCGCGCAGAATCTGGGCGATGTCATGGCCGTCGATCTCGGTTACGTCCCAACCAAAGGCGCGCCATTTGTCGGCCAGCGGCTCCAGCCCCATGATCGCGGCATTGGCGGCGTCGCTCTGCAGCTTGTTGTAGTCGATCAGGGCGCAGAAATTGTCGAGCTTGTGGTGGGCGGCCGCCATCGCCGCTTCCCAGACTTCGCCTTCCTGCAATTCGCCGTCACCCAGAAGCGTATAGACGCGCGCCGCGATCTTCTGCAGCTTGAGGCCCAGCGCCATGCCCAGCGCCACCGACATGCCCTGGCCCAGCGAGCCGGTGGAGGTCTCGACCCAGGGCAGGTCGAACACATGCGGATGGCCCTGGAACGGGCTTCCCAGCTTGCGCAACGAGAGCGCGGCTCTGGCGTCGCAGAAGCCGAAATATGCGCCTGCCGCGTACAGAGCCGGCGCGGCGTGACCTTTGGAGAGGACAAAGCGGTCGCGTGTCGAATCGCCCGTCGTATGGGGCCAGACGTTCAATTCCGCGCCATAAAGACAGGCCAGCAGATCGGCCGCCGACAGGGCACCGCCGGGGTGGCCGGAGCCGGCGTGATAGATCGCGGCGATGGAATGGCAGCGTATGGCGCGGGCCGCTGTGCGCAGCTGCTCTTCCAGAGAAACGTCGTTGGCGGGAATAAGTTTTTTGGGATGGGACATGGTTTGTCTCAGGCCGCTTGACTGAGGCGCGCGCGCGCCAACAGGTCGCCATAGAGAATGACGCGGGCATGGGGCGCGCGCTTTTTTGCATCCGCCGCGATCTCGTGGGAAAAGAACCGCGACATCGCCACGATTACATCCACGCGCACCGAAGAGAGGGCTTCGGGCCGTGAGAGTTTCATGCCGTGCAGCTCGCACATGTATTGCACCAGATGGGCGTCGATCAGGAGCGCCAGTGTTTGGGGATCGAACCCTCCCGCCAGCACCAGGGAATCAAACAAACGCCCTGCGCCCCAAAGCGCCACGCGCTGCGGCTTGAGGGCGTTGAGCTCGCGGGCAACGGCCTTGAGTGCGGCACGATTGGCGGCGCGGGTATGGCAATAGCGCCGGATCAAGGCTCCGGCCTGCGCGGCTTCTGCGGGATCGGGCGCGATTTGGGCAACGGGCGTTCTGGTCTTCCTGGCCACGAAAAGAAGATTGGTGAGGTCGGCGGGATCCGGCCTCGCGATGATGGTGAGGCCGGCCGCCTCAATCATCCGCGCCAAGGTGCCTTTGGAGAAATGAAAGAGATGCTTGTCGATGAACCATTCTTCGACAATGTCGTCGCCACCGATCAGCGCGATATTGGGCGCATCCAACACCAACAGGCCGCCCTGTTTCAGCACCCGCGCGTGATCCTTGAGCGCCGCGAACGGTGCGGCGAGATGCTCGATGGTGTGGCAGGAATGGACGATGTCGAACGAGGCGTCCGGGAATTCGGTTTCTTCGGTGCGGGCCCAGACCAGTTTGGTGCGGGGCAGGTTCGCGCAACTATCGGCATAACGCTCGTCGGGTTCGACCGCCGTGATGTTGGCCCTGGGTGCCGCGTCCAGGAACGCTTTGGCGAAGGAGCCGCGATTGGAGCCTACGTCCAGCAGCGCCAACCCGCCGTCCAGTTTCACGTGGCGCGCCAACGCCTCCAGCGCCGCCTGGGTGCGAAAGCCCTTGCCGTATCGCACATTTCCCCAATCGGCGCCGCTCGACACTGCCGCGCCATGGCGCGTGGACGTACGGTCAATCCGCGGCAGGCTTTGCACCAGACCGCAATGACCGCAGACATGGACTTTCAGGTCCCGGGGCGAGGGCTCGGCTTGATAGGCAAAATGAAGGGCGGCGTCCTGGCCGCAAAAGTCGCAAAGCGCGGCGGGCAGTTCGGGCATGGGCTTTGGTACCGGTCAAGACTCTGGTAACCATGATCCGCCGACCAGCGTTAAATTTCTAATAATTGACCGCATATTCCGGGCGTTCCGCATAGCCCAGCCGCGCCAGCATATCCCCGGCAATGGCATCGAATTGCGCGCGCTGGACGGGATCGAGCAGGCGGTCTTCCGGCCGGTTGACGTTATGGGGCCGGACGAATACGCCATGGGCCTGGTCGTGCCAGGAGAAACCCAGGAAATCATAAAGTGCTCGCACTTCAGAGGGCGCGGCGCGCAATTCTTCCAGCCGCACGAACATCGTTCGCTCGGCCGGAATCTGCGCCAATTCTGCCAAGGCTACGCGGTTCACTTCCGCCCAGTGCCAGGCGATGCGCTGGAACTGATTGAAGTTGCGGAAAATCTCCGCGTCCCCGGTGCCGTGGCGCGGCAGGGGCCACCAATATTTCTTTTCCGGTGGCGGCACGGCATGGAGCTTCGGCGCGTCGTAATAGGCCTGGAGAATCGCAGTGGAACGGTCGTCGTAGCATTCGTCGGCGAGCTTGTGGAAATAGGAGCTCGCGACTTTGCGCCCGTCACGCACCAGATGCACAAAGCGCGCATCGGGAAAGGCCGCCGCCAATTCCGGAATCAGCCAGGACAATTTGTTGGAGGAATCGCCCCAATGCGTACCCCGGCTGTAGCGAACCGCCGCGCCATAGGTTTCAGCGATGAGCCTGGCGGTGATTTTCCGGTCGGCTAGACCGAGATAATGTTTGACCGCCAAGGGCTGGACGATCTGCACCATGTATTCGTGATGCATCTCCACGCCGGAAACCGCGCTCAACGCCTTGTGCAGCATGGCGGTGCCTGATCGCCCGGACGAGACGATGAAGAACGGCTTGGCGTGGCTCATCGAGGCCTCAAGGTGCGAAGCGGTAGGCCATTCAAAAGACCGCAATGGGTCTCCGTTAACCGCTTCTTAGCCATGCCGGCTTTAAAAAAGGTAAATGGGCGTCGCTCACCCTTCCTGGCCGCATTTCATTGCCGAGGCCTCCAGCAATCACGGCCGCGATCTCGCGCGCGCCAAGGCCTTTGTCGATGCTGCTGCCGACGCCGGCTGCGACGCGGTCAAATTCCAGCTTTTCAAGATCGAGCGTATGTTCGCGCCGGAGATCCTGGCGCAAAGCCCCAAGCACCGGGCCCGAAGGGAATGGGAGCTGCCCCTCGCGCATCTGGCGCCCTTGGCCGAACACTGTTCGGCCCGGAAAATCCAGTTTTCCTGCACCCCTTTCTATCGGGAAGCGGTGGCCGAGCTGGCGCCCTACGTCGATTTCTACAAGGTGGCGTCCTACGAGCTTCTGGTGGGCGACCTGCTGAAAGCCTGTGCCGCCACCGGAAAACCGGTGGTCCTCTCCACCGGCATGGCCACCATGGAAGAGATCGTCACGGCGGCGCGCACCCTTCAACGGGCGGGCGCCAAAGACGTCACGCTGCTGCATTGCGTCTCCGCCTATCCCACCCCGGCAGACGAAGCCAATCTCTCGGCCATCGCCGCCATCCGCGAAGCCACCGGTCTTCGCACCGGCTGGTCGGATCACACACGGCGACCAGCCGTGATCGAGCGCGCCGTGCATCGCTGGGACGCGCGGGCGGTGGAATTCCATCTCGATCTCGACGGCAAGGGCGCGGAATATGCGGCCGGCCATTGCTGGCTGCCGCACGAGATCGCACCGGTCATCGCCCGCATCCGTGAAAGCCTGGTCGCGGACGGTTGCGGCTTCAAAGCCCCCCAACCCTCCGAACTTTCCGATCGCGATTGGCGCGCCGATCCTGAAGACGGCATGCGGCCGCTGAAGCATGTGAGGATGAATTATAAAGGCGAAGCGGCGTGAAGCCTTTTTTTGAACCCCTCCGCCCTTCGCACGCTCGAGAGCGTGCTACGGGCACCTCACCTTCCAGGCGCTTCGCGCCGAAGGGGAGGCGGCTCACGACCAAGACGCTGCGGCCATGAGCAAGAAGCCGCGTGTTGTGGCGGTGATACAGGCGCGGATGGGCTCGACCCGCTTGCCGGGCAAAGTGCTGAAGCCCATCGCCGGACAGCCGCTGCTCTGGCATATCGTCCACCGGCTCAAGGCGTCCAAGCTGATCGAACAGATCGCCATCGCCACCACCACCAATCCGCTGGACGAAGCGATCGTCGAGTTCGGCAACGCTCATGGCATCACCGTGGTGCGCGGTCCCGAGGATGATGTTCTTTCCCGCTTCGCCATGGCCGCGGAACAACTCGATGCCGACATTATCGTGCGCGTCTCCTCCGATGCGCCGTTCGTGGACGCCGGCTTTGTCGATCACCTGGTCTCGAACCTGATCGCGCAGGACGGCGATTATGTGCTGATGGAGGAGGGTGCGCCTTGCGCCCATGAAGGCGTGGATCCCTTCACCCGCCGCGGTCTCGACAAATTGCTGCGTGAGGCGCGTCACGATCCGGCCGCGCGCGAGCATGTCACCGGCTATTTCAAGCTCCATCCGGATTTCGTGCCAATCGCGCAGGCTCGCACCTATCCGTGCTTGGCGCGCGAAGCCGGCCGGCTCACCGTGGACACGCCGGACGATCTTGCTTTTGTGGAAGCCCTGCATCAGCGGCTTCATGCCCGCGCCGGCGAAGCATTGCTGGCCGATCTGCTTCTGGTCCTGGAGCGCGAACCGGATTTGCGGGCTATCAATGGCCATGTGAAGCAGAAAGAAATCCGTCCCTCGACCGGGCTGGCAGTGATCCGCTGCGATGGTGGTGGCCGGTTCGGCTATGGCCATGTCAAGCGCATGGTGACCCTGGCGCGCGCGCTGCGCGACCGCGAGGGCGTAGGCGTGCTGTTCGCGCTGCACGGCAGCGAGGACGCGGCCCTTCCCATATGCCTTGCCGGCTTCGAAGTGGCGATGGTGGAAGACCATGACGCGCTTTCGGCGCTGATCATCCGGCAAGCCCCCGATTTGCTCTTATTGGACGGCCGCGAAGGGCCGTCCCGATCCGAATTGGAGGCCTTGCGCAAATCCGTGCGGACGATTGCCATCATTGACGATGGCTCCGACGCCCGACTGGCCTGCGATTTCGCTTATTACCCGCCCGTGCCGCAGGCATTTGCCTTGGCCTGGAGCGGAACTCACACGCATGTCCGCATCGGCTGGCAGTGGGCGCCATTGGGTCTCAATCCGCCCTTAACACCGGCACGCATTCCGTCCGCGCCATGGCAAACCCTGCTGGTGGCGATGGGCGGCAGCGATCCACAAGGCCTCACCTTGCGCGCGGCCCGGGCGCTGATGCCGTTGGATGTGGATGTCCGCGTCCGCTTCGTGATTGGCGCCGGCATGAAAAACGCCGCCGGTGTGGCGCAGGCGGTGGCCGGATTGAAAAGCAATTTCGAAACCGTGGAAGGCGCCGATGATCTGGCGACCGCCTATGCTTCGGCGGATTTGGCCCTTTGCGCCTTCGGCGTCACGGCATATGAGCTGGCGGTGTTCGGCGTGCCCGCGCTTTATCTGGGTCTGACGGACGATCATGTCCGCTCCGCCCGCGCCTTCGAAAAGTCCGGCATGGGCATCTCGCTGGGCTTGGCGGGTGATGTGGCGGACGATGACATTTTTGCCCGCGTCGAGGCGTTGTTGAACGATCCGATCGAGAGACTTGACATGCGAACTGCCGCCCTTGCCACTTTGGACGGCGGCGGGGCGTCGCGCATCGCTGCCGATCTCGCCCAGGCTATGCGCGCAACAATGCCGCTTAAGGCAGCGCAATAGCAGACGCGAGCCGGGCGAAGGCTTCGCCCCAGTCTCCGGGTCGTCTGGGTCCGATAACGGCGCAAGCGGGTGCGAAAGGCTCATAGGCCTGGCCAAACGCCGTCCAGCTCACATGATAATTCAGCCGGATGGTTTTCACGCCCACGCCGGCTGCCAGCCAGGATACGGCAGTGGGGGCGCTGATCACGCGACCCAACACGGACAGCATGGCGGCGGTGCGGTCCAGTTCGTTCTTCTGATCCAGCGCCGGCGGCACAAAAAGCCTGCGCCCGCTCATCGCTTCCAGCGCCGCGATTTCTTCGGCCCCGGCGTCATACTGGCATGAGACAATCTCGCCCGGCAGATCGCGCAGGAACGCGCCCCACATTTCCAGAGGCGCATATTGCGCCGAACGATGCCCGCCCGATTTACCGCTGCGCCAGCAGATGCCGGTCAAGGGAGACGAACCCAGCGCGGCAAAGCTGTTTTTCCACCGCGCCCGTTCTTCGGAATCAGGAACGAGAAAGACATTCTCTTTTGGAAACGCATCCAGTGTTTTGCGCAGCCAGCGCGGCAGCGAACCCATCAGGATCGCGCAATTCGCGCCGCCATCTTTCTTCAGCCAGCCATAGTCCGCCTTGACCACGCCATTCACGGTCGAAAGCGATTGCGGTCTGACCAGCGCAGTCGGGAAGGAGCGGGCCGCCAGCGGCACCAGGCGCGGCTCGCATTCCAGGATCACTTGATGTTCCCCGGCACGAGCCAAGAGATCGGGCATCACACTCATGAACATCAATTGGTCGCCCACGCCCTGTTCGGCGCGGACCAGCAGGCGGGCATGGCCCAGCGGCGCGCCCCGCCATTCATCCAGCTTCAGATCGGTGACGGGCACCTTGTTGGGGATTTCCGTACGGGCGGCATAGTCGCGCCAGCCTTCCGCCAGATTGCCCATCGAAAGATGCAGAATGGCGCGGTTCAGGCGGATCTGCGGGTGCCCTCCCGCTTTCAGGGCGCGATCGTACAGTGTCCGGGCCGCCTCGAAATCTCCGTCAACCGCCAGAAGATCGGCCAGATTGGACAGCGCCAGGTCATAATCCGGTCGGATGTTCAAAGCCGCCCGATAGTGGTGTTTGGCCGCTTCCCGGTCGCCGGCCTCGCGCATGGTCGAGCCCAAGGTCAGCCGCAATTCCGCGCTTCGGGGATGGCGCGCCAGGGCCGGTTCCAGAATCGCGCGAGCGGCATCGAATTGCCCCTGGCCGCGCAGAAGATTGGCGAGATTGACCAGGGCTTCGATCCGGCCCGGTTCCTGGGCCAGCACTTTGCGGAAAAACTCCGCCGCCCCTTGATGCATGCCCAGCGCATGCGCGGTGTTGCCCAGCGCGAACAGGACCGCGGTGTCGTCCGGCTTCGCCGCCAGCGCGGTCTCGAAGCAGGAGATCGCCTCGAAATGCCGTCCTTGGGACGAGAATTTCAGGCCTTGGGCATAAGCGTCGGCAACCATGGGGCCAGTCTTGCCCCTCTGCCGTTAAGGTCCCGTTAAGCGTGTTTTCGAAGGAAATCCCGCGCGCGGAAAAGGTCGGGTTAGGGCCCTCTTAACACCGCGGATGCGAGATTTTTTCCATGTCGACCAGCGGAATCTTCTCCGGATTGGATTCGCTGCTGCTGAGCTATTACCAGACTCAGCAGGCCGCCTCGCCATCGGCTGTCGCCGCCGCAAACGCCGTGAACACCCCGAGCGCCAGCGCCAATAAGAGCGCGACCGCCAAGGACAGTCCGCCTTGGTTCACCCCCATCACCAAAAGCAACGCCGAAACGGCCAAGATTCTCTCGACCACCAATTTCCTCGACACCAGCAATGTGCCGCTGTCGGCCGGCGCCACCAGCGACAGCAAGCTCGAGCAGGACAACCAGAAATTATTCTCCGTCTACAATACGGTTGGCACGCTCAATTATCTGGCGCAACTGGCGCAAAGCTCGAAGGAAACCTCGGGCCAGTTGGCCGGCCTCAACACCCGCTTCCAGGCCGGACTTGCGCAGTTGCAGAAATATCTCTCGTCCACCGACTTCAACAATTACACGGTGCAGATGGCGACACCGGCGTCGAGTGCCACCTCCACCGCCTCGGTCCCGCTTTCCAACAGCAGCTACAAGACCAAGCAATTCGTCACCAACGCCAATCTCAACAACCCGGTGCCTGGCCTTTCCACCTCCAACAGCTTCACCATCGGCGTGACCAAGGGCGGTGCCACCACCAATGTGGTGATCGATCTTTCCCAGGTGCAGGGACCGCTTACGCTGGGCAACATCATCAGTTACGTCAACTCGCAGCTTTCCGGCGACGGGTTCTCCACCCGGTTCCAGAAAAACCAGAAAGGCGGCTCGCCCACCGACGCCAAAGACGCCACCTATGGGCTTCAGATCATTCCAGGGGCCAATGAGAAGATTTCTCTTTCGGCGGCATCGACGCCCTCACTGTATCTGGCGGGCGATTCCGGTTCCGACAGCGAAGTCGATACCGCGCTGGGGACAGGCGACAATGCCAAGGTGAACACCACGCCGGCCAACGAGAGCGGGCGCCTCACCAAAATCTCGAACCTGGGCGGTACGCCCACCAGCGTGGGAAGCTTCGAACAGCAGGCTTCGACCGGCATCACCACGGCGCAAGCGACGGTGGTCGATACCAGCGGCAATGTCTATGTGCTGGGCAACGCCACCGGCAATTTCGGCAACCAGCTCAATCAGGGTACGCAGGACGTCTATCTCACCAAATATGATTCCGCCGGCAATGCGGTCTGGTCCAAGCTGGTGGGCAGCGGAGGCAGCGCCTCCGGCTATGGCGTGGCGCTCGATCCTGTGGGCGGCGTGGTGATCACCGGCTCGACCACGGCCGATGTCACCACCACTTCCGTCACCAATGGCAATACCGATTCCTTTGTCGCCAGCTACGACGCCAACGGCAACCAGAACTGGATTCAACAAGTCCAGACCCTGGCGACCAACCAGGCCAATGCCGTCAGCGTGGACGCCAGCGGGAATGTCTTTATCGGTGGTAGCGTGTCCGGTGGTGTGATCGGCGCCGGCCAGACCTCGAGCGGAAAGGGCGATGCCTATCTCGCCGAATACAATTCCAAGGGCAAATTGCTGGCCGAAAACCAGTTCGGCACCAGCGCCGGCGCAAGCCAGGTGAGCGCCACCGCCATGGGCAGTGACGGCAGTCTTTACGTCGCCAGCGTCCAGAATGGCGAAGCGATCGTCAACAAATACGCCAGTGGCGACATCACCTCGGCCCCGGTCTGGAGCGAAGATCTGGGCGCGCTTCAGGCCGGCGGCGCCATCGGCGGCATGACCGTCTCCGGCAGCCAAGTCTATCTTTCCGGCACCACCAGCAACGCCAATCTCACTGCAAGCGGCCAGGCCAGCATCGCCACCG
>Ga0134125_10006172_pt1 | contig 13589 bp, 17 predicted proteins | sample KB31751_FD_96464 | JGI IMG/M metagenome (GOLD analysis project Ga0134125, IMG submission 96464) | Terrestrial soil microbial communities with excess Nitrogen fertilizer from Kellogg Biological Station, Michigan, USA - KB3-175-1 | ecosystem: Environmental > Terrestrial > Soil > Unclassified ... | reverse complement strand
CCATCAACCTTCTGGGGGTGGGCGTGCTGCGCGAGATCGGCGGACTGATCACTGCCATCATCGTGGCGGGACGCAGCGGCAGCGCCTTCACCGCCCATATCGGCACCATGCGCGTCAATGAAGAGATCGACGCGATGCAGACCATGGGTCTCAATACCGTCGACACGCTGGTCCTGCCGCGCATCGTGGGCCTGGTCATCGCCCTGCCGCTGCTCACCTTCTACGCCGATATCATGGGCCTGATCGGCGGCGCGGTGATGTGCTATTTCCAGCTCAACATCACCATCCCGGTTTTCCTGCGCCAGCTCAACGAGGCGGTGAACGTCAACACCCTGATGGTGGGGCTGATCAAGGCGCCGGTCTTCGCCTTCGTGATCGCCCTTGTCGGCTGTTACGAAGGTTTTCAGGTCGAGCGCAACGCCGCCAGCGTAGGCCTTCTGACCACCCGCTCCGTGGTGGAAGGCATCTTTCTGGTGATCGTGCTGGATGCCGCCTTCTCGGTCATGTTCTCGGTGCTGGGCATCTGATGATCACAAACCAGGAACAGAAAAACGGCAAGAAGGACGTCGTGATCCAGGTGCGCGGCCTGGTCAACGCCTTCGGCGACAAGGTGATCCACGATCATCTGGACCTCGATGTCTATCGCGGCGAGGTGCTGGGTGTGGTGGGCGGTTCGGGCTCGGGCAAGTCGGTGCTGCTGCGCTCCATCATCGGCCTGATCCGGCCCCGGGAAGGCACGGTGAAGGTGCTGGGCCAATCCACCACCGGCGAAATCGAGGGCCCTGCCATGCGACGGCTGGAAATGTGCTGGGGTGTGCTCTTCCAGGAAGGCGCGCTGTTCTCGGCCCAGACGGTTGCGGAAAATATTCAGGTGCCGCTGCGCGAATATACCGCCATGAGCCAGGAGCTGATGGATGAGATCGCGGAGATGAAGATCGCCATGGTCGGTCTGCCGCCGGGCACCGGCGACAAATATCCCTCCGAGCTTTCCGGCGGCATGAAAAAGCGGGCCGGCCTTGCCCGCGCCCTGGCGCTGGATCCTGAACTGCTGTTCCTGGACGAACCCACCGCGGGGCTCGACCCCATCTCCGCCAACCAGTTCGACGAACTGGTCAAGCGCCTGCAGAAGGCGCTGGGGCTGACCGTGTTCCTGGTCACCCATGACATCGACACCTTGCGCGCCGTCACAGACCGTATCGCGGTGCTGGTCAACAGGAAGCTGGTGATCGGCACCATCTCGGAGCTGCGCCAGAACAAGGATCCCTGGATCCAGGACTATTTCTCGGGCTTGCGGGGACGCGCCGCGCTGGCGTCGGAGGAGGCCCGCTAATGGAAACCAAAGCCAACTATGTGGCCGTGGGCGCCTTCGTACTGGCCTGCGTGATCGGGCTGGTGGTCACCATCATGTGGCTGGCCGGCGTGCAGTACAGCCAGGAATACGCCTACTACCAGGCCTATTTCAAAGGGCCGGTGACGGGCCTGGGGAAAGGCACCGTCACCCGCTACAACGGCATCGAAGTCGGCCGCATCACCGATCTGCAGTTCGATCCCAGCGATCCCCAACGGGTGATCGTCACCATGCAGGTGCAGCCCAACCTCAATATCCGCGAGGACAGCGTCGCCTCCATCGACAGCCAGGGTTTGACCGGCGGCTCCTTCGTGGAAATCACCGGCGGCACCGCCAAGTCGCCGCTGCTGGTTGCCCGGGAAGGTGAACGCTACCCGGTGATCCACACCAAGCAGTCCACCTTCGCCCAGTTGCAGCAATCGGCGCCCGAGGTCGTGGCCAAGCTCAACGTGGCGGCCTCGCGCCTCAATGACCTGCTCAATGACAACAACCGCCGCGCCATCGCGCATATCCTGGCCAGTCTGGATGAGACCACCCAGACGATCGCCCGCCGCGATGCCGACATCGACGCCACCATCGCCCATGCCAACCAGGCCATGGCGAAACTGGATGAAGCCTCGAACAACCTGAAACCCACCCTCCAGCAGGTGGACCTCACCTTGCGCAAATATGGCAAGGTGGCCGACGATGCCGACGCCTTCATCAATGGCGATGGCCTGGCCCAGCTCGCCGACCTGATCGGCGAGGCGCGCCGACTGGTGACCAGTCTCGACCAATTCTCCGACCAGCTGAACCGCCAGCCCACCAAGCTTTTGTTCGGCGACCGGCGCAAGGGCTATGAACCAAAAGGAAGCGCTCCATGATCGCGCGGCGTATGTTCCTCACCGGCGCCGGGCTGACCGGCGCGTTGGTCCTGTCGGGTTGCGGCGGCAAGTTGTTGGATATAGGGCCGCCCGATGCCGGACAGGTCTATACGGTATTGCCGAAATATCAGACGGCACCCGCGAGCGGCCAGAAAGTGGCATGGGCTCTTTCCATCACCCGCCCTGCCGCGGCCCCGGGCCTGGACAATGAGCGCATCGCCCTTACCCAGCCCGATGGCACGATGGATTTCTATGCCAAGGCCACCTACCCCGATCGCTTGCCGGCCATCGTTCAGCAGGCGCTCCTCAACGACTTCGAAGCATCGGGCCGCATCGACGCGGTGGCGCGCGAGGAAGACGCGCTTCATGCCGATTATAATCTGGTGACCGAGATCAAGGACTTCGCGGCGCACTACGCGGTGGCGGACGGCATTCCCACGGTCACCGTGGCACTCACCGTCAAGCTCACGACCAGCCACGGCCGCATTATCGTCGGCACTTTCTCCACGGTGCAAACCGGCACGGCTTCGCTGAACAGCGCCGCGGCCGTGGCACAGGCCCTGCAGCAGGCGCTGACCGCCGCGGCGAATGCGGTGGTGAACTGGACCCTCGCCGCGCCAATGCCTGCGCAGCAGCCCGGCGCCACCGCGTCACCGGCCAAGCCCGCCGAGGAATTGCTGCATGAAACCACGCGCGGGACGCGTAACGCTCCGCCGCGTTAGTTCCGGCACTGGCCGCAAAAAAGTTTGCGGAACTTACGCAACCGACTCCGTGTTCACTGTCCGTAGGATTTTGAAACGCGGAGTCATTGCATGCTGAAATGGGCCCTTGTTTTCCTGGTAATCGGCCTGATTGCCGGTCTTCTGGGTTTCACCGGCATCGCCGGCACTTCCATCGCCATCGCCAAGACCCTGTTCTTTATCTTCCTTGTGATCTTCCTGGTCCTGTTGATCGCCGGCCTTACCGTCGCGCGACGCGTCTGAGCACCGCCATGCGCCACCACGTTTTCGCCGCTTTTGTTCTGGTTCCGGTGGCGATCTTCGGGTTGGCGCAGGCAGGCTTGTTTTCGTCCTCGACGCCCGCGACGGCACGCGCCGTCACCGAGGCCGACAAAGCGAGGGCCTGCGACGAACGCTGCCGGCCGGAGTGGATGGATGCCAATTTGCGGCTCGATCAGATTCAGATGGTCGGGACCGCGGAAAGCTACAAGCAACGCCCCGACAAGGCGCTGATGACCCTGATCCGCATGGGCGGCAGGAAGGGCGCCGAGGCGCTGGACTATGGCCTGCCGCCAATCCCCGCGCAGCTCGATGCCGACGTTCGGGCCCTGTCCTTCGATGTGGCCTATGACCCCAAGGGCGGCGCTTACAAGAATCCGGCGGGCGCCAGCATGGCGATGGAGCTTCTGCCCGACGGCTATACCAAGGCCATGAGCAAGCCCGGCTTCAAGGTGATCCATGTCCTGGACGTGGACTATCGCTCGTCCTGCCTGCTGCTGAGCGAATGCCTGCAAGAGGTCGCGGCCTGGTCCAAAGCCCATCCGCGCCATCTGCCCATCGTGATCGCGCTCAAGACCAATGACCGCAGGACGCCGATGCCAGGCGCCACCAAGCCGGCCCTGTGTGACGAGACCGCGCTGAACGCCCTGGAAACGGAAGTCCGGACGGCGTTCCCGCCGGACCAGCTTTTCACCCCCGACCAGCTTCAGGGCCACTATCCATCGCTGCGCGAGGCCGCCATGGCCCATGCCTGGCCCAAGCTGGGCGCGCTGCGCGGCAAGATCATCTTCGTCCTGGATGACAGCGCCGCCAAGGCGCGCGCCTATCAGGATAGCCGCACGTCGCTGCAAGGCCGGCTGATGTTCGTCGCCACCGATGAGGCCTCGCCCCTGGCCGCGTTCCTGGCCCTGCCCGATCCGGTGAAAGACGCTGGGCGCATCCGCGATGCGGTCAAGAACGGCTTCATGGTGATCACCCGAGCCGATGAGGAAACGCGTGAGGCGCGGCACAACAACGGGACGCGCCGCGACGCCGCCTTCGCATCGGGCGCCCAGATCGTCCAGACCGATTTCATCCGGCCTGATCCCAAGATCAGTGCCTATCATGTCAGCCTGGCGCAGGATCCCGGCGCCATGTGCGGTCCAGATGTGGTGTCGGAGCATTGCGTGCGCTTTGACATGCCGGCTGCGGCCTATCGCACCGTGGCCGCCGCGATCGCACCCTAGCGCACAGCTTTTCGCAGGCGCGGGCCAGGGAACGCGATCATAACTTTCTGTAGGCGCGCGCAAGCGCGCGCCAGGGTGCGATGTCCCAGTGATTGTCCGCCAGCGGTGACGGCGATGGCAGGATAAACACCCGCGTTTCACCCAGCCGTTCGGGCTGCTCACCGGCCGCGGCATTCTTGCCCATCACCTTGCGCCCGCCATTGAGGCTGGTGAAAGCCAGGATCGCGGGCCTGGCCTTGCGGATGCGTGCCTCCAGAGCGGCCACCGCCTCCGGCCCCAACGCGTCGGCCGGAAGCTGGTGGTCCATCCCGAAGCTGTATTTGGCGATGTCGGTCAGGCCGATGCCGATCTCCCATAACTTCTCGTAATCGTGCGGCATAAAAAGGCGTGGCGTCAGTCCCACGTCATGCAGGGTCTTCCAGAACTTGTTCTGGCCATGGGCGTAGTAAGCCTGCTGCAGCGCCGACTGGCGTCCTGCAGCGGTGCCGCAGAACACCAGCTTCAGGCCCGGTCTGAGCCGGTCGGGCAGAATATGCTTACCGCCGGGATTGGGGGCGGGCGGCGATTTGGGCATGGCGGACTGTGGCGGAAGAGCCCGTTTTTGCGCCAGACTTTTTTTCAAAGACAGGGAAGCCTTGGGCGTGCAACTCTCCCGCCCCAGAACAAGGGGAGGATATCCATGACATTCACGCGCCGCCATTTCTTCCAGACCTCGGGCGCCGCGCTGGGCACCGCCGCGCTTTCCGGCGCGTTTGCCATGCCGGCGACTGCCAAGCCGCTGTCGTTCCGGTACGGCTACAGCGCGATCTCCTGGGGCACCAATATCGAAGAGGCGATCAAGGTGGGCCAGCGCATCGGGCTGCCCGGCATCGAGCCCTTCCGCCAGAATGTGGTCAATTATCTCGACAAGCCGCTGGCGCTGAAAAAGCTGATGGATGAGGCCGGCCTGGTGATGGCGAGCTGCTCCAATGGCGGTGGCCCCGACTTTTCCGGCAATTTCTTCGACAAGACCAAGACCCCCAAGACCGTCAAGGATCACATCAAGTTCGCGCGCGATTTCATCAAGCCCTTCGGTTATTGCGATCATTTCAAGATGAACAATGGCGGGCGCCCGCCGGGCTATGATGTCTCGGACGACCAGATCAAGGTCTGCGCCGATGCCCTTAACGCCATCGGCATGGAAACCATCAAGATGGGCATCAGGCTGGCGCCCCACCCCCATGTCGGCTCGCTGATCCAGAACGAGCACGAGACGCGCCGGCTGATGGAACTGACCGATCCGCGCTACGTTTGGCTCACAGCCGACACCTCGCACCTCACCCTTGGCGGCATGGACCCATTACAGATCATCAAGGATTATTGGCCTCGCGTGGCGGAAATCCACTACAAGGACGCGCCCAGGCATCTGCGCGGCAACAAGACTGTCGCTGTCCCCAAGACCGGCCCGGAATCGGGCGGCCATGGCTGGTTCCGCAATCTGGGCGGCGACAAGGATCGCCCCGATTCCGGCGGCGTCGATTTCCCGGCCATTCAGGCGTTTCTTATCAAGCAAAATTACAAAGGCTGGATCATTCTCGATCTTGATGCCTCCATGATCCCCAAGGGCATGGACATGGAGCAAAATCTCAAGAGCAATATCAAATACCTGGTTGACGTCCTGCATGTGGATCCCAAGACGGTCTAGCATCGCCCTTCTGATCCTGGCGCTGCTGGCGATTCCCGCCCGCGGCGCCACGCTCACCGTTCTTGCCCCCGCTTCGGCGCAGCCGGGCCTGAAGGCCCTGGCGGCGGACTATACGGCCAAGACGGGCGCGGTGGTCACGGTCGGCGGCGGCAGTCGCGCCAATGTCCTGGCCGCGTTGAAGGCCGGACCGGCCGATGTCGTGGTTCTGCCCACCAACGACATGATCCAGCTCAACACCGTTTCCGGGATGACGCCGTTGGGCAGCATCGCGGTCGGCGTGGGCGTGAAGGCCGGCAGCAAAGTCCCGGATGTTTCCACCCCGGAGAAATTCCGTGCTGCCCTGCTGAAGGCCCACGGCGTCGCTTATGCCGACCCCGCTGCCGGCACCTCCGCCGGCCAGGCCATCGCCAATATGCTGAACCTGCCCGACTTCCGCAGCGTGAAGCGGGTGCCGGTGCAGGGCCTGGCCGTCACGGCGCTGGCAGATGGCCGCGCCGACATCGCCCTGCAGCTTGCGCCCGAGCTTGCCACCAACAAGGCGGTCGCGCTGGCCGGTCCTGTACCGCAGAGCTATGGCGCCGCAGTGGATTTCTCTGTCGGTATCGGCGCGGTGACGAACGATGCCCTGGCGGCGCGCGATTTCATCACTTTCATCACCCAGCCCGCCAACGCCAAGCTCTGGCAAACCAATGGCCTGATGCCGCTATTTTATTGATGATGCGCCGCACATGTTTTAGGCGGCGACTGCCAGGACCCCATCAAATACCCTGACAACATAAGTCTCTTTTCAACAAGCTTATTTGATGCCTTAATGTTGCATCGCAGCAATTCGGCGCAGGGAGCAGTTCATGGGTCAGGAGCCAGGGTCCACCTTCTTCAGCCATGTCAAACCGGGCGACACCCCGTACAAGGGCGGCGGCCTGCGCGATTTCTTCCTGTATCGCGACCTGGGCATTGCCGGCGCCACCAACGGCAAGGTGATCGCTCATCTGGTCAAGGCGAACCTGCCGCCCACCAACGGCACGGGCTGGCATTATCACGTCTGCGATTTTCAGATCGTGATCATGATGAAGGGCTGGGCCAAGTTCATGTATGAGGACAAGGTCACCCTGGTGGAAGCCGGCGACGTGGTGCATCAGCGCCCCGGCATGGTGCATTACCTGTTCGATTACTCGCCCGACATGGAATATCTGGAAATCGTCTCGCCTGCCGATTTCGGCAGCGTGTCGGCGCCGGCGCCCACCGACACCGTGCCGCCCGTCACGCCTTGGAAGTAAGACTATTCCACGCTGGGCGCGATTTTCCGGGGCGCCGCGCTGAGCGCCTTGATGATGGCGATCTCCCGCGGGCGGTACGCCGCGCCATCGGGGCGCAGAAGATCGTGGTGCCAGACCACGGGCGGGCGCAAGGTATAAGGCCGCTGCCAGCTATCCCATGGCATGTCGGTCTGGGTCTTGCCGTTGACGAAGCCCCAATTGATCATGCCGATGTCCATCCGCTTGGCCATGGGCAGCACGGTGTCGATGGTCGAGCCGGCGCCCCGCGCCATGTATTCGGTGCAGATCAGCGGCCGGCCATATGTCATCAGGGCTTTCGCCCGCGCCTCGAAGATCTCCGGCCAGCTATAGTCATGGAACGAGATCACGTCCGACTGGGTGAGCTGGGTCTTCTCCACCGCATTGAGATGCTCCATATCCTCCCAATGATCGTGATGCCAGAGCCCGCTGGTCAGGGGTTGTGAGGGATTGGCGGAGCGTGCCCATTCGAACACCCGCGGCAGCAGCAACGCGACATGCTCGAACTTGGCGGGATCGTTGGTGGTGTAGTCGCCGCCGCCCGGATTGTCGGGCTCGTTCCAGACATCCCAGCCCAGGATGCGCTTGTCGCCGGCAAAGCTGCCCACGACATCCTTCACGTAAGATTCCAGGCGTGGATATTGGTTGACGTCGGCCAGCGCCTTGGCGCCCGGCGACTGTACCCAACCGGAATTGTGCACCCCGGGGATGGGCGGATGCTGCGGCCCCATTTTGTAGTTGGGGTCCCAGCAACTGTCGAACAGCACCAGCAGCGGCTTGATGCCGTGACGGGCGGCGATGTCCAGAAAGACGCCGATGCGCTTCTTGAAGCCGGGCGCATCCTGCTGCCACAGCGCGTCATGCAGAAAGACCCGCATGGTGGTCATGCCCATGCCTTGCGCCCAGCCCAGCTCCTTGTCGATCCGGGCCGGATCGAAGCTGGCCTCCTGCCACATCTCCAGCTCGTTGATGGCATCGGCGGGGATATAGTTGCTGCCCACCAGCCATTTCTGCTGGGCGTACCAGGCATTGGCCTCTCCCGCCGTCCAGCGTTCGCGCGCGGATGCGGGCGCCGTCCAAGGCGCGGCAAGGGCCAGCACCAGGCTGGCCAAGATCAGCTTTTTCATTATCCCCCCAAAAAATTCAGATCCGCGGATCCTCGCGCCGGTGCGCATTGATGATGGCCTCGCGCAGCTTCGGCGACAGCTGCTTTTCGTCCAGCACCACTTTGCCCGCCCCCGCATCCTTCACGGCCGCGAACGGCACGTCGAAATCGCCGGCATTCTCGACATAGATCACCAGCTCGCGCTTGCGAAGCTGGCGCACCGCGCCGAAAGACTTGCCGCCCTCGGTGAGGAATACATCAAAGCCTTCCTGAACCTTCTCCCACATGGCGCCCTCAATAATAGCGAGGGATGGGGCCGAGCTGGGGCGTGACATTGCTGCCCAGATCGAACATCACCTCGTCGACATAGCACCAGCCCCATCCCTCGGGCGGATCATAGTCCTCGATGATGGGATGCTTGCTGCGGTGGAAATGCTTGGTGGCATGCTTGTTCTTGGAGGAGTCGCAGCAGCCGACATGCCCGCAGGTCCGGCAGATGCGCAGATGCAACCATTCATCGCCGCTTTTGAGGCATTCCTCGCAACCCTTGGCGCTGGGCGTGACCTTGGCGATGGTATCCAGGTGAGAACAAAAATCCGGGTTGCTCACTGCGCCGCCTCCCGGTGCGCTGCTTCCCGCTGACGCGCCAGGAAGGCATGGATGGCCGAGACCACCGTCGAGCCTTCGCCCACCGCGGCTGCCACCCGCTTGACCGAGCCGCAGCGCACATCGCCCACCGCGAAGACGCCGTCGCGGCTGGTTGCCAGCAAATGCGCATTGTCGCTGCCGGTGATGATGAAGCCCTTGTCGTCCAGATGCACACCCGAACCCTGCAGCCAGTCCGTATTGGGTTCGGCGCCGATAAAGGAAAAGACATGGCCGATCTCGTGCTCGCCGGTCTTTCCGGTGTCGCGATTTTTCCAGCGCACGCGCTTGAGCAGGCCGGGCTCGCCCTCCAGGGCACATATCTCGGTATGGGTCAGGACCTCGACATTGGGCAGGCTGCGGATGCGGTCGATCAGATATTGCGACATGGTCGCTTCCAGATTTCTGCCGCGCACGATCATCCAGAGCTTCTTGACCTGCTCGGCCAGGAACACGACAGCCTGGCCGGCGGAATTGCCGGCGCCGGTCAGCGCCACTTCCTGGCCAGAACAGAGCTTGGTTTCGATCGCGCTCGCCCAGTAGTGGACACAGGTGCCCTCGAAATCGGAGAGGTTGGAAATATCCAGCCGCCGGTAGCGCGCGCCGCCCGCCAGCACGATGGTGCGCGCCACGGCGGTCTCGCCGTTGCCCAGGCCGATACGGAAAGGCGCGCTGTTCGGGCACAAGGTTAGCGCCTCGTCCGGGATGGCGATCTGGGCCCCGAATTTCTGCGCCTGGTTATAGGCACGCGCCATCAGGGCCAGGCCCGAAATGCCGGTGGGAAAGCCCAGATAGTTTTCGATGCGGGAAGAAGCACCCGCCTGGCCGCCAAAGCTGCGGCAGTCCAGCACCAGGGTCGAAAGCCCTTCGGAGGCCGCATAGACGGCGGCGGCCAGGCCGGCCGGTCCCGCGCCCACGATGGCCGTGTCATAAACGGTGCTGGCATCGATTGGTTTGACCAGGCCGATGCAGCGCGCCAGTTCACCTTCGGTGGGATCGCGCAAAATCTCCCCGCCCGGGCAGAGCACGATGGGCAGGTGCTCGGGCTGGATGGTGAAACGCTTCAGCAAGGTCTGGGCGCAGGAATCGGTGACGGAATCCAGCGCCCGATGCGGATGGCCATTGCGCCGCAGGAAATTCTCCAGCCGCAGCATGTCGGCTGAACCGAAGGGCCCGATCAGGACGGGACCGGTCTGACCTTCCTCCAGCAGGCCCACACGCCTGAGGATCAGCGCCCGCATGATGCGTTCGCCCAGCGAGGCTTCCTGCACCAGAACGTCGCGCAGGCGCGCCGCCGGCACCACCAGGGCCTCCACCTCGGTCAGCGCCTCCGCATCCACCAGCGAGGGCCGGTCGGAAAGCTGCGCCAGTTCGCCATGGAAATGGCCCGGCTCATGGCGGACGATGGTCTGGCGCTGCGACACCGTCCCGCCCTGCTTCACCTCGATCTCGCCCTTGAGGACAAAGACCAGGCCCTCGGAGACCATTCCGGCTTTGGTGATCACGGTACCGGCCCGATATTCCCGCACACCGCCGAACCGGCTCAGCCGCTCGATCTCTTGGGATGAGAGCTGGGGGAACATCTGGTCCCGCCGCGTCTCCAGAACGGATTTCGTTTTTGCCATAGGCCCAGCGTATCCAAGCCCCCGCGAGGCGTCACCCTGAACTTCCCGGGAACTCAAGCGTTACCGCCCGATAATCGCGGGAGGACCCATATGCTTCGCCTGTTATTGCTGATTGTCTTGATACTTCTGATCCTGGGCTCGGTGCCCCTGTGGCCCTATTCCACCGCCTGGGGCTATGGCCCATCGGGCGGCCTGGGCCTGGTGCTTTTGATCGTGTTGATCCTGATTTTGGTGGGACGCCTATAGGCTCACCCTTTGCGGATCAGGCCGGCCGCCTTGAGGGCGCGCAGGACAAAGTTGTCTCTGCCGGCCGACGCCGCTGCCGCCTGAACCGTCAGCAGCGCCTCGATTTTCGGCATGACCGAGACCTGTGGCGCCGGCTCCTGCACCGTGGCGGGGGCGGCCAGGCCCCAGAACTGGGTCATGCGCCGGGCGGAGGAAATACCCGCCTCCAGCACAAAAGGCGCGGGCACGCCCACATCGCCAGAGTCGATCGGCGTGCCATGGCCCAGGAGGGGAAGCGTATAGAGCTCCATCTGGTCGCCCCAGCTCAGCCGCACGGCGCCGGTCAGCATCTCCTGCCGTGCATCAGCCAGGGCAAGGCCGTGCAGATCGGCCCATTGCGCCACGCTGGCCTGGGCATTGTTGATGTTCACGGTTGCGTCCAGCGCGCCATGCCAGATCGAGATCCTTGGCCAGGGGCCAGGCCAGGGCGAGGCCGCACGCACCGAATCGCCCCATTCGCGCGGCGTGCGCAGTGGAGCGCTACGCATGGCTTCCAAGGCATCGCGCACATTCAGCGCGGCACCGAAAGGAAGGCCGGCAACGATCCCGCCGCCCGCGAACAGCTCTGGATAGGTGGCCAGCAGCACGGCCGTCATGGCCCCGCCGGCCGACAGGCCCGTGATGAAGACGCGGTTCTTGTCCAGATGATAGGTCTCTATCACGGTGCGGATCATCGCGGCGATCGAAGCAGCTTCCCCTTCGCCACGCGTGATGTCTTCCGGATTGAACCAGTCGAAACAGGTGTTGGGGTTGTTGACCGCCTTCTGTTCGGGCGCCAGCAGGGCAAAGCCCATTTCCTCGGCCAACTGCCACCAGCCGGCTTCGACGCCATAGGCTGATGCGCTCTGGCCGCAGCCATGCAGCACCACCACCAGCGGGGCGCCGGCTTTGAGACCGCGCGGCATGTGCACGAACATGCGCAGGTTGCCGGGATTGGGTGCGAATGGGACCTGGATGAAAGGATCGGCCGAAGGCAGGGGGCGTGGCTGGGGAGCCATGGCCCGGGCGCCGGGCTTCAATCCGTCAGATCTCATCAGACGCACCATTGTCCGCTCATCCTTCGGCCATCTTATGTTGCGTTGCAGCAATTACAAGACAGAATGCCGCCACAATGTCTTGACCGACGCTTTACCAGGATATCGCGAGTTGTGGGCCCGGACGGGTTTTGCGCGCATTCTTCCAGCATGGGTCTCTCGGCGCGCGCAAAGGAATTGAGAAATCTGCTTTCCCTGGCGGTCAAGCTGCGCCAGCTCGCCAATGGCACGCTGCCCGAGCCGGACCAGGCGGTCTATCTGCTGGCGGCCGAGGCGCTGGAGAACCGCAAGGAGAGACTGGCGGCCAAATCCCCGTTCAAGCGTATCCCGCCGGCCGATCCGCGGCTTTACCGCTCTGTGGATATGCGCGTGTAACTGTCGCCGCTCTACAGTATGTCGCAATCGTAATACAGATTGCGACATATGGAGCCGATCGCTCCATTGCACGCTTGCGCGTCTTTCGCTCACACTTTGCAGCACCAAGCGAGACCCCGCATGCTCCTTCGATACAGTTGGGTTGGATTGCTGTTGCTGACCCTGCCCGCTGCTGCCGAGGATGCTCCGGCCAACGCGCCGGCCGACACGACGGTCAGTGCCCCCGCACCCAACTACAGCCGCGACACGCCGGTGGAGAAGCTGGCGGCCGACCCCGCCGCCGTGGCGGTGCTCAACAAGGATCTGCCGGGCCTGCTGACGGCGCCCGAGTTCGCCATCTTCAAAAGCATGAGCCTGAAGCAGCTGCAGGCCGCTTCCGGCGGTGACCTTTCCGAGGTGGACGTCGCCAAGGCCGAGGCCGACTTGAAGGCGCTGCCCTCCCACTAAATACTGGCAGGCCGTGGTTTCGAAGTTCGCCACACCATCGATATCGGCCTCAAAGGCGAACTTCGAAACCGAACGACACTGGAATCAATAATTCGCTAGTGTCCCTCGATTCCGAAATTCGGCCTGGCCCGATATAAAGGTCATACGAATTTCGGAATCGGGACACTAGCTTATGGAGCCTTACCTCTATTTTGGCGCTCTCGGTCCTCATGAGCGCCAGTATCAGATCCCCAATTTCGTCGGCCTGGCGCTGGAGCCTGCCCATGCGCGCGAGGTCCGGCACGACCTGACAGCGGCGCTCGCCTACGGGGACAACAGCATCGCCAAGATCCAGGCCCAGGACGTACTCGAACATTTGCCGTTCGAGCGGGTGCCGTTTGTGCTGGATGAAATCTACCGGGTGCTGAAACCCGGCGGCGTCTTCCGGCTTTCGGTGCCGGACTATCGCAGCCCCGTGCATCGCCGGCGCTCGGTTTATGACTGGCGGGGGCGGGTCACGGGTGACCTGCTGATGGGCGCCGAGCCTTATTTCGATTCCACCACCGGCGATGCCCGTATCCGCTTCAGCGGGAATGGCGAGGCCCATCTCTGGTTTCCCCGCTATGAGCTGATCACCCATCTGGTGCTGAAATCGGAAATCCGCAAAACCCAGATCACCT
>Ga0134125_10006171_pt1 | contig 13590 bp, 11 predicted proteins | sample KB31751_FD_96464 | JGI IMG/M metagenome (GOLD analysis project Ga0134125, IMG submission 96464) | Terrestrial soil microbial communities with excess Nitrogen fertilizer from Kellogg Biological Station, Michigan, USA - KB3-175-1 | ecosystem: Environmental > Terrestrial > Soil > Unclassified ... | reverse complement strand
TCGCCCGAGGGCTCGCCGAACTCGGGCGCGTGATCAAGACCCTGCACGTGCTCGAGTACTGCCGGATCCCGGCCTACCGCCGGGCGATCCACCGGATGCTCAACCGAGGCGAAGGACGTAATTTCCTAGCCCGCGACGTCTTCCACGGCCAACGCGGCCAGCTGCGCAAGCACTACCAGGTCGGGCAGGAAAACCAGCTCGACACCCTCGGCTTAATGATCAACATCATCGTGCTCTGGCAGACGGTGTACATGCAGGCCGCCCTCGATCACCTCGCCGAGCAAGGACACCCGATCGACCCGGCCGACGTCGCCCGGCTCTCCCCACTCGCCCACCCGACAATCAACCTGCAAGGGCGCTACCAAACCACCAGCCGTCCGCCCATCACTGGCCTCCGACCACTACGGACCAGCCGCTGAACAGCGCCGCTCAGGATCCCTGTACCGATCCTCGTCAGGGGCCATGATGCGCCGAGCTTAAGCGGCTGTTCGTCTTTGAGCGTGGTGAGCTGCTGTAGTACACGATCTTCAACCTGGGTCTGGATAGGGCCTGGGGTCTCATGATCCGTGGTGGTTACGGACACGGAAATGGATGCCCCAGGTGGAACGCGAGTTTAGTGCTGCGGCGGCGATGTTGGGCCTGCCGGGCTTTGTCGTGCTGGCGGTGTCGGAAGTCGAGGGCGAGCTAAAGCAGGCCATCGAGACCACGGCTGATCTGGTGGGTTGCCCGGAATGCGGGGCGGTGGCCCGATTACATGATCGACGCCCGACATGGGTACGAGATCTGCCCTCGGGCGGGCGTCGTTGACCCAGCGGGCCCGCGTCGAGATCTGCCGCCGAGTCGGCCAAGACGCGGCGTCGGTCGCGGCGGTGGCCCGCGAGTTCGGCATCGGCTGGCACACCGCGATGACCGCAGTCCGCGACTACGGCACCCCGCGGGTTGACGACCCAACCCGGCTGGCGGGAGTCGAGGCGATCGGGGTGGATGAGACCGCCTTTGCCGCCTCGGCCACCCGCTCGACTAGCTTCCTGACCGGCATCGTGGACCTCACCGGGGGCGTGGCCCCGCCCGGCTGCTCGACGTGGTGGCGGGCCGGTCAGCTTCGGCGCTGGTCAGCTGGGTCAACGACCGCCACCCGACCTGGCGTACCAACATCCGCGCCGCCGCGCTGGACCCCTACCGCGGCTATGCCAGCGCCCTGCGCAGCGTGCTCGGCGACGCGGTGCGCGTGCTGGATGCCTTCCACGTGATCCGGCTCGGCTTCGCCGCCGTCGATCAGGTCCGCTGCCGTATTCAACGCGAGCAAACCGGCCACCGCGGCCGCACCGGCGACCCGCTCTACCGTATCCGCCGGCTACTCCGCCGAGGGGCCGACCACCACACCGAGCCCTCCTGGGCCCGGTGTGGTGGTCGGGCTGGATGCCGGCGACACCCCCGACGAACAACTCGCCCGCACCTGGATCGCCGCCCAAGAGCTCCGGCTGATCTACCACAGTCCCGACCGCGCCCGCGCCGAACAGGCCCTCTACCGCTGGCTGAATTACTGCGCCGACGCCGACATCCCCGAACTCATCCGGTCGAGCACACTATATACAGCGCGCCGCCGACCATGCCCTACGTCGAGACGATCGAGGACTCGACGGGGCAACTCGTCAACGATGATCGGCTGAGCCAACTCGTGGCGCGTAGGTATGGGTTCCAAGATCCGCACGCGTCTTTTGGGTGCAATGCTGATGACTTTGTTATTGGAGTGGAGTACGGGGTTATTTCCTGCATGCGGGTGTCGACATTTGAAGCGATAGTCAATGGCCGCCTGGTCGTGCTCATTGATGCTCATCCCGCGCTATCACCGCATCTCCAAAATCGGGCCAGCTTGAGGGAGCCGGCGAGACATCGACACCAAACGATCTGTTGACCACGCACACCCCGCCTCGATCTCGCTCTCGAGATCTGTGCCCCACCCACCACGCACGCCAGCGAAGGACTCAGCTCTTGGGTGAGCATGAATGTGCCGTCATTAGATGAAGCACGGTCATTGTAAAACGACAGGAGGGGCCGCTGATTGACGCACTGATAGCATGGGATTTCACTTACCTTCCTATGGATTTTAGACACGTATACAGCTTCGGAGGATCGTTCCATTGCGTCACGCTCGACGTGCGGCGACAGGGCAGTACCGGCCGCTACCTCTATCACGAACGTTGAACAATAAGATCAATGCGTTGCAGGTCGGCCGTCGGAGCAGAATTGTGCTCTAATCGACCGTCGAACCGGTGTTTACGAATTCTGTCCGCCAATGACACGATTCGAATGAGCCGCCAGCGCAAGGAAGCGTCTTTGAGGCAGGCGCGGGTCAGCGAGGGTCGGTATTGTCTCCGTCGCGCAGCAGCATGTGACGGTTGGCCTAACTCCAGTATTGACAATTGGAAAAATCAAGGCCCCGCAAGAATATAGCGATATGGAATCTAGTGGTCCATGGAGCCAGTTTCAGCTATGTTCGAGCGTTTGCAATTACTCTATTTCCAACCTGGCCTCGGGCTTCCTGATTTTCGTGTCCGCAGAGTACCGCTAACGGTCTTCCGGCTTCGCCTAATGCCTACGCTGCAACCACGATCGTCACGGGTTCCCGCGATTTCTTCATTCGCGGGGTACGTTACCAAACGGAAGTGGTACTTATAGGGCAACGTTCTAACCACAGCATCGTCGGACAATTACTTCAACCTTTTCTGTCGTCAATCGTGATCCCGCGTCGAGAGTTGGGTTAATGTCAGATCGTTGATAAGCGTGGACGTAAGGATTTTGTCATGTTTGAATTGTCGGGTACGTATCGTAAGCTGGCGCATTTCGGGCTGCCCTTACTGCCGCAGGGTTGACCGACCGGTTGCACCCGAATTTGCTGGTTTTTCGTCCACGTCCGCTTCGAACACGCCGTGTACCGGCAACACCAGACCCGCTTGACCCACACCAACATGACCGGACGTCCACCCGAGGGCAGATCCCGCACCCACGTCGGGCGCTGGTCATGCAACTCAGCGACCGCCCCGCATTCCGGGCAACCCACCAGATCAGCGGTCGTATCGATCGCCTGCTCCAGCTCGCCATCGACTTCCGACACGCCAATACGACAACCCGGACAAGCCCAACATCGCCGCTGCAGTACTACGCTCTCGTTCTGGGGCCTCCCTTTCCGTGTCCATAACCGCCACGGATCGTCAGACCCCAGGGTCATATTCGGACCCACGCTGAACAGCGTGTCCTACAGCAGCACACCACGCTTAGAGACCAAGAGCCAGTTATCTAAATCATGGGCGAAAGCTCAGCAACGAAAACTTAGGTCACTACCCGACTTAGCTCAAATTAGTTCACACGTCGGCTGACTTGGGTGATGGCTTCGAGGCGTCGCAGCGGTCGTTGGGTAGGAGGGGGTCGGCTGCGGTGATGGGTGTGGGCGCCGGCTCGGATTTCGATGGTGCGGGTAGCGGCGGACGGTGCGGACGAACTTTTTGATCGACCAGCCTGTGGAGTCTTCGATCCAGCGGCTGACGGCCAGGGCTGCGAACACGATGGCCAGGTGGGCCTCGATCGAATCGCGGTGGTGAGGTGATAGATCGGTCGGGCTTGCAGGTCGTGTTTGGGCATCCGAATCGACTTTCGATCTTGGACCAGCCGGTGGTAAGCATCGATGACGAATTCTGGCTGTTACTGGGGTGGCTTCCGGGCAGGCGGTGAGGTTGGTGACGCACCCCTTTAGGCCGGCCAGTTCCCGGGCCTTGGCCTCCAGGGCTCGATTCACCGTCCAAGGTGCCGCCGGACGGCTTGACAGGGGAGTCGACAAGGGCGCCTGACCGCTTTTAACCAGCCCTATTCTATTCCGAGTCCTCATCGCCCTTGATTCGATGTTTGCGTAGCGGCAGGTAAGCGATACCTAAACCAGCCACCAGTCCGACGCTCCAAAGCAATTTTCCCGCAACAATACCAACGGCCGAAATTAGAGCCCCGGCAATAATAATAAAACCTTGACCCACGGCGACGCGAGACCCAGCCCGCATGTTACTGTCGAACTCGTCAGCGAGTTGAAACACGAGTGGCAGTTGTAGTAGACCCTGACCCATCAGAACAATCTGCGCAACGTCGGTGGCCACTGTAGATGCGCCGCGCAGTGATACGGAAACATTGGCTTTTTTCATCGGGATGGCGTCGTTGATGCCATCGCCGACGAAACACACAGACCTGCCCTCCGATTCAAGATATGCCACCAGGGCCGCTTTCTCCTGGGGTAACGCGTTTGCATAATACCGGATTATCCCTAACTTGTCCGCTACCTTCCGGGTGGGGCCTTCACGGTCACCCGAAATAATACAAATATCCAGGTTGCGTCTGCGTAATTCGCCCACGACGACCTCGACCTCAGGACGCAGAGTCGGTTCCAGTTCAAGCGCGCCCACCAGTCGGTCGTTCACGGCGACCATCACCAGCGAATGGCCTTGCTCATGGACCGCCGGCACAAGCTCTTGAATACCAGCCGGCAGCGCGATGTCCTCCAAAGCCATATAATACTCACTTCCAACCCTTATGAGTTGGCCTTCTGCCCAAACTCTCAACCCATAACCCATGTCGTATCGCGCATGATCAACCAGCGGCAACGAAAGACCACGCTCGGCAGATTCGGCCAGAATGGCCTTTGCAATGGGATGTGTCTGGCGATGCTCGGCCGCGGCTGCGTACATCAGCACTCTATCGGCCCCTAAGTTGGTACAGGTATGGATGCGCATAATGTGTGGTTCATCCAGCGTAAGGGTGCCCGTCTTGTCGAATACGACAGTATCCACATCTTTTAACAACTCCAATGAACGTCCGTCTTTCACCAGAATGCCGTGATTCGCAGCAACGTTTAAGAAATTGTACAGCGCAATAGGTCCTGTCAGCTTAATATTCAACCCGATCGTGGACCCAAGGACGGCCACCATGTATTCATACCCCGCTACCGGTAGGGCGGCCAGCGCAAGCGCGAGCGTCGGCGGTGCCCACTTGTCCGCAAGTTGCTCGCTCTTAGACATTATGCTGGCCTCATAGGACGCCGTCTTGTCCAAGATAGCCGCTATGTGCCCTGCGGTCGTTTCTTGTCCGGTCTTCTCCACGCGCACAAATATCCGACCAGCCGTCACCAACGTAGACGTGAAGACCTCATCACCCTTTCTCTTCTCTACAGGCTCCGATTCCCCGGTCAACATGTGTTGATCAACGGTGGCGATTCCGTCCGTAATGACACCATCGACGGAGATGACCTGCCCAGCCTGAATAACCAGTGTATCACCAGCTTGCACGGATTGAAGAGGAACCTCCACCTCAACATCGTCCACGCACTGCCAAACCGTACGCGGTTGCTCACCAAAGATATTGATCAAGCTTTGCCGTGAGCGATCTTGCGTTACAAAGACGAGCTTTTCACTCAAATAGTAGGCAAACAAACCGAATGAGGCGGGAAAATAGAATCCACCGATAAAAGCGCAAACAAGATAGAGTGAACCCACCACATCCAGGCGCAGCTTTTGTTCGCGGACAAGCGCCTTGTAGCCGTTTTTAAATATCCGCATGCCGGCGTATACTGCCGAGGCGACGGTTAAAGGAAACAACGGAGGGCATAGAAAACCTACGATTGCCATGCCCGTACTCACCGCCGCCGCGGCGATGTACCGGTTGAGCTGGCGCTCATCGTCCGCAATCTCTGTCCTACCGCCGGTGCTGGTCTCCGCCAGCTGCCCCTTGTGTGTTTGGCTGAGCCGCGGGTCTAAATTTCCCACTACATTATGGTGACGTCGTACGCACTCCAGCGCCGGACGAGCCGTCGGTCTCACCGATCGCCTGAAAGCCATGGCGTGTAGCGCGGCCTCCCGGACACGCTGGCCGACTTCCTCACTGTTCAGCGCCGGGTCGTGATAGATGAGCACTCGACCGGTAACCGGGTTAACGCGCACTACCGCAATCCCCGGCGATGCCCGAAGTTCTGCCTCCAGGAGTGCGGCCAAACTAGGCTGACTCAGGATCGACCCAATGTCCCAGCGCTGGCGTCCAGGAACGATGGACCGCGCTCGCATCTTAAATACCTGCTCCCGGTGGACTACCTTGCCACCCACTACCAATGGTATGACGACAGTTACGATCAGTGACAGGTCGACACGCGTTTCGACGCCTGACGATCGACACCCTCGACGATGGAGCAGTAGCCTACAGTAGCGAAGCGCTCAGCAGCTGGCATTGTCGGCTTCTGTGGTGGGTGTCCTGATCGCGCATTGATCCACCTAAAAGGGACGGCAGAATGCCAAATGGATGGTGCGTGATCCTGTTCTGCCCGGGCGGTGTTTCGGCTGCTCACTGAGCTGGATGCTGCGTGCGCCACGTGTGTACCAATCCGCCCGGTCAGGGATCTAGAGGGGCAAAACACCAGTGTTTACACACTTGCGGTCCGCGGCACGTCAGGCCGTACACGCCTCGGCGCATGCGTGTTGAACTCTGCCTCGCGCGTCGTCGTCGATCGACGAGGATTGATCGACGAGGATGTCCGGGGTTCTCGCGGGTGGCCTTGCCTTGTTGTGCCCGTCTGTTGACGTGGCTTTCCTAATGAGTGCCCTCGCGAGAACAGTCCGGATCGAGCGGGGTCGCTTGATAGCATGGACGCCCCCACGCATGGTTGCGCACCGCTCGATCGCACCGATTCCGGTCGAGAGGAGCCTGCACAGTTGTTCGGCGGCATGGACACCCACAAAGACACCCTCGCGGTCGCCCTAATTGACCCGTCGGGCCGGCGTCGAGACGCCATCACCGTTGCGAACACGAGGGCAGGTCATGGCCAGTTGGTGGCGTGGTTAACCGACCGTGGCCCGGTGCAGCGGCTGGGTATCGAGGGCGCTGGTGGTTATGGACGTGCCGTTGCGTTGGCATTGCTGGCTGCAGATATTCGGGTGGTCGAGGTGCCTCCGGCCTTGACCATGCGCGAGCGGCGACGCTGTCGGGCGCTGGGCAAAAGCGATCCCACCGATGCGGTGGCGATCGCGCGGATCACCGCCCGGGAAGACGATCTACCCCCGGTGATCCCCGCAGGGTTCGCCGAGGACCTCACGCTGCTGGTCGACTACCGCGATCAGCTGGTCAGCGAGCGCACCCGGGTGGCCAACCGGGTGCACGCCGATCTGACCATCACCCACCCCGGATACCAGTCTCGGTGCCGAGACTTGCGCAGTGCCGCCGCGCTGGCCACCGCCCGCCAAATCGTGGCCGGCGACCAAACAGTCCGCGCCGAGCTGATCCGCAAGCGACTCGATCGCCTGGCCGAGCTCGATACCGAAATCCGCGCCCTGGAGCGACGCCTGCGCGCCATGGTGACCGAGTCCGGCACCACACTGACCGAGATTCACGGGGTGGGCGCACTCTTGGCGGCGCGCATTCTCGGTGAGGTAGGTGACATCCGCAGATTTGCCTCCAAAGCCAAATTCGCCACGTCCAACGGCAGCGCACCCATTCCCGCCTCATCCGGGCGAACACAACGCCATCGGCTAAACCGCCGGGGCAATCGACGACTCAATCGAGCCCGGTACATCATTGCCATTACTCAGGCCCGAGCCGATCACCCCGGCCGCGACTACCTTCAGCGCAAACAACACGAAGGAAAAAGCCGCCGAGAAGCACTCCGCTGCCTCAAGCGCCGCATCTCCGACGCCACCACACCCTCTACCTGCACGACTTGACATAGAAGCTCATTAGGTCGTACACCGACAATGATGGGACAGCCGCTCGCTGCATGCGGTGGCCAGCACGGTCGTGAAGGCTTCAGCAGCCGCGCCGAGCTCAGGGTACCAACTTGCGGCGCTCGCCGCGCAGTTCGTCGACCGCCAGCACTACCTCCAATTCACCACCGGCCTTGAAGACTTCCTCCTCTGTCTCCGCACCAACGCGCGCATCGCCTCAATCTCCAACGTCAACGGGTGCTCCACCTGCCCGTCAAAGACGTCTTCAATCGGCTCTGGATGGTCCTCACCCGACGCCCTATCCCCAACACGGCTCACATTTCCAGCCCGACCCAAACAACACCGACGACGGTGGTGGTGGTGGTGGTGGTGGTGAGAAGATCCGAGTTTCCATTGCACGGGAATCAATTCGCCGATGTCAGCATCTTATCTGCCACATCACTCCACTACGCGTTGGGACCACCGAATGAGCTTCGTACCACCACAACATCAGCCGAGTCGCACAGCAAGCACAGCATCCACCGACCGATCTCCAGTACACAGTTCGGTAATTACACTGGTCAGCGGCCAAAAGCACTAAGGGCGAGCGTTTCTCAATAATTCAACACTCATGGTAACAGACTGCGACACGATTGCGGACTCCAGCTATGCTGTCCCGTTGCCAAGCCATCCCAAGGTGAATCGGTATTCGGCTTCCAATAGCTTGCCTAAGTTGTCTGCTATGATCTTTTCCACTTTACCGCTGAACAACGGTAGTTGGACGTCAGCAGTGAGCTGCGCCCCAAATACGCATCCGTCTGGAGCAGGCTCAAGCCACATCTCTCCAGTGACCGTCGCTGGAGCTTCATCGACCACTGCCTGCAAACTGCCGTCAGAGCCGGTCCAAATTTCCGTCCTGTGGATGTTCAGCCCGTTGGGCAAGGCAGAGCGCAAAAAAGACGGCAATAAATCTTTGGACACAGCGTGGTACAACACGATTGTCACGCCGTGCTGATTAACATCACGTGATATCAACTCGTCCCGTGGGCCACCAACCGTACGCAGCTTGTCGCGTAGGTAGTTCCCGTCTGTGAACACATCGCGCATGTTCTCAGGAGGCTCCGGATATGAGTGACGAAATACCACTCTGCTAGTCATGATCGTAAGTTACCATCCGTATCAGGCAAGTTGCCTTCTTACGCCCGTACACGCCGGACGTTTGTAGGAGCTACTACCCGGCGGATCTCATTGGGCTCGAGGCAGAACTGCGGACCCGCCTGCTCTCCCTCCATAATTCGCCAGTCCAGACCTGGACGAGTACGTCGCCTCCGGCGCTGGCACCGCCGTTGGCCGACGGCAACGCGCACAAACCGTCACCACCGAACCACCACGCCGAGGTCTCCGGCTGTAACCCGGCGACGATGCCGCGGCGTCCGCTGCGTGCCTGTGAGGCGGCGAGGCAGCACGCTGGCACATGACAGGCCCCCGCACAGCACTGCTAGCAATCTCCCCCTGCCCTAGTCACCTACCCGGGTGACTAAGATGCATCCAGCTTCGGCAGCACCTTGTGCGGTCCATGCCGCCGAGCCTGGTAGTGATCACGACAGAAAGCTCCGGGCATGCCAGCAGCCCGCCGGTTGCGCTACGCCAGTGCTCCCCTCCAGTGGGCAGCAGACGGACCGGAGCTGATCTTGAGCAACCACTGCATAAAGCATGCGGTCTTGGCCGAACGTCGTGGAACTTCCCCTCCACGACGGCTGCGCCACCGCCATGGAGCCGGTGATCCATATAACCATCGGTGCCCCCGACCGAAAAGCGACGGGTCACCGGCCATCCCACCAACATTATTTCTGGTTCGCTTCCAGAGCTCTGTGTGTTCCTCGGCGTGTCTGGCGTCAGCCGCGGTGAAGTCTCCCCCAGACGGCGCTCCACCGCCTGGTGTTGGTCAACACCACCAACGGCCCCGTAAGACCCGAGCACGGGACGCAGACTGTGGTAGCCCCAGAAAGGTTTTGCGCGTCAGATAGTACGTACTTTCAGCGTTGATCGTAGTAGCCACCGCCTATTTGCTGGGTGTGATGTCGCAGCGGTTGGGGATGACGCCGGAGCTGCGCCGCTGGGTCTGCCAGGCGCAGGTGGATGCCGATCAGCGGCCCGGGGGTGTCGACGGCGCGAGAGATCCGCGAGCTTAAGGGCAAGTGCCGGGAGCTGGAGCAGACCATCGAGGTCCTCAAGGCCCGCGACCAGTTTCTTTGCGGGAGTGCGACCCGCTACACCGCTGACTTGCGAGTCCCTATCCTGACTCCGTCCGCGTGTGATCTGGGGGATGGGCTATGGCTTCGGAGTCAGCAGGTTCAGCGTCTGGTAGGACATGCAGGGTATGGCCGAGTCCTCCGCTGACGGATGTCGTTGGTGGGCCGCGCATATCGGGGATCGAATCGTGGGCTCGGTCTCTTTGGTCAACACGTCGTTGGGGTCGACGTTCCACCGGTTCGCCGCCAGGCGAACCTCAGCTCAGAACGCGGTCACCGCGGGGGATGGGCGTTAATACGCATGCTCAGCTGCTTGTGGTGACTGTCGCTTACCTGGGGCACCTGACAAAAGCATGCCGCATACGCTAGGCGGATTCGGGCCCCGATATGCGGCTCCCGCAGGTTACTGATCACACCGATCGCAGGTTCCCGGCTGTTTTTAGTGCTGGGTCCGGCGCAGGATTGGAGGCAGCAGCCCTGGCAAGGCCCATGTTTGCCGGTCATCCTCGAAAACAGCCATGAATCGATATCCGCTTACCTAGTTGAGATGCCCATAGATATTTGCCCGCTGGCAACGAGCAGGTTGCCTAAAAAGTGCTTATGTCCATCAATAATGATTGGTTGTCATGTCATCGATAACGAGTTTGACCGCAGCGCGTCGACGATCGCACATACACAGGGTGCAAGCGCGCTCTATCATACCCGGGCGTCAGCGCTGGGATATCGGAATTGTGCTGGCTAGTCCTCATGTCGCTGAATTCCTGGATGGCAGACTCCGACAAGCGCCAGGGGTTGAGTCGGTACGCGCGAACCCGATCACCGGTCGGTTACTCGTACACCATGACATGGCATTGACCAGCCAGGATGTCGAACAACTCGTCCGGGAAGCCGTTGAGCTCGCCGCCCGGCAGGTAGTAGAGCAAGTCCAATTATCGAGACCGACACGCACCGAGCTAGCGGCGCGGGTACAACCCCGTTATTGCGGCACCTCACCATTGGTCCTTGCTGGGAGCGCGACTCTAGTTATGGCTCCGTGCCTGAGTAAACTGATCTGGCGGTCGCCATTGATCCGCGTCGGGGCAATTCTCGTGGCGACCGTGGTCGTCGTCCGGCGGGCATGGCGAAGATCTATCCATACTAAACAGAACTCGACGACGCCCTCTACTGTAATACGATATCCGCTGCTGACCATTGCTGGGCCGCATAAGAATAAACTCTATCTGACTTCACTTTTTTCGGTTCTTAGTCAGCTTCTGGACTTCGTATTCATCATCTTTATGGGCTGGATCATCGTGGTACCAATAGTTGGCAAGAGCACCATCCTCGTGCGCCTGGGGCTGACGAGCACTGCGGTGCAGATGTGGTTCTTGGTCGGAGCGGCGACCGTCACGGCTATCATCGACGATGTCGTAACATTCCGCGCCGCGGCGCTCTGGCGTAATATCAGCCAATCCGTTCAGCATTATTGGCGTACCGAAACATATGCGCATGTTCAGCGAGTCGAACTTCGGTACTTGGAGGGTGAGCGGGCAACCAGACTGGCCCGAGTGCTGACTGATGACATTAACCAGCTGGGTCAATTTTTTGCAACATCGGCGCACAATCTTGTCAGGCTTGGCAGCAGCTTTGCGGTCCTTGTCCCAGCCTTCCTATACTTCTCTCCAGGTAGTGCTTGGAGCGTTCTGGTATCGGTTCCGATAATTACCTGGCTATCATTTTTCTATCAAGAACGTATGGCTGCTGATTATGCGGCCAACGCCGAGAATGGCTCACTCTTGAACAGTCAGCTGATCAATAGTCTGGAGGCGAGCACGACCATCAAGAGTTTCTGCTCGGAAGGGTACGAGATCGATCGTATCAACCGGCTCAGCGACAATTATCGCCAGAGTAATGATCGAATCGATACCCGCAGCTCGGCATACACTCAAACTGTACAAGCGTGCATCAGGGTGTCCTTCTTGGGATTTATTGGTTTAGGTGGCATGCAGGTGATTGCTGGCACGATGTCATACGCCACTTTCCAGATTCTCATCGGTATGCCCACAGTAGTTCTATGGAAGCTGCCGGGACTGGGTGAATCTGTTGACCAGTACCAACGGATGGTGACGGCGCTGAAGCGGGTGCTCAATCTCAGTGAACTGCCGGTTGAATCCGGCGAGATCGGCCAACACCTTGACATAACAAACACCAACGGCGAGGTGGTGTTCGACAGGGTGACGTTTTCCTATCCAGACCGTGCGCCTGTTTTGAAGAACATGTCCTTACATCTGGCCCCCGCAAAGACCACGGGTATCGTCGGTGTCACAGGGGCGGGTAAGACCACGATTGCTAAACTACTCATGCGGTTCGAGGATATCGATTCCGGACGCGTGCTTCTCGATGGTCAGGACATACGCGATGTGAAGTTGTATGACTTGCGGAAAGCGATAGGATTCTTGGGTCAGGATGCTTTCTTGTTCGATGGAACAGTGGCGGATAACATCCGTTATGGCAATTTTGACGTTGACGTAGAAAAAATGGTCAGCGCAGCCCAACTAGCCGAGGTTGACAGCTTTGTGCAGGCCCTACCGTCGGGATATGACACGATGGTTGGAGAGCGGGGCGTCAGCTTGTCGGGTGGCCAAAAACAGCGCATCGCATTGGCTAGGGCGATCGTGAAGAACGCGCCGATTCTCGTTCTCGATGAGGCGACATCGGCTCTCGACAACGAAACGGAAGCAGCTATCCAACGTGCCCTTAAGGACTTCGTCAAAGGTCGAACATTGGTCGTTATTGCGCATCGTCTATCGACAATCCGTCATGCCGACTGGATTTATGTGATTGGACTGGGTGGAGTGATCCTGGAAGGCGGAACGCACCTCGATTTGCTGCAACGTGGTGGCGTGTACGCGTCCTTGTGGCGGCTGCAGACTGGCGAGACGAACTCATGAACCGGTTTTGTCCCTTGTCGCCATCACCGCTACGACAGCAGACCTGCGGGCAAGCGGCTGGACACGTGGATGCTGAAATGGCTTGCCAAAGGTGCAGACAAGCAACCCGACATCAGCGAGTAAGACCGGCCGCGACGAAACGGGCGACGCGGGGGTCCCCTAGCGCGGCGAACCGGGGCCTGCCACATGATTTGGGTAATGAAAATGGGTCAGCTGTAACCGAAGATGCATTCGGCGCGAATTCTTGCTCCGCAATGTAGGGTTGGGTAGGATTGCGATCTCCGCCGTTCGATCAAGACTATCATCGGTGTGGACGGCGCCGAACCGGGCGCGGCGCATTTGCGGCCTCGGGCGGATCCGTAGACGTGGCTGAGCCCACAATGTGGACATGGGTAACGGTGCAGGGACACTGTCCGGCCGAGTTCTGTAGCCACGGCGTCCAGCTTAGATAGTCAGCCCGGCCGCCAGGAGTCTCCGAACGTAAACAACCAAGTTTCTGGATGCCTGTGATTGCTACATGACAGGTATGGAGGTGCACTAACCACCCAGGTAACACCAAGGCTTGAGGCCCACAGTCCTTTCAAGGATGACAATGCCGTCCAACGGGGACGGGCCCGTACGTACAAATGCTCGTGCAATACACACGACATGCTGCGTGCGATGAGCTGCCTTGCACAGCCAGTATTT
>Ga0134125_10006170_pt1 | contig 13590 bp, 9 predicted proteins | sample KB31751_FD_96464 | JGI IMG/M metagenome (GOLD analysis project Ga0134125, IMG submission 96464) | Terrestrial soil microbial communities with excess Nitrogen fertilizer from Kellogg Biological Station, Michigan, USA - KB3-175-1 | ecosystem: Environmental > Terrestrial > Soil > Unclassified ... | reverse complement strand
GCGGTGCTCGCGGCCGCATGCGCCACGCCCGGCGCCGACAAGCCGCGCGCGAGCCTGTCCGACGCGAACGGGCTTCACGCTTCCGAGACCCTCGTCACGGCGAACGTGTCGCCCAAGGCATGGCCGGCAGCCGAATGGTGGAAGCAATTCGGCGATACGCAGCTCGATCGCCTCGTGGACGAGGCGTTGCAAGGCAGCCCGACGCTGCGGGCGGCCGACGCTCGCGTGCGCAAGGCGCTCGCCTCCGCGGCGTCGCTCAACGCCGGGCGCGCGCCGCAAGCGACGGGCACCGCGGATGCGACGCGGCAACGCTTCTCGGAGAACTACATCTACCCGCCGCCCTTCGCCGGCAGCTGGGTCACCACCGCGGACCTCACGGCGAACCTGAGCTTCGACCTCGATCTCTGGGGCCGCACGCGCTCCGCCTACGAGGGCGCGCTGGACCAGGCGCACGCCGCCCAGGTGGACCGGGCCGCGGCGCAGCTGCTGCTTTCGGCCTCGATCGTGCGCGCCTACGTGCAGCTGCAGCGCGCCTACGAGCAGCTCGACATCGCGCAGGCGCTCGCGACCCAGCGCGACGACCTTCGCAAGCTGGTCGAGCAACGCAAGGTCGCGGGCCTCGACTCGGCGCTCGAGCTGAAGCAGGCCGAAGCCGCGCTCCCCGAGGCGCGCGAGCGCATCGCCCAGCTCGAGGAAACCATCGCGCTCACCCGCAACCAGCTCTCCGCGCTGCTGGGCCAGGGCCCGGATCGCGGACGCGACATCGAGCGCCCGCACATGGCGAGCGGCGCGGCGCCGCTGCTGCCCAGCCGCCTCCCGGCCGACCTCATCGGCCGGCGCCCGGACGTCGCCGCGCAGCGCTGGCGCGTGGAGGCCGCGGTGAAGGACACCGCCGCCGCGCGCGCCGAGTTCTATCCCAACGTGAACCTCGTCGCGTTCGCGGGGATGCAGAGCATCGGGCTCTCGAACCTCGTGAAGGGCGGCAGCGCCGTGGCCGGCGTGGGGCCGGCGCTGCACCTGCCGATCCTCGACGGGGGCCGGCTCCGCGCGAACCTCGCGGGCAAGCATGCCGACTACGACATCGCCGTGGAGCAATACAACCAGAGCCTCGCCGACGCGCTTCGCGATGTCGTGGACCAGCTCGCGTCGTTCCGCTCGGTGGACGAGCAGCGCGCGCAGGCCGACTTCGCCGTGGGCATCGCGCAGGACGCATACGACCTCGCGGTGCTGCGCTATCGCGAAGGCCTGGGCAACTACCTGCAGGTCCTCAGCGCCGAGTCCCAGGTGCTGGGGCAGAAGAGCCTGCGAGCCGACCTGGCCGCGCGCGGACGCGAGGTGAGCGTGAACCTCGCGCGCGCCCTGGGCGGCGGATACGAACCGGATCAGGAGAAGTGACATGACCGAAGAGAAGCTCGAAGGACCCATCGCCGCCGACGCCGGAAGCAAGCGCCGCAAGTGGATCTCCATCGTGGTCGCGGTGTTCCTCGTGGGCGCCATCGGCTACGGCCTCTACTACGCGCTGGTGCTGAACCACCACGAGTCCACCGACGACGCGTACGTGAACGGCAACGTCGTGCAGATCACCTCGCAGGTGGCGGGCACGGTGGTGAAGATCGACGCCGACGACACGGACTTCGTGACCGCGGGCAAGGTGCTGGTGCGCCTGGACACCGCCGATTCGCGCGTCGCCCTCGCGCAGGCCGAAAGCCAGCTCGCGAAGACCGTGCGCCAGGTCCGCAACCTCTACGCCACGTCGAGCCAGATGCAGGCGGCCGTCGCGCAGCACGACGCCGAGCTCTCGAAGGCGCAGGACGACCTGAACCGCCGCGAGCGCCTCATCTCCTCGGGCGCGGTATCGGGCGAGGAGATCCAGCACGCCCGCGACGCGCTGCGCGGCGCCGAGGCCGCGTCCAACGCGGCACGCCAGCAGCTCGCCGCGCAGCAGGCGCTCGTGGACCGCACCACGGTCGAGGACCATCCCGACGTGAAGGCGGCCGCCGCGAAGGTGCGCGAGGCCTACCTCGCGTACTCGCGCACCGAAATTCCCGCGCCCGTCGCCGGGTACGTCGCCAAGCGCACCGTGCAGCTCGGCCAGCGCGTGGCCGCGGGCGCGCCGCTCATGGCGGTGGTGACGCTGGACGACGTCTGGGTCTATGCCAACTTCAAGGAGTCGCAGCTGCGCGGCATGCGCGTGGGACAGCCCGCGGAAGTGACCGCGGACCTGTACGGCAACAAGCTCAAGTACCACGGCCGGATCGCGGGCTTTGGCGCGGGCACGGGCGGCGCTTTCGCGCTCCTCCCCGCCCAGAACGCGAGCGGCAACTGGATCAAGATCGTGCAGCGCGTGCCGGTGCGCGTGGCGCTCGACCGCGAGGAGCTGAAGAGCCATCCGCTGCAGGTGGGCCTGTCGATGCAGGTGAAGGTGGACACGGCCGGCCAGGAGGGCGATCGCCTGCCGAAGGTCGCGAGGAACTCGGCGGCCGACGCGAGCACCGTCTTCGACGCCTTCGACAAGGCCGCCGACGAGCGCGTGGCCTCGATCATCGCCGCGAACGACGGCCGCGGCGCCGGGCGCGCGGTGGCCTCCACCGCGGTGCTCTCGGCCAAGCGCTAGGAGCTTCCATGGCCGGGCCGGCGCAAAAACCACTCGAGGGCAGCTCGCTCGTCATCGGGACGATCGCGCTCTCGCTCGCGACGTTCATGAACGTGCTGGACACGTCGATCGCGAACGTGTCGCTTCCCGCCATCGCCGGCGACCTGGGCGTCTCCCCGGAGCAGGGCACGTGGGTCATCACGAGCTTCGGCGTCGCCAACGCGATTTCGCTGCCGCTCACCGGGTGGCTCTCGCAGCGCTACGGGCAGGTGCGCCTCTTCCTCGCCTCCATCGCGCTCTTCGTCATGGCCTCGCTCGCCTGCGCCATGGCGCCCTCGCTCGAGCTGCTGATCCTCTTTCGCGTGATCCAGGGCTTCGTCGCGGGCCCGATGATCCCGCTCTCGCAGACGCTGCTCCTCGCGAGCTACCCGCCGCAGAAGGCCGGCACCGCGCTCGCGTTCTGGTCCATCACGACGCTGGTGGCGCCCGTGGTGGGGCCGCTCCTGGGCGGCTGGCTCACGGACAACTTCTCGTGGCCGTGGATCTTCTACATCAACGTGCCGGTGGGCTTCGTGGCCGCGTTCTTCACGTGGAGCGTGTACGCGAGCCGCGAGACGCCCACCAAGAAGCTGCCCATCGACGGGATGGGCCTCGCGCTCCTCGTGGTCTGGGTGGGCGCGCTCCAGGTGATGTTCGACAAGGGCAAGGACCTCGACTGGTTCCACTCCGGCCTCATCGTGTCGCTCGCCGTCGTGGCGGCGCTCGGCTTCGCGCTCTTCATCGCCTGGGAGCTCACCGACAAGCACCCGGTGGTGGACCTGCGCCTCTTCGCGCGGCGCAACTTCTCCATGGGCGCGCTGGGCCTTTCCCTCGGATACGGCGCCTTCTTCGGCAACGTGGTGCTGCTGCCCCTGTGGCTGCAGCAGGACATGGGCTACACCGCGACGCTGGCCGGCATGGCCCTCGCGCCCGTGGGCGCGCTCGCGATCCTCATGTCGCCGCTGGTGGGCCGCAACATCCACCGGGTGGATCCACGCTGGCTCGCGAGCGGCTCCTTCGCGATCTTCGCCGTGGTGCTCGTGATGCGCTCGCACTTCAATACCCAGGCCGACCTCTGGACGATCATGATCCCCACGATCGTGCAGGGGGCCGCGGTCGCGCTCTTCTTCATCCCGCTGGTCACCATCACGCTCTCGGGGCTGCGGCCCGACCAGATGCCCGCGGCGAGCGGGCTCTCGAACTTCACGCGGATCACCATGGGATCGTTCGGCACGTCGATCGCCACGACGCTGTGGGACCACCGCGCCACCTTCCACCACGCGCAGCTCGCCGAGCGCATCAACCCCTACAACCCGGTGAGCTCCCAGGCGCTCTCGGGCATCCAGTCGGGCGGGCTCTCACCCGACCAGAGCGTGGGCCTCGTGAGCCGCTTGATCGACCAGCAGGCGGCGATGATGTCGGCGAACGACATCTTCCTCTTCTCGGCGTGGCTCTTCCTCGCGCTGATCGCGGTGGTGTGGCTCTCGAAACCCGTGCGCGCGAAGGGTGGCGGCGCGCAGGCCGCCGGGGCGCACTGAGGCCCGGACGCTCCTGGCGGTTGCGGCGCGTGGGGGGACGCTTAAGATTTCCACCACGAAAGACCCGAAAGGCACGAAAGGGCAAGGCGTCACGTCGCCGTGATCCCACCGCTGCCACTGTCAATTTTCTTCGTGCCTTTCGTGTCCTTCGTGGTGAAGGTTCGCCGCTACTCCGGCTGGATCCCCGCCGCTTTCGCACCGGCCGCCCAGCTCTGCAGCTGCGCCCGGGTGAACTCGCCGAGCTCCTGGGGCGTGGAGCCCTTGCCGGGAAATCCCTGCAGCGCGAGCGCGTCGCGGGTGGATTGCATCTTGAGCGATTCGACCACGGCGGCGTTCAGCTTCGCCTGGATGTCGCGCGGCAGCCCCGCCGGGGCGAATACCGCCGCCCAGCCGCGAATCGCGAGGTAGCCGAAACCCGCTTCGGCCATCGTCGGCACCTCGGGGAGCGAGTCGTGGCGCTCGTCCATGGCGGCGGCGAGGACACGCACGCGCCCGTCCTTCGCGTACGGGATGATGAAGTTGGTGGTGAAGATCATCTGCACGCGGTTGGAGAGGAGGTCCAGCATCGCGGGCGCCTCGCCCTTGTAGGGCACGTGCGTCATCTGCAGCTTCTCGGCGGCGATGAGCTGCCCCGTGCCGACGATTCCCATGGCGTTGCCCGAGGCATAGTTGAGCTCCCCGGGATGGGCGCGCGCGTAGTCCACGAGCTCGCGCAGGTTCCTCGCCGGCACGTCCTTGTTCACCGTGAGGAAGTACGGGAACATCCCCATCATCGAGATGGGCGTGAAGTCCCTCACCGGGTCGTAGCCGATGTTCCTGTGCAACGCGGGCGCGCCGGAAAAGCCGGTGTTGCTGCCGAAGAGGATCGTGTAGCCGTCCGGGGCCGCCGCCTTCACGAAGGCGCTGGCGATGGTCGCGTCGCCGCCGGGCTTGTTGTCCACGACGACCGGCTGGCCCAGGTACCTCGACATCCCCTCCCCCACGGCTCGGGCGAGGGAGTCCGCGCCGCCGCCGGGCGCGAAGGGCACCACGAAGTGGACGGGCTTCTCGGGGAACTCGGCGTGGGCCACCGCCGCCGCGGCGGCGACGGCCCACAACCAGCGGCGCATCCTCATCGGTCCGGTTCCGTCCCCGCAAGCGGGGCGAGGCTCACTTGAACGAATAGGTGAGCACGGTATACCAGAAGCGGCCGCGCGGGTCGGCCACCGCGTTGGCCCAGCCCGCGGCGTGCGAGCCGTTCGACGACACGTCGGTGTACGGCGGCAGCTCGTTCAGCACGTTGCGCGCGCCCACCTTGATGCTCAGGTGCTTGATGCCCGAATACTTCACGGCCATGTTGATGCGCGAGGTGCTCGGGATCTGGTGCGTGCCCCCGCCAAGAAACGCCTCGGTCCAGCCCGACGTGTACGTCTGCTCGATGATGCCGGTCCACGGGCCGCGATCGAGGTCGAGCGTGGCCACGTGCACCCAGCGCGGGTACGCGTTGCCGCCGTTGAAGCTGTTGCCGAGGAAGCTCACGAACGGGAAGTCCTTGCCCTGCTGCAGCTTCCACTCGGTGAGGTACGTGCCGTTCAGCCCGAGCGTCGCCCTGGCGAACCCCCACGCGTCGAAGCGCAGCTTCGCGTCCACGTCCCAGCCCGCGGTATGCAGGTCGCCGAGGTTCTCGAGCGGCTGGTCCACGTAGAGCGTGGTGCCGATCGGCGTCCTCACGAACCGCGAGATGTAGCGGTTGTAGAGCGTGAGGTCGCTCGGGTTGGCGAGGATCACGTCGCCCGTGACCGAGCCGATCGTGTCCTTCTTCTCGATGCGCCAGTAGTCGAGGGCGAGCGAGGTGGCGCGCGTGGGCTCGACCACGAAGCCCAGGCTCCATTGCGTGGAGGTCTCGGGCTTCAGGTTGGGCGACGAGACGTTGCGGATGTTGAGCTGCGTGTCCACGCAGCGCGCATCCTCGTCCGCGATGAGCTGCGCGGGGCAACCGGGGTCCGTCACGGAGTTCGCGGTATTGCCGAAGGATGGCGGCGCGTGCAGGTCCCAGAGCGACGGCGCGCGGAAGCCCTTGCCGGCGGAGCCCCGGAGCAGCAGCTCCTTGCTCGGGTTGTAGCGCACGCGGACCTGCGGGCTCGCCTTGGAGCCCACGTCGCTGTAGTGGTCGTAGCGCACCGCACCCGTGACCTCCAGCTCCTTGCTGACCGGCATGCTGAGCTCGCCGAAGAGCGCGTACACGCTGCGGCTCGCAGCGGTATGCGGCACGGTGCCCTCGCCGCCGATGTCCTGGCCCAGCTCGTAGTCGGAGTTGGTCGGGCGATCGTCCACTTCCTCGCGACGCAGGTCCGCGCCGACGGCGACCGCCGCCGAGCCACCGGCCATCGCGAAGACGTCGCGGCTCACCTTGCCGTCCCACTGCGTGGTCGTGAATGTCGAACGGCGCATCTCGCCTTCCATCTTCGCTGCGTTCAGGAGCGCGAGGCCCGCGTCGTCGTTCGGCCCGAAGGGGTTCAGGTTGCCCGTGGCGAGCGCCGCGATGAAGCGCGATTCCTGGATGTAGCCGGTAAACGCCAGGCGATCGCTCGAGCGCGCATACGTGAGCGCCGTGTCGTAATCCCATCCCGAGAGCACGCCCTTGATGCCGCCGGAGAACCGCGCCTGGTCGGCAGTGACGTCGTTGATGCGGTTGCCCGCCGGGGCGGAACGCACCGCGATCTCGAGGAAGCCCGGCGTGCCCACGTCGTTGGTGCTGTAGCCCAGCCGGTTGATGAGCGCGACCGGCGCGTAGCGGCTGGTGAGCGGCAGCAGGATGTTCGGCTGCGTGCCGTCGGCGCGGATGTGCGCGGCGGTCTGGTCGATCGGCACCGGCGCGATGCGCCCGATGTTGTGGTTGCGCGAGAACGAGCCTTCGAGGAAGACCTCGCTCTGCGCGTTGAGGCTGTACGCGAAACGCCCGAAGACATCGCTCTTGTGCGTGTCGGGCAGGTTGTCGAGATACGCCGCGTAGATGCCGCGGCAGCGGACGCGGGGATCGCCGGAGGGCGTCGTTCCCGCTTCCTGCAAGACCGTGAACGACGGATCGCAGCCGGAGAGGTTCGGGTCGTTGGTGAGGGTTCCCACGTAGGCGCCCGGGCTGAACCCGAAGTCCATCAGGCGGCCGGGGAACGCGCGGAAGGAGGTCGGGAACGAGGCCCCGTCGATGTTGTTCGCGCGCGAGTAGAGCTGCTGGTCGATCGCCTTCACGCGCGAGTTGTACTGGTCGTGCCCGGTGACGAGGAGGTTCCAGCCGTCCCTGGCGAGGTCGCCCGCGCCCCAGGCGAAGGTGACGCCCGCCTCGCGCCCGCCGATGTGGTCCTCGGTGTTGCCGTACATGAGGCTCGCTTCGGCGCCGCGGAAATCGGTGCGCGTGATGAAGTTGATCACGCCGCCCACGGCGTCGGTGCCGTACACGGCGGAGGCGCCGTCGCGCAGCACCTCGACCCGCTCGATCGCGCTGAAGGGGATGCTGTTAAGGTCCACGGCGGAGGGGGACGCGTTGAAGCCCCCGATCGCGCCGAAGGCGTGGTTGGCGAGGCGCCGGCCGTTCAGCAGCACGAGCGTGGAGCTCGCCCCGATGCCGCGCAGGTTGGCGTTCGATACGGCATAGCCCACGCCCTGCGTGCTGTCCGAGTAGATCGCGGTGCTCGCGGTGATGTGCTTGAGGATGTCCTCGGTGGTGACGGCGCCCATGCGCTCGATGTCCTGCCTCGAGATCACGGTGACGGGGAGCGCCGTCTCGCCTTCGATCCGCTTGATGTTGGAGCCGGTCACCTCGACCCGCTCCTTCTGCGCGACTGCCTGTGCCGCGGCGGGGGTCCCTGCCAGGGAAAGGACGAGCCCCGCTCCCAGCGCCTGCGCGACGGCAAGGCGCAACGTGCCGATTTTGTTCGACATTTTTGTTGCCTCCCGGGAATTATTGGTTTTTGTAACTGTTTGTAATGCTTTTTTGTGGCCCGATCATAGACCGGGGCCCCGGCGTTCGCAATCAGCCCGCTAAAGCAGGCTGTCCAGCAGCCCGTCGTAGGTGCGGGAGGCCACGCAGCTCCACCCGTCGACGTTCAGGTGGATCTCGTCGTGCCAGTACGCGGTGGGCTCGAGCCAAGCGGGATCGGCCACCGGAAGCGGCCCGCCCGGCGCCTGGAGCGCCCGGAAGTCGAGCACGTGCACGCCGTTCGCCTCGTCGCGCAATCCCGCCAGGCGCCGGTTGAACTCGTCGATCACCCGGGCCGCGATCTCCTGCTGCTCGGGTTGCGTGTATCCCAGCGGAGCGAGCCTCTTCCAGATCCACGGGCCCACCTTGATGGGGAAGCGAAGCGCCGGCGCATCGCGCGGGGTCACGTGCGCATACCCGTGCAGGATGACGGGCGCTCGCGCGCTCGGCCCGCCCTCGCGCTCCGCGAGGAGCGTGCGCAGGTGCGCGATGACGTCCTCGTAGATCGGCGTCGCCGCTCCGCTCGTCACCTCCTGCAGCACGCGGCGGTGCGCCTCTTCGCGCGCTGTGCGCTTCAACCCGCGCGTCACGGTGCCCACGAGGTCGGCGATGCGGTCGATGAGGTCGTTGCCACCCGCGCTGAGGAGGATCGCCGCGACGGGAATCGGGTCCTCGCCGCCGCCGCCCGCGAGGATCGCGTGGAACTGAGCGAAGCGATCGCCCTGCGCCATGTTCTCCGCGGTGTCGCCCACGATGGCGAGGTCGATCGCGACGGTGGGCTTGCGCGTGGCGATCGCCTCGACGAGGTTGCGCGGGGCGCCGATGACCGGCAGGGGAAAGGCGAACCACGAGTCGCCCTGGGCGAGGATGCGCGTGCGGCCATCGAGCCCGCGGTCGCGAAGCTCCCCGAGGATTCGGCCGTTCGAGTATCCGGACACCATCACGTGCTCCATGACCGCCCCCCGCCATGCGACGCCTTCGAAGTGTAGTCTTGCGCGCGTGAACCTCGTCTTCCGCCAGCTGGGCGATCCCCCGTCCTCGACGTACACCTACCTGCTGGGCGATTCGGACACGCGCGAGGCGATCCTCATCGACCCGGTGTTCGACCAGGCGCTGCGCGACGCGGCGCTCGTCGAGGAGCTGGGGCTCGAGCTTCGCTGGACGCTCGACACGCACGTGCACGCAGACCATGTGACGGGCGCGTGGCTCCTCAAGCACCGCACGGGGAGCCGCATCGCGATCTCCGCGGCCTCGGGCGCCTCGGGCGCCGACCGCTACCTCGAGCATGGCGACAAGGTCGCCTTCGGCAGCCGCCACCTCGAGGCGCGCGCGACTCCCGGACACACCGGCGGCTGCATGACGTTCGTCCTCGGCGACCAGTCGATGGCCTTCACCGGCGATTGCCTCCTCATCCGGGGGAGCGGCCGCACCGACTTCCAGCAGGGCGATGCGCGGACGATGTACCGCTCGGTGCGGACGCACATCTTCCCGCTCCCGCCCGACTGCCTGGTCTACCCCGCGCACGACTACCGGGGACTCACCGCCACCAGCGTCGCCGAGGAGCGGCGCTTCAACCCACGCCTCGCCGACCCCATCGCCGAGGACGACTTCGTGGGCTACATGGCCCACCTGGGCCTGCCGCACCCCAGGCAGATCGACGTCGCCGTGCCTGCGAACCTGCGCTGCGGTCGCCCCGAGGCCGCGCAGGAAGGCATCGAGCAATCCTGGGCGCCGCTCACCGTGACATTCGCGGGCATCCGCGAGATCCAGCCCGCGGTGCTCGAGGACCTCATGGCGCGAGTGCGAGTGATCGACGTGCGCGAGCCCGCGGAGTGGGACGGATCGCTGGGCCATATCGCCGGGTCCACGCTCGTCCCGTTGGGCGAGCTTTCAGCGCGGGCGGGCGAGCTGGGCCGCGATCGCCCGCTGGTCATGGCGTGCCGCTCGGGCGCGCGCTCCGCACAGGCCGTCGCGATCCTCCAGCGCCTGGGCTTCCCGCAGGTCGCCAACCTCGCCGGCGGCATCATCCGCTGGCGGGCGAGCGGGCTCGCGGTCGAGGGCGGGCGGGAGTGACCCGCTACTCGATCGCGTACAGGTTGCCGTCGGTGCTGCCCACGTAGATCGTGTTGCCGGCCACGAGCGGCGAGGAGAACATGGAGCCCATGGAGAACTGGCGACCGGCCGCGAGGATGCTCGCCTCGCCGTTGTTGGACGGGTAGAGCATCGGCATGTTGAAGCGGCCATCCGCCGTGAGCGCCCATCCCGCGTTCTCGCGCGAGGCCTCGGTGCGGTAAGTCCAGAGGAGCTCTCCCGTGGACGCGTCGCGCGCCTCGAGCATCCCGTTCGTGACCGGCTGGTAGGCGATGCCGCGGGCCACGGCGGGCGAGCCGAACATGTAGGCCTTGCCCTGCTGCTTCGCGATTTGCCTGCCGGTGCGCGCATCGACGATGTGGAAGAGCGCCGAGTCCGACGTCGCGAAGATCACGCGGCCGTCCACGACCGCCGGCGAGGTGATGACCCAGCTTCCCGCGTTGTTCACGCGCCAGAGCTCCTTGCCCGTGGCCGCGTCGAGCGCGTACAGGTTGGAATCGCGGCAACCCACGTACACGACGCCATCCACGACCGCGGCGGACGACTGGAAGCCCACCTGGTTGTGGATGAGGGGATCCTCGCCGCCGTGGAAGCGCCATTTCTCGCGGCCGGTCTTCGCATCCACCGCATAGAAGTAGCTGTCCCAGCTGCCCACGTAGAGGACGCCGTCGGCATACGCGGGCGAGGCGTGCACCACGTCGCCGGTCGCGAATTTCCAGCGCAATGCCCCGCTCGAGCGATCGAGCGCGTAGAGGTGGCCGTCGCCGCTGCCGAAAAAGACGGCGTCGCCCGCGACGACGGGGCTGGAAAGGTAGATGTCGTAGAGGTCGAAGAACGTCTGGCCCATGGGCGACATGCCGTGCAGCCCCTTCGCCTCGAAATGGCGCTCGCCGCCGGTCGTGAACTTCCAGCGCATGGCGCCCGTGCGGGCGTTCAACGCGTAGAAGTGGCCGTCGTAACTCCCGATGTACACCGTGTCGTCGGCGACCGCCGGCGTGCCGGGCACGGGGCCGTGGGTCGCGCGCTTCCACACCTGCCGGCCCGTGGCGGCATCGACCGCGTACACATAGCCGTCGTCGCTGCCGAAATAGAGCGTGCCACCTTGCATCACCGGCGAGGAGATGACGCGGTTCCCGGTGGGGAATGCCCAGCGCACGCGATGGAATTCGCGCGGGCCCTCGGCATCGTAGAGGCCGGTGTGCGCGGCACCGCCGCGGAACATCGGCTCGGCTTGCGCGCCGAGCGCGAGCGCGCAGAGGAAAATCGCGAGGGCGCTCTTCATGACGTCTTCTCCGCCTGGCGGCGAAGCAGGATCGGGACCTCGACGGGGCCCTGCTCGAGCGTGCCCTCGATGCGATCCTTCGCGACGCGGGCCTCGAGCGTGATGCCGTAGGGATGCGATTCGATGCGAAGGATCCCTTCTTCCTCCGCGACGAGGTCGATGGGGAGCTTCGTCGTGAGCTTGCCCACGACCACGAAATCCACCTTCGGCATGCCGGCGCCGTCGTTGGCGATGTCGATGGTCACGTGGCGCGGGTAGCCCGCCATCTCGTACTGGCCGACCCAGCGGCCCTGCGTCGAGGCGGCCACCGGCGTGCTGCGCGCGGCCGCGTCGACCTGCGCGTCTCCCGTGCGCTTCAGCGTGAAGGACGCCGCATTTCCCGCCTGGCGCATCTCGCCGGACATCGTCGCGCCGTCGATCCGAGCCTTGAAGGTGGCGCCTCCCGCGCTCGCGAGGCCGATTGCGTTGCCGGCGTCGAAGGCGACTTCGTTGCCGTCCACGGCGATGTGGGCGAGCCCCGCACCCTTGATGTCGAGGCCGGGAACCGTGAGGGAGCCGCTCCAGGCGCCCGAGGAGTCCCGCGCGAGGTCCACCACCAGGGGCAGGCCGCGTCCCGGCAACTGCGCCTGGCCGGTCCAACGGCCTTCGGGAGGTGCCGCGCCCGCGAGCGCGGAGAGCGAAAGAAGAACGACGAGCGCGGCGCGACGCATGGTCCCCTCCGGAGAAGCGAAGCGCCCGAGGGCGCCGGTGCGGCTAGGATGCGGGCCGCGATGCGCGCCGATGTGACGGATTGTTGCGACCCGTCAGGCGACCAGCCACCCCGCGAATTCCAGCCAGAGCGCGGTCTGGGAGAAAAGGAGCCGCCCGACCTGGATCGCCACGATCCAGGTGAAGGCCAGGGCGAACGCGGGGTGCAGGCGCCGATGCGTCGCCGTATCGAAGGCGATGCACCCGAGGATCACGAGGTCGGTGAGCCCGAAGAACGCCGGCGGCCCTCCGTCGGTGACAATCGGCATTCGCGCGAAGGCCGGCGCGAGCATCGCGACCGAAGCGGCGAGCATCAACCGCTTGTGCCAGTCGCTGCGCTTGCGAAGCGCGATCGCCGCGGCGAAGAGCCCCGCGAAGGCCACCATCTCGCCTACCGGCATCGCGAGGAACACCAGCGCCGGGATCGCGGCGAGCGGCGAGAAGCCCGCGCGCGCCGAGACGATGCCGAGCTGCATTCCCACGGCGATCACGACCATCGCCAGGAAGACCCCCGCGATGCCCAGGCGCCGGTGCAGCCGCAGGTTGCCGTCGGAGGCGAGCCAGGCCTGGGCCACGAAGAGGCTGAACCACGTGGTCATGACGGCGCCGTGGAGATGCTTCAGCGTCGTGAGGTCGGGCACGTCGAAGATGCCCTTCAGGTAGTACGTGGGCGCGAAGCCGGCGAAGACGATGAAAGCCGCCACGAGGGCCGCCGGGAAGTACATGGGACGTTCGCTCGGGCGAGCGCGGCGGGCGAATGCGCCGGCCGGTGCGGTGGCCATGAATCCCCCTGGATCTTCTTAGAGTGGCGCTAGGATAGCGGCCCCCCGCCCCCCGCGCCAGAAGATTCTCAGCGGGCTTCGCCGAAGGCGTGCGCGAGCTGCAGCACGCCGAAGTCGTCGCGGTAGCGCCCCACGATCTGCAATCCCACCGGCAGCGGCTTCGCATCGCCCGTGAAGCCCGCGGGAACCGAGACCGCCGGATGGCTCGTGACGGTGATGTGGTAGCAGCTCTTCATCCAGTCGATGTAGGAGGCGAGCTTCACGCCGTCGATGCGATCCACGAAGGGCTGCCCCGCCGGAAACGGCGGCACCTGGCTCGTCGGCAGGCACAGGAACTCGTAGCGCTCCATGAACTCGCGCATGCGGCGAAAGACCTCGGAGCGCAGCGCGATCGCGCGGCCCACCGCCGGGCCGTCCAGCGCGAGCCCCTTCTCGATGTTCCAGACCACGGTGTCCTTCATTTGCGCCCGGTGCGTCTTCAGGAGCTCGCCGTAGCGCATGGCGAAGGAATTGGCGCGCAATGTGGCGAACACCTCGTCGGCGCCGGAGAGGTCCGGCTCGGC